>Ga0129333_10001928_pt1 | contig 19055 bp, 21 predicted proteins | sample CPB6_08_DNA_FD_94474 | JGI IMG/M metagenome (GOLD analysis project Ga0129333, IMG submission 94474) | Freshwater to marine salinity gradient microbial communities from Chesapeake Bay, USA - CPBay_Sum_0.6_0.8_DNA | ecosystem: Environmental > Aquatic > Marine > Coastal | place: USA: Chesapeake... | reverse complement strand
TGATGAACCAACCTAAACCTGCAAGGACAGCGCTAAATGTTCCTTCAGAGGCGTTACGCTTAACACCATGGTATACGGAAGCTATCTCACCTGCGATCTCAACAGCGTAGCTGGCTGTACTCTGAGACTTAGCATCTGTGATTTGTGTCCTCATAGAGGCTTCTACATATTTTTGTGTCGGTGTTAATGTATTTGTTTCTGTAGACCCAAATATGGCGCTTAGTCCTGACACAGCAAAAAGAACTTTAGCTTGTTTGTCAAAGGTTTCGCTCGATCCTTCTATGACCTTTTTCTTGAAATCCTCCGACACAACACGAGAAATTTCAGCAAAGAACTCCTCAAGTGCAGTATTTGTCATCGAAGTCTCAACCGCAGAGCCTACGGCGTTTCCTGCCAATAAGATCGCAAATGTCTTAAGCCCTTGATACTTCTCAACACTCTTAGGTTTTGTAGCTAAACCCAATCCACCAGCGACTACGGGAGATACACCTTGTGAAACAAGGAAAGCATTATGGCACTTGGAGACAAATGTATCAAAAGCTGTTTTGATTTTTGCAAGGTCAGCGTCAAGTGCTTTTTTCTCATCTTCGGTAAGTTCAAGCTTTGGAGTTGCCACAGACGCGGGTATCGTCTCTGTTTTGTTCTCAGTAATATCCCCTGCTGTATTAACTGTAACTGTTTCAATGGTCTTTGACCCATCCGCATTCACAGTAGTTTTCACAGATGTTACAGACCCATCAGGATTTGTAGTCTGAACAACAGTCGGTTTAGGATCTTGTCCTAACCCACGGACTCGACGCGCTTTAGTCTTGTGCTTCTGTACAACAGACTGCATAGCACCATCAAGAAAGTTGCCCACATAACGAACTGCCATCTCTTTTTGTTGATTCATATATCACGACTTTCTTAGGTTAATGGGAGGGTTTGACAATACCTTAAATATAAATAGCTTGTTTAAAATCGAACGCAGAGTCAAGATCTAAATTTTTGGTGCGACCGACTTTAATCCACGAAGTTGTTTCAACAGCGCTCTCTAGTTGGGGATCTGTCGCAAAACAAGCACCTGAAACCCAAACTTGCTCTGAGAAAATACGACACGCAAGCGAACTGAACGCGAGGTCGTACTTCCAAAAAGTGTCATCCAAAAATGAAAGTAGCGCCTGTTCACAAATAAGCCTCAGAGTCGAGCGGTTATAAAAAACAGCACCTGAGTACGATAGCTTTTTACATCTAATTAGGTGGAGTCCAAACAAATCTTGCCCCATAGAGTGATTTAGTACACTTGGCTTCTCTAATGTACACCAAACAAATTGAAATTGTTTGCTTATGAGATACATAAGGAAATCAGCCGTTTGTGTGCTAAAAATCATATCATCTTCTAAGACAAGAACATATTCCCGAATCAATTTGGCTTCTTGACTGAGTTTAAATAGAAAATCCTCTGAATAATAAACATCCATGACACACTCAACAACCCTAACGTCATCCGTTAAGATCGCTCTGAGTACATCAGCTAGTTTTCTAGATCGGTCTAACCTTGTCTTGCAGGTTCTTATAATTATTGTTAAACTAGGAAGCACAGCGAGCCTTTCTTGTTGGAGTTAGCCTAGAAAGTATAAAATCCTATGCGCTATTACGATGCTAGATTATTAGGGTACATGGCTTTACTGAACATACCCCTACAAAGGGCTATCGACAGCTTATACAATAATATGCCACCTACGAGCAATCGCGTACTCGCTTCTTCTTTGGTGTACAATAGCTCACAGGTTTTGTCTTTCCTCTCCGCTCAATTTTTATTTGAAACCATACATGATGTACATAAAAAAACAGCAGACCAATATTATGTACTACCGACAACAGAGTATGCGTATAAGAGACACAAAGAGTTTGTTAAGTCGCAACCTATCGAAACCCATGAGGTCTTAAATAAACGGGCTGATGCTTTGATCGCCGCAGCGCCTCGATATTCAAAAGGGTTTATTGACACAACAACAACAGCGTTTTTTGCTAAAGTAGCCTATGGAACGCTTGCAGGTTATTACTTATATAAAAACCCAATAAAAGGTCTTTTGTTTGGAACATTTGTTCCTTATTCAATTATACGCGCTGAAGTTTCTCAAGCTAAAAAATAAAGGATTCGAGTGATGCTTACAGAACCCTTAGAAAATATAAGACTCAAACTCGATACCGCAGATGTTAATGCTTTAATCGATGAACTTTCAAAACTCGCTGCCGAGAAAGGAAGCCTAATCAATGGGTTTGCCCCAATCATACATATAGCCCTACTTCCGCCAAACACACCGTTAAGTTCTTTCACAAACGACAACGCAATCTCTCTATTCGATTCGCTCTTTTCAGAACTTATATTGAGTTCATCGATTCAAACATTCCTTGAACGATGCCTCGTTGTTTTTGAAACCACCCCAGCATACTTAGATAGCTTTCTATTCATAACAAACGAACTCAGTAGTGAGTATACGCTTTGGCAAATTGCATACTCTGATACAGAAGAAGCACAAAACGCTCAACAAACAATCTTGAACTATATTGAATCCAATACAGCCTATCCGTTCAGTGGGGGCGTTGAGCCTACTGATGAGGAAGCCCTCGGACTTAAACCCCCTCGACCGATTCTATATCCTGTCCCTGACGGTATTAGAACCGATAAAGACTTAAAAAGATTACCCACGCGACGCACTTTAAAGCCTGTCGTTAAACCTCAAATGTATGATATCGTTACTGATGGTAAACAAAAAGTATATGGCTTAATCAGTATCTTTGTAAGTGCATCGGCTCTCTATGTTTTACAAAAGCAGATGACCAAGAGAAAGTAGTCAACAATGGCTCGCAAAAAGCAACTTCAAGAAAGTAATGTCCAAACCGCAGTTGGATACATTCGAGTGTCAACAAAAGACCAAGCCGATTCAGGGCTTAGCCTTGACGCTCAAGTGAGAAAGATTGAGGAGTTCTGCAAGTTTAAGAACATCAAACTAAATGAAATTATTAGAGATGAAGACGTCAGCGCTTCAATCCCTTTAAGTGAGCGACCGGGTGGGAGAAGGCTTACAGACCTTGCCAAATCAGGCGGTATCGCTGTTGTGGCGATAAAACTAGATCGCTTGTTCAGAGACGCACACGACTGCCTAGGTGTGACCAAAATATGGGATGAGGTTGGGACAACACTTCTCTTACTTGATATCGGTGTTGATACCACAACCGCTATGGGGCGCGCATTTTTAACAAACGCAGCCACATATGCAGAACTTGAGCGCAACCTCATCTCTGAGAGAACACGAGAAGCCCTCCATCAAATTAAAATTGATGGGGGTGTGCTTGGCTCCACAGGCTTCGGTTGGGCACGCTCCGAAGAACTTGACGAAAACGGTAGACGCAAAGTCGTTATCGTGAAAACAGAACTTGAAACACTTGTTATGTGTAAAACCTTACGCGCACAAGGACATACGCTTCAACAGATTGCGGATATCCTTAATGCTCAAGGTGTCAAAACTAAACGAGGTACAAAGTGGTATCCAAGTACTGTGCGCAACTACTGCGCACATAACACATTACCCGCCCAAGTCGGTCAAAATGCGTCTTCTGTAAGCGACTCTCCGTCTTCCATAGGCGACAGATAACCTTGATTTGAACGAGCCTTTTGCGCACCCAACTTAGTTGATGAGTTTGCGCGCTCTTGACGAACGCGAAGTGATAGACGCAAGAATGTTGTATAGATACTTGTAAAAACTGAGTCCTCTAGTACATCACGAAGGCTCCGCTTGGTCTCTGTACCTGACAAGTCGTCTGCAAGTTCTTGTAGTCTATCAGCCATGAACTGAATACGACCACTCGCCGCTTTCTTGTCCAAAACCTCAAGTGAGAGTACAAACACAAAGCGTGTACCCTCAGTCTCAAGCTCAATCAATTGCGCGCCACAATTCATCAAAAAGGCTGCGTGCATCATGTTTTCTGTACGAATTGCACGAGTATTGTTGTTCTGATTATGTGAAACCATATGTGGGTTTCCTTTGAAAGAAATGGGTTGACGAGTTTATTTAGATTTGATACATTAATCTAAATGAAAAGGTGTGCGATATCTATACTAAAACCAATACGCAATTCTGTCAAGGAGATTAACAATGCTTACACAAATTTTTTTACAACTAATCCGCTCGATTTTAGACGAATTGGATCGCTCACCTCTGATCCACAATCGTTTGAAAAACATAGCGCCTGAGAAAATCCTCGCTTTCATATTGGGCTTTTTCTCAACAATCATGATTATCAGCTTTTACAATAGCTGTGCCCATTAACATACCCACCACCCCCACTCTTATGCTGGAGTTTTACGCCTAATGCGATTTCAATTTGTATATAATCCTGATTTAAGCTGTGCTTACACTCAAACAACTTTCAACTATGCCATGGCTTTATCTACTCAAAAGGTTAAGTTCCATTTAAGATCTTTACAGGCTGTTCTCAATTGGTCATTCTCACCTGCATGGGCAGAACCTTTACGGGTATACAAAGGTGATAACTTTCTAGACGATATCTCTGTTGAGCTAAATAACCTACAAATCGGAGACTTATCAAAAGCCCCCCATGAGAAGCAAGCCTCTGCGGTCGGCATATCTACATTTGAAACAACCTACCTACCCGCGTGGCTGACAAATACACTCAATACAACCCAACAAGGGATTATTGTCCCCTCAATTCACAATCAAAACTCTTTGATAAACTCAGGATTCCAAAAAAAAGTTCATGTAGTTGAGCATGCGCTTTGCTCCAATTGGCTTCAAGACCACCCCACCCTCATCAAACCCAAATCCCAACCCCATGTATTTGGTTATATCGGTGCTTGGAATGGGCGTAAAAATCCCAGCCTCTTTCTAGAAGCCTACCTAAAAGCTTTTCCGAAAAATACAGGGGACACAGCTTTATTTATAAAAACATACGCCCCCGCAGGTGTTGAAGACCAAGTTAAACACTTGGTCAACAAGTTTTCTATAGACCAAGACCGAGACGATATTTGGTTTTATAATGAACTTTGGAACGAAGAACAAATGCTCTGGGCGATCAATCAATTCGATACATATGTGTCAGCCCATAGAGGTGAAGGCTTCGGTCTAGGGCTCGCCCAAGCCGCAGTCCAACGCAAACCTGTCATATACACAGACTACTCTGCACCATGCGAATGGCTACCGCGCTCAGAAGGACATATGCCCATTGAATATAAACTCGTAGAAGTTGTCGGTGCCTCTGACTCATTCAATCTACACTTCTCCACAACAGCCGATGAACGCCTCATGTGGGCTGAGCCCAACCTAGACCATCTTGTTGAAGTTTTACGCTTGCGCTCAAAATCAAACTCTACGCTCTCCGATGTAGAAGTGAACCGCTTGCGTAAACTCTTATCGTGGGATACGATTGGGGGTAAATTGGTTCATGCAATACAAGATATCACCCAAATCGAACTAGAGAGGTTTCAAGATGACACAGAAAGACACAGTTCTTGACGCTTTAACAACAACCCCCCCAAAATGGGTAGCAAAGTTTCAGCAACAAAACTATGACGCGGGTCGTCTACCTTTCATTCTAATCTATCGCGCTCGTGGGATTATGAAAACGATCCCAAAAAAAACGAGCGCTATTGCTGTATCAACAAAAGCTCTCCAAAAAGAGGGTGTTCTACTTGAAAACTCAAACAAGCTCAGTCTCTATGGCGAACTTCTTGAAATTGGAAAACTGACTGAATTGGGGCGCGAACGCACCCTCGAAATCATACGCGACTTCGACTCTTCGCAGGGTTGAGTCTTTGATATAAAATACCACGCTTGATATCGCCTTGGTCAGCCTCATCTGAATCGTTTGTCACTTCAATTGTTGGGAACACACCTAAAAATGTGTACATCAAATGTATAAAAGTAGGGCAGTCGTAAACTGTAAACTTCAAAGGGGTATCTTCTTCTGCGTCAACTTCCTGTGTAGCGTTAATCTCTAAGTCTCCAACAAACTCGCAAAGTTCCTCCCATATTTGGATAGGTTGATAGACTGCGGGTGTTATGAGCTTTGCTCTTGGGTCGAATGTAAAAGCTAAAATGTCCTCATTAGGTAAATCCTTATAGATACGAGCATAAAGGTCGTAAAAATCAGCTTCTGTATAACGAACTTTAAGATGTGCCTCCGTAGGTATCTTTGAATCGAACTTTGTTCTCCTTGCGTCTATTTTTTTAGGAAGCACAACAAACTTATTATTGGCAATAACCCTGCGTCGTTCTGCCTCAACAATTCTGTTTTCAAACGCAGGTAAAAGAAAAGCATTTCGGTCGAAAAACAGCTTCTCTAGATTTCGACCAAACCCCCCCTCAAAATGTATTGTTGGTTTATCTTTCAAAAAAACACCCACTTTTGAAGGGTCTTTTGGGGGGTCTTCTGAATATTCCCGATAGCCTGTTGCTTTAATTTGAAACACATAAGCACTGTCTCTTACAGAGGCGAGATACTCTACAAGCAACGATTCTTTAGGCAACATATAGACATCGGAAAATCCAATCGTTTGTGAACGAACTTCGCCAATCAAGAAATCAAGTAACCCATAAAGAATATATCGTATAAATGTCTGTTCAGGCACATAATACAGATATGAAGTCGCTTTACCCTCGCTGCTTCTTGAAACATGCCCTATTTTTTCATACATTGGAGAATAGCGTAGTGAATCTGCACTCCCTAATCTGTCAGGGTCAAGCACATTCATTTGAGACTCAAGAGCTTCTATCCGATTTAATAGGTCTTCAATTTCTTTTTGTTTATTGGGATAATCCGTTTGCTTGATTTGCCGAATCCGATAGGTTTCATTACCTTCTAGTTTTGCTAATTTTTTCTTTTTAGTGGCTTCTCTCAAATAGGCAACGTCTGTCTTTGCTTGCAGAGATTGAAGTTCATCGTTTAGGTCACGGAGTTCTCGTTCTTTAACCCTTAGTTCTGAAAACAATTGAGCAAGTTCTTCGTAGGGTGTACTTGGAGGGGCTTCAGGGCTAGGGTTTGAGCGGTCAAGAGACGACTCCCCCACAGCCCCAAGTTCTGAACGCTTTTGCGAACGAATAGACGCTGTGTCCCTCCTTGTGTTATCAAACATTTTCAACCCCTCCCAAAACAAGCCTATGGACTTGTTTTCTTTATAAGAACCTTGCCCATATATTCGTTCAAACGACTCCGCTCGTTCTTTGGCTGCGCCTATTTGGGCATCTGTAAAACCTGTAGATTGAACAAATCTTGGAGATTGACCAAACTCTATGGTGTAGTTCCAAGTCAGGTCGTAGATTGCTTGCATCAATCTGATATTTGAAATTCTAATCGTTGCGTCTGTAATTTTAGAAAAAGATGTGACTCCTTTGGGCGTCACATATGTACTTAGTTCAGCGTAAAAGTCTATGTTTGATAGCCTTTTTGTTTTTCGATTGTAAAACTGTTTTTGGGGTCGTTTTGAATAGTCTGACGCAAAAATTTGGTCCTCTTTTAACGCAGAAAACTCCACCGTTGGAGACACTAATTTGGGATTCATGTGTGTATCGCTTTCTATTCAGATTTTGAGAGGGGACTTTTCAACATAAAGCCGAGCGCTCTCACGCTCCTCAATATCCTCGGCAGAAGTCCCCGATGATATAATATAAGACTTTGTTTGAATAGGAGACTTACTGCTGTCTATAAGATACCGCCCCTCTAAACTATTCGAAATCCCCACAGGCATCACAAACTGTACACATTGATTTGCAAACAAACACGCTAAATCGAATAAAATCTTTGACGATTGTTCAAGGTTAAATAAATCTTTTGTATGTTGCTTCTCTTTACGCAGAGCGTTTTCGGGCGCATACGAACCCCACTCATAACGATCCTCTGCGAAGTCCCCTGAAGTGAGTTCACTTAAACTCATGACAGAACCTCGTACAAGACTCTTTACAGCCTCACCTAACTCAAGCCATGAGAACTTGATGGGTGTCCCCTGTAAATCTTTCGTTTGTGGTTCAACAAAAAACTCCCCGCCAAGCGTTTTGACCGTAAATTGAGGCGCTTTGATCAATTTAGCACTTCCTTGAACAGGCTCGTATCGCATTAAAAAGTCCGACTTACGCTGCATAACGATTTTATTTCGTTGCCTTGATAATGTTATATTTGGGTATGCAACCTCAGTCTTTATTGTAAGCCCATGTGGGTCGCCTAGTTGAAGTATTGGATATGAGTTTTCAGTTGGGTTTTCAGCATATAAACCATACCATGCCATTTGTATATTCCCACTAACACCCTCACGATTCCAATATTGTTGAAGTTTAGTTGTTTTAGCGGGAAGCACTTTTGGGTTCGGGTCATAATATCCGGGCAATAAAGATATTAAAAAATCAACAAACCCCAAAACGGCATATTTGTTTAGATTGTTATCCCATCGCACATCTGTTGTGATCAGTGATAGCGAGTCTTTACAATCATTGAAAAACCCCGTACCCAAATAATTCTCCCATATACTTAACTCAGCTAAACCTGAATTTAAAGACCTCGCTTTGGCTTTCCTTACATGAGCATCAGCCCCCTCTGCCCCCGCCGACTTCAACATTTGGCAGAAAAACGATACGATTTCTGTCGGATGCAAGATGATGACAGGTGTATCACCTGCCACACCTTCAACAACACTCCCATAAGATAAAACTTTCGCCATAAAACACCCCTTTCAGCACTTGAGATTTCAGATACTTTTGGTTATCGTAGATTTATTCTAGGCTTTATACAAGGTTAAGCTGATGTTCGCAAAGACAACAAATATCTATCTATATACAGACGACGGGGGTCTTGTTCTCATTCTAAGATCTCCAAACGATAGCAATCTACCTTTGGTGTGGGAAACTTCAGGCGGTCATGTAGACAGTGTAGCTCTCACGACCGATTTAGATGTTTTAAAAATTGAGGCTTTAAGAGAACTGCATGAAGAAATGCGTCTATCTTTATCACCTAAAGACATAAGGTTTTTTGCCGAAGGGTCAACGGATACCCACCTCGCTTGGTTAGGGATTATCCCAAAAGACCTAGTCAAAGAGATCGAACTCAGCCCCGAACATTGTGCCTTAAAAGTAGCATATCGCTTCAACGATGTCCCCAAAAACACACGACACCAAGTGGTCCAAGTCGCAAGGGTTTCACTTCCATGAAAGCTAAAGAGAAAAAAGCTTTAATCTTACTGTTCATTTTTATAGCTTGCACAACAGGTGCAGGTTTTGTTCAAAATAAAAGATTAAAAGTAAAAAGCTCAGTATCCCTAAAGAGTAAACGCCCCCGCTCCCTATACCTGCTTGGGGACTCCCAAGTCGCAAGAACTCTTGGTACAGCCTATCAAGAAGCTTTTAAAGATGACAATATTTGGGTTGATTGGTTTGGGAAATCAGGCGCAACACCTAACGATTTCCTAGAAGATAAAACCCTATTATCCGAGTTTGATTTAGCAATCAAAAACATTGGTTGCTCAGACGTTATCGTTATTCAATTAGGGGATAATGGTATTCAAAACTCAAATATTGTTAAGGACTTCCGCGCACTCATTAAAAATAAATGCCCCAACGCCCTATTCGTATGGTCAGGTCCCATGAAAGCTGTACACCCCACAAACGGTAGCACAACTTATGTCTCAAACGACCCCTCAAGCCCTAGATTTTTAACCACTTATAATAAAACAAGGGCTTCTTGGAATGACCTTATCTTAAATGGGTTGACCGAACAAGACCTATTCATCAATAATATAGATATCCAAACAAATCAAACGTCTGGCGCTTTCACAGACAACCGTTCGGGTGACGGAGTCCACCTCACAGACGATTCTGCAAGCGAACTCGCTCAAATACACAAATCCATTATAGAAAGGTTTTGGGAATCCTATGAGTCTAGTCAATCGTGAACATCAAGCCCTCAAAATAGGTGTCGCACTCACTTCGTTCATCGGCGCCGCCCTATACGCAAAGAGCACTCTTGCGAAGCCTAAAACAAAAACCACAAGTGTCAAAAATCAAGGTGGTACTGTTGAGGTAAAACCCGAAGCTAAACTTTTAACAATTGATACGGAACAGATTAAGGTCGTACCCAAAGACCAAGAACGTGTTTTCTCTGAAAGTGACCTAATCCAAAACGACCGCGCAGGTATTGTGTACCACCAAGCTGTCGGTAGCTATATCGAGTTCGGTGGATACCCCACACGACTTCTCGTAGCCCCCACACTTGTGCGTACTTATTTTGACTTGTATATGAACGAAATTCAATCCCCTTATAGAACTTTAGGTGATATCGTTAAATCAAATACGCTCAACAACCGAAACTCACACTATGTGGGTTACAGCCAACAATTCGATTTAGATGTTCGTTTCAAAGGGTCTAATGAAGCACAACTTATTAAAGTGCGACGCCCTCTTTGGGCAATCCATGCGTCAGACACAGGTGTTCGTATTGGGCGACCCCTTAAATTCTTTGAAAGCAAACTCAATAAATACATCTGCGCTATGCTCTTTGCAGAGGGGCTTCTAAAGGGTCCTAGTCTACTCGGTGGACATCAAGGTCAACAACCCTACGACCTCGCAACCGAACGCACAGCCATGGCGAATGTTTTTATGCTACGCCTCTACGACGCTATTAATGCGTTTGCTGTGAAAAACAAAACGAAAAAACTAGACGACCTAACTGAGGACAACATAGACACTCTCTGCAAAGAACTTTTCCTTGGCGCAGACGGTAAAGGTACAAGTTCCCCATGGTCAAGAGAGGGTAGTTTTGCACCCAACTTCAAAAAAATGCTGAACCAATACGACAAAACTAATAAAGACGCTGATATTGAGCGACCCTTTTTAGAATTCAAAAGCTTTGAAAACTCCTTTTTGTGGCGTACCCCTATCCTCACACCCAACTGCCGCCATTTCATACACCCAGAGTCTATGACAACCACTGTCCCCACATGGATTAAAGGTCCTAATGTAAAAAATGTTTATATCGTAGGTAAAACGATATTCTCGGAGTACGCAGAGAAAAAGGCTTAAAGATATGAAATCGCGTAGAAATAAATCAACATTAAAAAAAACACTACAACCAAGACCTCGTGCGCTTTTAACTAGACTACAACCGATTTGGAGCGACCTCGTAGTCGCCTTAAACTCTCGGTGGGCAAAGTTTTCTGACCAAAACCTTGTGAAACCCAATCTAACAAAAGCCAACCTACTTGGTAGCGGTTATTTTGGTTTGGTTTTTTCTACGTCAAACAAGAAACTCGTGTTCAAAATCACAACAGACCCCGATGAGGGTGCTTTTTCCCAATTGATTCTGTCAGACCCTTTTATGCGATACAATCAAGGGTTACCTTTCATCTTTGATGTTTTCAAACTCACAGAGTTAGACTCATATATCATTCTACGCGAGAATGTGTCGTTTGGTAATGTCGATATGCCTAGCTCATCTCCGTTTATACGCACAATCGATGCTTTAGACACATATGGTTTTGAATACAAAAAAATAGAGAGTCAAACCGTAAAACTTTTGAACGCTATGTATGCTTCTGGAGGGCGATTACTCCCTCAAGAATATGAACTCGCCTTACGCGAAGCGCAAGGCTTGATTCGTATGGAAATTTTAAAGTGTTTGAAGCGACTTCCAAACACATCACCTAACTCCAAATACGCCCCCTCTATCCAACTTATTAAGTATGCGCTCTCAACATATGGTGTAGCCTTATGGGATTTACACGCAATGAATTTAGGAAAACATATTTATGATATGCGCGAGTTTGACTCCAAGATACCCCCTCTAGATAAAGACATTATCCTAATACTTGATATCGGTGGAAATTGGGGTTCACCCATTCTAGACTTCTCTATTGATACTCTAGATATTTGATTTAACTAACTTCCTCAAACCCCAAAATGCTAAACCTAAAACAGCCGCACTCGCTGTATATGTTGTCACCTTACACCAAAAAGGGTTATCTGTCGCAAAACAAGTTTCATATGTCTTATCTTTCGCTTGACTAAAATTACTTACAGGTGCAAACAAAGTCTCAATCGGCGGTGCAAATTCGGAAAAAGGTTTTATCGCAGAATACCCATACGCAGATTGTTTATTCAAAAGCATTAAGATTTCCATTTTCTCACAAAGTGCTTTTGCTTCTTCTGTCAATTCTTCAATCTGGTCTTCCATCTGTGCTGTATATGCTAGAGCGCCCGCAGATATGAGGATTTGAGGGTTCAATAGCTTTAAGGCAGCCCCACCTGCAACCACGCCTGTAGTCGTACCGTATGTTTTTAGATTTTCGTCAATAAGAGTCTCGACCCGATTCAACTTGTCAGCAACATAATCTATCAACCCCCCCTCAACACCCCCCTCTGCTAGTTGCGCATTAAAAGCCTCAACCCTCTTATCTAATGTGGCTTGATCAACACTTGATATAAATTTAAACATAATACTGTTGTACTTCGTGATCACATTAAGCGCATACTGAATAAATCTCTTTCTGAAAAGAACATAACGCGGCGAACCTGTTTCGTTTTCTGTGAAATACTCGCTAAAACGAAGGAGCGCGATAAGATACCCCCCTAAATTTTTGTTATTACCTAGTTGGGGTATCAAGTTGTTAAGTCCAACAACCCCCAAAGAGTTCGCGTCTGTCACTCCTAACGGTTCCTTGAAGTCAAACGCAAAATCATCTTTTATTGTTTGTCGATCAGGTAAGTCTGTAAGCCCTCCACCAGATGACATTAGTGCTCTATCCGCCTCCTTGAGTTCCTTGATACGCATCTCAACATCAGAGTCAAAGGCGGTATACTGAACACGTACATATAAATTGTAGAGTCGTTGTGTGAGTAAAAAGCATGCAAGTGCTATGTTTGATATATATGCATGTTGCTCAGGTCTCGTAAAACTTTGAGTCCAACAGACATTGTTGTTGTTTACAGACTCATTGCAAGGGTCCCTTATCTCGGAGTTGTTATCAAAACATAAGGCTCGATACACACCGCTCAAAGGTATGGTTAAGTCTGAAGCTTCAATAAAAGCTTGTAAAACTTTAGTTCCATTTAGTTCAACAACGCTAAACTTTTTTATGATCAAAACAAGTTTTTCTAAAAATGTTTTCTGTTCAGAAACACTCAAAGGCGTTGTGTTTAAGCGGAAAGGTGAATCGTTTGTGCTTGAATTTTGTGACTTCGTAAAAATTGGAGAACTTGCGGTTCTTGAACGTGTCGAAGTGTCTGCCGTAGCCCCAATATCGCTCAGAAACTGATTGAATAATTGAGTCACTTGTAGCCAAGGCTGACTCATACTGACATATGCACTTGTGATCTGCATACGCTCATCGTCAGTTGGGTTTGAGGGGTTTCGTATCCCATTTAGTAAATTTAAAAATTTGCGGGTTTGATCGTCTGCACGACTGAGTTGTGCGATTAAGAATGGGTTGATTTCTGTAGGATAATCCATAACAAGACCTTTGCGTTTAGTTTAGATTTCTATTAGAGTATAAAGTCAGCACCTGTATAAAGAAAGGCTTTTTTATGGCGGATATGATTACAACACTACTCAGCAGCACAGACTTGAGTGCTCAGATAAACCCCGCACTCGCTTCAGCCGTGAACGAGGGCTTACCTTCGGTTATAAACCAAACGCTCACAGCTTTGCCCACAGAAGATGAGGCTTACCAAATAGGTCGTCGAATCGGTGAGGAACTCATGAAAGAGGCTCGCGCTAAAGTTCCTTTACTCGGAAATGCAGGCGGCGCAACACTTCAAGTGGATTCGACTACATACAATAAAATCATGGACAAACTTCCCCCTGAGATCAGAACTGTGATAGGTAAGACAACACTCGTCATACCTCTACGCGGTCCGATCAAAGTGGTTGTGACACAAGACCGTCTAAACCAAGAGATTAAGAAATCTGTGGACCCTATTCTGCGAGGCATCGTTGATGTTGTTGCAGAACAGACCAAAGCACCCATACAGAAAGCAAAATATACGGTCGCAGCAATCTCCGCAGTATCAATTCTTGTTGGCGGTACGATTGGCTTTTTTTGGGCTAAAAGCAAATATAGTAAGTAGTTCTACTTAGTGAAACTTACATTTACACTCGTGGGTGCAGCTTCAGGGGCTTTGGGTTTTGGTGTTGTATCTGCGAGAACCTGCCCGTCATGCGACACGATTTTGTTTGTTGAGTGGTGGTCGAACATTTTCCCATTAATCACACCACCTGCCCAACCGCAGCGAGAAGAAGTACCCGACTTAAAACCGATTTTGCCGATTTCGTCTCCTGTCTCCCAACTGTAATAGTCGCACCGAAGCACCCCATCAATGGATATCGCAGGTCGAACAAGACCATCATTATGCGAACGCATAAGCTTGTTCCAATGAACTTGAATCTCGCGCCCATCGGGTAATGACTTACCTTTTACATATAAAGCGGAAAAACAACGAGGGCATAGGAACTGCGCCCCAACAACGTCAACACCCATTTGTGGGGATTGACTCAACCCCGAACGCCCTTGTTGTGGTGTATCACGCCTCTGTTCCGCAAAATCCACATCCACCGTGAACTCCATCTCTGTCCCATTAGAATTGCCATAAACAAACATTGCTTCAGGGCGACCAAAGTCATTCAAAGCGAACTGACCTTGAATCTTTTGTTTGTTCTTACCCACAGTATGTTTACGGTACTGTGTTGATTTATTTTTAGGGTCGAACATCTCTTAGAACTCCTTCGTGTAAAATACCTTGAAAGCCACAGCGTTTAATAAGCGCCTTACCTTTATTGTCAATCTGTGCAAAAGTTAAAGTCTTATCTCCAAGCACTTGCTTGTATGTATCTTTCCACCGCCCCGGACATATCACCTTATGCGCTAGACTATAAGTATTGAAGTTAAACTCACTTACAGCAAGCGAAATAGGGTACGAGCAGTTGGGGCAAGGGAGTATCATATGGATTGCGATTTCAACCCCATCAGGCGCAATCCACTTATAAACATCACACTTCAAATCACCAATTACGAGAGTATCAATACGCACATTTGTGGGCGTATACAGTGGCTTCATTCTAAAGTATCCTTAATGTTTATTGTTTACTTAAATCGCTTCTGAAAGCGCCTCGTTATCTGACGCTGTCTAACACTCATAGGGCGATCAACAAGTTGAGGCTCAACCGACAAATCAGGCTTCTGCTTTGGTGCAAAATCAAGTTTTGTTGGTTGCTTGGAGAACTGTTGATAAATCTCGTAATCGTTCTTTGTTATGAGGAAACCTTGTATTTGCATGGAAATTAAAGGCTGTCCTGCGGGTGCTGGGGGTAGAACTTCGGCTACACTTAGCGCAGGCCCTGTAAAACTATATTCAAATGAAAGGCTTGAGTTTTCTTGAAAAACAAGTGTTCTGTTTATAGACCCTGCTTGAAGTATATTTTGGTTCAGTTTTGAAAACCCATTGAAATACGACCCTGTAAGAACCAAAAACCGAAGTCTGTTAGCTGTATATCCGTTACCTGCTGAAGACAAGAGGTTATAGTAGAAGTCTTGGCGAACAAGAGCATCGTCATTATCTAAAAATTTAGTGTAGTAGGGGCGGGCTATGTCATCTGCATAAGAAACTTGGACATTAACATTAGAAACTAAGAGTATTTTTCTTGTAGGTACTGTATAGAAATTTAGTTTAAAGGGCTTTGCAAGAACAGCCAAGGGGGTTGAGGCTATAAAGTCAAAAGGTATTAATGACTCAGGTTTGAAATTGCTGTAAAACTGTAAGGGTGAAATTGTTACGCGGGGTCCCTGTTCGTCTGTAGATTCCGTACTTGCGTTTTCCCTAAAGGATAACCCAAATACAGATTCCTGTTCATTTAAAAACAAGTCTCCAACAGGTTGGTCTACCTCGTACACAGGCTGCAAGGTATCTTTAAGCTGTGTGCGCCGAGGCTGAATGGACTCGTGAAGAATACCTAGCTGCTCTAGTACGACTTTTGTAGACATCGCTTAGTACCCCAATGCTTCACCAATCTTAATGTGTCCAAGGATTTGATATCCATGGAAAACCATACGAACACGCCCCTCTAGAGGTACGGGGATATCGGGCGTACAATGCACAACGATACGGTCTGTACGCTCAACCCACCCCGCAATACCCGAATAAAGAGGTGCGTTCAAACCATAAAACGCAGCGGCGGGTATCGATTGGTTAGTCCAAAAACGCCCGCTACCTGCGATTTCAATTTGAAAAGAGAACTCAGGGATTGCAGCAAGTGGCGCAGGTGCGCCTGTCGCTGAATTTGTTAGATTTCCTAACATAAAGTTCGCACTACCAGCCTCTTGCCCAAAGCTACCTAGCAAGAAAGGGTACGCTGTGCAGGGTACTGTTCGCCCTGTCACAGGAGCCCCACCTGTGACATTGGCGATCTCATCTGTATCCGAATAAGTATAATAAACCTGCATTTGTGTGATAATGAAAGGCCCATCGGGGCTGATTTCTGTGCTGTTAAACCTCAAGTTGGAGTCGTTTCGGTCAAAGAACACGTCGACCTCATACCAACGAGGTGTTCTTACACCCGGAATCTCGTTCAATGTGCGTACAGCCTCATTCCAACGATCCATCTCAGAAATACGCTTGTTCAGTTCTTGATAACGCATACGCGCCATCTCAACATCCTTACTTGCGCTCCCTTTGAGATTAATTAACTCGCTTTGTAGCGAATTGATTGTTGATTGAAGCTGTGTGATTGTTGTGTTTGTATCACGAACGGTTTGAGCTATCTGCTCTAGTCGCTGAATTTCAGCCATAACGAACTCCTCATAGGGTAATGTTTTATTTATTTAAGCAAACACAGAACATTATATACAATATAAAAATGAAAACAAATATATTTTTTGTAAAAAGACTAAGGGGGAGAGAGCCTAGTTCTAGACTCTCCCCCCCTCAGATTTTGCACTACCTTTTCAACAACCGCTTACGCAGCGGAGCGAAGCTTCGTAATCTGTAGGATTACTGCACGTCGCGGGTGTTGTAACCATCGATGTAGGCGCGGAAGAGCTTACCACCCTCGAAGTCGTTCATTGCGATAGCAATGTCAACGCCACCGAAGCTGGCCTTCTGCTCCTGCATAAGGATGGTCTGACGCTGAGCGATGGCGATGGGGAGGGGGAGCACATAAATGCTTGAAGAAGCAGGCTCGCCGTTCACGATGAGAGCGCTACCGCTGTCGCTCACGAAGCCCCAAGGACCACCACCTGCGGGGGTCATGCTGATGGGACCCTCGAACTCTTTCTTGGCGCCGATCACAAGCGCGAAGTAAGAGGAAGAGATAACCCAGTTGGCAAGGGTTGAACCCACTTCGCCAGCAAGACCAGATGTGCTACCCGCCGCAACAGTGTTACCAGTTTGGGTCTTATAGAAAAGAACCTCGTGGCGGACTGCGAAGGTGAGGAAAGTCTGGTCGTCTGCAAACATACCAGCACCTGAGAGGAGGTTGGTACGAGTGAGGTCGCCTGTCTTAGCGTTGTTGAAAAGGGAAGCGTTGGTCTTCACATAGTTGTCAGCGTCAGCCGAGGTGGTGACATCATCGGTGAGACACTGAGTGTCGTAGAAGAACTGTACACGCTGCTCACGAAGGCCGAGTACTCTTGACATGGTTGACTCCGAAATGACCCGCCTGTCACAGGCGGGGAAAGGGTTGGGTCATTCACAATAAAACATAAACAAAACAGACAAACAAGTTTTTTTTATTAGCAAACAAACAAACAGTCAACACAAAATAAAAGAGTTAGATTCACCCCAAAAAGCAAAAGGCGCATGTACCGTAAGCGATTTGGTACACGCGCCTTACCTAGTCAAGCTAGGTGTTTCGTTTGCGATTAGCGATACAGAGGGCGGAAAGTGCTTCTCGTTAGAATACCATCAGAGACTACATCAATGGTCGAAGCAGACTCTATCGCTGAAGTATCCAAAAGCCCCTCCGCAACACCATATTCTTTCGCTTGGCTTGGGGTATACACACCCGCGCCACCCTCAACCGCCACAAGGCGTAGACCTTGTTGCAGCTTGCTTGGACCAAGATCAACAACAACCCCTAAAGAAACAGCTTGCTCACAAACTGCGGGCGAAACTCGAACGATGATCACATCAACCCCCATCGCACCACAACCCTCTGCAATCAACTCGCTCTGTGTTAAAGGTCTCGCCCCATCTATCGCATTTAAAAGCGCCCCCCTTGTCTCTTTCTCAGAAACAGCGGGGAGATTTGGCTTGAAATCCTCATCACTCGACCGCAACGATATATTCGCTTTTGGTTCAGCTATGATCTTTCCAAGCTTACGCTTTGACTTCATACCCTGAAGCGAAACAATTGGACTTAATACAGGTCTGAGTGTTTGAGTCGCTACTTGCTTCACATCATCTACCGAAACACCCGTTGAACCTTTTGCGCTTGCGGTCGGTTTAGATTGAGTCTCTGCCAACCTGCGCGCTTTAATCTCCTCTTGTTTTTGCTTCAAAGCATCAAGAATAACCCCAAGTCGCGCAATTCCTAGTTCAACACTTAGATTGTCTCTGAGCGTTTTGAAACTCAATAATTTTGGAACAGAGTCCTCTTTCTTAATCGAGTTCACGACCTTAATCTGAAACCCATTTGATACACTACCTGATTTTAATAGGTTCCCTTGGTCGAGTGCGCTGTTAAAACTCTCAATAAAAGCACAAAGAGCACCTATTGAACTCAGAGCTTTTATTTTCGCTTTAACGGATTCATTATTACCTTCGACTTCAAGGTTCGCTATTAACTCTAACAAGTCAGACTCTGTAAACGATTTTACAGACACCTGATTTGCTTCCATTTTAGAAATCTCAATGACGGCATTTCCAAGCCCGTTGTCGGGACCTACCCAAACCCATCTAAAATCTAACTGTCCATTCAGAATCGGACTTACTAGGATGCGCGCAGCGTCTTGAGGGCTGTTTTGGATGCAAATCTTGAATATCTGCTCGATTGTTTCTTGTGTGAGGGTGTTCACCTCAAAAGGA
>Ga0129333_10001926_pt1 | contig 19063 bp, 11 predicted proteins | sample CPB6_08_DNA_FD_94474 | JGI IMG/M metagenome (GOLD analysis project Ga0129333, IMG submission 94474) | Freshwater to marine salinity gradient microbial communities from Chesapeake Bay, USA - CPBay_Sum_0.6_0.8_DNA | ecosystem: Environmental > Aquatic > Marine > Coastal | place: USA: Chesapeake... | reverse complement strand
TTGTGCCATTTTTTAGAATTCCAGAATGATTTTAATGTCTTCTTTTTGTCTTGGGTTTCTAGTAACAAGAGGACGATTATCAATATAAATTATTTCTCCAGATCCTTTGTTTATTTCTGGTGTCGAAATACCATTAATAAATGTTGATGATAAGTTTACAATTTTTGTTGGAGAAATGTTGGTAGTAATACCACTAAAATTAGCGTCTATTGATCCACTAAAACTATTTATTGAAGTTATAGATCCTCCCTGGACAGAAAAATTAATTTTTTTAGATTTATTTGCGACATTTTTTGAATCTTTTTGATCGTATGAAAGATCATTATAAAAAAGAGACCGATCTGTAAAATATTTCAATACGCTAGTTTCTTTATCAAAAGAAGCAATATAACCAGTTGCAGTTCCAATACCAGATATTGTTTGATATATTGGATTTCCTGGAATTGCATCATCTGGAGAAACCACACTTGATCCAATTAATTTTAATGAATATAAATTAGAAAATTTATCATCAGTAAATATTGAACTAGATGATCCAATATTATTTGGATTTTTTAAAATGCCAATTTGTGCAAATTTAGAATCAACTGGAAAATCTTTAGAGGAATCATCAAAACGAGCATAAACTAAAACTCTATCACATCCTAATTCTGTATAAATGTCATATCCATGTCCTCTGGATGGTGGTATAATAGGAATTAAATGTGCAAAAGAAGTAGCTCCTTGATTTATTGTAGATAAATCAACTCTACCATAAGTGTAATTTTTACCACCACTTGATATTAAAACATCGTTTATTTTACCACCAACGACATCAACAACTACTTTTGCCCCCTCACCATCTCCTAAAATATCTAATTCTGATAAAGTTGAATTGTAACCAGATCCTGGATTATTAATGTAAACTTTTTTTATTTGATTTGAATTAACTAAAGAGTCTGCACTATTTCTAATTGCTTGTATCTCTGGATTTGTAGACGTTTCCCAATTATTTGGTACTGGTATATATTCGATTGAATCAAATTTTATTACATCACTGGGATCTACAGTAAACAAGTATTTCCAAATATATCCGTCCCCACTTTCTCCAGCTCTTGAAGGTTCTAAATCTATAAAGTTTGGTTCATCTTGAGATGGATTTCCCAAAACATTAGATGATGACGATCCATTATCGATGCACAAATAAACTCTAAACTGAGAATTCATTACATAGTAACTTGCATCATATAATCGATATGAACTTGTTTTTGGTGAAGGATTTAAAACACTATAATCATGTCTGTACATTTCATATGTACTATTTTGAACCCAATCAACTCTCTTTATTAATCTTCTGATATTATTTGGAGTTATTTTTCTACCAAAAATTATAGTGTCTTTGTAATGACTTAAATAATTTAAATTATCTATTGGTGCTGGTGGATTTGAATCCCAACTTGTTGATCTACCAAATCCAACAATAGACGGATTTGGTAAACTTAAAAAAACATAATGAGAATTTTGTGGATCTAGCACAGAATCCACAAAATTTTTGGCATTATTTATTCTAAATTGATCCGTAACAATTGCAGACATTATTACCTTTTTTTATATATTTATATGGTATGAATTATGTGAATATATCTGAAAAATTATATTTCTAAACTTTTTTTCAAAGATCCACTGTCCCTCAATCCATATTTTCTTCTCTGTATCGTTGGAAATGTTCCTAATCCAGAAGTAGTAGTGTATTGTTGTAAATCAATTGAAATTGGAGAATTTGATCTTTCAAATTCACTTAGTCTTCCCCAAGAAAATTTACCACAGATATTTGATGATGTACTTAATCCGATAGTATTTGTTGAAGATAAAACATTACATACTATTACTCCATTCAAATTACTTCTTTGGATAGAATGGACATAGTATATATTATCTAAAAATGTCGACCCAATTCCAACAATTTGATTGTCATTAGTATCAATAGAAGTAATTCCATTACCAATAGCGGTATCAAAAACAAATATAGGATATCCAGCAATCAAATCATCATTTGAATCTGTTGGATTATATTTTATGAAAAACTTTATTCCTAAATATGTTCCAACACCAACACTTGTAGTTATTCCAGTAACAATTCCCGAAAATCCTTGGACAAATTCAATATTTTGAATTAATTCAGATGTTGGATTTGGAATTGGTGCTATAATTTCTGGAGGATTTGAAGAATTATAACCAGATCCTGGATTTATAATATACACTGGAGTAGTAACTATTCCAGAAGATGAAATAGTAACATCTATTATAGCATCTGTTCCTCCACTTCCTACTATTGATCTAGTTTTTAATCTTAAACTATTTCCAACACCAATATATCCACTTCCACTATCGTGTATATTAATTGATGAAATTGTTCCAGATGCAGAAACATTTGCACTTAGTTTTGCAAAAATTGGATTTTCATTTAATGTTATTAATCCAGAAAATTTTTGAATTGTTTCATTTGATTGATTTTCTTCATAGATGAAAAATTGTGCATTATCAACAAATATTTCATTACTATTATCAGAAAAACCTTTAATTATTTTTGCAGTTGGGAAAACCATAGATTCTAGAGAATCTCTTTGCTTAGATTCAACACTATCATTAATTATCAAATCTGTTTTTTGTTTAGTCCAAGACATTGGTCTATACAAGTCCTCATCAATTCCATCTTCCAAGTATATTCCAGTTTCCATTACATCGGATGAAACTATAAAAGAAACTACTCTACTATCTTGACCAATATTATTTGGTAAATAATCGTCCTTATTAATTTGTACAGTATCTCCAGTTTTAATAGATTCATTGACTTGTATTTCCGAACTATCCACTCCCACAGTTCCTCTATAGAAAAATACTGCAATATTATCTTCAGGTTTAGGAGCTTCGGTAAATGTAAACGTGGTCCCTCCGGTAAAAGTATATGATACTTTAGGTTCTTGCATAACTCCGTTAATATAAATTAGTAAAACTGAATCAAAATCAATTAAAGATGATATTGGATCAGTTTCATCTTTTTCAAAACTTAAAAGTTGATCATTTTTAAACAATGGAAATCTTCTTCTAATTCCATTTTGTAAAGATTTTATACTATCAATATAATCAAATTCTCCAAGTTGAATAGAAGAAAAACTATCAGTTCTAATATCTGTAACTATAAATTTAATTTCTTCTACTGGATTTTGTAATCTAGAATCCGTCACCAAACCCACTAAGCTAAAAGTATCTCCTATTATAAATCCATATCCTGGTTTATTAACTTCAAACCCAGTTAAACCAAATAATGTAGATCCTATACCAACTGATGTGGTAGTTGGACCAATATCTATAGTGAGTGATAAACCAATTCCACATTTGTCTGTATTTCCAATTCCTGGTCTAAATATGGGTTTAATTGGTAAATATTCATAAGATGGATCCTGTATAGAAACCGTAGGATTGACATATCCTGTTCCTCCAGAAATAATATTAAATCCTCTTATTGATCCACCAGCACCAACTAAAGCACTAATTACCGCAGAAGTTCCAGTATGAGATTTTTCACTAACTCCGATAGAGACATTTTTATTATATCCAGATCCAAAAATAGGTCCAATATCAAATCCGAATGATGTTGAAACTGAAGAAGAATTAGTAGATAATTTTGAAATATAAACTGTCCCTATTCCTAGTGCAGTTATTCTACTGTCAAATTGTAATATTTTCGTTTTATCTGGTAAAATAGTATCTCTTGAAACAGTAGATGGTAAATAAATTCCAGGAATATCAGTCAATCTTTGGTTGACACGCAAACCAGAAGTGTTAATCCCAGTAATAGCATTGCTATTAATTCCTATAGTTCCTGTTGTGTATTTTCCAATTACTAAAGAAGTTGTAAATCCTATATTAGATATTGATCCCCCAGCACCTGTTTTAACTTCAATCATACCTGTTGGTATTCCCACTAATGGTGCATATCCAATTCCTCCGGTAGATGCAAGAGAAACCACCAGACCTCCACGAGGAACTTGATTCTGATTTACGTCAGAATCGACAGAAAATACCGTGGACGTATTAGGAATTGTAATTGCAGTAAATGATAAACTAGAAATGCCTGATGAAGAAACTATATTATAATTATTTCCACTATTATTTTGAGTATCTGGTGTTTGGAAAATATCATTTATAAAAACTAAATTATTTCCAGCAACAACATTAGAAACGGTGTTTCCCTCTTTATATAAAGTAAAGGTTCTAGCAATTCCAGTAAAATTATCTGATATATCATCATATATTTGATTTCCAGTATAATCTTTTCTTAGAAAAACTCTTCCATTAAAAGTAGATTTTGGAAGAGGTAAGTAATTGTCACCTAAACGATCATTTTTACCTTTTCCATCTGGCGCTTCTGCAAACCATAGTTGATTATTTACAATATTATATGCTCCTCTATAGACCCTTACCGAAGTCCCATCAGAATGAGAAGTTTCTGATGATCCAAAAGATGCCCTAGAAACTTCAACTATTGGAATACTTCCAATTCCAGTAATTGGACCAAAAACAGTGGTTCCAAATCCAACATTATTTACAGTCAAATATTCGTCTTCTATTTTAAGAATATCTTTTGGTGTTATTGAAGATATTCCAGAAAGTGATATAATAGAAGTTCCAATTCCAACAGATCCATTATAATTTTGATTCAAATTGAAAACTAGTGGAGTGTATGAAAGTGGATATTGTGTAACTCCATTAACAGTAATCAAAGATTTTTCATTTTTCTTTTTCATCTCAAATTTATGAATATTTCCAGAACCAGTTGAAGTAAATGTAAATGCTACTCCAGATTTTCCAGAGACACCAGTAATTTTAAATTTATCATTATCAATTTTTATAGCATATACTTTTGATGGGCATACATCTGTAGAAATTCCAGTTGAAAAAACAGATCTAAATGTTGTTCCGGTGGAAACATTTGATATTGTTAATGATGGTTTTAAACTATTGGAATAATATAGTCTATTTGTTGCAATTTGAACCGCTGATGAAAGTGTAATTGAGTTAATTCCAACAGATATAACAGATCCCAAAGAATCATTATTTCCAGAAAATATTCCAGAACCAACCGATATTATTTGAGTATTTGCAATACCTGTTATGACTGTTGATCCACTTGAAACTACGTTTCCAATAAAATAAGAATAAGTTTGTCCTATACTGACTACTTGAGTTCCTGATGGAATATTTGAACCAATTACTAACTCATTGATAGTTATTCCGGATGTAGTTGTTATTCCTGTGATAGTAGAAAATCCAGAAACTACATCGGCAATTATTGAGGCTCCACCGACTATAGTTGTCCCAATTCCAACAGCAGTTGCTCCAACTCCAATTAGAGATGATCCAGGAGCATATATTAATTCCTCACCATCTTCAAAAAAGTGATTTTTAATAGTTATTGTTCCAGTTTCTTTGTTAAGTACAGAAGAATTTTTTGGATTAAATAGTTTTTCAAAGATTGGTATACGATTGTAATTTAATTCAAAATTTAATCTATCTTTTCCAAAATTATTAATTGAACCATATCTACCAACACTAATTTTTTCTATTGATGTTCCATAAGTTAAATCTTCAGGTTCATTATATTCATCAAATTCTGAATAAAGATATTGATCATAACTTTGAATAGATATTACTTCTGATGAAAATTGCGGATCTGGGTGAAATTCAACACAAACATTATATTGGTCCATTTTTGCTAAAAATGTTCCTATTCCAGAAGTACTTCCAATTGATAAAAATGGATAAGACTGAATATTACAAACAACTTGATTTGTTGTCACTAAAATTTGATGTACTGATGTAGTCGATCCAACTGATACTTTTACTATTGATTTTAAAGAAGACTCTACAGATCCGTCAAATAATTTAATAGTAGATATACCAGTTATATTTTTATAACTAGATTCTAATCTAGTTGTTCTTTCAGTTCCTTCAATTTGTCCATCAACAAGAAATCTGTAAGTTCCTATTCCAGAAGCAGTAGATCCAAAACCAACAGTTTTTGTTTTTACAACAACGTTTTTATTTGTATTATTTGTAAATGATAAATTTAATATTTGATTATTATCTACATTTAAACCAAATGTTCCAATATATCCTTTAGAAGCACCTCCTAATAAATTTTCAGTATCAAAGTAAAATTCTGATAAGTGAGTATTTACACCATCATAATACCCAATAACTTCATAATAGTTTAATTTGTAATCGTCAGTATTAACAATTAATGAATTTGAATAAACTAAATTAAATTGTGAGGATAAACCTCTAAAAACAACGGTTGAAACTCCGACTGTTGGGGATAATTTTTCTGTTTTTGCAGACAATCTAATAAAACCATAATCTGTAAATCCAACCCCAATGTTAGAAAAACCATCGTCAAAAGTTTCTCTGTATGTTTTTAATTGATAACTGCTGTTATATGGATCTGCTGGTGTAAATTTGAGGATAGGATCTCCAACTGCACCAGTTTCTCCATTAAAAGTTCCTAAAGATTCATCAGTAAATAAATCAGTTTTATTTAAAGTATATGTATTTCCTTTTAGATCATTTAAAACTACAATTTCACTAACCTGGAATTTTAATTTATCTTCACTACAAACTTGAACTAAAAATTTAGAGTATAAGTCAGTTATTGGATATTCTATAGTTTCTAAAAAAGTATCTCTGTTAAATTCTGAGCTAGAGAAAATATTACTAATATCGTCTATTTGCAAAACTCTATTAGTATCACATTGAATGTAATCTGTTAATTTTTTATTTTTTAGTCTAATATATTGAGATGTATCTATTGTTGTGTCGTAATCCGCAGCAAAATCAAAAATATTAATAGTATCAACTCTTTTCTCTGTAATAAAATCTAAAGTTGTAAGTACTTTTTCTGAAGATCCTATAGAAGTTTTTGCTGAAGAAGTGATTCCAGTATCTGCAAAGTTTTTTAATCCAATTGGATGAACTATACTATTAACTGGACCAACAAATTTATCATATTCTATGGGACTTTGAATGGAATATGATAAATTCTGATAATAATCATTATCTGGTATTACTTGGGTGTCTAAATTTAATTTTCCAACGTTAGTTTTCCACCCAAATCTATTTTCATTAGAAGAATCTACACTATATCTTCCATTATATTTAAACAACTGATTTATTTTTGCAATAGATCCAGATGCAGAACCTCTAATAACATCGTTTTTGTTAATATTAAAACCAGTATTAGTAAGTTTTACTGAAGTATCTGATGCATTTCTAATTCGTATGTCCGTTAGTATATTATTAACACTTATAGTTTCATTATCAAAAAACTTACTATATTCTTGCTTAATTTTAAAAATCGGATAGTTTTTAAAATTAACAATAGAACTAAAAACAGTTTGTGATAAAGTTGGAATACCCGGAAACTTTGTATATTTTCCAATATTAAACTTTAACACTGCAGGATCTGTGTTTATAAATTCTGTAACTTCAAAGAAGTTATATCCATTATCTGCAGAATTAAATCCTGTTCCAGGTGAAGTTACATTTCCCAATTCATCCGTAAATGATTGTTTTTGTATACCTTCAACAAATATTAAATCTCCTGCTGCGAAAGGAGCAATTTTAAACCCAACTACAGGTGGAGTTCTTAGTTCACATTCGACTATACCATCTACATATGTAGTAATACCAATAACAGGTATTCCATTACTATTTTTAACAGTAAATAATTTATGTGTTACAGAATCTAATCCAGTTGGTTGGTTTATAACTTGAATTTCAGATATGGAATTGTCACTCATAATTGGTTTAAGAAAACCACTATTAATTTCTTTTCCAGTTACAGTATTTACTAATTTTAAATTTGGTGCAGAAATGTAATTTTTTCCACCATTGAGAACATCAATTGATGTTATATTTTGGGATTCCTTTATTAGGGCAAATGTATCAATATCACAAGAAGGTCTTATAGTGTTGTCTGAAGAATATTCAAAACCATCATTTAATATTTTGATTACTCCAGGTTTTCCTATGGATGTAGATTGACATTCTATAACTGCATCTTTTCCTGTGCTTAAACTAGATACTCCTATAACCGATGGTAATTTTTTATATCCACTTCCATTATTTAAAATTAATATTTTTGAAATAGGTCCTTTTGAAGTTTTTGATTTTGTCGTATAAGATATAGAAACTTTGCTATTATTTAAATAATTTAATTTCTCCGGTGTTTTTCCCAAAGAAATTGAAAATGTAGTTGTCCCAATTCCAGAAACTTTATATTCTCCATTATAAAGACTATCTACAAATTCTATTTTAAAATCATTTTCGTTTTGATTTTCAAAAATACTTTTTCCTAATTTAGATAAAGAATAATATAATCTGCTTGGAAAATTTGTATTATAAATTAATTCACAACTTGCGTTAGTTGAAACACCAATTGTATTAAATTTTTGAACATTGAAATTTGAACTATTTCCTATGGAAACAAAATCTGTTTTTAAATTTTTATCATAGTAAATATTAAAATCAAAACCTTGTAAAGAAGGATCTGAAAGATTAAAGATTAAATTATTATTTTTAACACTTTCAATGAATGGATTTACTTTTGAAATTGTTTGATTAGATCCGCCACTACTTCCAATAGAAACTGTTTTGGGAGGAGAAGAAATAGAGTCTAAATATGTTTCTGATATTTTTATTGTATCACTGTTTACCTTAATTGTATAATATATTCCTGTGCTTAATCCAGAAATAGGTTCACCTGTATAATTGTAGAATACTTTCTCACCCGTATATAACCCATGAGAATTTAATGTAATTTCACCTTTAGTCGTATTAACGTGGGAAGAACTAAATCCTATGGGATTAACTAATAATAGGTTATTGTTAGAATTATATACTAAATTAATTGATGAACTTGTTCCTATTCCAACAGAAGATGATGGAATAACATTTAGTTTTATAAAATCTCCATTAATTAAATCGTGATTTTCAGATGTTGATACTGTTGTTTTTATTTTTTCTATATTTCCAGTTACTTTATCAACTTCATTATTTAATGAGTATTCGAAACTAAATGATCCATTATTAACAAAATATAGACCATCTGTTGTAGTCAATCCAACTTGAGTTACTATACCAATATAATCTTTAGATTTATTAATTGCATACACATATTCACTACTCAAATTTAGCAATGTAAATGATGATCCTCCAGATTCGTTTGAAACTACTATACCAGAAGATGACGATGGTCTAGTAAATAATAATCTTTGATTTGTTTTAAATGGATGGTTTGGTAAGTAAATACTTTGTGTAGGCACAGATATTGATTTAAAAGTATCACCTAAAATATAATTTAAAGATATTGAACTGCCAGTTAAAGTGCCGAAACCAACACTATTATGTGGATTAAAATAAACAACATCATTATTTTTAGATTCGAAATAATTAGAAGCAAGATTAATTTCAAATGATGATGGTAAAAATGAAACTAAATTTCCTGCAGTATGTGCTATAGCAACATTAGATCTCTTAACTCTTAATACATTAATATCATCAAATTTATTTAAAACAGAAAATGTTTCTTGATTTATCTTTAATGAACTTCCAATGCTAATATTTTCGGGAACATTAGATAAAGTAATATCTGTTACAATTCCACTACTACTAGAAATATTTTTTACAATAACAGAATTAGGATTTTCAAATTTTATTTGATGTGTTCCAGATAAATTTTTAATAAAAGTTGAAATTCCATTAATTTCAATTGTATCTCCATTTAATAAATTATGATATGGTAATATATTTACTTTTATTGTATTGTTATTTTTCCATTCAAAAATAGAATTTTGATATATTTCTAAAGTAGTATTTAAATTAACAACATTTTTTCCATAAATTTCGGATATTTCAGCAGAAACTCCACCACCATCAGTTGCAGTATTATCAAATACTAGAGAGTCACCAACAGAATATTCGCTTCCAGAATTAATAATATTTAAAGATTCAACTTTTCCTGGTAAAATAGACTCTACAATTGAGGTTTGCTTTAATCTATTATTGTATTTTGGCAAAAAGTCATTACTTGAATATTCACTTTTAACTCTGTATGGAAATGTATTTCTAACTAAAGATGTTGCATTTAAATCAAAACTTTGATCAATAATAAAATTATCATAAACTTTTGATCTGTAATTTTTTCCTATAAAATAAGGAAATTTTGAAGTTAATTTTCCAGTCAATAAATCTGTAGAGACACCAACATAATAGGCATAAGTCCCATTGGGAAATTCTGGAGTTCTAGCAAATCTACCATTATTTTCGTCCAGATCTCCAGAATTATCATAAACATAATCTTCTACAAAAAATCCAGCAGAAAAAGAAGATTCTAAAGGTCTATTGTAAATATTGTTTGGATTTAAAGTGTAGCTAGTATTTAAGAAAGATATGCTAGAATTAAAATCTGAGGGATTTTTATATGCATATGGACCATAAATTGGATTTCCGTCTATTGCCCAACCAATAATTTTGGAGTGTGATGATGGAGAATCTGAAAAAGATAAACCTTCCCTACTTGTGGAATAACCAACTACTCCATAAGTTAAATCATTATTTCCAGATTCTAATAAAATTTCATCCGAAAATCTAAAATGATTGTTTACACTTAAATACCTGACTGAAGAATCTAAAAATGCGTCTACTCCCGGGGTTTTAATTATGATTGACGTATTAGATTTATTATATCCGATTCCACCATTTACAACAATGACAGATTCAATTTTTCCGTCAATGACAACTGGTCTTAAACTACATCCTATCCCATCTCCACTAATATCTAATTCTATTCCTGGAGAATAAAAACTTCCTTTGCTTTGGACTTGAACTGCTACAATTCTTCCATTAACAATAATAGGTTTTAGTTGACCTCCATATCCTTTGTTAATTGTTAATTTTGGTTTTTTGTGAAAATTTAAAACTTCTGATCCATAATTAGTTCCACTTTCATAAAGATAAGCATCTATTATTTTTCCTCTAAGTATTGGAGAAGCTGTTATCGTGCCTATAAATCCAGAATATTCTACATTTATATCAATTTTAATAGGAGGATAAGAAAAAATTTGATATCCAGATCCAATATCCGTTATACTAACAGTCTTTCCTCTTTCATAGTTTGTTCTTGAAGCACCAACACTAATAAAATCTGCATCAGATAATTGAAATTTATCTTTTTCAGAATTTATAATATAGTAATTTTTTAGAGTTGATATTCCGGAAATTGGAGTACCTGATGAAGAATAATTAATTAAATCTCCATCTTTAAATCCATGATTTTTAAATGTAATAAAATTAGTTATTGTTGAAATACCAGAAGATTTAACCCTTAAAACTCTATTTTGATACCCACTACCACCATTAACTACTCTAATTTCTGATAAAACTTTTTTAGAATCATAAATTCTAAATTTGTGAATTCCTCCATTATTAATAGTAGTAATACCTACAGTATTAATTCCACTATTTAAATCAGAAAGAGTATTATACAGTCTTATAGATTTTGAATTAATTATTTCTGGATAATAAATGGCTCCGTTAGATAAATATTTTCCTTGATCGGTATTAGAACCTCCAAAATCTCCAATACCAATAGGTAAATTGCCATTTTTATTGTAAACAATTTTATCACCTACTTTAAGTTGATGATTGTATAAAAATGTAATAGTGTCATTAGAAACATTAATACCTCCTCCAAATGAGGAATCTGATGCATTAAATTCAATTTCTCTATACTTATTTGATACGATTGGTTCTAACAAAGATCCACTTCCATTTCCACCAGAAATAGAAACTGAAACAACTCTTTCTATTGCAACATCGTTTGGATCAACTATTACTTTTTTTAATGATCCAGAAACTACCAGATTAACTAAAGCAGTTGTTCCAAATCCCACAGGATTTGAAACTGTAATTGGTGGTGGATAAATCACATCATAATCATTTCCAGAATTAACAACTCTGATAGATTCTAATGGACCATAGTAAATTCTATCATAACTTTTATAATTAATAATATCTACACCATTAATTAAAGATCCAACAACACCAGGTTTAGTTTCTGAAACGTTTTCATAATCATTTTTTGGATATAGTGGAATTTTAATAAAAGATTTTTTTGGTGCTAAAGATCTTCCATAATGTGAAGATAGTGTAAATAAATGCTGCCCTAACTGAAAATTTTTAGAAAATTCAATGTAATCATTTTTAGCAACAAATGATCTAGAAACATATAATCTAATTTTATTTTTTGGATTTAATACTTCTACAACATATTCAGCATTACTAGTTAATCCATCTATAGGACTTGGCGTTGTATGTGTGTAAGTTACAATATCTCCAGTGGTAAATGAAACATTATTATCAAATGATAATACAGAATATTTTTGAGTTTGTAAATTTAAATTTGAAAAAAAACTATCACTATCAGTGGAAGTAGATATTATTTTTTTTGAAAAATATATGTCTTTAGTAATTTCAAATGATGGCAAAGAATTTGAAGCCACATAAACATATTCATTATTATCATTGTATGTATTTTGAACATCAGATAATACTTTTGAATATTTAAGTGGTATTGATAAAGATGATGCATAAGCATATCTTCGTATTATACTTATATTTTGACCAGGAACTACATTTGTTATTTGTTTATCTATTTCTATTACACTTTGATTGATAGATTTAATTACTGCATTTTCAACAACTATTTCAAAAGAATTTTGTTTAACTATATCAACAAAATCATTAACTTTTAAACTACTTTTATCTGGTTCATCAAAAAGAGTAAAAGTAGAATCTCCTATTGAATAATTTTTTATTTCATATCTACTTCTTACATTGTAAATCCAAGAATTAAAGTTAATTTCTTTTAGAGTTTTATCTGGAGATGGGGAAATACTTTCTCCAAAATTTCCAAAAGAAACACGATCTTTATCAGAAAAATAATTTACCTTTTCAACGTCTTCTATTCCATTTAATGAACTAATAATGATAAATTCAACTTTCTTAGATACGTCTCCATTTTCATAACCATAAACTGTAGGTGTTGAATATACATCAACTCCTTGATTTATTTGTTCTGAAATTCCAGAGCAATTAAAAAATTGATTAATTGATTTATCAGTATATGATATGGTTTTATTATTATATTTTATTGATCCAGAATCCTTAAAACCACATGTAGAATCTACGGTTATTATTGAAGATCCTATAGAAACTGTTTCTGAAATTTTAGTTTTTGGTGTAATTTTAAATTTTCCAAAAATAGTACTATTTTCATCATATCCACTAAACAAATATATTTTGTAAAATACTTTATTATTTCTAGTAACAATTTCAATTTCTGAAACTGGACCAAACGCATCATTATCAGAGCTTCTAACTTCTTCCCCTATTAAATTGTTAGGATTTGCACCTGGAGTAATTAATTCACCTATTAAAACTCTTCTTTTAATATATTCACTTTCGGATGGTTTTATTAAAAATTCTTCTAAATTTAAAATTTTAGGGTTAAATCCATACAGTACTTTAAATAAAATTTTAAAAGATTCTTCAGTTCCCTTAGAATTATAAAAATCTCTAATTTGTTTTAAAAAATTATTAACGTTAAGATTTGACTGTAAATTAACATTTTCAAACCCAGGTGCAAAAAGATATTTTAATTTTTTATAAAATTCTCTTAAAAATAATGTACTTAAATTTATAACTTTTGATCCAGAAGAATGTGATGCTGCTAATGTTTCCGAAAACACTAACTCTTCTGGATTTAAAGAATTTCTGTAAGAAGAAATAGCAGAAAATCCACGAACACATCCAATAAATTTGTTTCCTTCTATTTTTGAATAAGTAATAATTTCATCATCTATTTTCAATAATCCATATTCTAAAGGAAAAGATTTTGTTGACTGAACAGTTATAGTTTTATCAGTGGAATTTATAGCGGATATTAAAACAGTTTCTCCTGAGATTACCTCTGGAGTAAGATTATCAAATTTTAAATATTGATCTAAATTTTCTGCAATATCAGAAGGACCGCTTTGATACTCTTGCGAAATATAATATTGTTTTAAGAATTCAGTTATTTTTGGACTTTCGTCTAAAATAAATTCAGGTAATTGATTATTAATAATTTGTTGGGTTTTTACTCGTTGTTCAAATCCAGTAGATATCATATTACCTCGTTATTTTTCCAGTAGAATAACTTGAAGTTAGTGGGAAATTTGCACCCGATATTTGTTCTCCGGATACAACCGTATCCTTTAACATATTTATGGTACTTTTTGAAACATCAAATGCAATGTACAGATCATTTAAACCGATAATATCATTTGAATCTGGATATGCTTCTACTTCAATAATATCATTTGGCAGTTCTGTTCCCGTAATATAAATTGTGTTAATTAATATTTCTCCAGTGCTATAGTTAACAGTTCCAATAGATGATTTAATAACTTGATATCTATTGTTATTTGAAGGTTTAACAACACTTAATGTTCCTATATCACTACCTTCCTGTGGAACATCAACAAAATAAACCAGTTCACTTTCTCCCAAAATATTGAAACCTGTTGATCTTACATTATACTCACCAATCAATTTTCTAAATTTATTACCAAAACATAACTCATACTGTGAAAAAACATTAACAGCACAATTTAAATTTCTTCTAATTTTAATTCTAGTTATATTGGAGGTAATACTATTATCTACGTTGTCTATAATTTGCAAAACTTTACTATATCTAAATCTTCCCCCAAATTTATTAAGGTCCACAGATTTTGAATATGTCTCTAAAGACGAAATTATTCTAGATTTTAAATCACTTATACTTGATATTTTTGAAGAATCATAATAAACAGATGATTCTAATTCTACGTATAGTAATTTTAAATCTATAATTTTTTGATTTATTCCAGCTATACTATACTGTTTTAATTTTGATAATATATTTGATTTAGTAAAGTCTGAAATCGTGTAGGAATTTTTTGGTTTAATACTAATCAAAACACTTCCATACTCTGGTGGATTCATTTCTTCACCACCAATAATAGAAACAGACTCTGCATTTGGATATATTTCTTGTATAATTGCTTCATAATCTCTTGCAGTAACTGCTCTATGCTGCGAAGCATATACTCTAGGAGCATAATACTTAATTGATTCTATTGGTTCAATGTCTCCTCCACCATTTGCAGAAGAATTGGTTGTTATTGTAACAGTTCCAACTGGAGATTGAACAACATCCAAAGTATTTACAACTATTCCAGAATAATTAAATACTGAGGGTCCATTTCCCTCTTTTCCATCAGTTACAATATAACTTACTTTTATAATGTCATTGTTTGATAATTTTTTTCCTATTATTCCATCTCCGAATAATATTTCATATTTTTCATCTTCTATTTCTTGAATTAAGAAAATTTCTGAATTTTTATTTAATTTTAAAATATTATCTACTTTTTTATATTCTACATTACCTACTTTAACGACAATAGTATTCGTATCTATATTTGAATTATCTAAAATATATCTTTGATTTACTGAAGAATTGACTGTAAATTGTTTAGTAACATAGATTCCTTGATAGACATCAATGTTATTAAATGAAGCAACAGAAGTATTTTGATCAACCGTTGTTACAATGTTTTCTGGAATTGAAAAAACATATGAAGTATTTTCAACTGCACCAACACAAACCAATCCAGCCTTTAATATAATTTGTGTAGGTAATTGAACTGGGTTTGGTAAATTTATATTAAATGAAATATTTGCTATTGCACAAGTTTTAGACCTAGGTACATATCCAATATTTCTGACTAAAGAAACAACATTTTCTCTGAGTGTTGCAGAATCCAAAAAGGATTCATTCACAATCATATTTGAGTTAAATGCAGTAATATAAGTATTATATGCTAAAGTATCAATTAAAACCGAAAAATTAGATCCTTCAAAATCGAAATCAGTGAAGGATGAATTTGCTCTTAAATAATCTTTTATCGATTCTCTAATTTGATCGAAATCTAAATTGGTGAATTTAGTAAAAGGCATTTTATCTAGTTGCCTCTAAAATATAATTGAATGATTGTGTTGGAAAATTTTGTCCTATAATATCAAAAATCACATTTATTTCAAAACTATTTTGATCTGAATTTGGTACTACTTCAACTTTTACATTATCAACTCTTGGTTCGTAATTGTCAATTGCAATTTCAATTTGAGTTTTTAATGAAGAAGCAGTACCAAAATCTACAAATTCAAATAAAGATGTTTTAATATCAGATCCAAATGAAGGATTAAAAAATCTTTCACTTGGCATTGTTTGTATTATATTTCGAATAGATTTTTTAATCGCATCCTCGTTTTTTAAAACAAGAATATCTTTGGTGACTGGATGCATGTCAAAAGAAAGACTAATGTCCTTAAATGCTCTTGATATTCTTTGTCTTTGCATCAATCATTTGATATTTTCTTTATTTATATTCATTTCCACGGATGACCGTATGTTGGTTCAGTTCCATATTCCCAGTCATCATAATCAGAATCATTGCGAATTTTTTGATGATTTTTTTCAGTTAAATTAAATTTATTTTTGGGAATTTCATCATGCATAATTTCTTGGATGGTGGTTTTATTTTGAATTGAACTAGTATTGCAATGATAATCAGTTGCGAGACAAGACGTTCCCCACATCTGTCTCATATATTCACTATTTCTGTCAACTTTAAGATTTGACATTGTTTGTCTCCTGTTTTTTGGTAAAAACAGAACTTTTTTAATGGAGGTTACTATCTCCTTTACTATCTATACAAAGATCTTAGTGTGTAATTATCGGAATTTAAGTATTTTAGCAGTTCTAATGCAATTAATTTTGGATTTCCGTCACCACAGGTGTAAACATCTATTGCTAAGCACCCATTTTCTGGCCAAGTATGACAAGAAACATGACTTTCTGCAAGTGCTATTACAATCGTACATCCTTGTGGAATAAAACAATGTGAAAAAACGTTCAAAATAGTCATATTTGCGCGTTTAATACCACTTATCATGGCATTTTGAAGCGATTCTACATCATTAATCGCTTCAAAATCAACATCATACACCTCTAAAAGCAGGTGATTACCCATCGAGAACTGTTCCAATTCACAATAATCGCAAAAATCTATTTATTTTGGAAAATCCAGGATGTTTTTTCGAGAAAAAGTGTCATTTTCTTGAATTCTAATGTCTTTATTGCGAAAAGTCCAACAAATTCCACCTTCATCGAGAAAAACGACCCACTCCAGGTCATGTTCTTGAGACCGATCGATTAAAAAAAACGCCCAACCACTACCTTTTGGGGTAATGACTGGGATCGTGGGATTTAATTGTATCATTCTTTAACCTTTACCTTGACCCCTATACTTTTTACGAGCCTTATTGCGAGACGTGGCAGAATACTTAGTACCATCCCCATCTCCTTGCCGTGTTTTTTTCGGAGGACCAGGAATATAAGACTCGCGCTTATTTAGTCCACCTTTTGCTTTTGCTGCCATGATTATTCTCCCATAATTTCAGTTTGAAGATCTTCTGGTTTTGGAGAACCAGTCAGGAAGAACTGTTCTGACAATTCTTCCATTACATCGAAATATTCTTCCTCTGTAAGTTCTGTGTATATCTTTCTTCCGTTACAGAGTATATTATACTTATGTAACTTAGACATTTAGATTACTCGTGTCTTTTCGTGCCCAACTCTGACTCTTGGATCGCACCAAATTTCAAAACCTGCATCTTTTGCATCTAAGCAGAATGACACATCCTCTCCACACATATCTTGAACCTCTCCAGATTCAAAGACTTGCATCTTTGGAGCAAACCAAGGATACTTCATTTCAGAATGTTCAAATACACCATGTTTGATCAGTAACCAACCAAATCCCGTGTAATCAACCGTAAATGGTTTACGGCGCTTTGAAATTGTTTCCAGAGTCTCATGATTCATAACTCCGCCATTGCTACGGAAATCATCTTCTTCTAACCAGTGTGCGACTGAAGTTGTCATACCATCTTCAGTGCAATACCAACCAGCGGCAATGTCTTTGTCCATCAAAACCAACTGGTAGAATTTTTCTGTATTAAAAACAATATCAGAATCAATCCAAAGTTGGTAATCGTAGTTAAGTTTTCCGTCCCAAGGAATCTGATCGGGACCTCTGAGAACATTTGCACCAAGACATTTGCATCGTGCAAAATTAACCATGGAAGAGTAATCTTGTGAGATTTGAATGCTTGCCCCATTTTGGACCAAGTCAAAACAAAGTTGAACAAAATTTTTCAAGTACGTGTAAGAAACTCCTCTTCCTGGAAGGCAAAAGACAACTGATTTTCCACGAATCATTTCTTTTGCTTTATCATAGTCCCATTCTGGAGATTCTTGTGAAGGAATGGGCGTTTTTGCTTTTACTGTAAATCCTTTAGCCATAAGGTAAGATGTTTGTTTTCATTATCATACGTTATTATGTATGTTTTGTCAATTTAGTTAAATTATTTTTCTTCTGAGAGGAAAATTTCATTTCCTTCAACGGAAAATTTAATAGGAGTGTCTTCATACCAAGAAAATTCATTTACAATCCACTCAGGTATTATAACATAATACTCGCCAGTTATTGGATCGACTTGTAATGGTTGAATATTTTTGCCGCAATTTTTTTTCATATAATTGAAATAAAACGTTATTTTTCATTTCTTATATAGAAAAATTTTTTTTTATATTTGTATTATTGACCTAGCGAATGCAAGACTTTATAGCTTACAGGGACCCATGGTTTTTAGCCACACGGCCGCCGCCATCACAATACCGTTATACGATTATACTGCCATCTGCCACGAACGAATAGGGGGGCGTGTGCCGCCCCCCGAACTGTCACTTCACGTCGCCCAGGGCGCTGTTCGTGGTGCTCATGCGGGTGCCGCGTGAACCAGCAGCGCCGCC
>Ga0129333_10001925_pt1 | contig 19066 bp, 32 predicted proteins | sample CPB6_08_DNA_FD_94474 | JGI IMG/M metagenome (GOLD analysis project Ga0129333, IMG submission 94474) | Freshwater to marine salinity gradient microbial communities from Chesapeake Bay, USA - CPBay_Sum_0.6_0.8_DNA | ecosystem: Environmental > Aquatic > Marine > Coastal | place: USA: Chesapeake... | reverse complement strand
CGTCAAGAGATGGCTTCCACCCGTTTCGCACAAGTTCTTCCCACATCTGGCGACCTTCCTCTTTCGTCATCAGGGTCTCACCCATGATTTCGCCATAGCGACCGAACTTGACCTTCATGATGTTGAGTTTGTCGGGGCGCGTGAAGATATGGATTGTCTCAACCGTCCCGTCCACATAGAACAGGTTCAGGGTGTAGACAAAGCACTCGCCGTTTGCTTGGTAATGGAATTCGCCCATTTGTTGGGGTTAATCTTACCACGCCTTGCCTCTTGCGTCAAGCGGTGATGTTCTCGGATTTTGCCTTGATACAGCCCTTTTGTGAATCCCGTATGTTCCCCGACTTCCTTGCCGCTCTGGTAACCATATCGGTATAGCCAGAATTGGGATGCTATAAAAAATGAAAAAACAGAAATTGAGAAGAAAACAGTTTCTATAACTTTAAGGGCTTCGGTATTCATGGGAAAGTATGTTCTCTTTAAAAAAAGTTGAACATGCTCTTAACAAATGTCACTCGGATGCTTCGATTGCTTCTTGCATCGAAGAGCAAACGAGAAAGCCAGGTGTCCCTTCGCCTTGCCATGCACCAACTACATTAAATTCCATAAATTCTATGGCCTCTTCTTCCGTTGGAATACCCTGTTGCATTAAGATTTCAATGCATTTTTCGTAGTCATAAATTGCAACTGCGGGCTTGCCACAGCGTCGAATAAGTCCCATGAACGCGGTTTCAAACCCATTGGCCCAAAGAGTTTCTTCGATTCTGGGCTTGATGTCATCCCACTTCTTCGTCTGTGTCGGTTCCATAATCTTCTGACTTCAACTTTCTCTGTAGTTTCTTTGCCCAAATCTCGGTCACGGTGAGTGGATATTCAACGGACTCAAACTTGAACCCACGCGCTCCTGTTGAATTTTTCTTCTTGAGAGTTGTGTAGATTCCATTCAATCGCATTGGATTGAACTTTCCTACGGGCGCAACAACATTAAGACCAGGCCACGCACCTTCCCGCGTACCAATCAGCACCGCTTCCTCATCTTTCGGATCCTTGAAGAGTACGCAGTCCTGTCCATACTTCTGACCCATCTTTTTGGCAAATCCCTTGATGCCGCCTACCGAACCAGGAGAATCATCACGACCGATGATCAGAAACGATTCTTCGATGACTTGAATCTTCTTGTCGCCATAGTCTTCTTCGTAGCGACCGATCAGTTTTTCAAACCCGAACCCCGCAGCACGAATGTCATTTTCAAGTTTTGCGTTGTTGGTTCGGTTTGCTTGCAGGGAGATAGGCTCTCCTGTTTCCTTGTTCTTGAAGCGAAACGCAGTAAGGAGTGCAATCGGACGCTTCTGCACATGGGAAGCAATTCTAGAAAGCGAGACCTCGTTGAGTGGTTGTCTGTCAAATCGATCTTCCTGCTGCATTGCTTTCTCCTGCAAGTTCCTTTGTTTCCTTCAATTGTATGTAGAGTTTCTTGATCTCTTCAAACGCTTTGGACGATGTGAACTTCCCTTCGTCCTCCAACTGCAATATCCACGCGACCTTTCGGGCGAACTCTCCTATGTTCGCATGGATTATGAAATCTTCGATGTCCATTGAAGTTCCTTTCGTAATGGAGATGAGGGGAGTCGAACCCCTGTGTTGAAATGGTGCGCCAGAGCGGCGGCTACATGAATAGTCCATGTGCGTTTGAAATGCCTTGGGCATGGACACCCTTGGCAAGTTTTCCATCGTTCGTCTTATGAACCCAAGCACGATGGAGGCTTGTGGCTCAAGTCCCGATGATTGCGAATCGCCCCATATCGGGGTCAGTTGCGATTCGTTCGCTGATTAAGCAGCGAGGGCAAGTCTGCGGTTGGCAGTTCTTGTTTGATTGCATTTTTACGAAGCCTAGCAATCTTCTTCGTCATGCTCCGTTCTTTTGACCATCCAATCGAAACCTGTTCATCCCCGAAAAAGGTTAGGAAGGATTTGCACCTTCTTTTCGGCTTTGTCGGTCAATTTACAGTAGACCGTTTTACACCGATGCAAGTCTTGTCAACTCCGCGTGTTCATACCACGCCGCTAACCAAAAAAGAGAATTACTTGACAACAGCAGTTGTCACGATGTCCCATGCCGCCTTGAGGGCATCAGCACAAAGGACTGCGCCGTTCCAAGCAAACGGAAGTAGCGCGAGAGTAACGAGCAGACTGCGGGTGATCCCGACCTTCGAAAGAAGGCACGAAACCTTATCACAACCACTCATCACGGGGCAAACACTTGTCTTAACCTTGTCCATTTTTATTCTCCTTTCTGGATTGGTTGACATTCTTGGCCGTCCTGGCCTTTTTGGGTTTCTTCCTGTTGAAGATTGCATCCCAATTTTTTGACCACATCATGCGGTCAACAGGGCGATATGTATCGCCTTTTCCTGCTTCGCCACTCAGCATCAAAGATCAACCTTCTCGCGAATGGTCGAAACTTTGATTCCGATGACGGATAGTTCTTCGCCTGTCATTGGATCTTTCTCCTTGCCAAGACCTCTGACTTCAGAGATATAGCGTCTGTCCGACACCACACCAAGTTCAGCAATTGCGTCACCAACACAAATGAAGGGACCGCCTTCTGGATCCATATAGAGGACACGCTTTGAGTCGCCACCTGTACGGCAGTAGCGCATCTTTCCCGTCAACTTGTATTCGTTTGCAGATGTCTTCCAAATGGTTCGTCGGTCACCATAACGAGAGTTAAACGATGAAACGATCCAAGGAAGAACTTCCTCTGTCAATGAAGTAATGTTCATATCAGAAACTATACCTTACTTGCCTGACCGTGTCAAGAAAGCCGCAGCAAATACTTGGTCTGATTGATGACAGCAAGCATTTCGTCCCGAATGTTTAAAAGATCGGAATCGCCCTCTTTGCAAATTAGCGGCAACTCATTTGTCAAATAAGCAATGTAAGAATCCATGAGAGCCATGACATTCGAATCCTTGTAATTCGATGCCGTAAATTGAAAATTGGTCTTTGCTAGGGTGTTGCCATACTTACCAGAGTGAACCTCAACGAATTGGTCAATAAGATCATCCAATGCGTCATAAGCCTTGCCAAGAGCCTGATGCTCCGCATAGGACTTGGTTTGCCAATGGAGGATACGAAGTTGTGCCTGAATTGTGAGGAATGTGCTGATGTGCATGGTTAGTCTCCTAGAGTTTTATTTAGGATAGAATCACCGTTTGCTGCTCAAACTTTAAGAATTCTCAGTCAAGTACTTGCGCTGCTCGTTTACTTCATTTCTTGCATTTTCAAGAACCCTTCGTTCAGCATCATCATAGCCCGTGAGATATTCCCGATCATAGGCAGTCTTTGAAAATCCAAACTTTGACTCTGCCTTATTGGGAAGACCGCTCATGCGATCATTGAATCCATCCTTGTAACCTTGACCTGGTGTGTAGTTGCTCATGACTTTCCTTAATAGATGACTGCACCGCAATCAAGCATGGCACAGTCGGAATCAAACATTCTTTGTGCAAGCATCTGCATATTATATTCGGGCTTCCAACCAAGCAAAGTCCGCGCTTTGGTGGAGTCTCCAAGTAGGTATGGAACCTCGTTTGGACGCATCAAGCGAGGATCAATCTTGACATAGTTGTGCCAATCTCCAAGTCCTGCATAGGTGAACACTTCTGCGAGGAATTGTTCAACGCTGTAGGTTTCGCCTGTCGAAATCACATAATCGTCAGGCTTGTCCTGCTGTAGCATGAGCCACATTGCATTGACATAATCCTTGGCATGTCCCCAATCTCGCTTTGCATCAAGGTTGCCAAGGCGCAAGTCCTTCTGTAACCCCTTCTTGATTTTTGCCGCTGCCATCGTGATCTTGCGAGTGACAAATGTTTCGCCACGGCGTGGACTTTCGTGATTGAAGAGAATGCCCGAAGACAGGTGAAGACCATAAGCCTTGCGGTATACTCCAACCATTTGATGGGCATACAACTTGGCTACTGCGTATGGGGAAACAGGCATCATCCTGCTGTTCTCGTTGTAGCCCTTTTCCGTGTAGTCGGTGCTGTCACCGAACATTTCAGACGAGGATGCCTGATACATTCGTGTGGTCGGGGAGACATTCTTGATTGCATTCAGGATGTTGAGAGTTCCACGGCAGATGCCGTCAGAGGTATAATCAGGAATTTCAAATGAAACTGCGACATGACTCTGTGCAGCAAGATTGTAGACTTCATCGATCTTTTCTTCCTTGAAAATGTGATTGATGAAGTAGGCATCGTGTAGATCATAATATTTCACGGAAAAATTTGGATTTTCCATCAGATGATCGATGCGCCCCGTGCTGATTGTCGATGTCCTGCGTTTGAGACCAATGACTCGGTATCCTTTCTCTAGCAGAAGTTCTGCCAAATAGGAACCGTCTTGACCATTTACCCCCGTGATCATTGCTGTTTTCATAATGAAATCGCCTTTCAATAACCAAGTTTCTTTAGTTGTCGAATTGTGTCCTCTGCACTCTTGTGCAGAATGCCAATACCACCTTTTGCTTCCCACTCTTTGATGTTTGGTTCATAATCATCGATTAGAATGTTGGGAATGCCGTTTTTCTTAGCAAAATTCTGCTTGTCCTTGCGAAGCACCAAGTTTATTTCTGTTGGAAAAGGACTCATGTTTGTCTTAATCCAGTGCATCTTATCTTGCTTAGATGTGAACTGCCATGACTTTGTGTGTGCAGAAAGTATGTGTGCCCCATGCTTGGATACATAGGCCCACAGCCGCTTTCCATCTGCCATCCAAGGAAGATTGGCAAATAAATTAGGATGTTCTACATCAAACTTCTTTTTGTTTTTTTCAAGCCATATTTCGAATTCTTTCGGCTTGATTCTTGGAATTCCTGCGAGTTTTGTCATTCCACCGATGATGTCAACGAGAACACCGTCCATATCACAGAAAATGATACCCTGCGGAGTTTCGGTGATGTGAATGTCGAAATTCTTCATTGCTCTTTATGTAGTCGGTGGTTCATTGCCAGTATTTCCTTTGACATCGGGATCGCTGTGAAATTCCACTCCTTCAACCTTAGTGAATGTCACGGCGTAGTCGATTGCTCTTTTCCAAAGTTCGGGATTTACTTCTTTTACATATTCACTGAATTTGAATCCAAATTCAATCAATGCCGTGCGAAAAAGAATGTCTTCTTCCGTGTCTTCCGTCAGAGGAAATTCTCCTGCATCGTAAAGATCGTCTTCATCCCAATCCTCGGAATCGTCTTCGTCTTCTTCCGAATCCATCTCATCTTCGATGTCTTCATCATCGTCATCGGGATTCCACTCTGTATTGTATTCAGGCATAAAATTCTCCCGCTAGGATTCGAACCTAGACCAAGAGGATCAAAACCTCTTGTGCTACCGTTACACTACAGGAGAGAATTACTTCTATCCTGCATTTTGTTGCGAGTTGTCCCGTTCTTGCTTCAGAGCGAACATCCTTTCAGGCAACGGTATTTATCAATGCTCTCGGCGGGACTTGAACCCGCAACCAATTGATTAAAAGTCAACTGCGCTACCAATTGCGCTACGAGAGCGTAAGAAATTAATTCTAGGCTGTTTTGGTTAGCGTCCCTGGGTGGATTCGAACCACCGACTTATTGCTTAGAAGGCAATTACTCTATCCAACTGAGTTACAGGGACAAAGCGTGATGAGGGACTTGAACCCTTCGGCGTTGAGAGGTTGAGGAATACGATCCTCGCTTACCCATGTTTGGAACCTCCTTTGCCTTACTCAGTCATCGCTGATCAGCCGATGACTCTAGACCGCTTGGTTACGGTATCACGCAAATGCTCTCTTCATTTTTGAAATTGAGACTCAATCTTTTCCCGCGAAATCATGATGATTGAATCACAACGAAATGATCTCCATGCATTCTTTTCCAAGTCCCATACAACAACATGGTCATCGCTTTCGGTGATTCCCGTCTTCTTCTTCGAATTCGGAGAAACGGCATCTTGCTTGGGAGGAGGCATCAGGGATGAGTTCAAGGTAGCCCACATGATTCTTTCCTCGCCATTCACCTTTCGGAACTTGACAGTACAGCCGCTTGTGCTTTCAGTAAGCATCTTCTTGAGGGCTTCCTTGTTTAACATGGGATGAAAAATCCTAGATTGCATTTCAGAAATATTCATTTTGGATTCCGTGCCTTTCTTGCCGATGATGCCTTCTTTGCGGAAACTGCCTTCTTTGCCGATGTTGCCTTCTTTGCGGAAACTGCCTTCTTTGGTTTCTTAATTCCCATTTCCGAACAGCCTCCACTTTCTTTCAAAGGTCGGCCATCTGTCGATGTCTAGACTTGTTTCCGTAAATTCATCGCAAGAGTCATTTGGCAAATATGCACCATCGTCCCATTCAGGAGAGTTCCATGAATCTGGTTCGACATTCCATGTTGTCTGCTCATTGTAATCGCTCATGCCAAACAGAATTTGCTGCTTGAGGGAAAAAAGAAGATCGTTTCTTTTTTCGGTGGTCTTGGCCTCCATCAATGAAATAATAGAGGCCAAGGGAATTTGTACATTCTTTGAACGAGCCAATGCAGAAATGTAATCGATGATTGCAATATAACCTTCAATTCTGGTGCATTGAATGTCGATGAGTGTCTTTTGCTTGTCAATCAATGCACGAAGAAGTTCGTGTGAGTCGTTGGTGTGTTCCATTGAGTCAAAGTATAGAGGTAGTTTGGCGATGTGTCAACCACTAAATACTCATATGAAACGACTTTTGGAACATCTTTTGCAAGAAGAAGACTGTGTCAAGATTTTTGGAAAGACCCTTTTTGGAGATTTGATTGGCGGGGAGAAAGACTTGACGCAAGAGAAGGAAATTAAAAAAGCAGTTCAACACTTTTTTAGTGACAAGTTGACTTATCGAGCAAAACCCGAATCCGTTGTTAAGGCATTTCGCGCATTGTTGAATTGCAAGTCAAAGTTTCCCGCAGAGTTGCAGCCAAATGTGACCTTGGTCTATCGCGGCGTTAGATTGACCATGCCTGACATATTGAGAGTCAAGGATTGGAAATTCATTGATGAAACTCATCAGGAAATCACGGGAACGGGAATCTATACATCCAAGTATCCAATACAGTCGTGGTCTGCAAGTAAAATTCGTGCAGAGTTCTTTGCGATTGACTTTCCGTCTTGGAGAAGCAAGAAGTTGATTCCAACAGTGGTGGTTGCCACACCCGATAAGAGCGACATGCTTTTCAATACAGCGTTCGTCACCAAATTGAAGGCTTCGTCAAGAAACACCGCAGAATACAGCAAAGAACAGGAAATCGTTCGCGTGAGCGATAAACCGATTCCCTGCCGATTCGTAATTCCTGTCCAATACATCAAGATGACAGATGGAATCACGCAGCCCGTGAAGGATCACCTGTTGGCGACCGCAGGACTGCGTGTCACGGCTTGAGAATGTTTTTTGCCTTCGCTTGCTCTACGAGATGAGCAAATTCGGGATTGTTCCCGACAATTTCCATCGCCTTTTCAATGATTGTGGACAATTCTCGCAATGAACGAATTGCATCGTTTGCTGCGGGGTATGTGATTTCCATGAATATCTTGTTGCGTTCTGTCTTTTTCTGCATATTTGCAGCGGATTCAAGGCGGTCTGCTAGATCACGGGCGTTGAGTGTATTCATGTCCATACGCTCTCCTTTGTTGAATTGTCCACATCATGAATGGAGGCAAAAGTGGGAGCGGAGGGATTCGAACCCCCGTAGCCGATGGCAGCAGATTTACAGTCTGCCCTCGTTGACCGCTTGAGTACACTCCCGATGAACAAATCAGATCAACTGTATTTGTCCCAAAGCACATAAAGAGAAAACGAAAGGACGATAATCGCGGCAGTCGATGCAATTCCACATGTAAAAGGGTGATCAAAAGCAAAGTACATTGCCTTTCGACCGCCAAAAGAAATATTGTCTTGAATTTTTTGTATCAAATTGCCCCCGTTGTTTAAGCCATGTGGAATCTTGAATTGTCCTTGAAACTCTACATTTGGAGAGTGCATCGGAAATACAACTGTCTTGCTGTTGGGAGAAAAAATCAAGGAAGTCTTATCATCGTAAACGGCAACGATCTTACCGAACTTCGGCTTCCTGTTTTTTGCGACTTTCTTGATGGCAGGAGCCTTTGCGGGCTTCTTGCTTGTGAGTTTTCGTATCTGCTTCTTTTTGCTCATATGTTTCCTTTCAGTCCATCCATTTTCTGTGCTTAAAGAGATGCCAAAGTCGGTGAATCAGAATTGACCATCCAAGAGAAATCCACGAATGGCTTATATAATTTCCTTGTGGGCAAACCATGCAGTAAACGATCTTGTGCTTGTCTTTCGGAAAGTCCGAATCGCTAATAACCACAACGCGCTCTGCTCCCACTTTTACAGACTTTTGCACGATCATCATTCCTTCTCCAACATGTACTTTCCCAATGCACCTTCATAGCCATCGATGCCTGTGCGATCCCACTCTGCTTCACGCAGAGACTCGTTCTCAAGAACGATGGATTCGATGTGCGCGATGATCTTGCGGAAAGCCGACCGTTCCTTGTCGCTGTAGGCTTCCTTGTCGGCAATGCAGCCGTTCAGGAACTTGATCGGGTCGAACTTCTGCTCAGGCTTCTTCTTCGGCTTAGGGGTGTCCCAATCAATGTGCAGACCCTTCTTGAGTCCGTTGGCGGTGCGGGTGTTGCGGGGGCGATTCGGTGCGCTTGCCATGTTTATCCTTCTTGGAAGGCTAGTTTTGCGAAAATCTGTCCTTCTCATAAGGACAGATGTTTGTATACGAAACCACCCCACGGTGGGATGGCTCGGAGAGAGAGAAACTTATTCCTTATTCAGGGACAGTCTGATCGTAGTAGAACTGCCCTTCTTCGGTCAGGTTGTAGTAGGGGTTGCCCTGCTCATCCCACACGGTCACCTCAACCACCTTGCCCTCGGTCTCCGTGGGCAGGGAGGCGTTCTCCTCCATGGCTCCCATCAGCATGGAGACTGCCATGGACGGATTGTTGGTCAGCATCCACACCGCCATCTCCTGAAGAGACATGGTGGCAGGGCGATCTTTGTAGGACATCCAATGGTTTTCGGCTGTCTCGGTCGCAGGGGCGGGAGGGGTCAGGACGGCTGTTGCTGTCTGTTTCATGGGTTCTCTCTACAATTGAATAATACCAGATACACCGTGTTAGTCAAGGCACCATGCAACAAATTTCTTGTCCAAATTATTATCGGACATTTTGAATTATCCACATTCCAGTTCAAACCGTGCAAGCATTTCTTGTCGTTTTTCTTCTTGTTCTGACAAATCTTTCAGGCATTTAACAAGAAGTTCCTGAAAGTTTTTACTCTGATTTTTACATTGTTCAGAGGTTACACTCAAATTATTGTGCAAATGCGTATTGCAATAACCATACTGATGCTGCAATGTCTACCTCCGTGAATTGATGGCCTGTCCAATTTATCGCCATCTTACTTGTTCCGCTTCCGACATACAAGGCTCGTTTGGAAATTCTGTATAGTGGAGTACCCGTACTTGTTCCCTTGAAAACAACATTGTTCTTGATATTAAACAAACAGTTGCTTGTTCCCGAACCGGAAAATACCTTCCCATCGACAACCGTAAGAAGTGTTTTCGCCGTAGAGGTTCCGAGAAAAACTTGATTCTTTCGAACATTGCACAAAGCATTTCCGGTGCTGCTCTGATCATAGAATGTATTCTCATACTTCTTGAAGAGCGGAGTGCCTGTGCCGAGACCTTTGTAGACTTGCGTGATTCCCATGAAAATATGTATGAATGAAAAGACGGCACCTTTCGATGCCGTCTTTCGGTTTGAACTCAAACGATAAATTACTTTTCGCCCTTGCCTCCCGATGGTTTCTCAAAGGAGAGAGATGAAGTAGACTTGGAACGATTGTCGAAATTTCCGACCATGTTTGTGTTGTACAGTCTTATGCCTGTATCTCCACGAACAGTGCAAGTTGAATCCTCAAAATTTATGCCTCCTTCAATAGTTGCACTTGCTCCTGAACCAGAGATTGCACCGAAAATCCAATTGTCGGCTTGAGGGGCATATCGCAAATCAAGCACGGAATTTTCGGCCATGGCAAGATTTCGTATCGTAAATGTACTGTCGCCATTGACATTTTCCATCGCACGAATTGTGGTGCCTTCGACATACATGTTGTCGATTGTGGAGTCACCGAAGAATTCAATGATCCAAGGTCGTTGAGAGTTACCGCTTGAGGAGGAGAAAGGACCAATTTCATTGAACACTGCGAAGTTGGGAGCGGTGAATGTTGCGCCTGCATCGGGCAACCCTATGAGAATTGTAGGACTGTAATCATAATTGTCATTTCCTGGACTTGTCGTATATTGATCATAAAGATATACGCCTGAAGAGAATGCCTGTCCCGTTACGCTTGGTAAAAATCCAAGTGCATTTTCGACTTGTGTGCCGTTTATTGTACAGGATAGAGTAATCTCTCTTCCGTCAAATCCCGATTGTCTGCGAGACAGATAATATGGGTTTGGACCAGCAGGGACAACAAATGAACCGATGGTTGAATTGCGATCTATGTTGATGTCGCTGTTGAGCGTGGTGACGGTTTGCGCGGTGATACCATTCAAATTGACTCTGTATGGTCTTGCGGTTGTCAAATTGAATCCGGACAATCCCGATTCGATGGTAATACTTCGGAATCCACCACCATTGATGGTGACATTTCCAAGACCACGATCACTTGCATTTGGACCAGTTCCTATGTTCGAATTCAGGAGCAGCGAGGTCAATGTTGCGGCGGTCAGACCGATGTTGGTGTTTCTTGATTGAACCGTGTTGAGATTCACAACACTGTAATTGGGGACGGTATCAAAGTCAATTCCACCAATTTCAAAGGAATCGCTTATTCTGCCGGTTGTATGAATCAACAAAGTTCCAGAGACTTTCAGAGTAAGCCCACGGTTTACATGCACTGCGGTCGCACCGGTAATTTCCGATGCATCAAGACCAAGCACATTGACACAGTAGTTGTAGATTTCGCCGGTTATTCCTCCACCGAAATAGGCGAACGGATATCCTGCATTATGCATGTATACGGTGGCAGATCTGAGGCTCGATGATTGAGTCGTTCCTGTCCCTCCGAGCGTATTTCCCGCGATACCGTTTCTCCACTCACCGAGTGCAACAGAACCCGAATATCCACCATACAAGCATGGAGATTGTGCGGTGAATCCTTGTCCTCCAAAACCTCTTCCAAAATAAACAAAGTCATCACGACCAGGAGCGGTAGCAGACACGGCCCAATTTGCCTGTGAGGTTCCCCATCTAGCGATACGCCAGTTGGATGGGCTATTGAAATCGAATCTGCTAATTCCGGCAGAAGTTGGGCCTCCCTGCCAGTAGTAATAAGCGTTGGGCATTGGATCTCCTTCAGAGTGGGTTCAAACCTCACCTATTTAGCAAATTTGGATATTGAATCATGATTGTGATGAAAGATATAAAAATGAAAAAACCTAGATATTGTACCGTTTTCATCGGAATGAAACGCATCACGCAGGAGAACCAAGAATGGCAATCTATCAATGGGTAGGTGGACATACAGGCTACACTGGTCCTGGTAGTGGATATGATATTGGATCAGAACTTTGGGTTCACCCAATCAGCGGAGCCGTGTCGGCATCAGGTGATTCTTATTTTGGACCATATTGGTGGGGGAATGTCAAAAATTGGAAACAAGTGATTTCTCCCACGGGTCAATATGGACTCTTTTCGTATGTCAATGCATCGACCCTTCCTAGAGGTGGAGATACCGTGTGGTTCAAGGGAGGATATAGCGGTACTTCGGGCAGTGTCAATACATACGCGGTGTCCTGCAAATATGGAGGAATGTCAGGCGATGGTGTGACTGCGTCAGGATTGACTTCTTGGGCAGGAGGATGGACCTCTTCAACCGATAGATTCAATCCGATTACATTTCTTCTTGAGGATACATTCAAACCGCAATCCCATCCACATGGTCTTGAAACTGGAGAAATAGGAGTTGGTGCTAATTTTGTGGGAGATTTTAGTTCATTTAACCCGCTGAATGTAAGAGTAAAGACATTCTCAATCAGGGATACAAGTTCATCTGAATCAAATGCCGTGAAAATTGCATTGAACAATGTTGCCTCTGGTGCAACTTCAGATTACGGGATCATGAACATAAATCAAGGCGGATGGTACATCAGTCCTTTTGATTATGGAGTGGTGTTCCTTAGAGGACAATGGGAAGAAATTTCTCAATATAGTGGAAGCGTGTTTACAGAGACAACGACAAATAATAACGGTGGAAGATGGTCTATTTACTCATACCCCGTTAGATTTTCAAGTTCAAAAAATTCAAATTTTGGAACTTTCACGGTTCAGCCTATTTCCTTACGAGATGGTGGTTATATTTGGGGATCGGCGGGGTCCGCTCCAAATATAAGAATATTTGGATGGGGATCAACAAGTGGTTCTTCTACTTCGACTGTCACTGTCGGAAATCTTGGCGATGGCGGAAGTTCAAGCATTACTTTGCTCGAAATGTATCCTGGAGCATCATTTGGTCCAACGGTGAAATTCGGTTCTTGCATTATCGATTCGCTTAATTGCGTTAGTGGAAACATTCAGGTAAGTGAACTTGCAACACGCAATAACAGTGTCGTGATTCGCGACGGAAGAATCAGACAAGGAACCATTGATATGGCACATCCATTTGATCCAACTTGGCAACAATTCATACTAGGATATAGCCCTTCGGATGAGGGATTTAGAATAGATGACAATTCGGTGGTTATCAAAGGATATCCAGGAGTCAACTTGAAGACTGCAACACCCGAAACACCGAACTCTTGATCAAATAAAAATCAACGAAACAAAGGGAGCCGAAAGGCTCCCTTATTCTTTGGTATTGTGTTTAAAATTGAAGAGGTTTGCGCGTGATTTCGGTGATCTTGGCTATTTGTTTGTTTATGGCTTCGGTGCGATTCGACCACTTGATGTATTCCTTTTCGGGGTTTTTGAGAAGATTGTACAGAAGCGGCAGTATCAGACTTTCAACATCCTTCATTTTTTCCGAATGCTTTGCTGAAATTTCTGCTTTTCTTTCTTCAACTTCGTCAATGATGGCGCGAATGTTGCCCTCGGCTCCTGAAAGGCTGTCGGAAAGTTCTTTGATCTCCATCGAAAGCACTTTGTCTATCTTTTCCTCAACACGGGCAATTTCTGCCTTTCTTGCTACATCTGCGGGAATCGTGACATTGGGAATTGTGGTGGGAATTCTGGAGATTCTTGTGAGTATTTCATTTAACTTGGCCTCCACTCCCGTCATGTCAGTCGAAGCAACGGCAGGAACGCTTGGTTGTGGAGGAGCATCGACCAGTTCAAACCCGAAGTCTTGGTCTGCGAATGGGTTGCTTGGATCGAATGTGTCTGGCATTAGGTTCCTTGGAATGGTTTCTTGGGATCGTACACCTTCTTGTCCATCATGAAGCCGCTGTAGAGAATGTTGTATGCTGCCTTGCTCTTGGTTGCATAGCCACCAGGCTTAAACTTTGCTGTTGCCTTGTTGAATTCCTGAGAAGTTGGAACCTTTCCGCCAGCCATCTTTCTTCTGTACTCTTCCATCGATTGCTTCAACTCATCCGCAAACAAAACGATGCGGGTCAGAAGTTTCTTTCGATTCTTCGGGTCTTCGAATGAAAAGAGGCTTGTGCTGAAGGAATGCCATGAAACCATTGCAAGGCAGAACAGCGGAAGTCCCTTCAGCCCCGTTTGTGCAAGGGGAATGCCAAGCATCTTCATTATGTGTTCGGGAATCCATGGTTCTGCAAGTGCATCATCGATCTTCCTGTACAACTCATCAATGACCGCATCACCGACCAACTTGGCTTTTGTCTGCGCGACCTGTGCATTGAACTTCGGGATCATCATCCCGTTCTTCGATATCGCCGCAGCCGCTGCACGATTCGTGGTTGCTGCAATCAGGAACGATTGAACCGCATCCTCAATCTCCGATGCCGCACCTTGGAAATATGAATTCATCTCCGCATCGCTTGTGTAGTACTTTCGCTTGAACGGATCGGAACTGTCACCGGATGCTTTTATGCCAGCGGCAATGTTGCCAGGTCTATCACTATCAGACTTGTACCGCATGTCATCAAGGAAGTGAATGTATTCATGAACGAATATTTCACGCTTGGCTGCGAGTTCCGTGTTGAATTCAGACAGCCACTTGTTGATCGGACGAATGATTGCATTCGGTGACTTTCCCTGCGCTCTCAACTTGATAACTTCCGTGAATGCCTTTCCGAGAGGCTTGTCCGAATCCGCATAAAGAGTCGCAAAGTGGTTGATGTTGATCTCAAAACTCGCATCCTTGCGCCCTGTCTTGTATGTTCCGCCCCATGATTCCCCACCATAAGGAGAACGAAGAACGATGTCCATGAGACCGATTGAATTCTTGAGATATTTCTGAAAGTCCTTGAACTTGATGTGCGGTGGGAAGAACATCTCTCCCTTGTCATGGACGCTGTAACGAAGGGATGCCGATCTGCCGTAGACAGAGGCGTTCATCCTCACTTTGCTGCCGCTTTGAAACGAGCCGATGGTCATCAACGAGTGAAAGAACTCAGACAATTCACGCCGGTATTGATCGGGGTCTTTCGGATCCAATGTCGGAACGGGGCGATCCTTCATCATGAAGAAATAGTTGTCCACTCCCTTGCCGATGATCTGCATGATCGTCTTCTGCATGCGATCAAATGTCTTACCCGCCGCTTCACGCATGGAGCGGTCGAATTCCCGTTCAAGAAGGAGCCATGAATTGAATGATTTCATATTGCCCCCCTCTCTCATCCCTTGATGGGCACGAACCCTATCCATGATGTCTCGCGGCGAGGATCATGCACTGGATTCTTGCCAGGATCAACCGCTATTCTCTGCGCCGAACCTTCCAACTTTCTCGCAAAGAAGCGAACGCTGCCATCTGTCACGAATTTTTCGTTGTCCAGACTGAGTTGCCAACCCTCCGAACCCTTGTAATCGGAGGTATCGACATTGATGCCTTGGCTCACGATCACGCAAAATGCATGAGGAACATATTGCGCGAATTTTTTCCATTGCTTTTGATTCAGGTACGCGGCGGCATTTTGATCGATGACCGCCTTCACGCCCACGCCAGGCAAGGAGAATCCCGACGAGAACTTCTTCTGTATTGCAAGAATTGCTTTCTCAAGGTCTGCCATTTCATCTTTCGAAAGAGTCCCCTTGTTGTAACCGGTGAGTACGCATATCTTTCTCTTGAGATCGGCAGGATTGCCGATCACGGAACCCAACTTCAGAACATCATTTATCATGAACGGGAATATGGTGTTTGCGCCTATTCCAAGCGGGCTGCTTTGCGCTCGAAAATGCTTCAACAGAAGCGCAAGGAACCGATTGCTTATTCCCTTGAATGAATCATCCTTGTATTTCTTAGCCATCGCAAATGTCTTTGGCATGATGCTTCCTCGCGCACCCGCACCTCCCTTCAACTTCGTCTTTGAGGACACAAGAAGGGTTCCTTTTCCTCCAGTCAACAAGACTCCACCGAGACAGGAGTCATACGATGCGTTGGTGCTGTCGGTGGGTACGCCAAAGTAATTTGTTTTCGAGAAACCAGGAAACCCGTCAATTGCCTTTCCGCTCCAAACGACGAACGGATAGCCGAGTTCCGAAACGAGGTAAATTCCAAACTTACGACGATCAACCTCGTTCATCAAGTTGCCTGTCTTGGCCCAATTGAATGTCGCACTCCCGCTTGAGGCAAGTTCATCGAGAAACCTTCCTGTTTCCTTGACCATTCGCGGATCCTTGAGATTGGAGAAATTGCTTGCGGCCATGTTCTGCAATATCGTTGACTTCAGGTTCGACAAATTCTTGAACATGAAGTGCTTCACCGTTTCCCCGTTGACCATGACATCTCCCGTTGTCGCTCCTGCTATGAGAACGCTTGCCGTGAGTCGGGAAAGTTTCGCGCCGGTCGGATCGCTTCGTTGCCATCCGATTGAATCAAGAACCTTGTTCTGCAATGCCTTGGGAGAGGTGTCGGTGGTTGTTTTCATGGCAAGGTTCGAAGCCTTGCCATTGCTGCCTTTCAACACGATCAGGACAACTCCCTTTGCCTTGCTGTCATCCGTGGTTCCCACGAAATTCTCGGCGCGTTTGATCAATTTCAGGTATTCGGGGCGTTCGACCCTCTGCAAGGAAGATTTCGACCCTATGCTCTTGGTGGTTGCGATCTTGGGAGCGTTCGCATCATGTCTTGGTTCGAACAACCACTCCGTGGCGGTCCATGTGGTGCCTGACTTGTCCTCGAACGATATTTTGCCTTCGCGAACCCTGTCTCGGTCTATGCCTGTTGCCTCCGAGAGACATGTCCAATTCTTGAAATTATGCATTCGTGATCTCCGATTCCAGGGCGACTTCGATATTTAGGATTCGGATGCTTCGTTGAATTGATGCCATTGAAGATCGATTTCCGCAGCGACTTTCGCGGCAATCTGACCCGCCTCAAGATCGGAGTGATAGTGAAGACCGGCAATCATGCGACTCTCTCCGACTTTTAGTGCCAATTTTTCAAGTTCTGCCTTGTGTTCAGGATGCCGACTTCCAATGTCATTTGCGATGATCCATGCATCATAGGAATGTCCCGAGGGATATGAACCGGTTCGTGGTTTGGGAAGAATGACCTTGATTTTCATTCCGATGGATTCGCTCAGGTCATAAGGACGCAGCCTGACATACTGTAATTTGAGGTATTGAACGAACGAATCACAACGATCAACAAGATTCCAGAAGTAGTTGAATCCGTAGCCCACCCCTGTCATGGAAAAAACCTTGCGGTCCCACCATCGATAGTGATCCTTGACATCATCGACCTTGAAGCAGAATTCGATTTGCTTCTTGGAAGCGGCATCCTGCACATACTGTATGCTTTGCAATTCCCTGATGGTGCGTTGATCGCTGTTTTTGAAAAACGGCGGCAGCAGGGTCTTTCCCTCACCGATCAATCCCTTGCCCCGCAGTTTCATGAAGCGACCGAGGACGGTTGACTCATCGAACGAGTCGTGTTGCACTCGCTTGAGATGCTTCTCCTTGGTGTCGGTGCAATAAAGAGAGTCCAGCCATGCGTTGTAGGTCTGCTGATCGATGAAGGTTTTCATGAAATTCCTTGTCTCAAAGTTCGCCAGTCACAAGTGCGCCGACCGCAGCACGAAACTTTTTCTCAACCATCGAATTCGACTCAACGAATCGTTGAAATACCTTGTTTCGCTCCAAGTCCACCCATCCGCAGTTCAGGGTATAGGCATCATTGCCATGGTAATCCTTGATGTCGTTTTTCTTGAAGATGCGCCAGAACACCCATATTGGAATCGTCACGAATTCACGGGTATAGAGATCCTGCGCGAGGAAGACGGTGCTTTCGGAAAGTTCCTGCGAATCTTCGTCTGTTCCCATGGAAGTATTTATGGAAAGAAACGACCACCCCAATGGGGTGGCCGTGGAAACGGGGGTTGAGTGATGGGTCAGGGAGTTGAATTCACGAACATGGCCTGCCGCGACTGCCTTCCCATGAGCGGATGCGGTGCGACTGTCTGGTCTTTGGCGATGATTCTGTATTCCTGCTTGATGAGTAAATCCCAAAGAACCCTTGCGCTCTTTCGCGTGAAGGACTGCCATCCTCCTGCCGAGGAGATTCGAAGGAAATCAGGAGATGCTGCATCCGCCCATGCATAGATCATGCCGTTTGGATTGGCATCTTGCAGGACTTGACCGATCTGAAGGGAAACTAAAATCATGGATTCGGCATGCGGTTCGTGCATCGACTGCGACTGACTATCCCAACCAAAGGGATCGCAGAAGACGAAACGACATTCCCCGTCCTTGCCCTCAAGGGCATGGTAGCGAGAAGCGGTCACTTGAGAAACTTCTTTCCGATTGCGGGAATGGCGAGGATGCCGAACAACGAGGTGATGATCATGGTGGCTTCCCAAAATGACCATCCTTCGTTTCGCAGGAATTGGTATGCTCCAAAGAGCATGGCCTCACCGATGAAGACGATCATGCAGTACACGAAAAAGACGGCGATGCCGACGATTGCAAGGTAGGGTTGCAGGGGCTTTTGATTTTCAAACTTCATGAGTTGTTCCTTTACTCGTTTCCAAGACCATAGTCATGGGCATGGTTCGTGGACTGCTGCTTCCAATCGTTCATGTCCGCAAGGATCATGAAAAGAAGTTCGCTCTCGTCATCCGAAAGATAGTAACGATTCGGGTCTTCCGTCACTCGCTTCACGGCACGAATGTTGCCGACAAGAGTATCGAATGCCTCTGCATTGCTTCGCCACATTCCCATGTCGTAAAAATCGGAAATGCTGATCAGGGCATTCGAAAGGTGGATTGTGGAAATGATGTGGTTCTGTTCGTCCATGTGTTCAGCCCCTTGAGCGAGAGATGGCAAGAAAGGAAACGATCACCGCAACGGCAAAGATGACTCCCGTGCCCGCCGAAGGTACGGGAGGACGGACAGGGCAATCAGGGCAGGGAATCGAACCGCCCTCCCCGAAACCCATGGAAACGCTCTCTACCCGATCATGCGAAATGGGAAGGAACATGTCTTGGTTCACGCTCTGCACCGTGGCGACCAAGCGGTCACCCATGTACAACTTATGAATCCAAAAGCCATCGAACGAACCCATGAAATACGAATTCGGGACAGTTGGGTAATTCGACACAGTCGGCTCAAACAATGCCTCGCTCCTTGGCTCGGTCACGGTAAGGGTGTTGTCGAAAGTGATCGGACTCGCAAACGGAACTCCAAGGTAGGTTGAACCCTGATCGATGGAGGATGCGAAACGCTGACCATTGGAGGAGTAAGTTGTTGAAATTGAGTATGCAATGCTCATGCCGTTTCCTTTTTCAAATTTTTAACCCACACGATGATGTCGGCTAGTTCATCGGGAGGAACACACGCCTTGACTTGCT
>Ga0129333_10001924_pt1 | contig 19066 bp, 15 predicted proteins | sample CPB6_08_DNA_FD_94474 | JGI IMG/M metagenome (GOLD analysis project Ga0129333, IMG submission 94474) | Freshwater to marine salinity gradient microbial communities from Chesapeake Bay, USA - CPBay_Sum_0.6_0.8_DNA | ecosystem: Environmental > Aquatic > Marine > Coastal | place: USA: Chesapeake... | reverse complement strand
TTCGCTCACTCGGATGCCGCCGGCGTTTCGCCATCCTGGCTTCACTTGGCGGCATACGCCGGCCCCGGGGACACGGTCAGCCCCTCGCTTCATCCTCGTCCCGCGGATTCCGGAGGACGGAGCAGGTGGCGGGAGGCACGCGCAGAAGCCGGTGACACTTGTGGACGCTGGATGCCGACATTCCGACAGAGCCCTGAACTCACAAGTGCCGCCTTCGCCGAGCATGCCTCCCGCCGGCTGCGGCGCGGCGTTGACGCCCGAGGATCACGTGGAGGCCGGTTGTGGCTGCGGCCGTTCAGCCTGCCGGGGGCACGCGGACCTCGATCGCGTCACCGCTGCGGCGGACCTCGAACACCGCGACCCGCAGTTTCTCGTTGTCGCACCAGGCGCCGTCACAGGTGCGGAACCGCCAGGCGTGCCACGGACAGGTGACGACGCCGTCCACGAACGGCCCGGAGCCGAGCGACGCTCCCATGTGCGGGCAGAGGTCGTCCATCGCGTGGTATGCCTCTCCGTCGAAGAACACGGCGACGAGCCGGCCGCCGACCTCGAAGGTGCGGCCCTCGCCGGCGGGAACGTCGCCGTGCTTTGCGACAGGCGTGAATGGGATGGCAGAGGCGTCGTCGGGCGGAGTGGTGGCAGTCATCAGGGTGAATCTCCGCCGCTATGATAGCCGCATGACGGATGATTCACCGGTTTCGTCGCGACCCCCCGTGCGGCTGCTCGCCCTCGATATCGACGGCACGCTCACCAACTCCAGCCACGAGGTGCCGGACGTGGCCCGTGACGCGGTGGCCAGGGTCGTCGCTGCCGGCGTGAGGGTGATGATCGCCACCGGGCGGCGCTACCGAGACGCCCTGCCGATCGCGCGGGCGCTCGGCGTGGACGTGCCGCTCGTCTCGGCTTCGGGGGCGCTCGTCAAGCGGCCCTCCGACCACGCGACACTCTCCCGCGCCGCGTTTGCCCCCGGTGTGCTCGAGGGCGTCGTGCGGTTGATCGCGGAGCGGGGCTACGAGCCGATCCTCTACAGCGACAGTTACGCGAAGGGATTCGACTTCCACTGCCGTAGCTTGGCCGACATCGCCGAAGATCCCGCTGCCTACGGCGGTGGATTGCGGGAGTATCTCGGCCGCAACCGTGGCCTCGCCGACGTCGTGCACGACCTGCACGAGTCGCCGCCGGAGGGCGTGTTTGGCGGCTTCGTGATGGGGCCGCACGCCGCGATGAACTCGCTCGAGGCCGACCTCGACGCCGCCTTCCCCGGAAGCCTCTCGCTCCACACCATCAAGAGCCCGCGATATCGCGACTGGATGTGCGAGATCGCCCCCGTGGGCGTCACCAAGTGGTCGGGCGTGGTCCAGGTGGCGGCGGTGTGGGGCATCCGTCCGGCTGAAATCTGCGCCGTGGGTGACGACGTCAACGACCTGCCGATGATCCGCGAGGCTGGGCTGGGGATCGCGATGGGCAACGCCCGCCCGGAGATCCAGGCCGAGGCCGACGTCGTCGTGGGCACCAATGACGAAGGCGGCCTGGCAGATGTCGCCGACCTCGTGCTCGCCGGCCTTGCCTAGTCTGTGCCGCTTCGCGCGACCGACGGGCGGTCGCGGTTGTGATCGAGACGGCGGGCCCCTATCGTCTGCGGCCCATGGATCTCAAACTCCACCGTCCGCAGATGACCTGCGCGACCACCGGCCGCGCGTTCGCGCCGGGGGAGGTGTTTTATTCAACGCTCGTTCGCCGGCGTGGCGCCGTCGAGCGGCTCGACGTGGCTGCCGAGGCCTGGCAGGGGCCGCCGGAGGAGTCGCTCGCCTGGTGGCGTTCGCGATATCCCCAGGCGGGGGTCGTAGGGCCGACCCTGGCGCCGCCCGACGTGCTGCTCGACGCGCTCGAGAGTCTCGAGGAAGGGGGCGATGCCCCGCTCCGTTACCTGCTCGCGCTGCAACTCGTCCGCCGGCGGGTGCTCCGCATCGCGGACGAGCCCGCCGACGCGTCCGAGGAGCACATGCTCACGTTCACGTGTCGAAAGCGGGATCGCGACTATCGCGTGCGTGCGGTCGATGCCGCGGAGATCGCGGCCGACGGCGTGGAGGCTCGGCTCGCTGCCCTGCTCTGGTCGGGAGACGCCGCATGACGACACCGCTCACCGACCGCACACGCAGCGCGCCGGCCGTGTCACTCCGGCTCGCCACGCTCGCGATCCTCGTCGCATCGGTCGCGGCGAGCGGCGCCTCCTGTCCGCAGGTACTCCGCGGCTATCAGATCGGCACGATGCCGCTGCCGCGCACGCTCCCGGCCCATCCGACGCTCGAGCAGATCATCGCGGCGGTGCACGACAACACGCAGAGGGTGCGGAGCTGCATGGCGACGCAGGCGGTGCTGGCGGTCCCCGGCGTGCCCCGGCTCTCCGCTCGGATCGCCTGCGAGCCCCCGCGACGATTCCGGCTCCAGGCCCAGACCGCGATCACCGGCCCCGAACTCGACATCGGCAGCAACGACGACCTCTTCTGGCTCTGGCTCCGACAGCACAAGCCGCCGGTCGTGGCCTTCTGCCGCCACGACCAATACGCCAGCTCGGCGGCTCGGCGGCTGCTGCCGATCCGTGCCGACTGGATGCCGGAGATCCTCGGCCTCGTGTCATTCCGTCCCGAAGACCGGCACCAGGGGCCGTTCCCGCTGCCCGATGGCCGGATCGAGATCCGCAGCACGATCGCCGCCCCCGAGGGCGAACTGCTCAAGTCGACGATCCTCGACGGCACCACCGGGCTCGTCGCGGAACAGCACCTCTTTACGGCTGCCGGCGAGCGGCTCGCCAGCGTGCGGACCAGCCGGCACCGTGTCGACGCGCCTTCCGGCGCGGCGCTGCCCCACCTCGTCGAAGTTTCGTGGCCGGCGTCCGGCGTCGATTTCACGATCGAGTTGGCGTCGATCACCACGAACACCGCCAGCGGCGACCCCGGCCAGCTCTGGCAGATGCCGGCCTATCCGGGCTATGAACCGGTGGACCTCGCCGACCCGTCGGTGGTCATCGGGCCGCCATCACAGGCCGCCGCTCGCTGATCCCGCCTCGTGCGAGCCGACCGGCCGTGAGGCCGCGGGCTATGAGTGTTCTGCCGCTCAACGCTCAGGAAGCCCAATCGTGTAAGCGATGTGAACCTCGTACGCCGCGCCGCTCGGGCCCCAGGAAGCCCAATCGCGTAAGCGATGGGGACCTCGCGTGGTGCGCCGCTCGGGGCCGCCCATGCCCCGTCGCCCGGACGTTCGCCTCGGCCCTCCCGGCCTCGGCTCACTGCATGTCCGCGGCGCTTCGCCCTCCGGGCTGCGCTTGCTCCCACAGCCCGGCTCCCGGGCACGGGCAGCCCCTCGCTGCATCTCGTGGTGTGCAAGCCGACCGGCCGTGAGGCCGCGGGCGTCCCTCACGCTCGGGCCTGCGTTCAAGCCGACCGGCCGTGAGGCCGCGGGCGTCCCCTCGCGCTCGGGCCTGCGTTCAAGCCGACCGGCCGTGAGGCCGCGGGCGTCCCCTCACGCTCGGGCCCGGGTTCAAGCCGACCGGCCGTGAGGCCGCGGGCAAACCACGCCTTACGGCGTTGGCCTTGGAGCAACGGACTCGCGAGGTTCATCGAGACCCCGCGTCAGCCCGCCCGAGGCTGGTGCTCGAGTCGCTTCATCTTTTCCCGGGCTCGCGACAGGGCGGGGCCGATCGAGTTGAGCGGCATCCCGGTGAGATGGCTGATCTCGCCGTAGCTGCGGTGCTCGAGGTGATGCAGCCTCACGAGTCTCGCTTCGTCGGTATCGAGTCGGCGGAGCAGCGACTCTACGTGTTCGCGATCCGCCGCCTGGGTGGTCTCGGAGGTCGCCATCACGTCGGGTCTACGATGCCGAGACTCGGGCGGCCGCGGCGCCGACTCCCTGGCGACGTCGGTGAGCCGGCGGGCGACGATCCGGCGGGCGATCACTGCCAGGTAGGTCGCGAGGCTCGACCGGCCGGCAAAGGAACGCAGGACGGTCGCGTTGTTCCGCAGGCATTCGACGAGCACGTCGGCGATGAGGTCATCGCGGTCGGCCGCCGAGAGCGTCAGCCCCCGCTGCCGCGCCGATCGCGACGCCACGAAGGCGAACAGTCCCGCGAAGCGGGCCACGAACGAGTCCCACGCGCCGTTCGAACCGGCCAGGCAGGCTTCGAGGAGGCGGCGGTCCTCAGCCAGAAGGGCCGAAAGGGGCTCTGGCGGGCTCGTCGCGGAGGCACCTGCGGTGGTGGCCATGAGGGGGGGCGGGGTCGCCCCGTCGCTCCGTCGCCGGGTTCATGTTTTCGGCCCGGAAGGCCGATGCTTCTCACATCATAGGGAGGGCCGCTGGAAGCCACCAACGCCACCCCGGTGCCTGCATGCAGGCACCGGAAAATGCGGGGTGGTCGGTTCGTTGACAGCCATGCGCGATCCCCCTAGGATGCCGCGCAGATGGACGTCCGGTGCCGGGTTTTCCCCGGGTCGCGACGGCCGAACCAGTCGAGCGCCCCGCGCACGCCACCGCCACAGGAGCCGATCATGACCCACATCGTCGCCGAGCCGTGTTTCGCCTGCAAATACACCGATTGCGTGGTGGTCTGCCCGGTCGAGTGCTTCTACGAGGGTGACAAGATGGTCTACATCCACCCCGACGAGTGCATCGACTGCGAGGCGTGCGTTCCCGAGTGCCCGGTGGAGGCGATCTTCCACGAAGACAACCTTCCGGCCGACTGGAAGGACTTCAAGGAACTCAACGCCGAGATGGCGCCCCAACTCCCGGTGATCACCGAAAAGAAGGATCCCCTCTGCGGCTGAGCAGAACAGCCATTCAGCGGAGGTCGACGAGCCAGTAGGCGTTGTCCACGAAACTCTTCCAACTCGCGTACTTCGGGTTGCCGAGTTTGATGGAGAGCAACGGGCTGCGCTTCGGCTTCACCGGCTGGCGGATGAGGTTCATCCGCGCCTCGGCCGGCGTGCGGCCGCCCTTGCGGACGTTGCATGCCACGCAGGCGCAGACGATGTTTTCCCAGGTCGTCGAGCCGCCGCGGCTTCGCGGCACCACGTGGTCGAGCGAGAGTTCGCTCGTCGGAAAGCCCTTGCCGCAGTACTGGCACTGGTTGGCATCGCGGGCGAACACGTTGCGGCGGTTGAAGCGGAGCCCTTGACGCGGGCCGCGGTCGCACGAAATCAGCCTGATCACCCGCGGCGCCTGCAGTTCGTAGCCGACGGCCCTGATCCAGTCCTGATCGGGGCTGCGGAATGACGAGCGGACTGCGGAAAGCTGCCGCCACGAGTCGAGGTCGTAGGCCGCGTATTGGCCCTCCTCGATGTGCACCACTTCGGCGAGTTCGCGAAACAGGAGCGTAACAGCGCGCCGCACGTTCGTGATGTGAACCGCGACGAACGAGCGGTTGAGCACCAGCACGCTCAGCCCGAGCGTCGGCGATTGAGGCGCCGGCACCGCGAAAGCATGCGAGGACATGGCGAAGCTGAATCCTCCGGGGTGACCCAGAGTCTACCGGCACGACGTCGAAGCTGACAAATCCAACGCCAACGCCGTCTCCGTCGCTTGCTTCGGCCTGAGGATCTGGTCACACTCAAGGGATCATTTCGACGCCACTGCAAAAGCCGCATAAGCGGCTGGGTCGGCCTGGCGAGACACGGCACCGGAGGACGCGATGCTTCATTACTCGTGCGACATCTGCAAACGGCCGATCGTGGCCGGCAGCGACCTGCGGCATGTCGTGAAGATCGAGGTTTTCCCGGCCGTCGAGGACCAGCCGTGCGGTTGCCCGGGCGGCTCTGTCAGCCAGCACGACGCCGACCACCTTGAGGAGATGCAGGACCTGCTCGAGCGGCTCGATGACGCGGATCTCGCCGACATCGAAGACGCCACCCGATCGCTGCGGTTTGACCTCTGCGACGCCTGCCGCCAGCGGTTCGTGAAGAACCCGCTCGGCGTGAAGGGTGGCAAGCAGCTCGACTTCAGCAATAACTGACTTTACGCCGCAGCGGCATCCTGCCCGCTGCGGCTTATCCCATCGGCGACATCGTGTCGCCGTGGAGCTCCGCGTGAGGGCGGCATCCTGCCCGCTGCGGCTTTCTGATCGGCGACATCGTGTCGCCGTGGAGCCTGCGTGGGGCCACGTTGTGTTGCCCGGGAGTCTCGCGTGGCGAGCGAGGGGCTGCCCGTGCCCGGGAGCTGGCGTTGCTGACCGAGCGCAGCCACGATGGCGAAGCGAGGTCAGCACCGAGCGAGCGCAGGGCAGGATGCCCGCAGCGAGCGTCCGGCGGACGGGCTCGGGCAGTCCCGAGCGGGGAATCGCCACCGGGCAGACAATCGCAGGTTGAAAACCCGCTGCCACGTTGAACCTCGCGGCCACTGGCGGCGGGCGGGTTCCGTTCGGCCCGCGTCCCGCGTAATCTGTCGGTTCCGCGAACTGCCCAGCCCATTTCCGCCCACGGAGCACTGCCTGAGATGGCCTCCCAGACCCTGAAGATCGCCGCGATCCCCGGTGACGGCACCGGCCCCGAAGTCACTGCCGAGGCGCTCAAGGTCCTCGACGCCGTGTCGAAGCTCGACGGCTTCACCTACGACGTGGAGATGCTCGACTGGGGCGGCGATCGCTACCTCAAGACCGGCGAGATCGTGCCCGAAGGTGGCCTCGACCTGCTTCGCACCAAGCACGCCGTGTTCCTCGGCGCGATCGGTCACCCGGGCGTGGCGCCGGGCATCCTCGAGAAGGGGCTGCTGCTCGAACTCCGCTTCAAGCTCGACCAGTACATCAACCTCCGGCCGGTGAAACTCCTGCCTGGCGTCGAGACGCCGCTGGCTGGCCGCGGCCCGAAGGACATCGACTTCGTCGTCGTCCGCGAAAACACCGAAGACCTCTACTGCGGCGTCGGCGGCTATCTCAAGAAGGGCACGCCCGACGAGGTGGCCGTGCAGCAGGCGATCTACACGCGGAAGGGCTGCGAGCGGTGCATCCGCTGGGCCTTCGACTACACGCGGAAGCGGAACAGCCCCAAGAAGACGCTCACGCTCGTCGCCAAGACCAATGTGCTCACGTTCGGCCACGACCTCTGGTGGCGGACGTTCCAGGAGGTGGCCAAGGACTACCCCGACGTGAAGACCGACTACAACCATGTCGATGCCTGCTGCATGTGGATGGTCAAGAATCCCGACGCCTACGACGTGATCGTCACCACCAACATGTTCGGCGACATCATCACCGACCTCGCCGGCATCCTGCAGGGCGGCATGGGCGTGGCGGCGGGCGGCAACCTGAATCCCGACAAGGGGGGCGTGAGCATGTTCGAGCCGATGGGCGGCAGCGCGCCCAAGTACACCGGCCAGAACGTGATCAATCCCGTGGCGGCGATCAACGCGATGGCGATGCTGCTGGAGCACAGTGGCCACCCGACGTCGGGCGCCCGCGTGGAGAAGGCCGTCGCCCACGTGACTGGCACGAAGATGAAGAGCCAGGCCGCCGGCAAGATGGGTTACGGCACGAAGGAAGTCGGCGACCTCGTCGTGGCGGCGCTCGGCTAAGGTGGGCAGCAACGGCCCCAGGTAGGTGCAGGTTGTCAACCTGCATATGGGATCCCGCGCGAGCAGCCCCTCGCATCCTACGCCGACATATCCAAAAAGCCCCGAGCCTCGTGAACGCCTCACGATCACATGTGAGCCGTCCCACGCGTGACCCGTCGTACGGCCGGTCGGCTTCCCGGGCGGACGTGGCCTCGTTCACCCCAATGGCACGCGGATGCCCTCGGCGATGCTTCGCTCGGCGGCCTCCACGATCCGCATCGCGCGGAGCGTGTCGTCGAGGCCGCTCGTCTGGCGGACGAGGCTCGTCACCATGCGGTGAAACTGGCCGAGCATCCGCTCGCCCACCGGCCGTTCGCTCTCCAGTGACTCCTGGTGGCGGCCGGCGTCGTCGAACCAGACGAGCGTCTGCGGAAGGTCGACGAAGGCGATCCCCCGCTCGCAGACCACCTGCAGTCCCGGCGGCGGCCGGAAGCCCACCGCCTCCTCCCAGGCCCGCGGCATGTAGTAGCCGCAGCTGATCTGGGCGAGAGGACCCTCGCCCGGGCGGCCCGTGGCCGAGAAGTCGAGGCTCATCATCCGGTAGTCGTCGGTGTCGGCGGCCATGGTCTCCGCGTGCCGCACGGCGACGACGCTCGTGGGTTCGACGCCGGCGACGTAGCGGCACCAGTCGACGAGTTCCATCAGATCGCGAGCCTCGCTGGCACGGTCCCGCGGCGGTGCCGGGCCGGAGGCCGGCGACAGGGGCACGCGGCGATGGCAGAAGAGCATCCGCGGAGGCCCGAGCCGCGTGGCGATCAGTTCCTTGAGCCGCACCGTGGCGGCGGCGTGCCGGCGGGGAAGTTCCGCCATGAACGCGACCCCGGATTCCTCGACGCGGCGCTGGAGCACGCCGGCCTCCGCCGGATCGAGCGGGAGCGAGATCGCCGAGTAGACCGCCTTGCCGTGGTCGCAGGCGGCCAGGATTGGCGTGGCGCCGAACCACTGGTCGGCGAGGTAGAGGATGGCGTCGATGTCGTCGCGTCCCGCGAGCGTCCGAAAGCCGTCGACGGCGGCCGTAGAGAGTTCCTTTGCGGCCCGCTCGGCACGATGCGACACCTGCTCGCAGACGCCCTGCACCTCGAACCGGTCGGCCAGCATCCGCAGTGCGGGCAGGTGGCGGCCCTCCCACTGGTCACCGAGCCCGACGATGCCGACGCGGAGTTTCATGACGCCGACGGCTCCCCCGCCGCGGCCTCGGCCGCGAGCATCTCCCGCTCGAGGCGGAGGCCCTTGTCGGCGATGTCCTTGCGACACCAGGCGCCGGCCCAGCGGATCTCCTTGACCGCGGTGTAGGCCTGCAGTTTGGCGCGGGCGAGCGACGGCCCCAGGGCCGTCACGGCGAGCACGCGGCCGCCGTCGGCGACGACCGTGCCGTCAGCCAGGCGCGTGGCCGAGTGAAACACCTGCACGTCGGGCACCCGAGCCGCGGCGTCAAGCCCGCGGATCGGCTGGCCCTTGGAGATCGGCCCGGGATAGCCCTCGCTCGCCATCACCACGCTCACGGCGGCCCCGTCGCGCCAGCGCGGAGGCTGGCAGGTCTCGAGTTCGCGATCGACCGTGGCGTCGAGCAGTTCGAGCAGGCTCGACTCCATCCGCAGCAGGAGCGGCTCGCATTCGGGATCGCCGAACCGGGCGTTGAACTCGAGCACCTTCGGCCCCTGGGCGGTGAGCATCAGGCCCGCATAGAGGACTCCCTGAAAGGGCACCTTCGCCCGCCTCATGGCGTGTACCGTCGGCACGAGAATGCGGGCCTCGATCTCCGCCAGCAGGGCTTCGTCGACGAACGGCGTGGGGCAGTAGGCACCCATGCCGCCGGTGTTCGGACCGGTATCACCGTCGTGGGCGGCCTTGTGGTCCTGGAGCGGCGGCAGCGTGACGATCGTGCGGCCGTCGGTGATCGCCAGCACGCTCACCTCGATGCCGTCGAGTCGCTCCTCGACGAGGATGCTTCCGGAGGCGGCGGCGAGGATCGGGTCGGCAGCCAGCGACTCGACGGCCGCCAGGGCCGCGACGCGGTCGTCGCACACGAATACGCCCTTGCCGGCTGCGAGTCCGTCGGCCTTCACGACCACCGGAACGTCCTCGCGGGCTTCCAGGTATTCCCGGGCCCGCGCCGCGGAGCGAAACTCCCGGAACATCGCGGTCGGCACGTCGCCGCGGTGCAGGATTTGTTTGCAGAACGACTTGCTGCCCTCGATCTGGGAGGCTCGCTTCGTCGGGCCGAAGATCCGTAGCCCCGCGGCGATGAACTCGTCGACGATCCCCGCCACGAGCGGCGCCTCAGGACCGACGACCGTGAGGTCCACGCCGCGGCGGCGGGCGACGTCGAGCAGTCCCGGGATGTCGGTGGCGGCCACGGGAACGTTCTCGGCGATCGTCGCCGTGCCGGCATTGCCCGGCGCCACGAGCACCTCGGCGCCGTCCTGAGCCAGTTTCCAGGCCAGCGCATGCTCGCGTCCGCCACTGCCCACGATGAGAACGCGGCGGGATGCGGGCACGATCGGGCTCCTAGCGGTGGGGCGGGGCGTCGGGATCAGGCGTCCGACGCGGGATCGTGGTTGTACCGAACTTGGGGGCCGTGCGAACCCTCGGCCCGCTCCGTCGCGGCAGCCGCACGGACTTGGTCGCGCGTCCCGATGGGCTTTCGCCGCCGCGGAACCGTTGTTTCCGTCCCTCAGAGGGGTGTGATCTGCGGAAGCCGACGTTGACAGTACCGGGCGTGCCGATACAGTTAAATGGAGTTCGTGAAAAACTTCACGAACTCGCGCAAACGCGGCCGAAACATGCTTTTTACGCGGTCCCGCGTCCCGTCAGCGGCGGTCTGGCCACGCTGACCGCGGGCGGTGACGCGACGAGGCCTCTTATGGCAGACAAGAAGAAGATGTCGGTGGCCGAGATTCTCGCGGCTGCCCGCGCGGCGGACGGCAAGGGCGGCGACGCCCCCGCAGCCCCGAAGGCGGCCGCCGATTCTCCCGCCGCCGAAGAAGCACCAGTCGCGGCGGCGGCTGAGAAGCCGAAGCCGGTCGCCAAGCCCGCTGCGGGCGGGGCACGGCCAAGCGTGGCGGATATTCTCGCCATGGCTCGGGCGAAGAAGGAGGCCGGTGAAGCCCCTGCCGCCAAGCCGGCCGCTGCCAAGCCCGCCGCCCCGGCGGCCAAAGCACCTGCGGCGAAGCCCGCCGCCAAGCCGGCCGCCACCGCTGGCGCACCGAAGACCGGCGTGCAGCGTGATACCGCCAGCATTCTCGCCGCGGCCCGCGCTGGAGCGAAGCCCGGGCCGGTGAGCAAGGCCGATGCCCCCACGCGTCCGGCGCCGAAGCCGCGAGAGGCGAAGCCGATCGAGGAGAAGTCGGCGCCGCCTCGAACGGTGGCGACGCTGCCGCCCAAGCCGGTGAAGCCCGCCAAGAAGGGCGAAGAGTCTGAAGACCGCCGCGGCTTCCTGCAGATCGCCCTCGGCTCGGCGATGGCGATGGGTTTCACGGCCCTGTCGGTCACGGGCGGACTGTTCTCGCTCGGCCTCGCTCGGTTCTTGTTCCCCAACGTGCTTGCCGAGCCTCCGAGCAAGTTCAAGGTGGGCTTCAAAGACGCCTTCCCGTCGGGCAAGGTCGAGACCAAGTACGTGCCGCAGTACGGCGTGTGGGTGGTGAACGGCGACTTCCAGGGGCTGCAGCAGATCTACGCCCTCAAGACCGTCTGCACGCACCTCGGCTGCACACCCAGCTGGCTCGAGGCCGAGCAGAAGTTCAAGTGTCCGTGCCACGGGAGCGGCTTCTACAAGGACGGCGTCAACTTCGAGGGGCCGGCGCCTCGTCCGCTTGAGCGATATGCGATCCGCGTCGCCGACGATGGGCAACTTGAGATCGACAAGAGCAAGACGTTCCAGGAAGAGCTCGGCCAGTGGGCCGACCCCGATTCATACGTGACCGTCTGACGAAGGGACAGCGAGCAGACCATGGCCATCGGCGAGACCATCCGCAACTCCCAGATCTGGAAGAGCATCTTCCGCCATCCGATGCCGCTCGATCGGCGCAACCGGATCGTGGTGATGCTCACCAACTTCTTCCTCCACCTTCACCCGGTGTCGATCAAGAAGCAGGGCATCGCCCTGTCGTTCACCTGGTGCATGGGCGGTGTGACCTTCTTCCTGTTTCTGGTGGAGACGGTCACGGGCGTGTTGCTGATGTTTTACTACCGGCCCACCCTCGAATGGGCCTACAACGACATCCTCGCCCTCCGCGACGTGACGAGCCTCGGCATCCTTCGCGAGCTCCATCGCTGGGGGGCGCACGCGATGGTGATCACCACCTGGCTCCACATGTACCGGGTGTTCCTCACTGGAAGCTACAAGCCACCACGCGAGTTCAACTGGGTGATCGGCGTGATCCTCCTGCTGCTCACGCTCCTACTCTCGTTCACCGGCTACCTCCTGCCGTGGGACCAGTTGGCGATCTGGGCCATCACGGTGGGTTCGAACATGGCCCGGGCCACGCCGTTTCTCGGCTACGAAGGCCCGGGGCAGCAGCTCCTGACGGTGGGCGGCATCGACATGATCACCGACGCCTCGGACGCCCGCTTCGGCCTTCTCGGCGCTCGCTTCGTGGGCGAGGAGACGCTCAACCGCTTCTACGTGCTCCACTGCATCGCGATCCCGCTCGCGGTGGCGCTGCTCCTGGCGATCCACTTCTGGCGCGTGCGAAAGGACGGCGGCATCAGCGGGCCGCTGTGACGAGAACGACATGCATTCCAACGGATTTTTCCTGAAGGACGTCGCCGGCTTTCTGGGCGGCTACTACTCCTGCATCGCGATCATGAACGGTATCGCGGCGCTGATCCTCTGGCGGAAGAAGGGGCAGGTGGGGTGGGCCCTGGCCTGGACGGCTCTGGCTGTCGCGATGATGGTGCTCGCGAGTCTCGCCCTTTCGGGTTCCCCCGGAATGGTCCCGGCACTGCCGGCGTCGGTTCGCAGCCTCGTCAATAGTCTCTCCGGCCCCATGCTCTACACCCTCGGCACGTTCGCGCTGCTCACGGTGCTGTTCGTGTTTCGTAGTTTCTTCGTCAAGCCGATGGTGGCCTGGGGCATCCTCAATGCGATGCTCGTGCTGATGGGCCTGTCGATGGCCGACGAGAACTTCGCCGCGATTGTGATGAAGCCCGACAACGTGCCGATCGTGGGCCTCGTCTTCCTGCTCGCCTTCTTCACCTGGCTCGCCACCAAGCAGGCCGTCGTCAACGACGACCGGATCGCCCGCGGCCTGCCGACGGTTGAGAAAGAGAACGACGAGAAGGTGCTCGTCTGGCCCGACCTCGTCTACACCGAACTGATCTGCATGGTGGCCGTGATGGCGTTCCTGCTGGTTTGGGCGATCTTCCTGCCCGCGCCGCTCGAGGAGCCGGCCAGCAGCGTGAAGACACCGAACCCGTCGAAGGCCCCGTGGTACTTCCTCGGGCTTCAGGAGATGCTCGTCTACTTCGACCCCTGGTACGCGGGCGTAGTGCTGCCGAGCCTCGTCGTCTTCGGCCTGATGGCGATGCCCTACCTCGACTTCAACAAGAAGGGTAATGGCTACTACTCGATCGAAGAGCGAAAGTTCAGCTATCTGACCTACCAGTTCGGCTTCTTCGTGCTCTGGATCACGCTGATCATCCTGGGAACGTTCCTCCGTGGTCCCAACTGGAACTTTTTCGGGCCGTTCGAGTACTGGACGCCCTACAAAGTCGAGGTGCTCAACAACGTCGACCTGCCGCAGATGTTCTGGGTGAACCTGCTCGACCAGCCCCTGCCCAAGGCGCCGGCCGGCGCGAGTGGGCTGGTCCAGGCGGGCTACGTCCTTCTCCGGGAAGCTCCCGGGTTGCTCGTCATGGGCGCTTACCTCCTCCTGCTACCGCCGCTTCTGGCGGTGACGATCTTTCGCGGGTTCTTCGCCAAACTGGGGTTCGTCCGCTACATGGTGATGGCGAACCTGATGCTGCTCATGCTCACGCTGCCCATCAAAATGATCCTTCGCTGGACCTTGAACCTGAAATACATCATCAGCATCCCCGAGATCTCGCTGAACTTTTAAGGATGGCTGGCTGCGCCACTCGCGCCAGCCGGCATGGCGGCCATCGCCCAACCCACTGCACCGCTCGCCTCGACGACGCACACTCCTATGCCCGCAACAGAACAGACTTGGCGAAACCTCAAGCTCCTGCACGTGGTGTTCGCGGCGTCCGCCGTGGCGCTCCTGGTGGCCACGGTGTTCATGCTGACGGGCGATCACAACCGCCCGTGGAAGAAGTACGCCCGCGAGTTCCGCGAACTCGAGACCTGGAATGCTCAGTCGCGAATCGACGAGCAGGATTCGAAGGCCTACGAGACCCGGCGCGACGAACTTGAGGCGGCGCTCGGTGAGGCCCGGCGAGCCGACCTCGACGGCGACCTCGCTCGGGCCTTCATCGCCGAGGTTCGAACCGTCGCTGAAGATGCCCAGGCCGCTGATCGGGCCGAACTCGACATCGACCAGCTGCAGTCGCAGCAGGATGCCGACCAGCGACTCGTCATCCGCGGCGATCTCCTCGCGCGGCTTCGTGACATCGTCAAGCGGACGAAGTTTCGCGAGGACAACATTGCCGGCGCGCTGAAGCTGCGGCGGGCCGAACTCGACAAGAACCGCGCCGACTATGAGCTCGCGGTGGCGGAAGAGGCCCCGGCTGATCGGCAGGCGGCCTTGCTGGGGGTCGCCGACTCCAAGCGACAGCAGGTGGCCGATGCCAATCTTGCGTTCCAGGCCGCGAACACGCACCGCAAGAAGCTCGAGACGCTGCTGGGCCAGATGACTCGGGCGGAGGACGAAGCGGCGAAGGCGGTGGCTGACCATCGCGGCAAACTCGCCCAGCTCCAAAAGACGCTGGCGCAGCGGGAGCCGAACGCGGGCAAGAGTCTCCTGGAACTCCCGGTGCTCGAGGCCTTCAACAGCCCCATCAGGGTCGATCAGATTTGGCTGCCGCAGCTGACGCTCAACAACAACTTTCGGGACGTGGCCCGATTCGACCGGTGCACCACGTGCCATCGTGGCATGGACAAGTCGATGCCCGGCGCTCCGTCGGAGCCGGGCTATCCCGAAGCGCAGACCGTGCAGTTGACCCTCGCGACGCCGGCCGCGCGGCCCGAGCAGAAGGCCGGCGATGGCAATGACCAGTTGGATGCCGCGTACGGCCTGCGGTTGGCGGCTCGCGGCTTGTTCGACGCCGCGGATCCGACCGTGAGCGTCGTTGTTCCGGAGTCGGCCGCAGCCGTTGCCGGCCTCCAGCCCGGCGACGTCATCGAGGCCGTGGATGGCGGCAAGACGCTGGCGCGAAATGTTGCCGTCACGTCGCTCCTCGAGACGCCGGCCTGGGGGAAGCCGCTGGTGCTCACGGTCCGGCGGGGTGTGCCGCAGCCGTATTCCACTCACCCGCGTCTCGATCTCTTCGTGAGCGACTCGAGCCCGCATCCGATGAAGAACTTCGGTTGCACGATCTGCCATCAGGGGCAGGGAAGCGCCACCAGTTTCAAATGGGCGTCGCACACGCCGAACTCGCCCAAGCAGGCACACGAGTGGCACGACGAGCACGGCTGGTTCAACAACCACCACTGGATCTACCCGATGCTTCCCGAGCGGTTCGAGGAGTCGAGCTGCCTGAAGTGTCACCACCAGGTCGTCGATCTCGAGCCGAGCGAGAAGTTCCCCGAGCCGCCGGCTCCGCAGCTGGTCGAGGGCTATCACCTGATCCGTCAGTACGGCTGCTATGGATGCCACGAAATCAACGGCTGGGCCGGCCCTGAAAAGCGGATCGGCCCTGACATGCGGGTCGAGCCGACGTTCCACGAAGTGGCCGAGGCGCTCGCTTCCGATCCGGGGCTCGTCGCCATGGGGGATACCTTTGGCCGATGGGTGTCCGACGTCCGTTCCGGGCCGGACAGTCGTGAGTCGCGGTCGCGGCTGCGGGACGCGATCGAACGAGATGCCGCTGCCGGCGCCGACGCGAAGCTCTCCAGCCGGTCGCACCAACTGGCGGCGGTGCTCAAGGATCCCGAGACCCCGGGCACGTTTCCGAAGGTTGGCCCCAGCCTGCGCCATGTCGCCAGCAAGGTGGGCTTCGACTGGCTCTATTCGTGGCTGCGGAATCCGCAGGAGTTCCGGCCGTCCACGAAGATGCCCCGGTTCTTCGGGCTCTGGAGCCACCTCGAGGGCAAGCAGCTCGAGGAATCGAAGCGGTACGAGCCGCTCGAGATCCGCTCGATGGTGCACTACCTCACGGAGTCGAGCGCACCGTTCGACTACGTCAAGCCGTTCGACGGCATCACGGCGGCGCCAGACGCCGCCCGCGGCCGCAAGGTCGTGCAGCTGCGGGGCTGCCTCGCCTGCCATCAGCACGAGGACTTTCCGGAGGCGACGAGCACGCACGGCCCCAACCTCTCGCGGATCGGCGGCAAGGCGTCGTCGTTGCCGCAGGGCAAGCAGTGGCTCTACAGCTGGCTTCGCGAGCCGTCGCGGTACCACCCGAAGACGATCATGCCGAACGTGCTGCTCGAGCCGGTGACGCTCGCCGACGGAACCGTGAGCGATCCCGCCGCCGACGCGACCGAATACCTGATGGGTTCGGGCCGAGACTGGAAGCCGGCCGCCGATTGGAGCGTGGAGACGCTCGCAGGCGAAACATCCTTCCCGATGGCCTCGGCAGGCTCGATGACCGCGGAAGAGCGCACGGCACTCGACGAGCTTGCGCTGATGTATCTCAAGGAGCGGTTCACGGTGGTTCGTGCCGAGCAGGTGCTCGCGACGGGCGTCGGCGACGGAAGCAGCATTCAGGGCGACGAGCGGATGCTCGTGGGGCTCGACGGCGCCGACCGCGACCGCCGCCTCCTCACGTACGTCGGCAAGAAGACGATCAACAAGCTCGCGTGCTACTCGTGCCACGACATCCCCGGCTTCGAGGACGGCAAGCCGGCGGGCGCGGCGCTCGCCGATTGGGGTCGAAAGGATCCCTCACGCATCGCGTTTGAGCAGGTGTCGCACTTCGTGACGCACCAACTCGCCGGCGGCCACGGAGAGCACGCCGAGCATGGTCACGGTCAGCACGGCGGTGCGGACGCCGCGTCCGGTCACGGCCCCGAAGAGACGCTCGCTCCCGAACTTGCCTACAAGTCGGCGCATGACGAGGCCCACATCGATCCGGAGACCCTCGATCCCGACACCGGCTACTTCGTGCAGAAACTGCTCGGGCACGAGCGGGAGGGCTTCCTCTGGCAGAAACTCCGGGCCCCGCGGAGCTACGACTACAAGAAGGCGGAGAACAAGACCTACAACGAGCGTTACCGGATGCCGCAGTTCCCGTTCAATCAGGAGCAGCGGGAGGCGGTGATGACATTCGTGCTCGGCCTCGTCGCCGAGCCGCCGGCGCCGCAGTACGTTCACACGCCCGCGCCCCGGGAGCAGGCTCGCCTCGACGGGCTCGTCGTGGCCGAGCAGTACAACTGCGGCGGCTGCCACCAGCTCCGAATGGATCGCTGGGACATCCGTTACACGCCCGAGTCTCTCGGTGAGCCGCCGGCGTTCGCCGACTATCCGTTCCTGTCGCCCCACTTCACGCCCGAGCAGGTCGCCGGCTCCTTGGCGACCGACCGTCAGGGCCGCCGCAAGGCCACGCTGGTCGGCATGCCGACGCTCGATCCGCTGACCGGCAGGCCGCAGCTCGTGGACGAGGACGGCGTGCCGATCGAGGACGGCGATGCCGAATCGGTGGTGCATCGTCCGTTCGCGCTCTGGCAAGACGCGTTGGTCGATGGCGCGCCGCGGACCGTGGGCGGCCAAAATCTCCTCGTCCCGCAAGACGCCCTCTCTGCGGGTCACCACTACCCGGGATGGGGCGGTGACCTCGCGCGGCTTCTCTATCCCGTCGTGATCGCCGACGAGAAGCAGGTCAACCCAAACGTGAAGCCGGACGACGCGTGGGGCTGGCTGCCGCCGCCGCTGGTGGGCGAGGGCAAGAAGGTGCAGTCGGCGTGGCTGCACAAGTTCCTGCTGAATCCCCATCCCATTCGCCCGCCGGCCGTCCTGCGGATGCCGAAGTTCCACTTCGATTCCGCGAAGGCTGCGGCACTTGTGAACTACTTCGCGGCGGTCGATGGCGCGGAGTATCCGTACGTCTACGACCCGCGGCTCGACGATGCCTCGGTCGCCGCGGCGGAGCAGGCCCACCCCGGCCATCTCGAGGGCGCCCTGAAGATCGTGACCAACAACAACTACTGCGTGAAGTGTCACCTCGTGGGCGACTACACGCCGGCGGGCAGTGTGAAGGCGCTGGCGCCACAGTTGCAGCGGGTACACGAGCGGCTCCGGCCCGACTACGTCCACGGCTGGATCGCCAACCCCAAGCGGTTCCTGCCGTATACGGGTATGCCGGTGAACATCCCCTACAACCAGCCCGTCAGCCAGGACCTCTATCACGGCACGAGCGAGCAGCAGGTGGACGCGCTGACCGATTTGCTGATGCACTTCGACGCGTTTGCCAAGAAGAACCTGTCTCTCGAGGCCTTCCTGCGGCAGCAGCCCCCTCCGGCACAGCCGGGCCCGGCTGTGCCGTCCCAGCCAGCCGCTCAGCCAAGGGCTGCGGCCGTGCCCGGATCGACGCCCCTTTCGTCTGCAAACTCGCCCGCGCCCGCCGCGGCACTAAACTGACTGAGAGAACCTGTCTCGACCCTCCCTCGCCTTTGCCCCCCATCTGGAGCACATCGATGACCCGCCCGCACCTGCTTCGGTTCGCCGCCGCTGTTCTTTCGACCCTATCCCTCGGTGGCATCGGGTTCGCCGAAGAGTGGGCCTCCATCAAGGGCAAGTTCGTGTTCGGTGGCGACGCTCCGGCCGCGGGTGAGCTCAAGGCCGACAAGGACGTCGAGGTGTGCGGCAAGCACAAACTGCTCGCCGAGGAACTCGTGGTCGGCGCGGACAAGGGCATCGCCAACGTCGTGGTGTTCGTGCGAGACAAGGACGTGAAGGTGAAGCCCGAGGCTGCCAAGGCGGTCGGCAAGGTGACGCTCGACAACAAAGACTGCCGCTTCGAACCGCACGTCGCGATCGTGCAAGTGGGTCAGGATTTCGTCGTCAAGAACTCCGATACGGTCGGTCACAACAGCAACATCGCCACGGTGAAAAACGCCCCCTCGAACAACCTGATCCCGGCCGGTGGTGAGGCTGCGGTGAAGTTCACGAGCGACGAGGCAGTGCCCGCCCAGGTCACCTGCAACATCCATCCGTGGATGAAGGGGTGGCTCGTCGTCCGACCGAACCCCTATGCCGCCGTGTCGAAGGCCGACGGCACCTTCGAGATCAAGGATGTCCCGGTCGGCGAGGTCGAACTCCAGTTCTGGCACGAGAAGGCCGGCTACCTTGGCGAGATGACGATCGGTGGCAAGGCGGAGAAGGCATCGAAGGGCCGCAAGAAGGTGGCGGTGGCC
>Ga0129333_10001923_pt1 | contig 19066 bp, 13 predicted proteins | sample CPB6_08_DNA_FD_94474 | JGI IMG/M metagenome (GOLD analysis project Ga0129333, IMG submission 94474) | Freshwater to marine salinity gradient microbial communities from Chesapeake Bay, USA - CPBay_Sum_0.6_0.8_DNA | ecosystem: Environmental > Aquatic > Marine > Coastal | place: USA: Chesapeake... | reverse complement strand
GAAGCGGGGGGAGGACGCATGCACGACGCCGAACGACCCGACGAGATCGCCCGCATCGTGATGGCTGAATTGCACGACACGCTGGCCACGACCATCGAGCATCTCGAGATCGGCCTCACGCTTCCCGAGGGCACGAAGGCCGACGTGTACGGCACGGCCCCCTGCTCGCCGACAGCGGAGGGCTACGGCCTGCTCGTGGGATCCCTGATCGGCGGCTGCACGCGACGATTGGTCGTCGCGCTGCGGCTCCCGGCCGGCAGGGCGGGCGAAACCCTGGCCCTGGGCGTCAAGGCCCACTGGAAGACCCCCGGCGACGACCGCACATATGGCTGTGAACCCGACGTATCGCCCCTGACATTCGCGACGGCCGAGGCCTGTCGATCGCAGCCCCGAAGCGAAGAGATCACGAAACTTGTGGCCGAGCACTGGCAGGCACACATCTATCATCGCGCCATGCTGCTCAATCAGGATGGCCGGGAACAGGAGGCGAGTGAGTTCGTGCGGGAGGAACTGCCGTACCTGCTGCGCTATTGCCAGGGAATCCCCGAACTCTGCGCTGCGGCCCGTGGATTGGAGCGGTTCTCCGAATCGGTGCGTCATCGCTACTCGTCCGGGGGTTCAAAAGAAATGCTGCTGCGGTCGTACAAGACGAGCCGCAACGAGATCGATCGCCGGGGAAGGGATGAGGTGGGCTTCGCCGCCCTCGTCGACATGGAGGATGCGGAACGGGCGAAATCCGGCCGCTCCCCGCGATGATGGCCGGACGAACGACCGGCTGGGCCCCGCGGCACGTTCCGGAGGAGCGACGACGATGTGTGAACTGCTCGGGCTCGCCTTCAACAAGCCGATCTCACCCGGTCTTTCCTTCCGGGGCTTCCGCCGGCGGGCCCAGCGGAACCGGCACGGCTGGGGGCTCGCGGCCATCACACCCACGAAGGCGGTGATCACGAAGGAGCCGATTCGCGCCGATCAAAGCGCGGTATCGCGGTCCCTGCGCGACGATCCGTCGCTCGCCGCCCCGATCTTCATCGGTCACGTACGGGCCGCCAGTTGCGGCGAGGTGAACCTGCACAACACCCACCCCTTCAGGCGTGCGCTCGAGGGGGGCGATTTCGTGTTCGCCCACAATGGCACGCTGGCTACCCGGCGACTGACACCACGAATCGCCCCGGAGTTTCCGGTCCAGGGCTCCACCGACTCCGAGATGGCGATGTGCGTGCTGCTCTCCTGGATGGCCCGCGAACGGGTCGATTCCTGCGACTACCGCCTGGTGGAGGAATTTCTCCAGGATCTCAATGCCTGCGGCGATCTGAATCTGCTGTTCTCGGATGGCAAGCGGCTCTACTGCTACCACGACGCCCGCGGCTACAACGGCCTCTGCTACACCCATCGCCGGGCGCCGTTTTGCCAGGTCAGCCTGCGCGACGAGGATTGGGAGGCGGATCTCCGCGAGGAAAAGGCTCCCGGCCAGAGGGGCTTCGTCGTCGCCTCCCGCAGGCTGACCGACGGCGAGGAGTGGACCGAGTTCCGGCCCGGTTCACTGCTGGTGTTCGAACGCGGCGACGTGGTTTACGGCGCGGTCGGCTGAGGACGGGGCCACTGCGAATCGAGGATCTTCACGAATCGCTCGTTGGAACGGTCGCTTCGGGACCAGGTTTCCTGAAGCCAGGAATGAGCCTGGGGCTCCGTCCAGCCGAAACGCCGCATCGCCCAACCCTTGAGAATGAAGGCCGTACGGCTCCGGCCACCGTGGCAGTGCACGAGAATGGGCCGGGAGGCATCCTCCGCCAGCAGGGCATCGATCGTATCGACCACATCCTCGAGCACCGCCAGAGGATTGCCATTGTGGCGCGGCTCCGCCTTGTCGACCAGGAATATCTGGCGACGCACGGCACGTTCGGCGAACGCATCGCCGGTGCGGCACAGGGAAATCACCCGCCAATCGCCCGGTGCGGCCAGGGCACCCGACCGATTCGCCGCATAGAGCGGAAACCCGTCGTGCACCCGAACCGGTCCGCCCGCGGGCTCATCGGCCGGATCCTCGGGCTCTGCCATTCCAAGCAGGCCACGGGCAAGCGCTTGAAGCGCCGCGAAGTCGTACCGCTTCTCGCCTCCGGGGCCGGCGACTCTGCCCTGGAGATACGTCGTCCAGCGCGCGGGGATGGCCTGGACGCCCCACCTCGCGCCGGCGATGCTGCCGGCGACGCACGCCACCGTGTCCGCATCGCGGCCGAGATCAACGGCATTCACGACCGCATCCTCGAACGTGGCGGCGTTGCGCACCGCCCACACCGCCTCGGCGAGACACGTCCACACCGTGCCGTTGCTGGCGTTGACGTCGGGCTTCCATCCCGGAGCCAGCAGCTCCGACCACAGTTCCCGTGCCGGCAGTGATACTCCCTCGAGGACCTGCGCGGCGGCTTCGAAAATGTCCTCGCCGTGAATACCGGCGCGAACCATCGCCGCGTGGATGGCGGCGCCGTGGGCATTCTGCGGATCGTGGTGCGTGAGGGACGCCTGCCTGCCCGCGAGGGCGACGAGATCCGTGAGCGAATCTCCGGCGGCCCACAGGGCGATCGGCGTGTTCCGCATCACGGATCCATTGCCGGCCGACTGGCCGCGACGCTGGTGAACGAGGGCGGCCACCCCGACGTGACTCCGTTCGGCGAGCGCCATGCGGGTCTGCACGCCGACGTCGCTGGCGGATCTCGACCACACCTGCCAGCGCTGCCAGAGATCGTCGGCGTCGAAACCCTGCCGGGCGATCAGCGACTCCGCCAGGGCGATCGCCATCTGGGTGTCGTCCGTGAATTCGCCGGGCAGCCAGCCGAAACTGCCGCCCCCCCTCATTTCGCCAATGCCCGCCAACACCGGACTGGGAAAGGTGGCTCGATAGAGGCCCGGCGGCCGGAATTCGAATGGCGCTCCGAGCGCGTCGCCCACCGCCGAGCCGACCAGTGCCCCGATGGCATGCTGCGTGTCGATCATGGTTCGGTGTTGCCTCGCGCTGCCGGGCAAGCGGTTTCCAAGCTCCTTATCGTGTTATCGTGATCATGGAAAACTTTTACCGAACCGGGAAGCGGCAGCGTCCTGCGAGGGCGTTCACGGGCCACCGATTCCCGCCGAGCGAACTCCTGGACCAGCCGGCTCAGATGCGGCGTCAAACAAAGCACCCCGTGGAGAGGATCCTCCACGGGGTGCACACCGCGACCAAAGAGTTGGGAAGGTCAGGGCAGGATGACCGCGTCGATGACGTGGATGACGCCATTCTTCGTCTTGATGTCGGTCTTCACGACGTTCGAGAGCCCCGTCGCCGTGCCGACCTTCACCCCACCTTCCGTGGAGATTGTCAGCGTCTTGCCACCGGCGGTCTTCGCTTCCTTGAGCTTGACGACGTCGGCCGCAGTGACGTTGCCCGGCACGACGTGGAGGAGGAGGATGTCCGTGAGCTTCTGCTTGTTCTCCGGCTTGAGCAGGGTCTCCACGGTGCCGGCGGGCAGCTTGGCGAAGGCCTCGTCCGTCGGAGCAAAGACCGTGAACGGACCGTCACCCTTCAGCGTCGCGACCAGATCGGCCGCTCCGACCGCCGCCACCAGGGTCTTGAACGTGCCGGCCCCGACCGCCGTATCGACGATGTCCTTCGGGGCATCGGCAAAAGCCACCTGACGCACGTGGCCATGTTCGACATGCCGAGCATGCGACGCCTGATTCCGCGAGCCCTTGCAGGGTGCCGCAGCGGCGATGGAGCCGGTCCCGATGACCAGCCCGCAGACAGCGATCGAAACACGAAAAACATGAGACATGAGTTTTTCCTTTTTGGAGAACGGGGGAGTCCGATATCAGGAACGATAGGCGGCAGGACCGGCACGGCCAGCCAAAAAAAAGACTGCCGCCCCCGCGAGGAGGCGGCAGTCGGGAAACCATTTGGTGGGCTGCATCAACGGCAGGCCCGTCGACTCGCCGTTATCGGCGCAGCCCTCCAGTACAGTCGTGTTTCAAGTGACCACCTCCTTTGCTACGAGGAATCCCAGCCGTCGCAATCACTGCGAGATCGCCGCCGGGCGGTTATCTCCCCGGCCGTCGCCGGAGACCGCCAGGATTGTAGACGTTCCCCCGTTTCCGGCCCTGCGGCCGGCGCCTGCGCCGCCTTCTGCTGCGCTCAAAAGGGCGATTTCCGAGCCCTGCCGCGGGGACGTCCTACGTTGGAAAGCGGGGGTTGGAGTGGTATAGTTCGGCAAGGGTTTTGGCGCTCGCTCTCATCAGGTGAACCATGGGCCGCCGGCACTTCCTCCGAACGACCGCGATCGTCGGCTCGGCCCTCGCAAGTGCCGTCTTCTCGACGTCGGATCATGGCGTCGCCGTCGCCCAGTGCCCCTCCTGTCAGATGGCCCAGATGCAGCGCCTGCAGCAGCAGATGCAGCAATATCAGGCGGAGATGTATCGCTACGAACAGGACATCGCCGCCAAGCAGGCCGAGATCTTCAAGCAGTTCGACGAGAATGGCGACGGCCGCTTGTTTGGCCCCGAGCGGTCCAAGTATGATCGCCACATGTATCACATCCGAATCGGGAAACAGCCGAACCCGTTCGCGTCCGTGCGCCTGCCCGGGCAGCCCGCCACCCCCCAATCCGCGTCCTCCAAGTAACCGCGCCTCGTCCGCCCCCGTTCCGGGATTGGTCGCCGGCAGTCGTGTCCAGCCTCCCCATGTCGCAGTCGACCGCCGCGCCGGACGCCACCGATCCTTGGTTCCAGGATCGCTTCGCCCAACGCATCGGGGGCGCGGGATTTGGCAAGGGGACCGAGATCTACAAGTTCGAACTCATCAAGCGGGCCAAGCGCAAGGCCATCGCCGACCATCCTGAACGGCGGATGCTCGACTTCGGGATCGGCGAAAACGACGAAATGGCTCCCGCCGACGTGCGGACCGTGATGAAGCGGGAGGTGGACCGCCCGGAGAACCGTGGCTACGCCGACAACGGCATCGCCGCCTTTAAGCAGGCGGCGGCGGCCTTCATGCAGCGGGAGTTCGGCGTCGCCCTGGATGCCGAGAAGGAGGTCAACCACTGCATCGGCTCGAAGACGGCCTACGCCATGCTGCCGGCCGCCTTTATCGATCCTGGTGACGTGACGCTGATGACCGTTCCCGGCTACCCGGTGGCCGGAACGGCCACACGCTGGTTCGGTGGCCACGTGCATCGCCTGCCGCTGCTCCCCGAGAACGGCTTCTTCCCCGACCTCGACGGCATTCCGGCCGACGTGCTCGAACGGGCCAAGTTGCTCGTACTCTGCTATCCCAACAGCCCCACCGGCCGCACCGCGACCCGCGACTTCTATCGTCGCGTGGTCGATTTCGCGGTCCGGCATCGGATCGTCGTGGTGCAGGACGCCGCCCACATCATGCTCTCCTACGACGACGAACCGCTCTCCTTCCTTTCGGTCGACGGTGCCAAGGACGTGGGGGTCGAGGTGCATTCGATGTCCAAGGGCTTCCACATGATCGGCTGGAGGCTTGGATGGGTGTGCGGCCATGAACGGATCGTGAGGGCCTTCGCCGACGTCAAGGACAACTGCGACTCCGGACAGTTCATGGCGATCCAGAAGGCTGGCGCCGCCGCGCTGGCCGATGCGGAAATCCCGCGCCGTGTCCGGGAGAAATACCGGCGCCGGCTGGAGAAACTGGTGGGCGTGCTGCGGGCCTCCGGGTTCGACTGCCAGATGCCCGGCGGCACCTACTTCCTCTACACGCGGAGCCCCAAGGCCGCCGGCGACCGCACGTTCGCCACGGCCCAGGATGTCAGCCAATTCCTCATCCACGACCTGTCGATCTCCACCGTTCCCTGGGACGACTGCGGAGCGTACCTGCGTTTCTCGGCCACCTACGAGGCCGACGACGAGGCCGCCGAGGACGATCTAATGGCCGAAACGCACGCCCGCCTGCAGCGGGCGAGACTCAAATTCTAGGCGGCGGCATACGCCGGTCCGCGACGACACACACCCGGAGCATCCCATGCGCCGTCCCCCAATCGTTGCCTTCGTCGCCACCCTCTGTGCCTGCCTCGTGCTCGTCGGCCCTCTGTGCGGCTGCGGCGCGACAAAGAAGAAAAAGGCGGGCGCCACCGTCGGCGAACGAAAAGAGAAGGCCAAGGCCGACAAGACACCCGGAGGCCCGGCCCGGGAGCTGGTCAAGGTGGCCCGCTCGCAGGTCAAGACCGGGGATCGCAGCGGGGCCCTCAAGACGCTCGGCGAGGCCAAGGCCACGATCGCCACCGATGCCGATCCCACGATCTTCGCTCCGCGACTGGTCGACATCGCCAGCGTGTACGCCGAACTCGGCGAGCGGAAGCCGGCCAAGGACACGCTGGACGGTGCCGTGCCGCTGGCCAAGCAACTCGAGGACCCCGTCGCCAAATCCCAACTGTTGGCCCGGATCGGGGTCGTCTACGGAGCCAAGACGGGCGGCCTCGGCGACACCGCGACGGCCAAGAAACGCCTCGAGGAGGCGGCGGCGGCCGCCGCCGAGGTTCCCGAACGCTTCCGGGTGCAGGCCCTGGCGGCCGTGGCGCTGGGCTATGCCAACGCCGGTGTCGCCGATGCCGCGAAGAAGATGCTCGCCGACCTCGAGGAGAAGGCCCGAGCCCTCGAGGAGCCGCGACCCAAGGCCGAGGCCCTGGCCGCAGCCGCGAACGTCCGGGCCCGCAGCGGCGAGAAGCTCGATGCGGTGAAACTGCTCGAGGAGGCGGCCAAGGTCGCCAAGGGGATCGATTCACCCGCCAACCGTACGTACGCCCTGCTGGCCGTCGCCGCCGGCATGAGGGCGGCCGGTGAAAACAGCGGCGCCGCCGACCTCATCAAGCTGGCCGACAAGGCCGCCAACTCCGTCTCCGATCCCGAACAGCAGAAGGAGGCCGTGCGCGAGGTTCGCGCGGCCCAGAACGCGTCCAAGGGCTGAGGCCCGCGACGCGAGCCGGCTACCGGGCCCGCGACATGCTCTTGAGCGCCTCGAGGGCGCGTTTGCGCGCCTCGGCGTGGTCGACGATCGGCTCCGGATACTCGCGGCCCAGCGTCAGTCCCGCCGTGGCGAGCACCCGCGAGTCGGCCTCGGCCGGTGCATGGATGTCGACGGCGGGAAGCCCCTTCAGTTCCGGCACCCAGCTGCGGACGTAGTCGCCGGCGGGATCGAATTTTTCACCCTGGCTGGTGGGATTGAAGACGCGGAAGTAGGGCGCCGCGTCGGCGCCGCAGCCCGCCGCCCATTGCCAGCCCAGCGTGTTGGCGGCCAGGTCGGCATCCACCAGCGTGTCCCAGAACCACCTCGCGCCCTCCCGCCACGTGACCCGCAGGTCCTTGACCAGAAAGCTGGCCACGATCATGCGCACGCGATTGTGCATCCACCCGCTGGCCCACAGCTGCCGCATGCCGGCATCGACGATGGGAAATCCGGTCCGCCCGCGTCGCCAGGCCCGCAGCCCCACCGGATCATCGGCCCAGGGGAAGCGGGCGTAGTCGGCCCGTAACGGAGCGTCGGCGGTGTGCGGAAAGTGATAGAGCAGATGGCTGGCGAACTCCCGCCAGCCGAGCTCCCGCAGATAGACCTCGGCGCTGCCGACGATCTTCGCCGCAGGCTTCCCGCCGGCGGCGGCCCGGATGGCGTGCCACACCCGGCGCGGTGAAATCTCGCCGAAGTGGAGGTGGGGCGAGAGTCGACTCGTGCCCTCGTGATCGGGCCGGTCGCGCTCCGTGCCGTACGACCCCAGCGGCCCGGCGCGGAAGGCGGCGAGCCGCTTCTCCGCTCCAGCCGCCCCCGGCGACCAGGTCCGCCGCATCGTGCCGGCCCAGTCGATCTCGGGCAGGAGGCCGAGGTCGTCGGGCGCGAGGTTCCGCCCGCCCGCCCGTGCAGTGGCCGCCGGCACGAGCTTGCGCGGTGCGGCGACGGGCTCGGCCGGCTCCTCACGGGCCAGCAGCGCCCGCCAGAAGGGCGTGAACACCTGATAGGGCCGACCTTCCTTCGTGGCCACGTGCACGGGCTCGAAGAGCAGCGAGCCGTTGAAGCTCTCCGCGTCGTAGCCATCCGCTGCGAGGGCCTTCTTGATGGCGGTGTCCCGCTTGATGACGGCCGGCTCGTAGCGGCGATTCCAGGCGACGTGGGTCGCCGCGCACTCCCGCGCCACGGCACGCAGTGCATCGAGCGTCGGCCCGCGACGGATCACGAGCGGCACACCGGCCCGGTCGAGCGCCGCGGCGAGCGCCTGCAGCGAGTGGTGCAGCCACCAGCGCGACGCCGCGCCAGGCTCCCAAGGGGCCTCCTCATCGGGAGCCCAGACGAACACCGGCACCACCGCCCCGCGGCGGGCCGCGGCGACGAGGGCGGGATTGTCGTCGAGCCGCAGGTCATTGCGGAACCAGACGACCGTGACGGGCGGGGACGGCTTCGGCATGACGCACCTCCGGAGACGGCGTCAGGATACCCGAGCACGGCGGCCCGGCCGCGCCGCCGGCAGTCAGGCCACAATCTCGTGGACCACCCGCTGCGGCTCCACGCCCGTGAGCCGCTGGTCGAGGCCCTGAAACTTGAACGAGAACCGCTCGTGGTCGATCCCCATGAGGTGCAGGATCGTGGCGTTGAAGTCGTTCACGTGCACGGGGTTCTCCACGACGTTGTAGCTGAAGTCGTCGGTCTCGCCGTAGGTCGTGCCGGCCTTTACGCCCGCACCGGCCAGCCACATGCAGAAGTTTCGCGGATGGTGGTCACGGCCGTAGTCGTCCTTGGTGAGTTTACCCTGCGAGTAAACCGTGCGGCCGAACTCACCGCCCCAGACCACGAGGGTGTCGTCGAGCATGCCGCGCCGCTTGAGATCGGTGACCAGGGCGGCGGTGGCGCGATCCGTGTCCTTGCACTGGTTGGCCAGCGCGCCAGGCAGGTTGCCATGCTGATCCCAGCCGCGGTGCAGGATCTGTACTACGCGGACGCCCCGCTCCACGAGCCGCCGCGCCAGAATCGCGCTGTGCGTGAAGGAGCCCGGATGCTTCACGTCGTCGCCATACAGGGCCAGGGTCTCCGCCGTCTCGCCCGACAGGTCGACGAGCTCGGGGACGCTGGTCTGCATGCGGAAGGCCATCTCGTACTGGGCGATCCGCGTCTGGATCTCCGGATCGCGGTAGCGGTCGTAGCCGCGGGCGTTGAGCCTGCCCAGGCCGTCGAGCATCCGGCGCCGATCGGCCACGGAGATTCCCTCGGGGTTGGGCAGGTAGAGCACAGGATCACCCGCCCCGCGCAGCGACACGCCGCTGTAGCGCGTGGGCAAGAAGCCGCTGCCCCACATGCGCGAAAACAGCGCCTGCGCGTTGCCCGACGACGGGAAGCGCGGCGTGAACACCACGAACGCCGGCAGGTCGTCGTTCTCGCTGCCCAGGCCGTATGACAGCCAGCTGCCGATGCTCGCCTTGCCCGGAATCTCGCTGCCGGTCATCACGAAGGTGCAGGCCGGATCGTGATTGATGGCGTTGGTGTGCACCGACTTGACGAGCGCGATGTCGTCGACGATCCCCGCCGTGTGCGGCAGCAGATCGCTGCACACCCAGCGGCCGCAGCTGCCGCGTTGCTCGAACCTGAACTTCGACGGGGCGACCGGGAATCGCGACTGCCCGCTGGTCATGGTGGAGAGCCGCTGGTCTCCCCGGACGCTGGGCGGAATGTCCTTGTCGAAGAAGGCCTGCAGGCCGGGCTTGTAGTCCCAGAGATCGAGCTGCGAGGGGCCGCCATTCATGTGCAGGTAGATCACCCGCTTGGCTTTCGGGGCATGGTGCGGAAACCCGGGGAGCGCGGCATGCACGCGGCCGGGATCGGCCGCGCGGGCGGTGCCGGCCAGGAGTGCCAACGCCGCGGAGCCCACCCCCACGCCGGAGCCCTGCAGGAAGGCCCGCCGCCCGATCCGATCCTGGAGCATGTGCAGCGCTGCTGCGTCCGGTGTCGGCATGTCAGTTCCTGGAGAGGGTCTCGTCGAGGTTGAGCAGCATGTTGGCCACCAGGGTCCACGACGCCAGTTCGGCCGCGGGCACGCCGGCCGGCGGCTTCGAGGCCCCATGCGCGATCGCCTTGGCCGCGGCCGCCTCGTCGGCCGCATAACGTTCGCGCTGGGCACTGAGCGTGTCGACCACCACGGCGGCCTCGTCCGCCTCTGGTTCCCGGGCCACCAGGACACGGAACAACCAGGCGATGCGGGCCGCGTCGTCAGCGCCACCTTCGGCGATCACCCGTGCGGCCAGCGCCCGTGCGGCCTCAACGTGCTGCACGTCGTTCATCAGTTGCAGGGCCTGCAGCGGCGTGTTGCTGCGCTCGCGACGGGCGCAGAACTGCTCCCGATTCGGAGCGTCGAAATTGACCATGAAGGGCGGCGGCGCCGTGCGTTTGAGGAACACGTAGAGGCTGCGACGGTACAGGGCGGGCCCCTCGTCCTGCCGGTAGTTCTGCGTGTTCGAGCCGCCGAAGCCGACCGGCTCCCAGATATTCGGCGGCTGATAGGGCTTCACACCCTTGCCGCCGAGCGTCCGCACGAGCAGCCCCGAAACGGCCAGCGCGTTGTCGCGGATCTGCTCCGCGTCGAGCCGGAAGCGCGGGCCCCGGGCGAGGAGTCGATTCTCGGGGTCCTCGGCGAGGTGCTGCGGCGAGATCTGGCCGGCCCGACGGAATGCCCGGCTCGTGACCAGCAACGTGACGACGTGCCGCGTGTTCCAGCCGCTGTCGCGGTATTCGGCGGCCAGCCAGTCGAGCAATTCCGGATGGCTCGGCGCCTCGCCCTGAAGCCCGAAATCCTCGCTCGTCTTCACGAGGCCGATGCCGAAGAACTGCTGCCAGAGCCGGTTGGCGGCCACCCGTGCCGTGAGCGGGTGGGCCGGGGACACGAGCCACCTTGCCAAATCGAGCCGCGTGGGCGTGACCGCCGCGGTGGCGGCCGGCAGGGGCGGCAGGAAGGCGGGCGTGCCCCGGCTGACCTTCGCACCCGGCTTGTCGTAGGCCCCGCGCTGCATCACAAAACTGTCGCGCATCTGGGGCTGATCGGCGAACACGAACGTGATCGGGAACTGCTTCTCGATCTCCGCCTGGGCCCGGGTGTTGGCCTCCAGGTCGCGGAACGCGGCGGCCACGGGCTCGGGACGGGCGGCCCAGACGTGGGCGATCCAATGCCGGCGCACGGCGGCGACATCCTCGGGATTCGTCGTCTCCTCCGGTCCGCGTCGGGCCAGGCCGCGGATCGCCGGCGGCAGGTCGTCGATCTTGCCGCTGGCCTGCCGATCCCGCCACCAGGCGTCGAAGGAGAGGGAGGGACCAGGCGCCGCCGCGTCGCTGCCACGCACGCCGATCAGATCCCAGCGGACGTGGCCGTCGAACTGCGTAAGCGCGAGGCCCGTGATCTTCATGCCCGGTGCCAGGCCGACCGCGGCCGCGGGGACCGCCAGCCGGGCCCACGCTCCCGGCGGCGGCAACGGTCCGGCGTGGTGCCGCGATGGGGTGCCCGACTGCCCCCAGGCGATGGCGTCCGGATCGCCCCACACGGCCCGCCGTTCCCAGGCGCCGACGTGGAACTGGAGCATCACGGCCTTGGGCGGCGCGGTGGGATCGAGCCAGACGTGGGCGAAGATCTCGGCGTCGGTGGGCACGACGAGCGGTGCGGCACCGTTCTCGTAGAAGTCCTGCCCGACGCCGCTGGCGGTGCGCTCGAGGCAGCGGCCGCCGGAACGCACCTCACTGCTCGCCTCGAGCCATGACGTCGCCGCTCCGGCACTCTTCACGTCGGCTCCTGCCGGGAAGGCGTCGTCGAGCCAGACCGTGTCGCGGGGGCCGGCGTCAGACCGCGGCTCGAGTCCGGGGTCGACGTAGTCGACGCCGGCCACGGCCGATTCGATCGCCGCCTCGAGCCCCCTGCGCTGCTGGCCAAGCTCCGCCAGCCGCCGCTCCTGCTCCACCGTGGGCACGCGGATCACCGGCGGCGTGTCGCTCTTGTTGCCGTCGAAACCCGGATCTGCGGCCGAGTTGAAGAAGGCATACAGCGCATAGAACTCCTGCTGGGAAATGGGGTCGAATTTATGGTCGTGGCACACGGCGCACTGGCCCGTCAGCCCCATGAAGGCGTTGACCGTCGTGGCCGTGCGATCGACGGCGTAGCGGAACAAGAGCTCGTCATTGATCGAACCGCCCTCGCTCGTAGTCACGTTGCAGCGGCTGAATCCGGTGGCCGTCTTCTGCTGCAGCGTGGCCTCGGGCAGCAGGTCGCCGGCAAGCTGCTCGATCGTGAAGCGGTCGAAGGGGAGGTTGTCGTTGAAGGCCTTCACGACCCAGTCACGGTAGGCCCACATCTGCCGCTCGTTGTCGAGGTGCAGGCCGTGGGTGTCGGCGTAGCGGGCCACATCGAGCCAGTGCCGCGCCATCTCCTCGCCGTGATGCGGGCTGGCGAGGAGCCGGTCGACGAGCCTCTCGTAGGCATCGGGTGCCGTGTCGGCGACGAAGCCCGCCACCTCGTCGCTCGTGGGCGGAAGGCCGGTGAGCGCGAACGACAGGCGGCGCACGAGCGTGGGCCGGTCAGCCTCGCCATTGAGCGGCAACCTGCCCTCGGCCAAGCGGGATTCGAGGAACCGGTCGACGGGATTCACAGCCTGCGGCCCGCCCGCATCCGGAACCGCGGGCCGCTCGATCGGCCTGAACGACCAGTGCTGCTCGAAGGTCGCCCCGGCCGCCACCCAGGCCCTGAGCCGCTCCTTCTCCGCGGCCGTCAGGCTCTTGTTGGCGTGCGGCGGCGGCATCACCACGTCGGGATCGACGGCCGAGACGCGCTCGAGCATCTCGCTTTGCCGCTCGTCGCCGGGCACGATGGCCCGGGCGCCACTCGCCAGTTCCCGTGCCGCCGCCTCGGCCGAATCGAGCCGCAGCCCCGCCTCCTGCTTGCCGGGACCATGGCAGGCATAACAGTTCTCGGCCAGGATCGGCCGAATGTCGCGATCGAAGCGCAGGGCCGCCGACTCGGCAGCGGCCGCGGACCAGGGGACGGCCGCCGCCAGGCAGAGCAGGGGCCCGACGAATCGGGCCGGGGCCATCCCTGAGGTGTTCCTGGAACCACGCATCGCGAATGAACCTCCGCTCCTCAGACAAGATCGGTCGATGGGTGCGGACGACTGCTGGCTCCGTTCCCGAAGTATGGATCGGTGACGGTGACGGGGCAAGCAGGAGAGGAGAGGCGAGGCGCTGCGGCCAACGCGTTTCGGGCGTCAGCCGAGAATCTCCTCGACCACGCGGCCGTGGACGTCGGTGAGCCGGAAATCACGGCCCTGGAACCGCCACGTCAGCCGCGTGTGATCGAAGCCCAGCAGGTGCAGAATCGTGGCCTGCAGGTCGTGGACGTGCACCGGATCGCTGGCCACGGCGAAGCCCAACTCGTCGGTGGCACCATGCACGTGACCGGCCTTTACGCCTCCGCCCGCCATCCACACGGTGTAGCAGTCGGGATAGTGATCGCGGCCCAGCACGCCGCCGCCCGCCGTGCGTCCCTCGCGGAAGGGCGTGCGGCCGAACTCGCCGGTGCAGAGCACGAGCGTCTCGTCGAGCAGGCCGCGCTGGGCGAGATCCTCGATGAGCGCGGCGGCGGGCCTGTCGTAGGTGGCGGCTTTCTTGGTCAGGCCGTCGCGGATGTCCTCGGCGGGGTTCGTGCCGTGGAAATCCCAGCCCCAGTCGAAGAGGTGCACGAAACGCACGCCCTGCTCGACGAGCCGGCGGGCGAGCAGGCAGTTGTTCGCCAGGCTCGACTGCCCCGGCTGGGCGCCGTAGGCCTCGAGGACGTGCCGGGGCTCCCTGGCGATGTCCATCACCTCAGGCACGCTCGACTGCATGCGGTAGGCCAGTTCGTATTGGGCGATCCGCGTCAGCGTCTCGGGGTTGCCGAGGCTGTGTGCCTGGATCTCGTTGAGCTCGTTGAGGGCGTCGAGGCTCTTGCGCCGGATCGACCGATCCATGCCCGGCGGGTTCGAGACGTAGAGCACGGGATCGCCCTTCGATCGGCACTGCACCCCCTGGTAGACGCTGGGCAGGAAGCCCGAGCCGAAGCTGGCGGTGCCGCCGTTGGGCTGGACTCCCGACGAGATGAGGACGACGAAGCCGGGCAGATCGGCGCTCTCGGTGCCCAGGCCGTAGGTGACCCAGCTCCCCAGGCTGGGCCGGCCGGCCCGGGGCGATCCCGTGTACACGAGCAACTCGGCGGGCGCGTGGTTGAATTGGTCGGTGTGCATGCTCTTCACGAAGCACAATCGATCGGCCACGCGCTGCAGGTTGGGAATCGCATCGGAGAGTTCGATGCCGCTCTGGCCGCAGCGCCGCCACGAACGGCGGGTACCCAGCAACTTCGGCGTGCCACTCGTGAAGGCGAACGTCTTGCCGGCCAGGAATTCCCCGGGGCACTCCTGACCGTCCCGTTTCACGAGTTCGGGCTTGTTGTCGTAGAGGTCGAGATTGGGCGGCGAGCCGGTGAGGTGGATGACGATCATCCGCTTCGCCCGGGCGGCAAACTGCGGCGGCCGGGGCGCGAGCTGGTCGGCCAGCGCGATGCCGCCGATCCCGCCCGCCATGGCCCCGAGCAGATGGCGGCGTGTCAGCGACAGGCGGTAGTCGTCGATCGGATGCATCGCTTCGCTACGGGCACATGAAGGCTTCGTCGAGATTGAGCAGCACGTTCCCCACGACTGTCCAGGCGGCCAGGTCGGCCGTGTCGCCGGCCAGGTCGGCGGGCAGCGGCCCCAGGGGCACGGTGGCCATCGCGGTGGCGGCGGCCGTGTCGCGCCGGTAGTCGCCGACCAGGTCGTCGTGCAGGGCCACCAACCGCGCGACTTCCGCCGGCGCGGGCCGCCGCGCCAGCACCAGCCGGAAGCCCCGGGCCGCGCGATCTGCCGTCGCCGCTCCACCCTCGCGCACCATGCGCCGGGCCAGCCCCTGCGCGGCCTCCACGTACACCGGGTCGTTGAGCGTGACGAGCGCCTGCAGCGGCGTGTTCGTCCGCGGCCGGCGGATCGTGCACACCTCCCTGCTCGGCGCGTCGAAGGTGGCCATCGAGGGATAGGGATTGCTGCGCCGCCAGGTGGTGTAGATGCCGCGGCGATGGCGGTCCTCCCCGGGACTCGTCTGCCAGTCGATATTGCCGCCGAAGGCGGCGTTCAGGCCCAGGTTCGGCTGCGGCGGATTGACGCTGGGGCCGAACTTCTTCGCCGACAGGATCCCGGCGGCCGCCAGCGCCTGGTCGCGGATCACCTCGGCCGGCAGCCGCACCCGCGGACCGCGGGCCAGGAGCCGGTTGTCGGGATCGCGGGCCACGAGTTCCGCCGGGCCCTGGGACGACTGCCGGTAGACGGCGCTCGTGACGATCAACCGCGTCACGTGCCTGAGATCCCAGTGCCGCTCCATGAGCTCGACCGCCAGCCAGTCGAGCAGCTGCGGATGGCTGGGCGGTTCTCCCTGGCTGCCGAATTCCTCGCTCGTGGCCACGAGTCCCACGCCGAAGAGCCGCTCCCAGATGCGGTTGACGACGACGCGGGCCGTGAGCGGATTGCGTTCGTCGACGAGCCATCTGGCCAGCGTGAGCCGGTCGATGCGGCCGGCGGCGGCAGGCGCCGCGCCAAACACGGCGGGCATCGCCTCCACCACGTCGTCCCCCAGCGACTGCCAGTTGCCACGCTGCATGATCTTCGTGATCCGCCGCTTGCCCGCGGGCAGCTCCTCGAGCACCGGCACGGTGTGGGGCTTCTCGGCCGCCCGCCGGCGCTCCAGGTCGGCGAGCAGCTCGCGGGCCGGCCGGAATTCCGGTGGCTCGACCACACCGGGGGCGGCGGCCGGCAACCGCGCCGCGATCTCGGCGATGCGGCGCTCCAGCTCCCAGGCCGCCGGGCCGGGTGCAGCCAGGAGCGGCTCCTCGCCGGGCCGGTCGGCGTCGGCGGTGTTGTTGAGGATCGCATACACGCCGAAGAAGTCCCGCTGCGAGAGCGGGTCGTACTTGTGATCGTGGCACTGGGCGCAGGCGATCGTCGTGCCCATCCAGGTGGCCAGCGTGGTGTTGACGCGATCCACGATCGCGGCCACGCGAAACTCCTCGTCGATCGTGCCCCCCTCCGAGTTCGTGAGCGTGTTGCGATGAAACGCCGTGGCCACGCGGTCGGCCACGGTGGCGCCGGGCAGGAGGTCGCCGGCGATCTGCCGCACCGTGAATTCATCGAACGGCATGTTGTCGTCGAAGGCCCTGATCACCCAGTCACGATAACCCCAGATCTGCCGCGGCCGGTCGTCGGCGTAGCCGGCGCTGTCGGCATAGCGGGCCAGGTCGAGCCACTGCCGCGCCTGATGCTCGCCGTAGCCGTGATGGGCGAGCAGGCGATCGACGAACCGATCCAGCGCGTCGGCGGCGCCGTCGACGACGAAGGCATCGACCTCCTCAGGCGACGGCGGCAGCCCGGTGAGGTCGAGCGCCAGCCGCCGGGCGAGCACGGCACGGTCGGCCTCCGGCTGCGGGGCGAGGCCCTCCTGCTCGAGCCTGGCGAGCACGAAATGATCGATGGCATTCCGCGGCCACGTGCCTTGCGTCACCTGAGGAAGGGCGGGCCGACGCGGCGGGACGTAGGCCCAATGCGGCTCGTACCCGGCACCGGCTTCGATCCAGCGTCGCAGCACGTCGACGGCGTCGGCCCCCAGCGGCGGGCCGGCCTCCGGCGGCGGCATCACCGCGTCGGGATCGGCGGACGTGATCCGGCGCAAGAGTTCGCTGCCGGCGGCGTCGCCCGGCACGATCGCTGCATGTCCGCCCAGATCGGCGGTGGCGCCGGCGAAGGTGTCGAGCCGCAGGCCATCGGCACCGCCTCCTTCCCTGGCCGCCGCATCGGGGCCGTGACAGCGCACGCAGCGGCTGGAGAGGATCGCCTTGACGTCGCGGCTGAACGACGGCGCCGGCTCGCCGCCCGCGGCCATGGCGCAGGCCAGGGTCGCGGCCGACCACCACCACGCGCAGTGGCTCACTCCGCACCGGGCCATCGTTTCACCCCGGGGATCGGGCCCGCTCAGACCCGCGGAATTTCGTAACCGGCCCGCGGCTTGCGGGCCATGAACCCCGCCGCCTGCTCGTCGCCCGTGATCGTCTCCGTCGCCGGATCCCACTTGATCGCGCGGCCGAGCCTGGCGGCGATGGCCGCCAGGTGGCAGGTGTTCATGGCGACCACGTGGCTGAACACGTCGGAGACCGGCAGCCCGCCCTCGCGAATGCAGCGGTAGAAGTTTTCCTTGTGGCCCTCGTAGGGCTTGCCCTTGTAGAGGGCCTTGGCGTCGTCGTCGCCGTACTTGTCCTTGTCCCAGCCTTCCTCGATCGGCTTGCCGGTGATCTTGCCACGATTGACGAACATGCTGGCCTTCTCGCCCTCGAAGAGGATGCCATTGTCGCCGCGGCTGGTGACCGTCATCTCCACGCCGCTGGGGAACGTGCACTTCACGGCGAAATCCTGCGACGTGTTGTAGCTGTCGTCGACGGTCGGATAGCCGTCCTTGAAGGGCACGGGGTGCTTGGCGTCGCTGCCGTCGATCGTCGTCGGCCCCTTGCCCTTGGCGTCCTCCTGCAGCGCCCACTGCGCGATGTCGACGTGATGCGCACCCCAGTCGGTGAACTTGCCACCCGAGTACTCGTACCACCAGCGGAACTGGTAATGGCAGCGCTTTTCGCGATACGGCACTTGCGGCGCCTGCCCCAGCCACATCTCCCAGTCGAGTTCCTTGGGCGGTTCGGCCACGGGGAACGGCCCACCCACGTCGCCGCCGTTGATGCCCACCGTGACCTTCTTAATGGGGCCGAGGAGACCCTTGTGCAGCATGTTCACGGCCCGCATGAACAGATTGCGGTCGCTGCGCTGCTGCGTGCCGATGAGGAACTGCTGCTTGGGGAACTTCTCCGCCGCGGCCCTGACGAGCTTGTTCTCCTCGAGCGTCAGCGAAAGCGGCTTCTGGCAGAAGACGTGCTTGCCGGCCTGCAGGGCCTCGATGGCGATCTTCACGTGCCAGTGATCGGGGGTGACGATGCTGACCACGTCGATGTCGGGCCGCTCCAGCACCTTGCGATAGTCCTTGTAGACGTCGGCCTTGCCCTTGCCCACGCGGCCGTCGTTCTTGGCCCGGTCGGCGTGGCGGCTGTCGACGTCGCAGACCGCGACGATGTCGCCGAAGTTGGCGTGCTGCTTGGCATCGCCCATGCCCATCGACCCGGTGCCGATGCAACCGATGACGGGACGGTCGTTGGCCGCCCGGTTGGCGAATGCCGGCTGGCTCCAGGCGAAGTAGGGCACCGTGGAGGCCGCGGCACCAGCCGCCGCCGAGGTGCCGATGAAACCGCGCCGCGTCGAACGCATCCGGCCCGCCATGTCGTCGTCTCCAGGAGTGGATGGGCACCGGCACAGCGACCGGAGCCGCGAACGAAAGTCAGTCTAGTAACGAGCCGCTGCCGCCGCCACCTGAGCGGCAGGCTCGGGCAGTGCCGCATGGAGGATTTCCAGCGGATGCCGGGCCCGGCGGCCCGTGCCATCGGCGATCTGGTGCCGGCAACTCGTCCCCGGTGCGGCCACGACCACGTCGGCGGCGGCGGCGCGCACGGCCGGGAACAACACCAGTTCGCCGATCTGCATGGAAAGCCCGAAGTGTTCCCGCTCGTAGCCGAACGACCCCGCCATGCCGCAGCAGCCGCTGGGAATCACGTCCACCGTGTGCCCGGCTGGCAGCCGGAGGATCACGGCCGTCGCCTCCAGGGAGGAGAGTGCCTTCTGATGGCAGTGGCCGTGGATCAGGATGCGCCGCGGGACGGTATCGAAGGCGGTGGAGTCGATCCTGCCACAGGCCGCCTCCCGGGCCAGGAACTCGTCGATGAGCAGCGTCCGGCCCGCCAGCCGTCGGGCCGCCGCCCCGAGCGACTCCGGCACGAGATCCGGATATTCGTCTCGGAAGGAGAGGAGCGCCGAGGGCTCGATGCCCACGAGCGGCGCCTCGTCGGTCACGACGGCCTCGAGCAATTCG
>Ga0129333_10001922_pt1 | contig 19067 bp, 25 predicted proteins | sample CPB6_08_DNA_FD_94474 | JGI IMG/M metagenome (GOLD analysis project Ga0129333, IMG submission 94474) | Freshwater to marine salinity gradient microbial communities from Chesapeake Bay, USA - CPBay_Sum_0.6_0.8_DNA | ecosystem: Environmental > Aquatic > Marine > Coastal | place: USA: Chesapeake... | reverse complement strand
GCATGTCATCGTGATTGGTGGCGGCGATACGGGTTCAGACTGTGTTGGTACCAGCAACCGGCATGGTGCTGCCAGTGTGACCCAATTTGAAGTCATGCCGATGCCCCCCGAGCAGGAAGACAAGCCCTTGGTCTGGCCCTACTGGCCGCTGAAATTACGGACTAGCTCCAGCCATGAAGAAGGCTGTGCCCGTGAGTTTGCGATTTCCACCAAGGAGTTTGTCGGCAAGAACGGCAAGCTGACCGGCTTGAAGACTGTCCATGTGACCATGAAGGATGGCAAATTTGTCGAGATACCCGGCACCGAGAAAGAGTATCGGGCCGATCTGGTGTTGCTGGCCATGGGCTTTACCAGCCCCGCGGCAACCCTGCTGGATGGTTTCAAGGTGGACAAGGATTCGCGTGGCAATGCGCGGGCTTCAACCGACGCTCTGGGGGGCTATGCCACCAGTACGCCCAAGGTATTTGCTGCAGGTGATTTGCGACGTGGCCAGAGCCTGGTGGTATGGGCCATTCGAGAAGGTCGTCAGGCCGCCCGCGCGATCGACGAATACCTGATGGGTTCGAGCAACCTGCCGCGTTGAACTGGCGCTGGTTCTATCCCTTATCATCCTAGAAGCCGGAAATTTCCGGCTTCTGCTTTCTCATGGCTACGAATTCGGACACTCTTGTCGAACTACGGAACCTGACCTTCGGGTATTCCGATCGAATCATTCTGGATGATGTGTCGATGCGCGTGCCGCGCGGCAAGGTCACTGCCCTGATGGGGGCCTCTGGTGGCGGCAAGACGACCGTTCTTCGCTTGATTGGGGGGCAAAACCGTGCTCAAAAAGGAGAACTCCTGTTTGATGGGGACGATGTCACCCTGATGGATCAGGAGCGTCTCTATGCTGCACGCCGTCGCATGGGCATGTTGTTTCAGTTTGGCGCCTTGTTCGCTGACCTAGATGTCTTTGAGAATGTTGCCTTTCCCCTGCGTGAACATACCGACCTTCCCGAGGCGCTGGTTCGCGACATTGTGTTGATGAAACTCAATGCAGTGGGTCTTCGCGGTGCGCGCGATCTGATGCCGAGCGAGGTCTCAGGCGGCATGGCGCGCCGCATTGCCTTGGCTCGGGCCATCGCGCTGGACCCGGAGCTGGTGATGTATGACGAGCCGTTCTCCGGTCTCGATCCAATTTCCCTTGGGACGGCTGCACGCCTGATACGGCATCTTAACGACGCCATGGGCCTGACCAGCATCTTTGTGTCCCACGAACTGGAACAGACCTTTGGGATTGCCGACCATGTCATCATTCTGGCCAACGGCAAGGTGGCGCTGGAAGGGACGCCTGAGCAGGTTCGGCAAAGCAAGGACCCACTGATTTACCAATATGTCAATGCCCTGTCGGACGGGCCGGTGCAATTTCACTACCCGGGTGCTACGGTCGAGGAAGACTTCGGGCTTACTGCGGTCGCCCATCCTGCGAGGTCAGCTTTATGAAATGGCTCAAACCATCGGATATCGGGTATGGCGTTCGCAGCAAGCTCGACGATATTGGTTACGCAGCCCGCTTGTTCCTCAAGCTATCAGCTACTCTTGGTGCCAGCCTGCGTCGTTTTTCGCTGGTTCGCGACCAGATTCACTTCCTGGGCAACTATTCGCTGGCAATCATTGCGGTCTCAGGCCTGTTTGTCGGTTTTGTGTTTGGCCTGCAGGGGTACTACACGCTGCAGCGCTATGGCTCTACCGAGGCCCTGGGATTGTTGGTCACTCTCAGCCTGGTCAGGGAATTGGGCCCGGTAGTAACGGCCCTGCTCTTTGCCGGCCGCGCCGGCACCTCACTGACCGCGGAAATCGGACTGATGAAAGCGGGCGAGCAAATCAGTGTGATGGAAATGATGGCGGTGGATCCGGTACAGCGCGTTCTGGCCCCGAGATTTTGGGGGGGTGTGATCGCCATGCCCTTGTTGGCCGGGGTCTTCAGTGCGATGGGCATTATTGGCGGTTGGGTGGTCGGGGTGCTGATGATTGGCGTCGATGGCGGCGCTTTCTGGAGTCAGATTCAGGGCGGTGTTGATGTCTGGAAAGATGTGGGCAATGGCATCATCAAGAGTGTGGTGTTTGGTTTTACCGTGACTTTTGTGGCGCTGCTTCAGGGCTATGAGGCCCAACCCACCCCGGAGGGGGTTTCCAGTGCCACCACACGCACGGTGGTGATGGCCTCGCTGGCTGTGCTGGGGCTGGACTTCATCCTGACCGCCATGATGTTTACCATTTGATATTGATCGCTGTAAAACAATAGTTTCGCTAGATAACACCGCCTGAGAACTCAATAGGGAAAAACATGCAACGCTCTAAAAATGATCTTTGGGTCGGTCTGTTTGTGCTGGTCGGTGCTGCCGCCATTCTTTTTCTGGCGCTGCAGGCAGCCAATCTTCTCAACCTGAGTTTTCAGCCCACTTACCAGGTTGAGGCCAAATTCGTAAATATTGGCGGCCTCAAGCCCAAATCAGCGGTTCGCAGCGGCGGTGTGGTGGTCGGGCGGGTTGAATCGATTACCTTTGATGACAAGACCTTTCAGGCCAGAGTATTGCTGGCGCTGGAGAAGCGCTACAGTTTTCCCAAGGACAGCTCGCTCAAGATACTGACCAGCGGCTTGCTGGGAGACCAGTACGTCGGGATCGAGGCCGGTGCCGACGACAAAAACCTGGTCGATGGGGATGTGGTCACGGCGACCCAATCCGCCGTCGTGCTGGAGAATTTGATCGGGCAGTTTCTCTACAGCAAGGCCGCCGAGGGTGGTTCGGGAGGGGCCAACAAATAATGTCTGGATCGGCCCGCTTACCAGGACTCTTCTCAGCATGGGTGGCCAGCCTTGCCAGGCGGGTCGGCCTGGGCATGCTGGCTGTAACACTGGCCTTGGTCCTGGGTGGGTGTGCCAGTGGCCCCCACGCCAATCCGGTGGACCCGCTGGAGCCTTTCAACCGCACCATGTTTGACTTCAACGACGCGCTTGACAAGTCGGTTCTCAAGCCCGTTGCCACCACCTATCGCAACCTGGTCCCCAATCTGGTGCGGCGGGGGGTCGGCAATTTTTTTGGCAATCTTGAAGATGCCTGGTCAGTGGTCAACAACCTGTTGCAACTCAAGGGCGAGGGGACGGCAAGCAGCTTCATGCGGGTGGCTGTCAATACCACCATCGGGCTGGCCGGAATATTGGATGTGGCTACCGAGATGGGGATTGAACGCTATAGCGAAGATTTTGGTCAGACGCTGGGCTATTGGGGGGTCGGTACTGGCCCCTACGTCGTTCTGCCCCTCCTGGGTCCCTCCACCCTGCGCGATACCGTGGCCTTGCCGGTTGAGTGGCGTGGCGATCTTGTGGTTCAACAAGACGATATCGCCCTACGCAATTCCTTATCGGCTCTGAGGCTGGTAGATAAACGGGCCAAATTGTTGAGCCTGGGCCAGTTGATGGAGGAGGCGGCGCTGGATAAATACACATTTGTGCGGGACGCCTACCTGCAACGTCGCAGAAACCAGGTATTTGATGGCAACCCGCCAGAAGAGCCTCAACCTGAGAGCTTTGGCACTGAAGGTAAGTAAGCCCGATAATACGGGCGCATCCGGTGCACTTTTTATGCGAGTCAGGCGTTACCTGGCTTGAAATCACTTCTGGAGTTACGAGCGTGTTGCGTCGATTAGTAAACCAGCTTTTGTCATTGCTGATGGGCAGCCTGGCTTGTTTGGCCCTGGGCAATGCCCAGGCTGCCGACGAGGCACCTGACGCGATGGTCCTGCGCCTGTCCAACGAGGTGCTGCAAGCTATCCGTGCTGATCCGGCGCTGCAAAATGGTGACCTCACCAGAATCATTGCATTGGTTGATTCGAAAATCATGCCCAATGTCAATTTCCAGCGTATGACGGCTTCAGCCGTTGGCCCGGGTTGGCGACAGGCAAGCCCCGACCAGCGACGGCGTCTGCAGGAAGAATTCAAAACCCTTCTGGTGCGAACTTACGCAGGCGCCATCAACCAGGTCAGCGAATTGAGTGTGGCGATCAAGCCCCTGAGAGCTGCTGCGACCGACCGCGAGGTCCTGGTGCGCAGCGAAATCAAGGGCCGGGGTGATCCGGTACAGCTGGAATATCGTCTGGAGAAAACACCAGGCCAAGGGACGGGTTGGATGATCTACAACCTTAATGTGCTGGGAGTCTGGCTGGTCGAAACCTACCGCAGCCAGTTTGCCCAGGAAATTTCAGTCAAGGGTATAGATGGGCTGATCGCCAGTCTGGTTGAGCGCAACAAGGCCAACGCCAAGAAAACCTGAGTCATGTTGGAGCTTCCTGCGGAACTGACCCATCGGCAAGCCCGAGCCTGCCTGCAAAAGTTGCAGCAATCTCTGGGCGAGCAAACTGACTCGCAGGTGGAACTGGATGCTTCATCCCTGCAACGATTCGACTCCTCCGCCTTGTCAGTCCTGCTCGAGTTTCGTCGAACCTGTGAGCGGCAGGGCAAGTCTTTGCGGCTCCATGGTCTGCGTGGTCAACTGGCTGATCTGGCAGTGCTCTACGGGGTTGCCGACCTCTTGCCGCCAGCCTGACCAGACTCGCTTAGCCGACCGTTAAAATCACGGCTCTCATGCCTGCTGCCATTACTTTCAGTTCTGTTTCAAAAACCTACTCTTCACGCCGAGGTTTAGCCGGGACAGGCACCGTGCTCAAGGCTTTGGACGATGTCAATCTGACCATTGAGCAAGGAGAGTTTTTTGGTCTGCTGGGGCCCAACGGCGCTGGCAAGACCACCCTGATCAGCATTCTGGCCGGACTCTTGCGGGCCAGTGCCGGTAAAGTCAGCGTACACGGTCATGATGTCCAGGCTGACTACGCCAGGGCCCGGCAACTTCTGGGAGTCGTGCCTCAGGAGCTGGTGTTTGATCCATTTTTCAATGTTCGAGAGGCCCTGCGAATCCAGTCGGGCTACTTCGGCTGCAAGGGCAATGACGCCTGGATAGATGAGCTCCTGCACAGCTTGGGCCTGGCAGACAAAGCCGATGCCAATATGCGCCAACTTTCCGGCGGCATGAAGCGGCGGGTTCTGGTGGCACAAGCACTGGTACACAAACCGCCGGTCATTGTGCTGGATGAACCTACAGCAGGGGTGGATGTCGAGTTACGGCAGACGCTGTGGCAATTTATCGCGCGTCTCAACAAGTCGGGTCATACCGTATTGCTGACCACTCACTACCTGGAAGAAGCTGAAGCCCTGTGTGGGCGCGTTGCCATGCTCAAGGCCGGGCGCGTGGTTGCGCTGGAGCGAACCAGCGATTTGCTCAAGGCCGCCTCAAGCCATGTGTTGCGACTCAAACTTGACGGCGAATTGCCGGCAGATCTGGCTTCACGGGCTCGGGTCACGGGTCGTATTGCCCAGTTTTCAGCGCATGACGCCCGCGAGATCGAAGGCTACCTTTCGGCTGTGCGTGAAGCCGGTCTCCAGGTTGAAGATGTTGAAATCACCAAAGCTGATCTGGAAGACGTATTTCTAGAGGTCATGGCCGGCAAGACATCCTCTTCACAGGCGGGAAATAGTTGGCGGGAGTCAGCTCAATGACCGGCTGGAAAACCCTGCTCTACAAGGAGGTGCTGCGCTTTTGGAAGGTTAGCTTTCAAACCATCGCCGCCCCAGTCCTGACAGCAATTCTTTACCTGCTGATTTTTGGTCATGTGCTGGAAGATCATGTCAAGGTGTATGACCGCATCAGCTATACCGCTTTTCTGATCCCTGGTCTGGTCATGATGAGCGTGCTGCAGAATGCATTTGCCAACAGTTCCTCTTCCATGATTCAGAGCAAAATCATGGGTAATCTGGTGTTTTTGCTTCTGACGCCGCTGTCCCATTGGGCCTGGTTTTTTGCTTATGTGGGCTCCTCGCTGATGCGTGGACTTTTGGTAGGAGGGGGCGTCTACCTGGCAACGGTCTTTTTTGTGGAACCCCATTTTGCCGCCCCCTTGTGGGTTCTCGTGTTTGCCCTGATGGGGGCCGCCTTGCTAGGCACCCTTGGGCTGATCGCTGGCTTGTGGGCGGAGAAATTCGATCAGCTCGCCGCTTTTCAGAACTTCATCATCATGCCTATGACATTTTTGAGCGGTGTGTTTTATTCAATCCATTCCCTGCCAACGTTTTGGCAGCAGATCAGTCATCTCAACCCTTTCTTCTACATGATCGACGGGTTCCGCTATGGCTTCTTCGGCGTCAGTGATACATCACCATGGCTGAGCCTTTTCATCGTGGGCAGCGCGTTGCTGGCGGTGGCGGGACTGGCCGTTCATCTGCTTCGCATTGGTTACAAGATCAGAGGGTAAGAACAAATAGCATGACTGCAGACGAACTCAAGTCCCTGATCACCTCCGGTCTGAATTGTGAGCAGGTTGAACTCACCGGCGACGGCCGTCATTGGTATGCGACGATCGTCTCTGCCGAGTTTTTGGGTAAGCGTGCCATCCAGCGTCACCAACTCGTCTATGCCACGCTGGGGGGCAGGATGCAGACCGACGAGGTGCATGCCTTGTCCATGAAAACCTACACCCCCGCCGAGTGGGCCGAATTGCAGTGAGTGGCCATGGATAAATTACGCATTCGGGGTGGGGTTGAGTTGCACGGCGAGGTGCAAATTTCCGGCGCCAAGAATGCCGCATTGCCTGAGTTGTGTGCTGCCTTGCTCAGTTCCCAGGAGGTCACACTGCAGAATGTGCCGCGACTGCAGGATGTGGCCACCATGCTCAAGTTGATTCGAAATATGGGGGTCAGCGTTGAGCAGGGCCAGGATGGCACAGTGCGTCTGAATGCCGCCCAACTGGACAAGCCCGAGGCGCCCTATGAGTTGGTCAAGACCATGCGGGCCTCGGTTCTGGCGCTCGGCCCCCTCTTGGCGCGGTTCGGCCGGGCCCGGGTCTCCCTACCCGGAGGGTGTGCAATCGGTTCGCGTCCGGTGGATCAGCACATCAAGGGTTTGCAGGCCATGGGCGCCCAAATTTCAGTCGAGCATGGGTACATGCTTGCCTCCCTGCCCCCCGCAAGAACCCGGCTGAAGGGAGCCCGAATTACCACTGACATGGTGACCGTCACAGGCACTGAAAACCTCCTGATGGCAGCTTGCCTGGCTGAGGGTGAAACCGTTCTGGAAAATGCAGCCCAGGAACCGGAGATTCCTGACCTGGCCGAAATGCTCATCAGCATGGGGGCGCGGATCGAGGGTCATGGCACCAGTCGTATTCACATCCAGGGCGTGCCTGCTCTGAAGGGCTGCACCCATCAGGTCGTAGCCGACCGCATTGAAACGGGCACCTTTCTTTGCGCGGTCGCTGCGACTGGGGGGGATGTGTTTTTGCGGCATGGGCGCGCTGACCATCTCGACGCGGTCATCGAAAAACTGGTTGCGGCTGGCGCGAATGTTACTGCCAGGGATGACGGTATTCGTATCCAGTCCAATGGCCAACTACTGGCCCAGAGTTTTCGAACCACAGAATACCCGGGCTTCCCAACGGACATGCAGGCTCAATTCATGGCGATCAATTGCATCGCTCAAGGTACGGCCAAGATCTCCGAGACTATTTTTGAGAACCGTTTCATGCATGTCAACGAGCTGGTTCGTCTTGGCGCCAAAATTCAGATTGAAGGCAATATGGCCGTGGTGGAAGGTGTGCCTCAGCTGTCGGGGGCAACCGTAATGGCCACCGATCTGCGGGCATCCGCCAGCCTGGTGATCGCCGGCCTAGTTGCCGATGGCGAGACGCAGGTGGACCGTATTTATCACCTCGACCGCGGTTATGACCGGATGGAAGCCAAGCTGGCCAAACTGGGAGCAGCGATCGAGCGCGTGAAATAAGCTCCTAACCCGAAGCATTTGCTTGCCGGCATGTTTTCAGTGTTTTCCCTTCATCCGATCCGATCCATTTCGGTTTGATTTGCTGCCCATGAGAAAATCTCGCTGATGATCACCCTTGCCCTGTCCAAAGGACGAATCTTTGAGGAAACCTTGCCACTGCTGAAGGCGGCTGGCATTCAAGTGCTCGACGATCCGGAGAAAACCCGAAAACTCATTCTCGCCACCAACCAGCCTGATGTGAGGGTGGTGCTGGTTCGCGCCACTGATGTGCCGACCTATGTGCAGTATGGGGGTGCCGATCTGGGCATCACCGGGCTGGATACCTTGCTTGAACATGGTGGCGATGGCCTGTATCAGCCGCTAGATCTGCAAATTGCCAAGTGCAGGATCAGCGTCGCAGTGCGCGAGGGTTTTGACTATGCGGCTGCTGTGCGCCAGGGCTCACGACTGAGTGTGGCCACCAAGTATGTGGGCATTGCCAGAGAATTTTTTGCCACCAAGGGTGTTCATGTTGATCTGATCAAACTCTACGGCAGCATGGAACTGGCTCCTCTGACCGGGCTGGCGGATGCCATTGTGGATTTGGTTTCAACAGGCAACACACTCAAAGCCAATCATTTGGTTGAGGTTGAGCACATCATGGACATCTCGTCCCGACTCGTGGTCAATCAGGCCTCTCTCAAGCTCAAGCAAGTTCCTTTGCGACGGATCATTGATGCATTTGCCGGGGCCTTGGAGCAGGCATGAGCCAGTCTGCACGCCCCTTGCGCCTGTCAACGCTGGACAAGGATTTCGAGGATCGCTTTCGGCAACGCCTGCACTGGTCTGGCGAGACCGATGCGGCGATTGAAAGCCGGGTCGCAGACATTCTGGCCGATGTCCGCCAGCGTGGCGATGCCGCTGTCCTTGATTACACGGCTCGCTTTGATGGCTTGCAGGCCACGACGGTCAGCCAGTTGGAGCTGAGTCAGGCCGAACTCAAAGCGGCCTTCGACGCTCTGCCAGTAACGCAACGCGAGGCCTTGCAGGCAGCCGCGCTTCGGGTGCGTAGCTACCATGAGGCACAAAAGCGTGCCAGTGGTGAGAGCTGGAGCTACCATGATGCCGATGGCACCTTGCTTGGGCAGAAGGTGACACCATTGGACCGGGTTGGTATTTATGTGCCGGGTGGCAAAGCTGCCTACCCCTCGTCCGTGCTGATGAATGCGATCCCAGCCCATGTCGCCGGCGTGGGTGAAATCATCATGGTCGTACCCACGCCCAAAGGGGAAAAAAATCAGCTGGTTTTGGCAGCAGCCTTTGTTGCAGGTGTGTCGCGTGCTTACACCATTGGTGGCGCCCAGGCTGTGGCGGCGCTGGCCTATGGGACTGGCAGCGTGCCCGCGGTGGACAAGATCACTGGCCCTGGTAACGCCTATGTCGCCAGCGCCAAGCGGCGGGTGTTTGGGCGAGTGGGCATCGACATGATTGCAGGCCCCAGTGAAATTCTGGTGCTGGCCGATGGGACCACGCCAGCCCAATGGGTAGCCATGGATCTGTTTTCGCAAGCCGAGCATGATGAACTGGCGCAAAGCATTCTGCTTTGCCCAGATGGCGCCTACCTCGATCAAGTTCAGCGTGAGATGGACCAATTGTTACCGCTCATGCCCAGGCGCGAGATCATTGCCAAGTCCTTGAATGACCGGGGGGCTTTGATCCAGACGCGTGACATGCAAGAAGCTTGCGCCATTTCCAACCGCATCGCCCCGGAGCACCTGGAAGTCTCCAGCGGCAACCCGCACCAATGGGAGCCGCTGCTCAGGCATGCCGGCGCCATTTTTCTAGGTGCCTGGACCAGTGAGTCCCTGGGGGACTATTGTGCGGGCCCCAACCATGTGCTGCCCACCAGTGGTACGGCTCGCTTTTCCTCCCCGTTGGGTGTCTATGATTTTCAGAAGCGCAGCAGCCTGATCGAAGTCAGCGAACTGGGCGCCCAGACGCTGGGCAAAATTGCCTCCGTCCTGGCGCACGGTGAGGGCTTGCAGGCCCACGCCCGCGCCGCCGAGATGCGTCTGCAGGACGTTAGCAAGTCATGATTTATCAAATCTCGCTTTGTCAATCTGCGGGTTGTACTGACCGATCAGGGTATTGGCATGACTGATTTGCCGCAGAAATTGAAAAAACTGATTCGTCAGGATGTGCAAAGCATGCACGCCTATGCCGTACAGCCATCAGCCGGACTGGTCAAGCTTGACGCCATGGAAAACCCGTTCGGGTTGCCGCCAGACCTACAAGACAAGCTGGGGCAGCGCTTGGGGCATCTTGACCTGAACCGCTATCCGGATGCCCGGGTGAACGATTTGCGTGATGCCCTGGCCGAGCAGGACGGTATGCCAGCCGGCTATAAGCTGATGCTTGGCAATGGCTCAGACGAGCTGATTTCCTTGGTGGCCATGGCCTGCAAGGTACCCGGAGCATCGGTTCTGGCCCCTGTGCCGGGATTTGTGATGTATGCCATGAGTGCCCAGCTGCAGGGCCTGCCATTTCATGGGGTTCCCTTGACGGCTGACTTCGAGTTGGATGAGTCCGCCATGTTGTCGGCGATCAGACAACACCGGCCCAGTATTACCTTTCTGGCCTACCCCAACAATCCAACGGCCAACCTGTGGGACGATGCCGTGATTGAACGCATCATTGCCGAGGTGGACAAGCAAGGCGGTCTGGTGGTTATGGATGAAGCCTATCAACCCTTTGCCGCGCGCAGCTGGTTGACAAAATTGCGCGCCGCGCCGCAAGCCTTTGGCAATGTCTTGCTGATGCGGACCCTGTCGAAATTTGGCCTGGCTGGTGTGCGCGTTGGCTACATGATGGGCCCACGGGCATTGATCGAAGAGATCGACAAGGTGAGACCCCCTTACAACGTCAGTGTGCTCAACTATGAGTGCGCCCTCTTTGCCCTGGAGCATGCGGCTATATTTGCGGCCCAGGCCACTGAGATCAAGGCCCAGCGTGCTACCATTTTGGTCGCACTGGCTGCCCTGCCTAAGGTGCGCGCCTGGAATAGTGAAGCCAACATGATTCTCATACGAGTTCCCGACGCGGCTCGCACTTTTGAGGGCATGAAGTCGCGCGGTGTCCTTGTCAAAAATGTGTCTGGCCTGCACCCCTTGTTGGCCAACTGCCTGCGTCTGACAGTGGGCACTCAACAGGAAAATAAGCGCATGCTGGACGCGCTGAGAGAGTCGCTATGAGCACACCACGTACCGCAGAAGTTACCCGCAATACCGCCGAAACAAAGATTACGGTCAAACTCAATCTGGATGGCACCGGCCAGGTTCGGCTGGGCACTGGCATTGGCTTTTTTGACCATATGCTGGATCAGATTGCCCGCCATGGCCTGATTGACCTGGAGGTTCAGGCGCAGGGTGATTTGCACATCGATGGACATCACACTGTGGAGGACGTCGGTATAACGTTCGGACAAGCCTTGACCAAGGCGGTTGGTGAGCGAAAGGGCATCCGACGGTATGGCCATGCCTATGTGCCACTGGATGAGGCGCTCTCGCGGGTGGTGATCGATTTTTCTGGGCGCCCCGGATTGGTCATGCATGTGCCTTTCAAGAGCGGCATGATTGGCACTTTTGACAGTCAGTTGGCCTTTGAGTTTTTTCAGGGTTTTGTCAATCATGCATTCGTCACCCTGCATATCGACAACCTGCGCGGTGAAAATGCGCACCATCAGGCCGAAACTGTGTTCAAGGCCTTTGGCCGTGCACTGCGGGCTGCATTAGAAATCGATCCTCGGGCACCAGCGGCCATCCCCTCGACCAAAGGTTCTCTCTGAGCGATATGTCACTGGTGGGTGCTAAAACTTTGGCCGTGGTTGACTATGGCATGGGTAATTTGCGATCGGTTTCGCAGGCGGTGAAGGCGGCTGCCCGGGGCACGGATTGGCAGGTGATCATCACCTCCGAGCCTGAGCAAGTGTTGGCCTGCGACAGGCTGGTTTTGCCCGGACAGGGGGCCATGCCAGATTGCATGCGTGAATTGCGTGAATCGGGTCTGAAAGAGGCTGTGATGGAAGCGGCCTTGAGCAAGCCCCTGTTTGGGGTCTGTATCGGTATGCAGATGATGCTTGACCACAGTGCCGAGGGCGACACCCCTGCGTTGGGACTGATCCCGGGTGAAGTCACACGATTTGATCTGGCTGGCCAGTTGCAGCCCGATGGCAGCCGCTATAAAGTCCCGCAGATGGGTTGGAATCAGGTCTGGCAAGTCAATCATGGACTTGGGCGACACCCCGTCTGGGGAGAGGTGCCCGACGGCAGCTGGTTTTATTTTGTTCACAGTTTTTATGCTCAACCGTCTGATATGCGCCACAGCGTGGGCGAGACGGAGTATGGCGGCCGCTTCACATCCGCAGTTGCACGGGATAATATTTTCGCCACACAATTTCACCCGGAAAAAAGTGCTGCCCACGGCTTGGCCCTTTATCGCAATTTCCTACATTGGAATCCCTGACTTGCGCCTATCCTTTCCCGACGTTGAACGGTACAAACTCTTTTCACCTGCATCATGTTGCTCATTCCTGCCATTGATCTGAAAGACGGCCAATGTGTTCGCCTCAAGCAAGGCGATATGGATCAAACCACTGTCTTTGGCGAAAACCCAGCCGTCATGGCCCGGTCATGGGTCAAGAAAGGAGCTCGCCGCTTGCATTTGGTTGACCTCAACGGCGCATTTGCCGGGCAACCCAAGAACGAACAGGCTATCCGCGCCATCCTCAAGGAAGTTGGCAGCGAAGTGGACGTTCAACTTGGCGGGGGTATTCGCGACCTGGACACGATTGAGCGGTACCTGGATGCCGGCCTGCGCTACGTCATCATCGGGACGGCGGCGGTCAAGAACCCGGGTTTCCTGCAGGATGCCTGTACTGCCTTTGGCGGACATATCATCGTCGGACTCGATGCCAAGGATGGCAAGGTCGCCACCGACGGTTGGAGCAAGCTGACCAAGCATGATGTGGTTGACCTTGGCAAGAAATTTGAAGACTATGGCGTTGAATCCATTATCTACACCGACATTGGCCGTGACGGCATGCTTGCCGGCATCAATATCGAGGCGACCGTCAAATTGGCGCAAGCTCTGAGCATCCCGGTCATAGCTTCTGGGGGCCTGAAGGGTATCGAGGATATCGAAGCCCTCTGCGAGGTGGAGGATGAGGGGGTCGAGGGTGTGATTTGTGGGCGAGCCATCTACACTGGCGACCTCGATTTCGAGTCTGCGCAGATCCGTGCTGACGAAATCAACCCCTGAAGCCCTGACGGTTGAGCAGCTTCTGTTTCAGGGCCAGCCTTGCCTGAAACTGCAGCACGCTTGTGGTGATCATGTTCTGGTCGCTCTGCATGGGGCTCATGTGCTGTCCTGGGTCAGTGCCGGTCAAGAGCAGCTTTATCTAAGTCCGAAAAGCACCTTTGATGGTCACAGTGCAATTCGGGGTGGTGTGCCCATCTGTTTCCCCCAATTCAACCAGCGCGGCCCTCTGCCCAAACACGGCTTTGCTCGCAATTTGCGGTGGCACCCGTACCTGCATCCATATCAACAGCAGCAAACGCATCAACTTGCCTACCTGGAGGATGAATGGACTTGTTTGAGTTTGCGGATTGAAACCAGCCCAGAGACGCGAAGCTACTGGGACCAGGCATTTGAATTGATCCTGACGGTGCAACTGCAGCCCTCAACCTTGCAACTGAAGTTGAGCCTGCGTAATGCTGGCACGACCGCCCTGACCTTTACCGGCGCGCTGCACACCTATTTGCGGGTCGACGATATTGGCGCCACCCGACTCTTGGGATTGGAAGGCCAACCCGTATGGGATGCGGTCAGGGACTGTCATGAATACGGTCCATCCACCCTCTACTTTGAGGGCGAATTTGACCGGGTCTTTGAGGCTTCAGCCAAGCCGCTGCAACTTCTTGATGGCGGGCGTCGCTTGCAGATCGAGCAAAGTCAAAGCCTGGCGCACACAGTGGTCTGGAATCCCGGTTCTGTGCGATGTGCCAGCCTGCCAGACATTCCCGCCGATGGCTGGAAACAGATGCTGTGCGTGGAGGCTGCCCAGGTATTGACGTCCATTGCGTTGGCGGGAGGTCAGACCTGGCAGGGATGGCAGCGTCTTCGTGTCTTGTGACATGACGGTTCTCTACAATCCAGCCCATGCTTGCCAAACGAATCATTCCCTGCCTTGATGTCACCGGTGGCCGTGTTGTCAAGGGGGTGAACTTTGTTGAACTGCGTGATGCTGGGGATCCGGTCGAAATTGCTGCTCGCTACAACGAGCAAGGTGCCGATGAGCTGACCTTTCTGGACATAACGGCAACCAGCGACGACCGGGATCTGATTTTGCACATTATTGAGGCGGTGGCTGCCCAAGTCTTTATCCCCTTGACTGTGGGGGGGGGTGTGCGTACGGTAGACGATGTACGACGCCTGCTCAATGCCGGGGCTGACAAAACCAGTTTCAATTCTGCCGCGATCGCCAATCCCCGCGTCATTCAGGAAGCCTCAGCAAAATATGGCTCCCAATGCATTGTCGTGGCCATCGATGCCAAGCGCAGGCATGAAACACCGGGAGTTGACAATGCCAGGGGCTGGGATGTCTACAGTCACGGTGGAAGGAAAAACACCGGGCTCGATGCTGTGGCATGGGCCCGGCAGATGGCTGAGTATGGAGCGGGCGAAATATTGCTGACCAGCATGGACCGAGATGGCACCCAATCGGGCTTCGATTTGGAGTTGACTCGCGCTGTAAGTGATGCGGTCAATGTGCCGGTCATTGCCTCGGGGGGTGTCGGCAATCTGGATCATCTGGTCGATGGCATCAAGATTGGTGGTGCCGATGCGGTTCTGGCGGCCAGTATCTTTCATTACGGGCAGTACACCATCGCCCAAGCCAAGCAGCGAATGGCTGAGTGCGGTGTTCCAGTGCGCATCGAGTCCCAAGTTTGAGCCGGAAGTAAACCGCGCGACAATCAAATCATGAATTGGCTTGATGAAATCAAATGGGATAAGCAGGGCTTGGTTCCTGTCATTGCGCAGGAGGTCGGCAGCAATCATGTGCTGATGTTTGCCTGGATGAACCGTGAGGCCCTGCAAAAGACGGTTGAATTGAAGCGGGCCGTCTATTACAGCCGTTCCCGTGGCCGTCTGTGGTTCAAGGGTGAGGAGTCTGGTCATGTTCAGACGGTTCATGAGATCCGGATGGATTGTGATAACGATGTTCTCTTGCTGCAGGTCACCCAGACCGGTCATGACCCTGGCATTGCCTGCCATACCGGCCGTCACAGTTGTTTTTACAATGTCCTTGAGAACGGCAACTGGAGGGCAGTTGATCCCGTCCTGAAAGACCCTGAGTCCATCTACAAGTGAATAGCAGCATGTCTGACCTAGAAGCCAATTCCGCTGACACCCTGAACCGTCTTGCTGCCGTGGTCGAAAGCAGGCGGCCGGCGCATGGAGGCGACCCGGAAAAAAGCTATATCGCCCGACTGCTGCACAAAGGGCCGGACGCCTTTTTGAAGAAGATCGGCGAAGAGGCCACTGAGGTTGTTCTCGCCGCTAAAGACGCTGAGCAGGGTGCCGACCGATCCAAGATCGTTTATGAAATGGCCGACCTCTGGTTCCATTGCCTGATTGCATTGGCCCACTATGGCCTCAAGCCGGGCGATGTGCTGGCAGAGCTGGCCAGGCGTGAAGGCATCAGTGGCATTGAAGAAAAGGCATTGCGCAAGTCACAGGCCCGCAAGAGTGAAGAGTCGTGAGTCAGAGCGAGCTTGAAAGACAGCAATCCCTGACCACGATCGGGACGGTCAGTTATGTTTTGCACCTGATCGTGGCGGTGGGTGCCCTGGTGCCCGGTGGTCAGATCAGCCCTGTCTTGCTGGTGGTGGCGCTCATCATCGACCTGGTCAAGCGTGAGGATGCACAAGAAAGCTGGCATGCCTCCCATTTTTCATGGCGCATCAAGACAGTCCTGTTGGCTGCCTTGTTCTACTTGCTGACGTTGCCGCTGTGGTTTTTCTTTCTTCTGCCGGGCTGGATTGCCTGGCTGGCGATCTCGGTCTGGTTCCTGTATCGAATCGTACGTGGCATGGTGAACATGAACAAGGGCCTACCTATGGAGAATTCAGCATGAGCGATAGCGCACACCATCACCCGGATTGCATTTTTTGCAAGATCATTGCCGGTCAGATCCCGTCAAAAAGAATCCATGAGGATGAGCATGTCTTTGTGTTTCACGACATCCAGCCTTGGGCGCCCGTCCATTTTTTGATGGTTCCGAAGCGGCATATCGCCTCCATGGCGCAAGCTGGGCCGGAGCATGCCCACATGCTGGGTCACATGATGGTCTTGGCGCCCAAACTCGCCCTGCAGGAAGGGTGCCGGCCTTACCCCGAGGGGGGATTCAGGATTGTCTGCAATACCGGTGAGGATGGTGGCCAGGAAGTCCACCATCTGCATGTGCATGTGATTGGTGGGCCGCGCCCCTGGAAAAAAGGCTGATTTCATGCTTTTACCTGGGGATTGGGGCATCAGGATTAGAATGATCAGATTCGTAAGGAGTTAGCTATGGGTTCGTTTTCTATTTGGCATTGGCTGATTGTTCTGCTGATCGTGGTTATGGTTTTTGGCACCAAGAAGCTCAAAAACCTCGGTAGTGATCTTGGCGGCGCAGTCAAGGGATTCAAGGACGGCATGAAGGATGGCACATCGGGTGAGGAAAAACCAGCCGCTCCCGCTGCTCAGGTCACCAACACTGTCGCAACGTCCAACGATAAGACAACGATCGACGTCGAAGCCAAGACCAAGTCCTGATGACTTTGGGGCTGACATGATCGACCTCGGGATATCCAAGATGGCGCTGATTGGCGCAGTGGCCCTGATTGTCATCGGGCCGGAAAAACTGCCCCGTGTGGCGCGCACCATGGGCACCTTGTTGGGCAAGGCGCAGCGTTATGTGTCCGATGTGAAGGCTGAAGTCAATCGCTCGATGGAGCTTGATGAACTGAAAAAGATGAAAGATTCTGTGGAGGGCGCGGCCAAAGATGTTGAGAGCTCGATTCAGACCACGACCGCCGATTTCGAACAAAGCTGGGCTGAGGCAACCGCTGGGCTTGACACGAATTCTCATACGGACACCCCCTTGATCAGCCATCCCGAATACCAGCATCCCAAAAAAAACTGGCGACTCAAGCGTGGGGCGACCCCTAGTTGGTACAAAGCCCGTCAGGGTGTGCGTACACGTGCGCTTTCAGGCGCTGCCCGTGTGGCGCGTTTCAGGCCCCAAAAAATTAACTGATTTCAGCTGGTCGCCCAGGCACTGACCTGCGGCCGGACAAACATCGCATGGCAGATCCTCAATCCAAAGAAGACGAACTCGCAGGCACCGAGCAGCCCTTTGTGCAGCATTTGATGGAGTTGCGGGACCGCTTGCTTAAAGCCTTGGCCGCCATGGGGGTGATGGCGGCCCTGCTGGCTCTTTATCCTGGCCCGGGCGCCCTCTACGACCTGCTGGCGGCACCCCTGGTGGCGCACCTTCCCAAGGGGGCAACCCTGATCGCGACCTCTGTGATCTCCCCTTTTATGGTGCCTCTGAAAATTTTGCTCATGGCGTCCTTCCTGCTGGCCTTGCCGGTGATTCTTCACCAGGCATGGGCTTTCGTAGCGCCCGGCCTGTACAGCAATGAAAAAAAACTGGTATTGCCTCTGGTGATCTCCAGCACGGTGCTGTTTTTTGTCGGGGTGGCCTTCTGCTACTTTTTTGTTTTTGGCCAGGTCTTTTCATTTATTCAAAGCTTTGCACCGAAGAGTATTACGGCGGCGCCTGACATTGAGGCCTACCTGAGCTTTGTATTGACCATGTTCCTTGCCTTTGGGTTGGCGTTCGAGGTGCCAGTCGTTGTTGTGGTGTTGGCGCGTATGGGCGTGGTCGGCATCCAAAAGCTAAAGGACTTCCGGGGATATTTCATTGTTCTGGCCTTTGTCATTGCTGCCATCGTGACCCCTCCGGATGTGGTGTCCCAACTGGCCTTGGCCATACCCATGTGTTTGCTCTACGAGCTTGGTTTGTGGGCCGCCCAGCTGTTCATCAAGCAGACTCAAATGCCCCAGAGCGACGAAGAAACCACTTCTTCACCGTAAGGGTTCAGGGGTCAGTCTGCAGCAGGCTACTGCGCAGGGCGCCTGGGCCGTGGTCTGACGCCTGGAACAATGTCCAGAGATGTCCCCCGGCTTTCCCGCAGCACTTCAAAGCGGGCTGACTTGCCCGGGGGCAGGGCTGCCACTTTTGCGAGTAATTCTGTCACGGCCCCTACTGGCTGGCCCTCAATGGCAGTGATCACGTCGCCCGGGCGCAGACCCGCCAATGCCGCAGGACCGTTGTTGAGAACCCCGGTAATGAGTACTCCACGCTCGGTCTTGATACCAAATGTTTGCATCAACTCGGGCGTGAGGTTGTTGGGCTCCACCCCAATCCAGCCACGCGTGACCCGGCCATCTTTGACCAGGCTTTCCATGACTTGCCGAGCCGTGGAAATTGGTATGGCAAAACCTATGCCCATGTTGCCGCCAGAACGGGAGTAGATGGCGGTGTTGATGCCTTGCAGATTGCCGTCGGTGTCTACCAGTGCCCCTCCTGAGTTGCCTGGGTTGATGGCAGCATCGGTTTGGATGAAGTTTTCAAAGGTGTTGATCCCCAGTTGGCTACGGCCCAGAGCGCTGACAATGCCACTGGTCACGGTTTGGCCCACGCCAAAGGGGTTGCCGATCGCCAACACAGGGTCACCCACCTGCAGTTTGTCGGTTTGCCCAAGAACGATGGCTGGCAGTTTGTCCAAGCCAATTTGAAGCAAGGCCAGATCGGTCTCGGGATCGCTGCCGATCAGCTTGGCTCTGGTCCGCCGGTTGTCATTGAGAACCACTTCAATTTCATCGGCGCCCTCGATCACATGGTAGTTGGTCAGAATCAACCCATTGGCGCTGACGATAACGCCGCTTCCCAAGCCGACCTGCGGCTGTTCAGTACCATCGCCAAAAAAGAATCGAAACCAGGGGTCATTGCTGTTTGGGTTGCGACGGGCCGCCTTGCTGGTATTGATGCTGACAACGGCCGCCGAGGCCTTCTGGGCCGCAGTACGAAAGCTTGCCAGGGGAGGAGGCTCGGTC
>Ga0129333_10001921_pt1 | contig 19068 bp, 35 predicted proteins | sample CPB6_08_DNA_FD_94474 | JGI IMG/M metagenome (GOLD analysis project Ga0129333, IMG submission 94474) | Freshwater to marine salinity gradient microbial communities from Chesapeake Bay, USA - CPBay_Sum_0.6_0.8_DNA | ecosystem: Environmental > Aquatic > Marine > Coastal | place: USA: Chesapeake... | reverse complement strand
TGAAGGGGTCGAAGATCTGCTACGACACCCCTGTGACGGGTGACGTGGAGGGGTGGCTCACACCCGACAAGGTCACCGAGCTGATGCGGCAGGTGCAGGAGTTGCCGGATGCGTGAGCCTTGCCCTACATGCGGAGGTGATGACAGGATCGGCATCGAGATCCGGGGGCAGTACGACGGTGTGCTGTTCTGGTACTGCCGTTCCTGTCAGCGCCCGTTCCACCGTTTCCCGCCAGGGGAGTGGCAGCGTGAACGGGCCGAACAACACATCAAGGACTGGGAGGTCCCACATGAAAGACTGGTACATGGATTGGGAACGGGAGAAAGAGGACCGGGAAGAGGAACTGCATCAAGCCCATCTGGAGAGGATCCGGCAGGCTGAGGAGCAGCTCCGTCGGGAACCCAAAACGGACAAGCGCGGGCAGTTCTTGCTGCCACTGGAGGTCTAGGTGTTGGAAGAAGCCCTTGGGGTCATCACCACGATCGCGTTCCTAGTGGCGTCAGTGCTGGCGCTCAAGATCGTGATCGATTCGGTGTACAACTTATTGCCGCCAAAAGCCCAACGGTTTTTCGACGACAACTTCTAAAACCAGGGCCTTCGGGCCCGGCGGGCCTTGCGCCCGCTTCTTACCTATTAGTCGGTAATATCTTCCGGGTCTTCAGACTGAAAGGTGGGAGTGCCCTCTCCGACCCAAGCGCCCGAGGTATTGAACTCGAACCACTCTACGGATTCGTCATAATCCCACCCCTCCGCCTCCATCAGGGCCTCGATACACTTTTCTACCGAGTAGATGGCGACCAAGGTGTTGGTCTCGCGGGGCCAGTGGTCCTGGGGGGTTGTGGTGAAGCCGATCAGGGCCTTGTCGTACGTATCACGGGGTTCCAGCAACAAGACGCCATCTGGGATCTGAATCGACTCCACCACAACCTACCTCCACGTTAGAACCAGTTTTCTTTCCAGGTCGCGCCCTTGCTGGCGGCCCAGTCACCACGGAACGTGCTCTTGATGGTGGCCTCGTCGTACACCTTCAGGAGCTCTCCACCGAACGTGCTGACACCCGGCGTCAGCAGCGCCTCACACTGAAAGTGCCACCACTCCGAGCCGCTGTAGCTGCCGCCGGTGTAGAAGGACTTGCGACCACGGATCGGGAACCAGCCGTGCTTGGCCGCCAAGGCCGTGAAGTCGACGTACTGACCAGTCACCTGCACCACCTTCATCTGGGTCTTTCCGTTGACGGTTGAGCAGATGGTGGCGTTGACGGTGATGGAGGGGACGATCGATGCCGACACGCCCACGCACTTCATCCAGACGCGCCACTTGCGGTCACCCAGGTTCTCGACCAGGTAGCAGTCGGTGGTCTTCTGCATGCCCGAGTCCAGGCTCAGGTCCCACGCGATGCCGCAGTAGTGCAGGGAGGTGGCGGACTGGGCCGCACCGCCACCCGCACTGAGCGGGCGCACGCAGCCAGCGGTCGTGATGCCGCCACCGAGGGTCAGAACCTCGGCGTGCAGGGCCTTGTACTTCTCCGCGGCGTCAGCCCGCATCTTCATGCTGGTGTAGCCGCCGTGGCCCATCTTCTCGCACGTCACGGTCACGAGGCCCAGCTTGGTGGAGGGCTCGGTGATCGCGACCTTGGGGGCCTCGACCGTCACCCCGATCTTGAACTCAGCCGCCACCTTGGCGTTGAAGGCCTGGATGGTGTTGGGTCCGGCGACACCGTCACCATACAGATCGTTGGCCTCCTGGAACGCCTCAACCGCGTCCTCCGTCTTGGCACCGAACGCACCATCGGCGGTGCCGCACTGGTAACCCAGTGAGTTCAAGCCCGCCTGCAGCTTCTTGACATCCTCTCCCTTCGAACCGACTTTCAGGACCATCGCAGCACCTCCAAGGTTGTGCCGAGAGTATCGCCTGCGAGGTGCCATGCCGGTACTCCATCAGGTCGGGGTAGGGGCGCTCGCATCCCCCGCTCATAGCCTTGTACTTCGACGTAAGCCCTGTGACCCCGGTAGCGCACCCCGTATCGCTCGGTGCCGCGCCTTCACACGTTGGATGGCCGTGAAGGACCACGCCAACCGGTCAAGTCTCCTCGACCGATCCCTGGGCCACCACTTCGGTGACGGGCTCGCTGGCCTGCTTGACGCCCCAGTAGACCTCCAGGTCATTGGACTGGTCCAACAGTGCCATGGCTTCTTGCAGCTCCCCGTATGAGGCCCACTTCTTCTCCAGCAGGATCTTGATCAAGCTGAACTGGAACTTTTCCAAGCGATGGATGGCCTGGCCGGCTCGTTGATATCCCTCGAGCAAGTCGGCGACGTAAGTCGCGATCTCGTCAAACTTCTTCTCATTCATCATGTTGATGAGGGCCTGATTGTGCTTGGGCCTCGCGTTCTTAGTCGCCATTGATCTTCATCTCCTTCAGGTTATTGGTCTGCTGTTCCAGCTCCTGCACTTTTGCATACAGCTCATCGATGACGGTCTCGACCACATTGATCGGAACCTGAGGCACCAGGCACGGATCCGGCACCAATAGAGTCTTGGCTGGCGAGCCATCGTCGCTAGGCAGGTAGGCTTCCAGGAAGTAGATGACTGCTTCCAACACAGCCGTCTTGTGCTGCAGCGCCACCAGCTCATCAATCAGTTGCTCAACCTTCATCACGCCCCCAACAGTGAGCGAAACCTCGCCGCCTTATTGGCGGTGGCGGTGTCGCGCAGGATGTCCTTGAGACCATAGTAGACGGAGTCGCGATCTCTCGCACGCTCCAACAACTTGGCGTATCGTTCCTGGTTGCCCAGCAATTCCTGCCTGGCCTTCTGAAACGCCATATCTTCCTTGGTCCTCACCATGTAGATGTCGGCGCTGTTGTTCAGCTTATCGAAGAACATGGCCATGCGGTCCGCAATCTTGTCCTTCGACATGTTGAACCCGTAGCTGTCAGGCAGTTGTTCCCGAATCGCCATGGTGCCGCACACAGGGCATAAGACCGGCTGCCTGAACCATTCCGTGTATTTGCGCTGGATGTGCGGGGGCCACTTGGCGGGGTCGGGCGCATCCTCCCCGAGGTCGTCCTGCAGCTTTTTGGTTTCCTCAGGGTCCAGATGAAAGGAGTCGCGGAAGAAGCCGTTGCACCCGTTGGCGGGGCAGAACTTCATCAACTCGTCTGATGACCCGAACAGACTGTTCTTACGCCAGATATTGAACGACCCCAAGGTGTTGACGGCCTTGGGTCTGAAGGTGAGGTTCACCTGCAGCACGTAGTCCGCCACAATCTCGTGGTCAAGCGTGATACCCACGTCCCCTCCTACGCTCGAGCAGCGACCTTCACGTCGCCCTTGATCTTCAGTTTCATCGGCAGCGCCAGCAGAACCTCCGGCTCAATCGGATGCGGCATGCCGTCGATCTCCTTGAGCTGCTCGATCTGGAGGGTATCGGGCACCAGCTCCCACTGAGCCTGGTGGTGCTGACCATCCTCCCCTACCGCCTGAACCGTCACCGTCACGGACACAAAGTTGTTGCGTGGCATGTCGCCTCCTTAGCGGGCTTTTACGGGGCGGACGCGGTTCTGCATGCGCTCGGGAAGCTGAACGTTGTCGTCCGGAACATCCAGAACCTCGTTCTTCTTAACGTTGGCGTTGTCGTCGTCCGCCTTTAACAGGATCTTGCGGACCTTCTGGACCGTATCGTCCAGGTTGGGAGATTCCAGCACCAAGTTCCAGGCGTACACCATCTTGCCTTCTTTGAGCAGGTACTTCTTGCCAACGAAGCTGTACCAACCGGCGTCCTTCTCGTCGATCAAGAAGGAGTTCACGATCTTCAACCACTTAGGTTCATCGTAGACCCGGAACATGATGCGCACGTCATCATGCCGACTGCTGAACGCCACCACCTCGATGGTTTTACCGCCGTCGTCGGTTCGGCAAATCGACTCCAGCGTATCCCTCAGCTCCAACTGCATCTTCTCGATGGTCTTGTTCGACATCTGAACTCCTTTTATTACGCAGTAATGCGATATCCCTTGATTAGCTCGGACCTCACGGCACCCACCACCTCAGACAACAGCAGCACTACCGTGTCCTCGGGCAAGGAGGGCACCTCCAGCAATTTCAACCCAAACAGGTTGTAGTACTCGGTGCCCTCAAATCTCGGTAACTGGACGACGCGCGGAACCCTGAGCCAATCCTTGGCTACCTGGGTGGAACCCACGAACAGATAGCTGGCGTGGAGGCCGTTCTGGTTGGCCATCAAGATTGCGTCTAACAGGGCGGATCTAGGATCCGCAGAGCCCTCAAACTCCTCCAGCTCAATTCTGGACAAGACTTGATCGGGCGACTCCTCCACCACGTTGTCCAGGTCGAGATACTCACTGATCGAGCGTTCCCACTCAATTTCAATGGGTTTACCCGCCCTCAACGATATGGACAAAACGTAGGGTTTGGCCAAAACCTTACGAATAATGTCCAAGATACCCTGCGTGCTCCGGGGCAACGGGATCTGGACGGGTTCGGACATCCGGAGGCCGGACTCATCACGCCGCAACGACATGGAACCTCCTAGATCTGCTCGACAGCCGAGGACTTCTCGTCCTTCTGCCGCAGGTACTCCAGGTACTCGATCAACACATCTGACATGGTGGTGTTCTTGCGGACACAGTACCGCTTGAACCACGCGTGCAAATCCACCGCCACCCTCACCTGCATCATCTTTCTGTGCGCCATGTACTTCACCACCACGTCGGGCATGCCCATGTGACAAATGTCACCGGTCAGCTCGCCAAAGTATCGACCCCCATCGTGGAACACCTGGGTGAACCGGGTGCTCCGTTTGGCGATCTTACGGGGAGTCAGCGTTCCCTCAAGGAGGTCCCCGTACGAAATGCCGGGGTCGAACTTGTTCTCCTTGACCTTAAGTTTGGCCTCCTTGGCCAACCTCCGCAGCTCCTTTCCGAACGGCACGTTCAGTTCTTTCCAGCTCTCGCCCTTCTCTAGTACCTCGGCTCTCGGCAGAGCCGTGGACTTACACTGATCACATTTCCTCGCCCTCTTTGGGTATTTGGTGGCGCGGCAAACCGCGCACACCATGATGACCCTAGAACTGGTCGATCTCATCAAGATTCCGAACCGTGTCGGCATTCTTGCCAGGTGAAGACGGATTCGGTCGCGATCCTTCGGTCTCGGCATCGGGGTCTCCCATGCTCTTGTGTTGGAAAATGATGGACGCCTGCTCTTCTGTGACTGGTAGGGTGAAGTCTTGCCCGGACCGCACATCCAGCAGGATCAGCTCGATCCCCTCCGTGCCATTAAACAACCGCGTGTGCGCGATACCCATGATCACGATCGCGTCCATTAGATCTTCCACGGCCACACCTCACTTCTGTTGAAGCACCCCGTCCCTGATCACGAGAGGTCCGTCGCCGAACGCCTTCTCAAGAACCTCCCGAGCCTTCTTGCTGTAGTCATCCGCCTGCTTGCGGATATATGGGAACATCGCTTCCTTGTAGTGGTTCAGACAGTCCTCGTAGAACTTGTTGTGCGCAGGGTTGCTTGTGTCCACCGTCGCCAACATGGTCTCGTAGAATTTCTGCCTCTGGCGATACCGCTGCACCAACATGCAAAGGGCCTCCTGCAGGGTTCCGGGCCGCGGCGGTTCTGGCATCCTGTCGTAGAACAGGTTGGCCCGGGCCCACCCCAAAGGAGACCTTAGCCATTTCCCAGTTGTTCAAAGTCGTTCTGCAGAATCTTGTCCACGCGCTCGTTGAACCAGTTCATGTTGGTGACCGCGATGTCCAAAATCTTGGCGCCCATCCGCATGATCTTGGCCTGCTTCTCCTTGAACAACTTGGCATCGACCTCTCCGTCTTTGCCCAAGTGATTCGGAAACGCCTTACCGTTCACACCGGTCAGGGACATGGTCAGCTGCGCCCACAAGATCCAGCTCTTGAGTCCCCACTCGGTCGTTACTTCGAGCTGGGCGTTACTCTCGATCCAGAAACTGTCAGCTCCCGTGAGGGACTGGAACTCAAACGTCAACTTTCCCGGAATCACCGGCACCACCTGGCTGACGCGCCCCGTCATCACCAGATCCACGAAATCCATCTCAGTGCACCGGGCCTCCACGGCCTCACGGACACGCTTGTTGTCGTGGTTGTTGTTTCTGTAGAAGGTTGGTTCGTAGTCATCCGGCAAGATCTTGGCACCCTCAGGAAGGGGGCCCAAATCAATCTTGTCCTTCTCGACCGCCTCCTGCTCACGCATCTCCTCCGCAGCTTTCTCGAACTCGCGCAGCTGGGCCAACGTCTCCGGCCTTAGCGGCGGTTTGGCGGGATTTGAAGGCTGCGGCCGTTGAGGCGTAGCTTGAGTAGGCTCGGTCACTGGAGCTGGGGCCTCCTGCCTGTTGGCGACAGCGGCGGTCTCCCGCTCCATCCGGCGCTTAATCTCGCTCAGGTCCGGCATAAGATCCTCACTCAAATTTGCCGCCCACAGTCTTTCGACAGTTCAGGCAGCTGAAAGACGGCCACTTGTTATTGGCCGCGAAATCTAGGCAGCTCTCATAATTCGGGCAGGAAAGGTGCCGATGCACCTCCTCCCCTTCAGGTAGGTAGAACGGCCCAAGACGATTGCGATAGTCAACCAGCTGAGCCTCTTGAGACTCCACGAACTCCCACAGAATTCGTTGCTGGTTGGCTCTCACGTTCATCTTGTCCTCCGCACCTCCGCCACGGAGGTATACATCAGTACAAGAGCGAAACGCAAGAGGGCAAGTTATATTAGGCGATAATAAGCAAATAGATAAATAAAAACTAGCTGTTGTGGGTCGGGGCCCCTTGCGGGCCCCGCGTCATGACGGTATGATGCCGACCCGCGCCCGTTGAACAGCAAGGGGTTACTGCTCAGCGGGCGGGGCCGGCTACATAGGTGGTGGGGGGTCGCGCTAGAGTGACGGTCCCGCCGTCCTGCTGGGAACCACGTTGTTCCGCCAAAAGTCCGCACTGCACAGGTCGAAGTCATACTGGAGGACCTGGTCATGAATCCAGCGGAAGTCGTCATCGGTGTAGAGGTGGGGGCTGTCGTACCGAGTCGAGACGTACGTGAAGGGGGCGGACGACACCGAATGGTAGTAGATCAGCATGGGGGGCAGCCCCCCGCTCACATGGCGGATGAGGTTGCTGTACATGGCGCGGCTGCAACCAGACCTGCCGTAGCGATGCTGTTGGAGCTGGTCGATCTGGTTGACGGTAAGGTTGCCGTGCAGGTACGGAAACGTGACGGCAAGGATCGAGTCCTGGCCCGCGGGCCGATCGATCAGGATCGGCATCACATGGGTATAAATGTGGCGGAAGTTGTTGCGGACGAACCCCGCCCCGTAGAGCCGGTGGAGCGTCTGAATGAAGTGGCGGTTGGGGCGGCCATGAGTGCCCCGGAACTGCTGAATCAGTGCGGCCTGGTGGTTTATCGGATCCAATGTCTTCTCCATGAATGCAGCGGGAAAGGCTTGCTGCATGGCTATTATACCAACTAGGATACTTTTTCTGCGTTTACAAGGAGTTACATGAAAGCGTTCATCGTCCCGGACGGTATGGCTAAGTCGGTGTTCAACAACAAGTACGCCCGTAAGAAAGAGGACGGGCAACATGAGTCCTGGTCTGAAGTGGCGTCGCGGGTGGCGTTCGGTAATCTGTCGCTGGTTCCGGGAGAGGACTTCGCGGGTGACCTACAGCAGCTGTATCGGGTGATTGCGTCGGGCTGGGCCCCCACATCCGGCCGGCACCTCCAGCACGGCGATGCCGAGCAGCCCAACAAGCTGATGGAGTCGTTCACCAACTGCTCCACCTCTATGGCCAGCTTCATCAAGTTCTGGCTATTGTTGAAGGGGTCGGGCGTGAGCCGCCTGTATGACTCCGACATGTGTCGCGTCAACTGGGACAACATGCCGAACGTCCGGTTCGTTCTGGAGGGGCCGGACCAGTGGGACTGGGGTGGTCACGCAGACTACGAAGACTGGATCGAGAACGCCCGCGACGCCCGCCACAAGTACGCGTCAGACTCCGAGGATGTGCGGTGGTTCACGGTGGAGGATTCGGCTGAGGGCTGGGTAAAGGTGGTGGAGGTGCTGGAGACGGCGGCTTTCCAGGGCAAGCACCGGGACAAGCTCTTCATCTTCGACTTCTCGAACGTCCGGGCCAAGGGAGCGCCCATCGTGGGTCAGCAGAACCGCCCAGCTTCTGGTCCCGTCCCGTTCATCAAGGCGCTGTGCAGGGTCGCCAACATCAAGGGTGCGGGCATGCGGCCGTGGAAGCAGGCCATGTTCGTGGACCACTATCTGGCCGCGTGTGTGGCGGTCGGTGGTGTCCGTCGTGCCGCTCGGCTGGCCGCCAAGACTTGGCGTGACCGAGACGTCTTCGACTTCATCGACATCAAGCGGGGCGGCTTCCTCCGTTCCGCCAACAACTCGGTCGTGCTGGATGAGGAGTTCTGGGAGCAGGCAAGCTCGCCCAAGCCCAGCCACGGTCGCCGCGTCTTCGAGGCCATGGTGAGCGCCGGTTACTTTGACGGCACGGGCGAGCCCGGCTTCATCAACGCGCACCTCATGTCGTGGAACCCGGAGGGCGTGCAGGATCTGAACATCAGCACGCTGTTTGATCCAGAGGTGTCGGCCAGACTGTCCCTGCACCCTCGCACCATCGAGATGCTGGGCTACACGCTGGAGATCGCCAAGAAGAAGCGGTACCCCTTCCTGCCCAATCCGTGCGGAGAGATCATCCTGGCGTGCTGGGGCGCCTACTGCACCATCGCGGACGTCTGCCTCGCCAACGTGGAGTCGGATCAGGATGCGCTGGAGGCGGGTGCCGAGATGGCGAAATTCTTGATCCGCGTCAACAAGATGCCCACCCTGTACAGAGCGGAGGTCCAGCGGACCAACCGTATCGGTGTCGGTCTGACCGGCATGCACGAGTTCGCGTACCGCTACTATGGGTGCACGTGGAGCGACTTGGTCGAGCAGACCCCGCGGGGGCAGAGCTTCTGGGACTTCGTCGAGCAGCTACGGGTGCGGATCGAGTGGGTGGCTGACCAGTACGCCGATCAGTTGGGCGTGACGCGCCCCCACACCATCACGACCGTCAAGCCGTCCGGCACCATCAGTAAGGTGATGTTCTGCACGGAGGGCGCGCACCTCCCCGCGTACGGGCACTACACCCGGTGGGTCCAGTACAGTGTGGATGACCCGGAACTGCAGAACCTCAAGGAACGGGGATACCCAACCAAGGACGTGTCCGCCTCCTACCCGGGTCACTGGGTCGTCGGTTTCCCGACCGAACTGCCGATCGGCAAACTGATGGGGCAGGACTTCACGGCCGCTGGTGAGGCGACGCCAGGTGAGCAGTACCGTTGGCTCAGGCTGATCGAGCAGTACTGGCTGGGTCCGCGCGGCAATCAGTGCTCCTACACCCTCAAGTACAGCCCGTCCAAAGTTCCGTTCGAGCAGTTCACCCAGATGGTGTTGGAGCACCAGTCGCAGGTGCGGTGCTGTAGCGTGATGGCGCAGGACGACGACTTCTCCGCCTACGCGTACGTGCCGGAAGAACGTATCGACGCCGCCACATATTACTCGCTAATGAGCCAGATCACCGACGCCGTGACTGCCGAGCGGTACGATGAGGATGCGCTGGCTTGTGCGGGCGGCGCCTGTCCCATCGAACCCAACCTCTAGGTAAACAGATGCGGGAACGGTATGGGGGCGGACATCCGCCCCCATACCTTCCGGCTCCATAGAGACTACAGACTGCGCAGCTGTTCCAGCACGTCATCAAGATGACTGCGGGCGTCGTAGTTGACCTCGCTGAGCGAGTACTCATTCACGCACTCGACCAGCGTTTCCCGCACGGCGTTGCGCAGGGCACGGTCGATCGAGTCGACGACGCTGTCGAACGCATCGGACACCGAGGAGTCCGCGCTCTCGGTGTCGTCGTACGCCCGCTCAGCCGCCGAGATGATGTGGTTCAAGGCAGAGCGAGAGATCCGCACGTACTCGGTGTTCGGGTCATCGGGAGTCTGCGGGGTAGCGGCCTGGGCGATCTCGCCCGAACCCGCGGTCGCCCGCTCCCACGCACCAAACACCTTGCGGGGATCCAGTTCCTTACCGTCCAGCGTGATCCGGAGATCCAGGTTGCTGAGGTCGTACTCAGCGAGGTACTGCTTCTCCGAGATGACCGCGCAGCCGACGAACTTACCAAAAGGGGTGTCGGCGATTTCCAACTGATTGATCTGCATGAATAAACTCCTAGGAGGCTGATGAGGTAGCCTCAGCCCGCTTATACCGCGCAAGACACTGATTTTGCTCAAGTCGTCCAGCCGGCATTGCTGGAGATATACGAGAGTAGTAAAATGCTTTACTGGAGAAGGTTTCGGCTGTACTGCTGTCAGTACAAAAACCACCAACACCGCGGTATAAGTGGGAGGAGTCAGTAGCGGACGTGTAGCTCAGAGGTAGAGCGGCGCCTTTACACGGCGTTGGTCGGGGGTTCAATCCCCTCCGCGTCCACCAGGAGGTATTGATGACAGAGGAGATACGCAAGAGAGTTCGACGACAGAAGGTTGATGACCGCGTCAGCACGATGGATACGTGGAGGCGTATCTTCAAGCACGCCACCGAGAACATGCCCATCATTGACGGCGTCTGCACCAAAGCGACGTTCGGGACGATGTGCTGGAGTATGTTGTTGGCGGTGGAGGCGGAGGACTCGACGCACGAAGAGAGGTTTCACGCCTTACATTACCTATCAAGGCTGGCCATCGCGGCCATCGAGGACGGCGTGATCAGCAAGCAACAACTACAACTGGCCAACCCGGTGGATGTGAGGTTGCCGGACGAAATGGTGGAGTGGCTGCAGGTCTGGAACGAGTACTCGGAGAACTCGCCGAGGCTCGGCCAAGAAGTACCAGAGGCCTAGGGCATTGACGACCAGTTCGGAAGATGCTGACATCCAGCCCATTATCCCGTAGGAACCGATATGAAGACAAAACTATGTGACGACTGCCGGGCAACCGGCTCTATGAAGGGCACTACCTGCCAGCTCTGCCGGGGATCCGGGCATGTGACGTCTTGCGACGACTGCGTGCCCGGCGGCGTGTGTATGACCTGCGAGGGCCTCGAGTGGTGCCCGAGTGATGAGGAAGACGAGTATGCCGTCAAATGTAAGTGGTGTGGAGGTGTAGGTGAGCAGTTGTGCCGCGCCTGTTTGGGAAGCGGGGTGGTGCAGGAGGACGGATCCCCTCTGGCCAGGCTCGCTGCCAAACGAAAGTTTCTTCCGGTATAAGGTTCGTGACCACGAGTCCAAGGAGCGTTCATGCTGATTTGTATTGATTTGTCTCGACTATATTTTGCCGTCCGATCGCTCAACATCGCGATCGACTATGAGGCACTCCTCAACATGCTGGAGGAGCGGGCCGTCGGGGACATCGACATCGTGGGCTTCACGATCGCCGACCCCAGCAACACCAACCAGGCCAAGTTCATCCAGAAGTTGGAGGACTTGGACGTAGAGGTGAAGGTGTACCCCGCCGACACCACCCCCAGCTTCACGCCCGAGATCTCGGCTGAGGCGGCACGTTACGAGATGGATGAGGTGGTGGTCCTGTCAAACGACCAGAACCTGATCCGAGTGTTCGACCTGTTGAAGGAGGACGGTAAGCGGCCGACCCTCTGTTTCTTCAGCGACCGCTTGGATCCCGCATGGAACCCCCGCATCATCAGCGGGGAGGTCCCGTTCATCGATCTGTCGGATCCAGCGATCCGCAAGATCATTACCCGGTAATACGATGCAACACGACAACATGGCCGAAGAGTTTCTGGACCTGCTGAACGAGTACGGTCCAGACCACGTCATCTCCCTACTTATCCGGTACGCGGAGCTACAGGATGATGAAGCTCACCAGGAGCTCATCAAGGACCTGAAGCGCGCTCAGCACAGATTCAGAACCCTATCAGGCTGAACAGGACCTTTATGAAAAAGAGATCGACCACCACGACGCAGCCCGACACTGCGCCGTACATTCCCTTTATGGATTCGATCCCGGTCGACCAGGCACGTGACGGCGACATGGTCGCCTTCTTCAACAGAAACGGAAAACTTCACGGGTATCGACTAGGCTGGGTGGTCAAGGCAAAGAAGCTTTCCCCAGACAAACTGATGGTCCGTATGAAGTTGCCGGGTGATAGGCTGGGGTCCTCCCAGCAGATCAACAGGAAAGACGTACTCCACGCCTACCGGGAGACGGTGATGGAGGATCCGACCGATGAGGTGACATGACGATACTCGGACTTTGCCTGGCCATCCTGCTGACCCCGGGGATCAGCAAGGAGGCGGCCAGCCGGGGGTGCATGATGGCACCCAACTTCGTCGACTCAGGCGAGCGCCACAACCAGGACCCATACGTGTTGGCGGCGATCGCGTGGAGAGAGTCAAACTTCAACCCAAAACTTATCGGGAGCTCAGGTGAGTGCGGGACCATGCAGGTCCTGCCGCAATACAGCGCCTTCACGTGCCAAGAACTGCAAGGTCGGTTCGGCGTGGAGGGAGGGACACGCGCACTTAAGGGATGGCGGGGCAAGGGCAGCATTGGTCGAGCCCTCTACCGCTACAACTGTGGGTACCGAAACCTCGGAAGATGTGAGCACTACAGCAAGGACGTGTTGAGGAAGGCCAGTGCCTTGCGCAAACACAACCCCATCCAAATGGCGGACCATGAGAAAGAAATCGAAGAAACCATCCGTGGTGTCGGGAAGGTTGACCATCCAGGTTCACTACCGTGCCGAAACGACGGAGGAGGACGCCCAAGAGTTTCGAGACGGGATCGTCCCTCTCGCAAAGGTAATCCAAGAGCGCATGTCCAGCGCTCAGCACCGCTGCTCAGTCGCGGTTGAGCAGCTTGAACCAAAGGAGTTGCAGATGATCCAGTATCACGAGCCCGTGCGGAGCGAGAACCAGCAATACGACACCCCGGTCATCCGGAGCCCTAAGGGGTCGATGCGTCGGCAAGAACGGTTGCGAGACGTCAGGATCGTGGACGGCTGGAAGCTGTCGGAACGCCTGAAAGAACTGGGGCTCTACTCAGAGGCGGAGGCCGTGATCGACCTGTGGCAGGTCGCAATCGACCTGCGGGCCAACATGGCGGGAGAGGTGTGATGGGTGCAGACCTTATCGGAATGCTGGTTAAGGGACCGAAGGAGATCGGTAACCTGGAGGACAAGAAGGGGAGATTCTTCAAACGGCTGGATGCCACGAAGGAGTGGATCAAGGACTTTCAAGACGACGTCGTCAGAGATGGGCCCTCTTGGGTCGGCGATGTAGATCCGGAGTTTGAGGGGGATACGATCCTGGAGATGGAGCCCGAGACCATGTGGGAGGAAACTCTGGAATTGTGGCGCAGAGGCCAGGCCCGAGACTGTGTTTATCGACAAGATCCACAGAACCCCAAGATGAGGATCATGTTCTGTGGAGAACCGTCCTGGGGCGACACGCCAGACGGACATGGGTATCAAACCCTTCGACGCGCCGAGATGGTGGGGCTGCTGGAGATCTTGGGGATCAAGTAGCGTGCGTGTGGACTGGGGAGCGGGTGGCGCCGCTCCCCAGTCTACTGCCCAATGGTTACCCACTACATCGAGGTGCCGGTCAGTGAGTACCAATCATTTCCGTCAAACAGGAACAGCTTGGTCTCCTCGGCGCTGATGTTCGCGGTGACGGTGCCGCTGCTGTCGTTGAACGTCACCTTCGTGGCCAAGTTCGTGACCTTCAGGGTGACGGGGACGTTTGCCATAAAGCCCTTGATGTGCATGGCCGCCCGATCAACCGCGTCGATGGTGTTGATGGAGCAGCTACCGCCCAACAACAGGAAGGCGTTTGAGCTGGGGGCAGTCGCACCGGCAGTCCCGTCCTTGATGTTGACGCTAGTTCCGATAAGGCACCCAGACCCAAAGGTAATGTTGCCGGCCGCACCCTTGACGGCGGCGGCACCGGAGTCTCCACCGAGGGCAGACACGCTATCGGCGGAAACAGAACCGTAGAAAGTCAGCGTTCCGGCCGCCCCACCCAACTGAGCGGAACTGGTGCTGCCGGCGCCACCATTGGAGCGGATGCCGGCGCCCGAAATCGAAGTAGCCCCCCGAACAATCAACGTGCCGCCCGCTCCGGCGACACCGCTGATCGAGGCGGTGGTGACGTCACCGCCATCCAGAATTACATCCGACGTCGAGTGCAGATCCCCCGCCACCGTGACGCTACCGCCATCAGGAGGGGTGTTGGTGCCGGTACCGGTGGTGGCGCCGCTACGGGCGCCGCCCTTAGTGGTGAGGGTCGATGTGAGCCGAAGGTCATTGCAGTTGATGAAACCGCCCAACCCTGCCAAGTGGGCCAGCGTGGTGGAACTGCAATCGCCTCCGGTCAACGATATGCCCGACGCCATGATGCGCCCAGTGACCGACAAATAGCCGCCGTTTCCGGCGCTCGATGAGGTGGCGTCACCACCGTCCAGGACGATGGTCTGCGCGGACGCCAGGTCACCGCGAACCGTGAAATTTGCCCCCGTTCCTGCGTTTCCGGTGCTGGTGGCGTTTCCACCCGCCCCACCAATCGAGTTGACCGATACGCTGCCCCGCACAATCACGGTGGATCCGTCACCAGCCGCGCTGCTGTTGCTGGACGCGCCACCACTACAGGTGAGGGTGTGGGAGTGTAGGTTGCCCCGCACCGTCAGGCTGGCGCCGCTGTTGTTGGCGGCACCGGAGATGTTCAGGACCGAGGTGCCGCCGGAGACATAGAAGTCACCACCAACCTCAATCTGGCCGGCAGTGCCCCCGTACGACTGAGCCACAAACGAACTGTTGGTGATCAGGTCTCCCCTCACCAGAATGGTGCTGCTGGCCACGGCACCGGAGTTGGTGTATCCGTCGATGCAGACCGACCCGTTGACTGTCAGGCTGTTGCCGGCGTTGGTGATCAGGTTGCTGCCCGTCGAGACCTGATACAGGTCTCCGTTGATCAGAGTGGCGGCCGTGATGCTGGCGTTACCCAGACACAACACACTCTTGTTGTAGGTTCCAGAGATGCTACCACCAATCGGGATGATCTCGAGACCCGCATTGTTGATCAGGGTCTGCAGCGCAGCCGCCAGCTTGTTGTAGGTGACGCCACCGTCCTTTACCGCCAGCAGGTTGCCGTTCACCGTATCGATCGTCACGGTGTCGGGGGCGTAGGTCGAGTTGAGCGTGATGTCGAGGTCCGACTGCTTATCGAAGAAACGGAACGAAGTCAGGCTCTGGAAGCAGATGGCCCGGTAGGCGCCCGTCCCGTTCAACGACACCGTCGCCACGTTGGTCTGCAGCTTCAACGTTTCTTTGGGCGAAACCTTGACGGTCTCCGTCCCCACCACCAAATCGTAAGTGTTGGCGGCGCTGTCGTTGAAGATGACCCACCCGGCTGCGGGCTCTGGGGCGGCAAGGTTGACGGCAGAACCAGCAAGCGTGCCTGAAAACGTCTTGAACATCACGACCTCTCTGTAGTTCGGTTAGGCGACCGGCAGCAACAACACGTACACGCGGCACTGGCAGTTGCCGCCGCCCTGTACGGCCGTGAACTTCAAGCATCCGCCCGACACCACCTCAGCGGAGGACTGCAGAAGCGTTGGCGCCAACAACGTATTGACCGCCACGTTGGTCGCCAAGGTTGTCGCAAGGATCGAGGTGTAGGCACCACCGGACGAAGCGGCCTTCAGGATATTGAGGGTGTCGCCAGTGCTGCCACTGTTATCGGTCTTGTAGACCTGCACACCAACGATCCTGTACTTTCGATCCGCAGTCCAAAACTTATCCCCTGCGGCCGTGATGTCGACGTGCACGGTGATGAGCGGTGCATTCACCTCAGGGGTCGCGTCGTCGGTCGCCTGCCCACCCGCCGAGTTCGGGAACTTCAACGAAGTGATGCTGCTGCTAGGGACGGCCGCCGCCCTGTACGGCAACTCCCGTACATATTCTTGGTATAGGGAAGCTAGACCGAAGGAGATGGCCCGGTAGGCAGTGGTGCCACCCGTACCCTCCACGGTTGCGGTGCTGATGGGGATCGGGACCTTCATCATCTCGCCGGGAGCGATCGTGAACGGATCCGACGTGTAGCCCGTGATCTTGACGACCAAATTAACGGTGCCGTCATTGATGAACACCCAACCCACGGTCGGTACGTTACCGGTCAGCGTGGTCGTGGAGGGTGAGGCAGGGGCCGTGCCAGCGAAAGTCTTGAACATGGAGAACTCCCGATAAGGTTCCAACCCAAAGTATAGGGCTTGCGTTCACGGCAACCAATCGCGAAGCCCGAGAGAGCGGGAGTAACTGGGTGCGGCGGGCACGTTGCCCAAGTATTATCGAGTAATGAGAAAGCGAGTAGACCCTTATCTGCTTATGACCGAGCTGGCGCTCAGGGCCTGCCGGATAGCGCGAGAGCGTGACATCCCGCAGGCAGACCTTGAGGGCTGGTCCGTATGTTTGGACCTAGCGTGGAAGGAGATCGCCGACCCACGCTTTCATGATCGCCGGGAACTGGCCCGGTGGTGCAACGACCCCAAGAACCAGAGGAGGAACTGATGGCTTATTACGTCAGGACCGGGAACACCCCGGAGAGTCAGTTAAAGAGAATCTCCACCGCGGAGATGGCGGAAGAGTTCAGAAAACGCCACCGCCAGAAACAGGCCGGGGACACGCTCACGGTGTATCCATACGACTGGTTCTACGAGAAGTATGGAAAGTCAGTGGATTACGACGAAGACGTGCTGGGGGAGGCCTGCGATCTGCTGGGGCCCTATGAAGAGGAGATCTACTGGACTGCAATCCCGTACGTAGAGACTCCGGAACAACAGCACCAGTACTTCAAGACCACCTTCGTGGTGGAGGTGTTGAGTCAGGATCCCGGCGTCCAGCACATGGATCTGCGGCAGCTGCTGGATGAGGCGGAGATCGGTTCCTACTCAGCTGTAATGACAGAGTGTCGGGTAGAGGGGTTGACCGGCGCCGAGGCGGCGCAGGCGCTCATCAAACAGGGAGCAGCCCCCAGTTTCTTCGGCCTCACTGACGAGGGCGACAAATTCAATTAGGAGGACCGATGAGCGAGCAGAGTTGGGAAGAAATCCGCAAAAAGATGGAGGAAGAGCGCGTCAAGCGGGATGAGGAGTCCCGCAAGAAGTGCGTGGCCCTGATGAGGAGGCACCGACTCAACAAGGTCGAGTGTGAGTTCTCCGGTAGCGGGGACTGCGGCGGTATCGACAGTACCGTGCCGTTCGACCGAAGCAACAACCGTGTCGAGCTCCCCAAGGAAGCGTTGGAGGTCTTCGAAGACCGGGTGTACGCGGCGCTTCCGGGTGGCTGGGAAATCAATGACGGTGCGTCCGGCAAGGTGGTGATCATGCCGAACGGTCTGGTCCGCGGGGGCATTGAGTGGAACGTCATCACCACAGAGTATGAGTCCATCAACGGAGGACTCCCTACAGAGGAGGAGGCATGACCGCCCCCTACTACCATGCCACCGCCTCCGCCACCAAGTTTGGGGGTGTGCCGGAGGATTACGTTGCGATCCACAACTGGTTCGATGCCACCAAGGAGTGCTGGGCGGACTTCCGTCACCGCGCACTCCGGCATCACAGCCAAGGGATTTTCGAGGCCGAGCGGGTGTTCGGCGTCACGATCACGAACTCGGACGGCAAGCAAGTGCCGGTCCGGTACATCGGTGAACAACACGTCAAAGAAGATTGCGGAGGCCGGATCCCCAGTGTGGGGGACTGGCTCAAGCACCTGATGCCAGAGCCCTGGATGAGCAAGGGCTACAAGGATGAACCATGAGTCTGATCAGTCGTGTGTGGGACGCCCAGAAGAATGAGTGGGTGGCGTTTCAACCTGAGGAGCACGCCCTCCCCAGCAACAACGTCGCCATCGAGCCTACCAGGCGACGTGCGGGCCTCCGGGAGTTCGACGTCCAGGTCCAAGCGACCATCCGGGTGACGGGGTACGCGACGGTCACGGCGGAGTCCGAGGAGGATGCGCGCTTGGCTGTCGAGAGCAGCTTCTACGAGGACGGCACCCTCAGTCGCTATTGGATCGAGCCCGAGTTCGAGCAGGATTGGACGAGCGCGGATGACTTCGAGGTCTTGTCGGTCGAACCCGTAGGGTAGGAGCCGCGATGACCAACAAGCATCAGGTCACCCTCAAGACCCTCACCCCCATGCTCTACACCGTGGAGGTGGAGGCGGGATCAGAGGAAGAGGCCTACGACAAGGTCAAGCAGGACATTGATGAGAAGGGGTGGGACAGTCGATACTGGGTGAACTGCGAGGTCTCCGAGCACCAGTACGACGCCAGTGATAACCTGGAGGTCCTGCCTCCGGAGGAGTGGTGATGTCGGTCGAAAACCTCAAGGATGACCGAGACTATGAGCTGCCCGCCGGAATCGATTCGGTGTGGGTGGGTGTGGACGGTTTCTCCGTCTACATCCGCCGCACCGATGAGGGGGTGGTGGTCGATATCCTCCAGAAGGGCCGGGAGATGGATGGCGCCATCTCCAGTGCATACGCCTACACTGGCGAGCTGGAGGCAGAGGATGCGGTATGACGTGCACCTTTACGTGACCGTACGGGTCAAGATGCAGGACGTTGAAGCTCCCAGCCAGCTGGAAGCCATCAAGGTGGCGGAGTCGCAGTTCTTCGAGGACTGTGACCAATTGGTTCGGCAGGGCGAATACGCCGATGAAATAACGGCCGCTCTGGTGGATGAGCACGGGGACAAGGAGTACGAGAATAGTCGGCTACATCTGCCGGATCCCATTGTCGGCTGGAAGGTCGAAGTCTGATGGCGGTCTATCGGGATCCCAGAGAAGCCATGTTCGCCAGGCTGCTGGAACGGTTTCCGGGAAACCCGGCAGTTCGGCGTATTATCGGGAAATACAGAAAGTATGGCCAACTCCCAGATTGGGAGTGGAAGATGTTGGAGAGCATGGATGTGGGAGAGGTGAAGGCCGCGCTCTCCCCTGACTTCGA
>Ga0129333_10001919_pt1 | contig 19068 bp, 26 predicted proteins | sample CPB6_08_DNA_FD_94474 | JGI IMG/M metagenome (GOLD analysis project Ga0129333, IMG submission 94474) | Freshwater to marine salinity gradient microbial communities from Chesapeake Bay, USA - CPBay_Sum_0.6_0.8_DNA | ecosystem: Environmental > Aquatic > Marine > Coastal | place: USA: Chesapeake... | reverse complement strand
GCAGAAAGAGGTAAGACTAGAAAACTGTGTTCTTGCTCTCCCAATGGCAGGCGCTGGAAGTCGATTTGAAAGGGAAGGGTATTCAATACCGAAACCATTTATTCCTATCAACGATAAGAATATGATTGACCAGGCTATTCGTTGTCTGCCAAAAACTGATGATATTATTTTTGCATGTTTGAAAAAGCATCATATGAATGTACCAGAAGGTAACATTGTATGGATTGATGAGGTGCTTGAAGGTCAAGCATGTACGACTGAAAGAATCGTTAATGTGATTGATCCAGATTCTTCTATCTTGATTTCTGCGTGTGATAATGGTGTATTTTATGATGCTGATAAGTTCTTAGAGTTGGTTGAAGATGAGACTAATGATATTATTGTTTGGACATATCGAAACAACTACACAAGTCACTATCAACCAGAGGCATATTCTTGGGTTAAGTGTGATGAAGATGGAAATGTAAGTCGAGTTGATGTTAAGAAGTTCAATGGAACCGATCCTGTAAAGGAATATGCGATTACTGGAACAATGTTCTTCCGTTCAAGAGAAGTATTTTTCAGATCTCTAAACTCACTTTACGAGAACAATAATAGAACTAATGGTGAGTTCTATGTTGATAGTATGATCAATGAGGCGATTAGTTTAGGATATAAAGTTAAGAACTTTGAAATAGATAACTACATTTGTTGGGGAACGCCAAACGATTTGAAAACCTATCAGTATTGGCAAAGATTCTTCAACAAAGTTGATTGGCACCCTTATGAATATGCAAATGACTATTTTACCACCTAAAAAAGATATAAATGCTGCTCTAATGTTGTATTGGGGATGGACTGATCTTCTCCAACATGTTGGAATGGTCAGATATTATCAAACTCAATATAAAAGTATTAGTTTGATTTGTTTATCTCACCAAAGAGAATTTATTGAGGCATTATATCCAGACATTAATTTGTTTTTTGTTTCATGCCCAGATGGTACATCTAGTAATGATATTGATTTACTGTGCAAAAAACTTTTTGACGAAGATTATTTATTTCTGAATGAGGGACTTCCAGGAGAACATGGGCATCAAAACTGTTGGAATTTTGAACAAGCTTGCTTACGCATGAATATTCAAAATGAGATACCTAAAAGTAGTATCCAATATAAAAACTGCGAAATATTAAAAAAGTTTAATTTACAGGAAAAATTAAAAATTAAAGAAAGAGATTTAAACGATCCAAATTTTGATGAGAGAATAGGATTTTATACTCTTTCTGGAATGGATCATTCTATTGCTTTTGATTATTTTGAAATAATTAGAGATCATAATGCTGAGCAGAAAAAGTATGATGAATTGGTTACTAGTAGCGAGTATGCAGCTATTCATCATGTTGATGGAATGGATGTTTCTAAAATAAATTATCCTTTAGTTTATTTGAATGAAAAGTCAAATAAAATTGTAGATATGATTAAAATTATTGAAAATGCTAAAGAGGTTCATTTATATGATAGTTTGTATGGAATTCTTTCATACTTTTTATATTTTTCTGGTAAATTAAGAGGACCAAAATTTTATCTTCACAAATATGCTAGAATGAAAATACCTAAATTTTTTGATTATGATAAGATGAATAATTCTGGTGATTGGATTGTTTTATCTTAAATTTTGTGATATAATAACCCTTTAAAGTATATACAGCATGGATTGTATTTTGGAATCCGAAGTCAATTTTTTTAATAAAATTACTGATAAAGTTGAAGTAATTTTTGATGTTGGTGCATATAATGATTCACCCTATGTTCAAACTGGTGGTGAGGTTCATTATTTTGAACCTTTTCCAGAATATCTTGAGCAACTAAAACAATTGCCAAATAATAATGAAAAATCATTTTTCAACACTTTTGGTTTAAGTGATGAAAATACATTTTTTGATTTTTGGGTCAGTACATATTCGTTTGTTGAAAGACCACATTCTACTGGAGAACCAACAAAATGTGAGTTGCGTAGGGGGGATGAATATTGTAAAAAAAATAATATCGAAGAAATAGACTTTTTAAAAATTGATGTTGAGTGTATGGAAACGAAAGTTTTCCGTGGATTTGGTGATTACTTAAACAAAGTAAAAATTATTCAATTTGAATATGGACCAGGTCAACAAGAAGTTGGAGATAATTTAGATATTATGCTTTCTTATCTGGAACCATATGGGTTTACTGGATTTAATTATATGTTTTTTGAAGATTATGGAAATCTAACACCTATTACTAATAGAGAAGATTTGTGGAGATGGTGTAATATAGTCGCTTATAATAAAAAGTATTTCAATTCTGAACCTTGGTGATATGGAAAATAAAAAAAAATTAGTTCAATATTTTGAGGCATTTTCTAATAAAGATATTGTTACTTTGGAAAAAATGTTTTCCGATGATGTAACTTTAAAGGATTGGGAAGTTTTTGCTTGTGGTAAAGATGAAGTTATTGACGCAAATAAAAACATTTTTAATAGTGTTGATACAATTAAAGTAACACCACTTGAATTCTATTTCAATTCTGACAAATCTTATGCTGTTTTAATTTCCATAAACGTTAATGAAAGTGAAATTATAAAAGTTATTGATGTGGTAAAATTTAATTCTAATAATTTAATTGTATCAATTGAAGCATTTAAATATGAAGATTAACTATTGGAATTCTGTCAAAACTAGATTAATAGAAGAACAAGATAAAAATGGAAGAACTGTTGAAGTAGGATATTTTTTTAATTCTCAATTTACTGGATTATCAACACATTATCCACAACCTCTTCTTTATTCTCATAAAGATAAAAAGTTATATCTTCCTTTGATAGAAAAGTTTATGTCTCTTAATAGAGGTACAGTCTATGAAGAGAATATGGTATATGAATTAGATTTACCTAAATTTAAAAAATTTTGTGATGAACCAGTTTTTTATTTTGTGTATAATACAGCAAACTATTATCACTTTATTTACGATACACTTCCATATCTTTACTCATTTTTTAAAGAGAGGCAATTAATACCACATCTTAAACTTTTAGTAAGTCCACCCGAAGGCAAATCTGATTTATATCCTTTTGTTTGGGAGTGTTTGGAATTACTCGGTATATGCCGTGATGATGTAGTTTTTTTGGACAATGAAACTCTTTACAATGCAGTAATTGTAAGTTCTTCGTTGACTCACAATGGTCTCTCAAATACTCCACCACATGCTGGTTTATTTGATATTATCAATCGTATGAAAGGAGATTATCAAGGTCCAGAAAAGATTTATGTTTCTCGCCGTACTTGGTTACATAATAATCTTGATAATATTGGAACCAACTATACCGAACGTCGTCGTTGTGTGAATGAGGATGAAGTAGCAGAACTATTCAAGTCATATGGATATGAAGAAGTCTTTTGTGAAAATATGTCTATGAAAGAGAAAATTGGTCTATTCAATTCTGCAAAGTATGTTGCTGGACCCATTGGTGGTGGTATGTGCAATGTGATTTTTTCCCCACCCGAAACAAAAGTTATTTCTATTAATAGTCCTTTGTTTTTTGATATTAATAAGCGGTTTGAGTATTCAATGTCTCATACTCAATTATATCACTTTAATGATACTGAATTTGTAGAAAAAGTCGAAGAAAGCGTAGATAGTGATGGTGCTCTTTCTATTTCTGGTGGGTTAAATTCTCCTTGGAAGGTAGATCTAAATAAATTAACCACATTTCTCAATAATGTCTGAAATTTTAGAACTAGCAAAAGAAATTAGTGAATTCACTATTTGTGGAGAGGGTAATGTCTCCGTTAGGGTGGATGAAAATACATTTTTAATTAAAGCAAGTGGAACCAGTCTTCATACATTAACGGAAGAAGACTTGACCCTATGCAATACAAATGGGGCACAAATAGAATTGTCGCACAAAAAACCAAGTATTGAAACCTCTTTTCATGCTTGGATTATGAAAAATTTTCCAGAAATTAATTTTATCGCTCATACCCATCCACCACATACAACTAAAATTCTTTGTACTAAACCAGATCAACTTTATCATTTTGCTGAAAGACGTTGGTTTCCCGATCAAATCGTAAGAAATGGTGTTAGATCTTGTGTAGTTCCATATGCTCCACCTGGAGAAGAAATTTTAAAATTAGTTGAAATTCATGTTTCTAGATTTTTTGATCAGGTTGGATATTTCCCAAAGTTGATTTTATTGCAAAATCACGGTATAATTACAGCATCTGCATCTAAGAAAGACTGTGCATCTTCTACCTTAATGTGTGAAAAGTCTGCCGAAATTTTTATCGGAGCAAAACTTCTTGGTGGAGTTAATTATTTGACAAATGAAGAAGTTGCTGATGTTGATACTTGTCCAAATGAAAATTATAGGAGAAATATGTATCAATGAAAATAATTTATGTTGATATTGATGAAACAATATGCCATCGAGAAACTTCTGTTGACTTTGGAACAACTCACGACTATACAAAAGCAAAACCAATTCCAGAAAACATAGAAAAAATTAATAAACTATACGATGAGGGTCATACGATTGTTTATTGGACCGCTCGTGGAAGTAGAAAGCAAAAAGATTGGACCACTCTTACTGCAAAACAACTTAATGAATGGGGGGCAAAATACCACGAGTTAAGAGTAGATAAACCATTTTATGATTTGTTTATTGAGGATAAGTCTTTGAGGATTGAAGAATTATGATTACTATTTCTCATCGTGGAAATATTCGTGGTCCAGTGCCAGATAGAGAAAATCGTCCTAGCTATATTGATTGTGCCATTGGTAATGGTTATCACGTGGAGATTGATGTGCGATCAATCAATGGTGAGTTGTGGTTGGGACATGATGAACCACAATATAAAGTAGATCATAATTGGTTAGATAAAAGAAGAAACTATCTTTGGTTACATTGCAAGAACGTAGAAGCAGCAAAAGAGTGCTGGGCATATCATTCTTTCTGTCATACCTGCGATCCTTTTACATATACATCAACTGGAAAGATTTGGTTGCATGACCTCTCTATAAAAATTGATGAAAACGTTATCATTCCACTTATAAGTAAAGATGATATTGAAAAATTAACTAATACTGATGGTTTTAGTAAAGCATTTGGTGTTTGTACAGATTATCCTGCATTTGTATGAAAGTTATTTTTATTCGCCAGTATGATGCTTTTGGTGATTGGATAAGTGTCAATGGATTGATTAGATACCTTATAAAGGAACATGGTTATGAGAAGGTTTACTTAGTTTTGGAGTATAACGATACTCGTAAAAACTTTGTAAATCTTCTTTATGGTGACGATTCGAGAATCACAACCATGATGGATTCCGAGTTTAATAGGTGGCATACTTTTTGTGGAGATGCTAATAGTGGTGACATCATTGACACTAGACTTCATGAGGTTTGTCCATTTATAGGTACAGGAAACTATTGGAGTCATAACAATCCGTTTGGCACATATAAACATGATGGTCCATCTTCTAACTCTGACAATTTTTATATTAGAGTTGGATTAGACCCTAAGATTAAAAATGAATACTTTTATTTTCTACGGAAGACTGATCTTGAAAATGAGTTATTTGAAAAATTAGAAATTAAAAAACCATATTCTGTTGTATGTGACTATGGAGAAAATCTTATAGATAGAAAGTATGTAAAACACACTAATATTATCAATCTTCATAATTTATCTCCTAATTTAGTTGATGTTCTAAAAATCTTGGAAAATGCTGATGATGTACATTTGATAGAAAATACAGTATCATTGCTTACTTATCATCTTCAAGCATCCAATTTAATTGATAATTTTAAAGTTCATTTACATGCATATTCTAGAAAAGAACCACACCGTAAATGTGATGGACCAAATTGTAATAATGAATATTTGAACATGTTACTTTTGCCTAAATTAGATAACTGGGAGGTTATATGGAGTTAAAACCTTGGGGATCGTATACGAATCTTTTAGATGAAGAATATACAAAGGTAAAAAAGATTGTTATTAAACCTGGTGAATCACCAAGTTATCAGTATCATTTTAAGAGAAGTGAAGTTTGGGTGATTGTAAAGGGCAAAGCAGAAGTTAAAATAGATGATGTTACTATGCGTCATCATGTTGGTGATATTATAAAAATACCAGTTGAGGCGGCACATCAAGTTACTAATGTTGGGGATGAAGAACTTATTTTTATTGAAATCCAGTTAGGAACTTATTTTGGCGAAGATGACATTGTTAGATTGGAGGACAAATATGGCAGAGTATAAGGTACTTTTAACAACTAGTGGGCTTGGATCTAGACTTGGAAATCTAACTAAGTTTACGAATAAAAGTTTAGTTAGAGTTGGAGATAAGGCAGTTATTTCTCATATCATTGATTCATACCCAGAAGACATTGAGTTTGTTGTAACTCTGGGTCATTATGGATCTCATGTAAAGCAATATTTGTCTCTTGCTCATCCTGAAAGAAAAATTAACTTTGTTGAAGTTGATACTTATATGGGAGAAGGAAGTAGTCTCCTTTATTCAATATCTCTCTGTAAGGATCATTTGCAATGTCCTTTTGTTTTTCATGCATGTGACACAATCCTACCAAATAACTATATTTCCACAATAGATTTTTCTTCAAACTGGTCTATTGGTGGAGTTGGAAATAATAGTCAATCTTATAGAACTATTAATTGTTTGAATGGTAAGGTCGCATCTATTAACGAAAAGGGAGAACAAAACTTTGATTATATTTACGTTGGGGTTTCTGGCATTTATGAATATAAGGAGTTTTGGAAAAATGTAAGTGGCATTCTTAAAAAGGTTAAGACTAGTGATCTTTCCGATTGTCACGTTATCCGTAAGATGGATAATTTTTCTGTTATTCCATTGAATGAATGGTATGATATTGGGAATATTGATGCACTTAAACAAACCAGATCTCATTTTAAAGGGACGGTAAATGTTCTTGATAAGGAAGATGAAAATATTTTTATCTTTGAAGATTTTGTAATCAAGTTTTTTAACAACAAAAAAGTTTGCTCTGACAGAGTTCTTAGGGCAAAATCTCTTGATGGTTTGGTCCCAAATATTATTGGTAGTACCGAAAACTTTTACAAGTATGAGTATCTCAATGCAGATCTGATGTCAGATTCTGTAAGCTTGTATCAGTTTGTTGACCTATTAAACTGGTCAAAAAATAATCTTTGGCAACCAAGAGAAAGTGAAAATTATTTTGAAAATGCTATAAGTTTTTATAAAGATAAAACTATTCTTAGAGTTGAAAAATTTTTAGAAAAATATGGTTTGGAAGATAAATCTGAAACCATTAATGGATTAAAAGTTCCATCAATGATGGAAATGTTAAACAGTATAGACTATTCTCAATTAGTTGGTGCAAGACCTACAACATTTCATGGGGATTTTATATTAGATAATATTTTAATCTCGGAAAACTTTAAAGATCAGTTTAAACTGATTGATTGGAGACAAGATTTTAATGGTGATATTGAAGTTGGTGACATGCATTATGATTTGGCAAAATTAAACCATAATTTAATTTTGAATCATAGTATTTTACATGACAATAAGTTTTCGATTGATTTTGATGATGGTAATATTTTATGTGATGTTTTAGTTAAAAAAACACTGCTAGATTTTAAATCTATGTTAAAGGATTTTTGTGAGTATAATCAGATTGATTATGCCAAAATTGAAATATTATCTTCTTTAATATGGATCAATATGTCTCCACTTCATGAGCACCCCCTTGATACTTTTTTATATTATTTTGGTAAGTATAATTTATTTCTTAATTTAATAACTAAATGAAAAAGTTTCCAAAGTATTACATAGGACCAATGAGTAAAAATGTTGTTGATTGTGCAATTGAGCATAGTCAACAACATCTTATTGGTCTTATTCCATCAAGAAGACAGATAGATTATTGTGGTGGATATGTTAATAAATGGAGTACTAAACAGTTTAGTGAGTATTTGAAAGGTACAAAAGTTTTATTGTGTAGAGATCATGGTGGACCAAAACAGGGAACAGATTTAGATGATGGTTTAGAATCTTTTTTTGATGATTGTGATAATCTTGATTTGATACATATTGATCCTTTTAGGGATAGTGTTGATATTTTAACTGCCGCTCAAAAGACAGTTTATTTTTTAAAGATGTGTTTTGCGAAAAATCCTAAAGTTTTTTATGAAGTTGGAACTGAGGAAGCAATATTTAGATATGAACCAGAAGATTTGGATTACTTTTTATCATACTTAAAAGAATCTTTAACAGAAGAAGAGTTTTCTAAAATTAAGTATGCGGTTGTTCAATCGGGAACAAGGTTAGATCTTTCAACTAGAACAAACATTGGAAACTTTAATAATGTTAGATTGCTTAACTTTATTTCAGTTGTTCAATCGCATAAATTGATGAGTAAAGAGCATAATGGTGACTATTTAATAGATTCTTTTGATGTTCAAGTTAGATATGATTCTGGATTGGATGCTATTAACATAGCACCAGAGTTTGGGCAAGTTGAATCTGAGTTTTATTTGGAAGTTTGTAAGAATAGTTCTTTGTTTGATACTTTATATGATATATGCTATACTTCCGGTAAGTGGAAAAAATGGATATCTGATGAAAGTAGAATATCCAAAGATCAAATTATTATGACTTGTTGTCATTATATTTTATCTGAGAGAAGGTTTTTAGATGATATAAAAGTACACTTTCCTGACGCTGATAAATTAATACAGAGAAGAATAAAAACTAAATTAAATTTATTAAATGAACAAACAAAAAACTATCGCATTTGATTTAGATGATGTTATTTGTCATAGACCTAGTGGATATGAAAACCTTGGTGTAGATAAGTATTCTTATTGTCAACCTTATAACGATGTAATCGAAATTATTAATTCTCTTTATGATGATGGATATAAAATTTTAATTTATACTGCTAGGGGAATGAGCCAATTTAATGGTAACGTAATAGAAATTTATAGTAAATTATATAATAAAACAAATGATCAGTTAAGGAATTGGGGTGTTAAATATCATCAACTTATTATGGGGAAAATTCATTATGATCTTTTAATTGATGATAAAGCTTTAAATTCTAATTGTATCAGTAGAAAAACAATCACGGAGTTTTTAGAATGAAAACATATCGTATTGAAGAGGCTGGTAAGGGTTGGATTGGGCATTGGTTTTGGCTTATGGTAGGTGCCTTTAATAAGATACCTGAATTTGGTAAAGAGAAGATACAGGTTTGTTTTGCTGATGAAGACTGGACTCCTTATCAATTAGAAACGTTTGAAATTCTTAAGGATAAAATTGAGGTAGTGCCTAATACTACACCACATATTCTTATTGATTGTGAAAGACCTCGTCATTGTCAAAATGGTCTAGAAATATCTAACTTAGATCCTAATGTTTGGATTTTTGTAAAAGATTTATTTTTATCTTCTATTGGTGATACGAAGATTGATGGGTATGATAGAGTTTATATTCGCAGAAATCTTTCACATTTATCTCAAGGAAATGAGCGCGATGGAATGTGTAAAAATATTCGTAGAAGACAAATTTTGAATGAGGATGAACTTGTTGAAAGGTTAAAAGAATTTGATTTTAAGATCTTGAATTTAGAAGATTATCACACACGAGATAAAATTCGAATTTTTCATAATGCTTCTGTTATTCTTGGTCCAAACGGCGGCGGTATGTGTTTTACTTTTATGGCACAACCAGGAACTAAGTATATTGAAATACTCCCACCAAATCCACATCAATATATTGATATGTACAGGGATATGTGTAGAGAGTTTAATTTAGAGTTTCATCGTTTTAGTGATGTTGTAAAAGAAGATAATTTGGATAATATGACTGTAAATATTGAGTCCCTTATTCAATACTTGAGAAATATTTTATGATGAATAAGTGTTTGTTTGTTATTACTGGTGATACCTTTAGATTAGGTGGTCAAAGATCTGACAATAAAGGTGGGGAGGAATCTTATAAAAGACAAAGGTTGGCAACAGAATCTCATATCAGATTTTTTCAAAATATTGAAAAAAAGTACAATGTTAAATGTGATGTATTTTTAAACATTTATAGTTGTAATAATGAATATGATTCTGATTTATTAAAGTGGTATAGTGAAAGAATAATTAACTCTAATATTCATCCTTCTCGACTATCTAGTGAGTTTGATCTTGTATATGATACAACTTCTAGGTTATCCCAAATTGGGATTGATGAATACTTATTTGTGATGTTTATCCGTCCTGATTGGTATTTGAAAAAATATTTTGTAGAGATATTTGATATTGATGAGCATAGAGTTCGTTATGCTCATCTTGATGGTGGGTATCAGATGGTGGATAATAATGGATCAATAACTTTTTTAGATGCCTTAGGTAATCATCATGATGTTCCTCATGTATGTCATTGTATAACATATTGTCCTAAAAAACACTTTCGATTACTTTTGGACAATCAAGTTTGGCATTGGCATGATTCTTTACTTCGTTTAAAACACCAAGTTTCTAGAAAGGATGTTGGATTTTTTATAGATACATTTCATTGGTGTTGTAGTAGTTTAGATTGGAATCCGCTTTACTCTTTGGTTGGAAGATCCGAACATTTAGAATATAAAATGCCAAATAAAACTTATGATTTTGAAACCAATACAGTTTCTTATATCAATACAGTTGAAAAATACAAACATTTAATGTATACTGATACTATAGAGGAGAACCTTAAAAAGTATGAATGAAATAACTTTAGCTATACCTTTTTATAATACATCTCAGTATTTTAAGGAGGCAGTTGAATATGCATTGGATAATGATTTTGTTAAAGAAATAGTTGTTAATGATGATAATTCAACTGAAGAGGAATGGAATAAACTGAATGAAATTGTAGATACTTTAAATGTAAGTAAAATTAAATTATTCAGAAATGAAACAAATCTCGGTGGATTTAGAAACAAATATACTGCTGTTCAAAACTCAACTTGTGAGTGGATATACCTTCTAGACAGCGATAATCATCCAACTAAGAAAACTTTGGATGTGATCGAGAGTATTGAAAATCCAAATGCTGATTTTTGTTATATTCCACAGACATTACTTTTATATAATAAAAGTGATGGGTATACTAATCAAGTTACTTACAACTTTAAGTATGATAAGATTGGAATAGATGAAGCGCAAGATGCTCTTCTTAAGAAGACAAAGTATATTGATTGGTTTTTGAATACTGGAAATTTTGTATTTAATAGAGAAAAATATCTTGAAAGGTTGAAGGATGGATATGAAAATTTAGAAGAACCCGTGTATGCTTGTAGCATAGCTTTTTCATATCATTGGATGAGTAAAGGTGGATTTTATAAAGTTGTTCCCGAAATGGAATACTATCATAGGCTTAGAGGTGATAGTTATTGGAATTCTTGTGGTAGCAATTCAGATTATTCTGCACAATATTATCATCAACGTATTATAGACCTATTATGATTACTGTAGCAATACCTTTTTATAATAACCAAGAGTATCTTGGACAAGCATTAGAACCACTACTTGACTGTGATTTTGTTTCTGAAATCATCATTCATGATGATGCGTCAGAATATCAAATATATTCGGATCATCCAAAAATAAAAATTTATAGGAATGATAAAAATTTGGGTGCTTTTAAAAACAAATATCTTGCAGTTTCAAAATCCACAAACGAATGGGTTTATCTATTAGATAGTGATAACTATTTTTTTGATAACTCTTTAGAAGTTGTTAAAAATATTAAACCTCAGAGAGGTAGATACTATTCTCCATCTCAACTTCATTTAGTAGATGATGGTTTGGATTCTAGTTTAAATGGAAAAGTCGTTAAGTATGATTTTGGAATCGTTGATGCAACTAAAGCAAAGTCATTACTTCAATCTGGTATTGGTGAGTTTGAATGGTTAATTAATACTGGAAACTTTTTTATTCATAGAGATGATTATATTGAATCTATGAAGGATGTTTTTAATGATCCAACATATCCATATTTTGAAGCAGATGCAATTGTTTTTTGTTATAATTGGTTGAAGAGGGGAAATATTATTGAAGTTGTAGATAATTTATGGTATAATCATAGATTAAGAAGTAATAGTTATTCGCATTCTGTTGGCAGCAAGAATGCAGACTCTTTAAACTACCACAAAAATTTAATCACACAGTTATGATTCGAATTGCTGATGTACCACAGGCATTTCTACCAGAAATGCCCGTTCAATACCCACCTCATCAAGGATTTAGTCCAATGATTGAAGAGAGGGCATATTCATTTTTTAAAACTAAACAAGAACTAGAATCAGATTATATTTACATTCCTATCCAATGGACATCTTGGCATATTAATCCTGGTGGGGAATATGGTCAGAATACCAAACCATTGATTGATTATTGTAATCAACTTACCGAAAAACATCCAAACGAAAAATTTTTTACGGTTGTTCAATATGATGGTGGAACATTGGTTCCTATTGATAACTGTCGTATTTTTGCATCATCTGGTGATTTTAGTTCACCTCTTGGAAAAAATTCTGTTTATGAACCTATCCCCCTTCTTTGCGATCCTCATAGTGGATCTCCTAAAGAAGTTAGGGAATATAAAGTTGGATATGCTGGAAGAGATACTCATCCACTTAGATCGAGAATGTATGAATATTTAAAAAACTTTGAAGGTTATCAGTTTGCAATCAATCTTGATTACAATAGAACTGAGGTTTTCCGTGACATTCTATATAACTCAGTATTTGCACTCTCACCAAGAGGATTTGGACCTGCTTCATTTAGAATGTATGAGGCAATCCAAATGCAATGCATTCCCATTTATATTAGTGATAAGTTTTGGCTTCCCTTTACAGAATATATTGAGTGGGATAAAATATGTTTATTGATCAACAGTGATGAGATTGAAACTATTCCAGAAAAAGTTGATGCTTTGTTGGAAAGTGGAGAATATCAAAAAATGATTGATTATGGACAAGAAGTTTATGAAAAACATTTAACCTGGGATGGTTGTCTTAACACAATTGCGAGAATAGTATGCTAATTAATTTTACAAACTTGTATAGAAAATATAATATGAACGTTAAAGGAATCGTTCATATTGGCGCACACTACGGTGAAGAAATTCAAGAATATGTAAACAATGGCATTCAAAATATTACTGTATTTGAACCACTTTCAAATAACTTTGATATTCTTGCCGAACGTTTGGAAAACGTTAATGCTGATATTCAAGGATACCAAGTAGCTCTGGGTAGCGAAAGGGGCACTGCAACCATGTATCTCAGTAGTAATGAAGCACAAAGTAGTTCAATTTTGAAACCGAAGGATCATTTGGAGCATCACCCAGATGTAACTTTTGATGGTACTGAGGAAGTTGAAGTTGATCTTCTTGATAACTATGAACTTCGTGAAGCTAACTTTATGAATGTTGATGTTCAGGGTTATGAACTTGAAGTTTTCAGAGGTGCTACTGAAACTTTAAAAAACATTGATTACATTTACTGCGAAGTTAATCGTGGAGAAATGTATGAAGGAACCCCAATGGTTGAGGAACTTGATGAGTTCCTTGGTGAATATGGATTTGAAAGAGTTGAAACTCATTGGCCAGAAACTTGGTATAAATGGGGAGATGCACTTTACATTAAAAATGTTAAAACAAAGGAGAATGATTAATGACTAAAACTAAGAATACTATTCCTGATCCTACAAGAGGAAAAACCAGACTTATTTGGGAACCAACTTACGAATGGACTGTTAAATTTTTAAATGATCATCCTGATTTAAAAGTTGGTGCTGAGATTGGTGTTGCTGGTGGACAGCACATCAAATCTATTATGGAAAATACAAAAGTTGAAAAAATGTATGGTATTGATCCATATTATGATGAAGGTTGGGATATGCATGATTATTTTAGTGTTGATAATGATTATGGTGGATTTGATGGATTGTATGGTGAAGTTCGTGATATGTTGAGTGTATACGGTGATAGGGTAGAATTGATTCGTAAAAAATCAACAGATGCAGCACCTGACTTTGAAGATGGATCATTAGATTTTGTTTTTATTGATGGTTTTCATGATTATGAAAATTGTTTTAATGATATTAGTTTTTGGCATCATCGAGTTCGTGAGGGTGGATATGTAATGGGTCATGATTGGGAGCATAGCACTCATCCTGGTGTTCAGAAAGCTGTGATTGAGCATTATGGAGATGCTGTTTCTGGTATTCCTGAACCAGTTCACGTTTGGTATGTTCAAGTATGAAAATTTGTATTCTAACAATCGCAACAAATAAGTACATTCAGTTTGTTGAGCGTTTGCTTGATAACATTGAAGAGAACTTTCTTAATGGGCATGATATTGAATGCTTGCTTTTTACCGATCATGAAGTCGAAGCATCCGACAATGTAAGAGTTTGTCAGATTGACCATGAACCTTGGCCAATGCCAACTCTAAAAAGGTACAACTACTTTGTAAAAGAGAAGGAGTTTATCTCTCAGTTTGATTATTGTTACTACTTCGACGTTGATATGGGATTGGTGGATAAAGTTGGTGATGAAGTCCTGAGTGATTTGGTTGCCACTCAGCATCCTTATCAATCTTTCTATCCAAAAGAAGAAAGATCTTATGACAGAAATCCCAAGTCTCTGGCATATGTTCCTGTTGGAGAAGAAGGTGAGAACTATTATGCTGGTGGATTCAATGGTGGATCGACCAAGAGATTTCTTGAAATGGCAGAGGTTCTTGCTGACCGAGTGAACAAAGATCTTGAAAATGGGGTGATTGCTCTATGGCACGATGAATCCCAAATGAATCGTTACCTGATTGATAATCCACCAACTCTCAGTTTAACTCCTTCTTATTGTTTTGCTGAGGAACAAATGGGTAATCCTCAGTATCCGTATGAACCCAAAATTATTGCATTGAAGAAGAATCACAATGAACTTAGATCTTAGAGAGATACCTGCTGTTTATATGAATCTTAAACAGCATACTGAGAAAAATGAGAGTATGCAAAATCTACTGAAACAATGTGGATTTAAGCATATTATTCGTGTCGAAGGTGTTGCCCGCCCAGATAATCCTGTGGCGGGATGTTCTGCTGCTCATCATAAAGGTCTTTGTGAGATTGACCCACCATTTGTCCTTTTTGAAGATGATTGTGTGATTAAAGATTTCAGACCACAAATCGAAGTTCCAGATGACGCTGATGCAGTTTATCTTGGTATTTCTTCTTGGGGGAGAATGAATGGACACTCTGGACCTTATGTTCAATATGAAAAGGTAGACGATGATTTATACCGTGTCTATAATATGTTGGGTGGTCATTCAGTCTTGTATCTGACCGAAGAATATGTTAAAATGTGCCAAAGGATCACTTATCACGCTGGATACATAATAGAGGATTACCAAGACATTGGATTTGCTGAGGTTCAGCGTTGGTTCAATGTTTATACTTTTGATAATCCATTCTTCTATCAAACTAGTGGATATCACGGAACTGTGAATCCACTGACAAGTTATCCAACAGAAGAGTGTTTTAATTTTAACAGACAGTATTTTCTACCTGAGAGAGTTGTATGACTAAATCCCTAGTTACTGGCGGTGCTGGATTTATTGGTTCTAATCTTGTTGATCGTTTACTCGTTCTTGGTCACGAGGTTGTTGTGATTGATAATGAGTATTCTGATGCTCATGACCAGTTCTATTGGAATGACAAAGCACAAAACTACAAATATGATATTCGTGATTATAAAAATACACGCCCTCTTTATGATGGCGTAGATTATGTTTTTCATATCGCAGCAGAAGCACGTATTCAACCTGCTATTGAAAATCCCATTGAGGCAGTCAGTATTAACTCAGTTGGTACTTGTACAGTTCTTCAGTGTGCTCGTGAAGCAGGCGTAAAACGTGTTATGTATTCTTCAACATCTTCTGCTTATGGTTTGAAGAACGAACTACCAAATGTTGAGACTCAACATGATGATTGTCTCAACCCATATTCGATCTCCAAAACTAATGGAGAAAAACTGTGTTCTATGTATACCGACCTGTTTGGTCTTCCTACAGTTATTTTCCGTTACTTTAATGTTTATGGAGAACGCCAACCTCTGCGTGGACAGTACGCCCCTGTTGTTGGTATTTTTCTTCGCCAACTTGCTGCTGGTGAACCCTTGACGATCGTTGGTGATGGAGAACAGCGTAGAGATTTTACTTATGTTGGTGATGTTGTGAATGCAAATATTATGGCAGCGATTTCGAATCCTGAACCCGAAGCATTTGGGCAAGTTTATAATGTTGGATGTGGTAGAAATTATTCTGTTAATGAACTTGCTGCTATGATTTCTGATAATACAATTAATATTCCTCCTCGCCCAGCAGAAGCACGGTTGAGTCTTGCCAACAATCAAAAACTTTGTAATACCTTTGGTTGGAAACCATCAATGAAACTTGAAGATTGGCTCGCTGCACAGTTATGATTCACATTTTTACTTCAGTTGTTAATCGTCCTGATTTTGTTTCCATTCAGGACGATTTGTTTAAAAAGTTTATCATTGGGGAATATAAGTTTCACGTTGTTGATGACTCAATTGATGAGAATGTTTCGGAGCAGTTCAGAAACATTTGTCAAGAAAGAGGAATTGAATATTATAAAACACCAGAAGATCTCGAACACAGTAATCCGTCAACAAAAGTTGGTAATGTGATTCAGTGGGCATTTGATGAGATTGTCAAAAAACAATGTGCCTCTGATATTGTTTTTTGGACAGACTCGGATATGTTCTTGATTGATGAGTTTGATATTGAGAATTATATGTCTGATTGTGTGATTGCTGGTTTGCCCCAGGTAAGAAAGCATATCAAGTACATGTGGAATGGTTTGATGTTCTTTAACATGCCAAAATTGTTGGAGTTGGATTCTGATATTCGATTTAATGTCGATTTTATTGATGGTGAGCATCTTGATACTGGTGGAGAAACCTACCGTTATTTCAAGAGAAATAATTTGAGCATGAAAGAGACTGATGTTCAATACCCCTCTCATTATGAAGATATTGAACTACAAAATGATGATGTAACTGGTGGTTATAATTTCGAGTTGCATCTTGATGGTAAGTTTCTCCATTATCGGGCTGCTACAAACTGGCATTCCAATTGGAGAGGGATTGATGATCCTCTTGTGCGAAAAACAAAAATCTTCAATGTCATTATTTTCAATATTTTAAAATCGTGAAAATACAACATATAAATTCTCATTTCCCATTTATTATTATTGACGATTTTTATAGTGAGAATGAATTGGATTTAATTTGGGAGGAGTTATTTTTTCTTTGTCATATACCATTAAAACTACGTCCATCTTCAATAGATCAAGGAGCGGCTGTAGAAAATGGTAAAATTCTAAAAACAACTCATAGTGTTTATTTGGATGGAGTATATACTCAACGTGAATATTCTAATATTCTTAATGTAAATAGAAAACTTTTTGTTGAGTTTGATAATATATTTGAAACTAGTGATTCTTGGTTTTATAGAAATCTGACGTTTAATCAAGATTTTACGCAAGTTAGTTATTATGAAAATGGGGATGAATATGAAGCACACCAAGACAATTCTATGATAACATGTCTTAGTTGGTTTTATCAGGAACCAAGAAGATTCACTGGAGGTGATTTACTTTTTCCAGACTATGATATATCAATAAACATAGCAAATAATAGAATGGTGATATTTCCTTCTCATATTTTTCATAAAGTTGAAAAAGTTAAAATGGATAAGCAATATGAAAATCAAAAAAAAGGTAGATTTTGTATTAGTCAATTTCTACAAAAAGTTACTGATTTCCAATCATCTAGAAATTTAGTTTAGCAAGTTTTTTACTTTTCAGGATTTTAACAATGGATAAAAACAAAGCAGTGTATAAATTAAAAGGTCTTCCACCAATATATTATCTTAATTTAGATTCTAAACCAGAAAGATCTAAATTTATGGAAGATCAATTTAAGTATTGGGAAATTGAAAATTATGAACGTATCTCTGCTTATGATGGTACAAATGATAAAGACTTGGGGGATATTTTAAAGGGAAGATATCCCGATAACATGTCTTCTGGAGAAGTTGGTTGTGTAACTTCTCATCTGAAAGCAATGAAACATTGGTTGGAAACTTCTGATAGTCCTTGTGCTTTGATGATGGAAGATGATTGTGATTTGGAAACAGTAAAACATTGGGGATTTACTTGGAAGGATTTTTATTCCAAAGTTCCCTACGATTATGATGTGGTTCAACTTGCGATTATTAATCCTGCACAAGTACATGTTAAATTACATAAGAGATTTGTTAATGATTTTTCAACCGCTTGCTATATGATAACTCGTCATCATGCACAGAAACTTATTAATTTACATTGTCGAGGTGATAAGTATAAACTCGATCAGGGAGTTAAACCTCGTGCAGTTGCGGATGATTTGATTTATAATTCTGGAAATACATATGCAATGCCAATCTTTTTGTATAAAATTGAATTAGGATCTGATATTCATGATATACACATTGATGTTTTTCATCGTAGTAGTCACGATGGATTGTGGCAATTTTGGAAAAATCAATCTTCAGATATCCAAGATTGGGAATCATTTTTTGATTATGACCCATTTTTAGGTAGACTTCCTCCTGGTTGGGAAAATAAGTAGTAGGCATTTATACTTAAATTGTTATGATATCCAAACAAAGAGGGGCTTGACTCCTCTTTATTTTTCCTATATAATTCTGTAACAGTTCTTAACACTGATAATGACAGTCACTACTAATGATCGTGGTCAGCAAAATATGTTTGCTAAAGAACCACAAATGTATTACGAAAATTATGGGATGTTGACTCCCAATCAAGTTAAGGAGAGAACCAATGGACGCTGGGCTATGGTCGGCATTATTGCTGGGTTCGTTTCTTATGCTATCACTGGCAAACTCTTCTTCGGTATCTTCTGATGACTGAGGTACTGTTT
>Ga0129333_10001918_pt1 | contig 19079 bp, 20 predicted proteins | sample CPB6_08_DNA_FD_94474 | JGI IMG/M metagenome (GOLD analysis project Ga0129333, IMG submission 94474) | Freshwater to marine salinity gradient microbial communities from Chesapeake Bay, USA - CPBay_Sum_0.6_0.8_DNA | ecosystem: Environmental > Aquatic > Marine > Coastal | place: USA: Chesapeake... | reverse complement strand
GAGAAGATGCAAGCCTCCAAGCACGAGGTCGAGCACGCCCTGTCCGAAGGCATTGCCATCCGTGGCGGCTATGCCCCGGTGTGTGTGGTGCGCGGTGCCGATGGACGCGCCATCGCCCTGCGTGTGATCCGCTGCGAGGCCAAGGTGGTCGGTGGCAAGCTGGAGATCAAGAACATCGAAGGCACCGAAGAAGACCTGCCGGCTGACCTGATCGTTTCGGCCATCGGCCAGGCGGTGGACTTCACCGGCCTGGAGATGTTCAACAACGGCAAGGGCGCCGTGCCAGCCGACAAGAACTACCAGGTACAGGGCCATGCGGGGGTGTTTGCAGGCGGCGACATCATCCGCCCACACCTGCTCACCACCGCCATCGGCCATGGTGCGATCGCGGCTGAAGGCATTGACCGTTTCCTGGCGGGCGAGGCACAGGACAAGCGACCCAAGATCGATGTGCACACCTTTGACCTGACCCGCAAGATGATCGAGAAAGGTCTGAGCTTCAGTGAAGTGCATGAACCTATCCGCGGCACCGACAGCAGTAATGTGGCGATCCACAATTACGACAACCGCTCCGACCGCTATGTGATTTCGCACAAGGAGCTCTATCTCGGCCACTTTCCTTTCACGCCGCGCAACAAGCGCACCGTGGTCAATCTCACCGCCGAAGAAGCCCTGGGCAATTTCGAAGAACGCCTGCAGGCCCTGGTGGAGGAGAAGGCACAGGCCGAGGCCAAGCGCTGCATGAGCTGCGGCCAGTGTTTCGAGTGCGACAACTGCGTGGTCTATTGCCCGCAGACTGCCGTCTTCAAGGTCAAGAAGTCCCAGTCCACGACCGGTCGCTATGTCGACACCGACTACGACAAGTGCATTGGCTGCCATATCTGTCAGGATGTCTGCCCCACCGGCTACATCCAGATGGGCCTGGGAGAATAAGCGGCATGGAATGGGCGCGGCTGCTTGGCCTGGGGGCGCTATGCTTGCTGCTGCTTGGTGGCACCGTGAATGCCAACGAACAGCCAGGCAAATCCTCGCGCGTTCCCAAACCGGTCATCGAGTCTGCCCGTGGTGCCCAATGCGTGGAGCCAGCCGATGCGATGCGGCGCAACCACATGGAATACCTCAAGCACCAGCGTGACGACACCCTGCGCGGTGGCATTCGCGGCGCCAAGTACAGCCTGAAAGCCTGCATCGAGTGCCATGCCAGCCAGACCACCCAAAGCGTGACGGCTGCGCCCACCAATTTCTGCATCAGTTGCCACAGCTTCACTGCGGTCAAGGTTGACTGCTTCGAGTGCCACGCCACCCAGCCCGCCAAGAGTGGCGCGGCCTTCCTGCCGCTGCAACACCCTGGCGGTGCGCATGCGGTGCTGAGCCGACAACTACGCCAGTTCAAGGTCCAGGGATCCGACAAGCCATGAAGCCCGACAGCACCTCCTCCTGCGGCTGCGGCAAGAATGCCTGCAGTGATGAGCGCCCGGATGAACCCAGCCAGGTGCGGCGCAGCCTGTTGGGGGTGGCCGCAGCGGGCCTGGCCGGGGTCTTGCTTGCCCCAGGCGTGCGCCTGATCGAGATTGCCCAGGCGGCAACGCCGGGCGTAGCCACCACAGGCGCCAACCCCAAGGTGCGTTGGGGCATGCTGATCGACAGTACCAAGTGCACCCCCGGCTGCAATGCCTGCGTGGTCGGTTGCCAGACCGAGAACGGCCTGACCAGCCAGCCTGGCCCCACCGACACCCAGTACATCCGCAAGATCGAGATCAAGGAAATCAAGACCGGCCGCACTGCATCCCTGCCGATGATGTGTCAGCATTGTGCTGACCCACCCTGCGTCGATGTCTGCCCCACCGGAGCGTCTTTCAAGCGCGCCGATGGCATTGTGCTGGTCGACAAGCACACCTGCATCGGCTGCCGCTATTGCATGATGGCCTGTCCCTACAAGGCGCGCTCCTTTGTCCATGAGCCGATCACCAACCAGAAGCCTGATGTGCCACGCGGCGTAGGCACGGTGGAGAGCTGCACGATGTGCGTACATCGGGTTGACCGCGGTGAGCAGCCAGCCTGCGTGGTGGCCTGTGCGGCTGCCGGCTACAACGCGATCGTCTTTGGCAATCTGAACGACCCCGACTCGGAGATTGCCAAGCGGGTGGCGCAATTCAATACCCGACAGATCCGTGCCGACCTTAACCTGGATCCCGGGGTTCGCTACCAGGGGCTCTGAAGCATGAAGATCGATCTGCGACAACTCAAGGGCAGCGGCCCGGCCTATTACCTGCTGCTGGCTGGCCTGTTGCTCGTGACCGGCATGGGCCTGGGGGCGGCCTGGCATATGGAGCACAGCGGTCATATCGTCACCGGCATGGACAACCAGATTGTCTGGGGTCTGCCCCATGTATTCGCCGTGTTTCTGGTAGTGGCGGCATCGGGCGCGCTCAATATTGCCTCGATGTCCTCGGTCTTTGGCAAGACTGCCTTCAAGCCTCTGGCTCCGTTGTCAGGCTTGCTGGCCATCGCGCTGCTGATCGGCGGCCTGGTTGTGCTGATGCTCGACCTGGGTCGGGCCGACCGGCTGATCGTGGCCATGACCCACTACAACTTCAAATCCATCTTCGCCTGGAACGTGATCCTCTACTCAGGTTTTGTCGGCCTGGTGCTGGCTTACCTCTGGACCATGATGGAACGTCGCATGAATGTCTACAGCGGCTATGCCGGCCTGGCAGCGTTCATCTGGCGCCTGCTGCTGACCACTGGTACCGGCTCGATCTTCGGCTTCCTGATTGGCCGCCAGGCCTTTGGCTCCGCGCTGCTGGGGCCGATGTTCATCGTGTTTTCCCTGTCCTACGGACTGGCGGTTTTTCTGCTGGTCCTGCTGGCGATTAGCCTTGGCAGCGCACGTCCGCTGGAGCCTGGCATGCAAGCGCGCCTTTCACGCTTGCTCGCCATCTTTGTCGCCGCTTCGGCCTACTTTGTGCTGATCTACCACCTGACCAATCTGTACTTTGCCAAGCAGCATGGTCTGGAGCGCTTCATCTTGCTCGACGGCGGCATCTACACCTACCTGTTCTGGCTAGGCCAGATCGTCCTGGGCGGCCTGCTGCCCCTGCTGCTTCTCCTGCACCCACGCACCCGAGGCCATTCATCGATGGTGCTTCTGGCCTCCGTCCTGGTGATTGTGGGCGGCCTGGCCCAGATGTATGTCACCATCATTGGCAGCCAGGCTTTTCCCTTGGATATCTTTCCTGGCTACTCCATTAGCAGCAGCTTTGGCGATGGCGTGGTGGCGGCCTACACCGCCAAGCTCCCCGAGTGGCTGCTGGGTCTGGGCGGATGTGGACTGGTGGGCGTGATTGTGCTGCTGGCGATCAGAAACCTGGCCTTCGTCCCGCAGCGACTCGATCGCTTCCCCACCGAGCCAACGGGCACCGAGGCTGCGCATTAGAGCACTTGGCACCATGGACCGCCTGATCGTTTCTGCTGCCCACAAGTCGTCGGGCAAAACCACCCTCAGCCTGGGCCTGTGCGCTGCCTTGAGATCCCAGGGTCTGCGGGTACAGCCCTTCAAGAAGGGGCCAGACTATATCGACCCAATGTGGCTGACCCAGGCCAGTGGCAGGCCTTGCTACAACCTGGATCCCCATCTGATGACCCAGGCGCAGATCCTTCACCTGTTTGCGCGCCATGCCGCACAGACCGATCTCAGCGTGGTCGAAGGCAACAAGGGTCTGTACGATGGCTTGGCTCTGGATGGCAGCAACAGCAATGCAGCCCTGGCCCACATGCTGGGCCTTCCCGTGCTGCTGGTGATCGATGCGCGCGGCATGACCCGTGGCATTGCACCGCTCATACTGGGCTACCAGGCCTTTGACAAAAACATCCGGATTGGCGGGGTCATCCTCAACCGACTCGGCGGCAGCCGGCATGAGGCCAAGCTGCGCGCTGTGGTGGAACACTACACCGATGTGCCGGTGCTGGGTGCAGTTGCTGAAGACAGCGATCTTGCCGTGGCCGAGCGTCACCTGGGGCTGATGCCAAGCAACGAGCACGCCCAGGCCGACGCCCTGGTCCAACGCATCGGGCAACGTATTGCCCAACAGGTCGACCTGACACAGGTGCGGTCGCTGGCAGCCAGTGCGTTGCCCCTGGCCGACCCACGCCCCACGCCCGCCAGCTTTAGCGCTACTTGCGCAAAAACTGTGCGCATAGGCCTGGCGCGCGACCGCGCTTTTGGCTTTTATTATCCCGACGACCTGGAAGCCTTGCAGGCTGCTGGCGCGGAGCTGCTGCCCTTTGACACCCTACAAGACGCCGCCTTGCCCGAGCAACTCGATGGCCTGTTCATCGGAGGCGGCTTTCCAGAATTGTTCATGGACCAGTTGCAGGCCAACACCAGCTTGAGCAGCCAGATCGCACAGGCCATCGAAGATGGCCTGCCGGTGTATGCCGAGTGTGGTGGCCTGATGTACCTGGCCCAGACGCTGAACTGGAAAGGGCACAGCTGTCGCATGGTGGGCGCCCTGTCCGGCAATGTCAATTTGCACGAGCGACCGGTCGGACGCGGCTATGTTCACCTCAACGCCACCAGCCAGATGCCCTGGCCTGGCTTGCAAGGCCAGCAAGTGCACGGTCACGAGTTTCATTACTCTTCGCTGGACCCGGCGCCCGAGCAGTCGCACTGTGCCTGGCAGGTGCTGCGTGGACACGGCATCGATGGCCAGGTCGATGGCATCGTGCACCGCAATGTGCTGGCATCCTATGCCCATCTGCGCAGCCTGGGCCCACGGGGCTGGGCGCCAGCTTTTGTTGATTTTGTGCGCCGTTGCCGGGTCGGCACGCCACGCACGCTGGCTGAACACTGAAAGGAAATCGCGATGTTTACATTGACTCGCGCTGCGGCGCAACAGATACAACGGGCTGCACAAGACAGTGGGGCGCAGGACATGGTGCTGCGCGTGGCTGCCCAACGGCTGGCTGACGGCTCACTTGATTACGGCATGGGTTTTGACGAAAGCACCGACAACGACACCCGCCTGTTGATCGAAGATGTGGCCGTGGTGCTGGCGCCAAGCCATGCCCAGCTGCTGGAGGACACCGTGCTGGATTTTGTCGAACTCGAGCCGGGTCAATTCAATTTCATTTTTGTCAACCAGCAATCCGCTTTCACCACCGCCAGCGGATGTGGCAGCGGTGGCGGTGGCGGTGGCGGTGGCGGTGGCGGTGGCGGTGGCGGCTGCGGCAGCGGTGGATGCGGCACCGGCGGTTGCAGCACCCATTGAGCCAAACCATCAGCACAAGCTCCGATATGCGTTCAAGCTCTGGCGGCCGGGTTTATCTGGTAGGTGCAGGACCGGGTGATCCGGAACTGCTGACCCTGCGCGCGGTGCGCCTGCTGCAACAGGCCGACGTACTGGTTTATGACAACCTGGTGTCGCCTGGCGTGCTCGATTTCGCGCCAGCCAATGCAGAGCGCATCTACGCAGGCAAGCGGCGCAATGAGCACACCATGCGACAGGAACAGATCAATGTCCTGCTGGTCAAGCTGGCGCGCGAGGGCAAGCGGGTGGTCAGGCTCAAGGGCGGAGACCCCTTCATCTTTGGCCGTGGCGGTGAAGAAATGCAGGAGTTGGCGGCAAAAGGCATCGACTTCGAGGTGGTGCCCGGTGTGACAGCGGCGTGTGGCGTAGCCAGTTATTCAGGCATCCCACTGACCCACCGCGATCATGCCCAAGTGGCCCTGTTTGTCACTGGCCATCTCAAGGACGGCAGCAAGGTGGAGCTGGACTGGCCGGCGCTGGTGCGTCCCAGCCAGACGGTAGTGATTTATATGGGCCTCAACGCCTTGCCTGAAATCTGCCGCCAGCTGATCGCGCATGGTGCGCCTGCCAGCCGGCCCATCGCGGTGGTGCAGCACGGCACCATGGCCAGCCAGCAGGTGCTCACCGGCACTTTGGCCGACATGCCCCACAAAGTGGCAGCCGCCAAGCTGAGTTCACCAAGCTTGCTGATCGTAGGCGATGTGGTGACCCTACAAGAAACCCTGGACTGGTTCAGGCCAACAGGAGCTGCTGGCCAGGACACAGCTGCCTTGCCCCTGGACATCTTGACTTCACTGCAGCCTTGAGGCTTGCAGGCTACTCGCCAACCGAGTCAGAACTTTCCACGCTGCTGCGATGTTCAAAGGCGAACACGGCAGCTTCAACTCTTGAATTGAGGCCCAGCTTGGCCATGATATGGCGCACATGCAGCTTGACCGTGTTGTGGCTGATATCCAGCACCTGGGCAATCGCTTTGTTGCTTTTTCCCTGGGCGACCTGCTCAAGCACCTCGCGCTCACGTTCAGTGAGGATGGCAACCAGGTCCCGCTTGGACGTGCCCTTCTGCCCATTTGGCATATCAGGACCACTTTGTCTGTTTTGTCTGTTTTGTCTGTTTTGTCCGCTTTGCCACATTTGCGCCAGTTTGGCAGCCATGGCAGGCGCCACCACCAGTTCCCCCCGCGCAGCACGCCCGATCGATTCGATCACGGCCTCGGGTTCCATATCCTTGAGCAGGTAGCCTTTGACGCCGGCGCGCAGGGCAGCGGCCAGGTCATCCTCCTCAGCGCTCATGGTCAGAATGACCACAGGGATATCGCAGCCCTCGACACGTAGCTGGCGTAACAGGCTCAATCCGTCCGTTTGCGCCAATCTCAAGTCCAGCACCAGCAAGTCGGCCTGTTCTCTGCACAACATCGGCAGTACCAGCTCGGGCTGGCCGGTGGCGCCCACCACCTTCATGCCGCCACGACCCTCGAGCAGTTCGGTCAGGCCGCTACGGCAAAGCGAGTGGTCATCAACCAGGAAGATACGCACCGCATCCATCAGCCGCAGCTCCCTGGATCATCGCTTGGCGTACTGGCAAGTTCGAGAGGCAGCAACAAGCGCAAGAGGGTGCCACCACCTGGTTGCGGCGAGACCGAGAGGGCGGCGCCCAGACGTTGCGCCCGTTCATGCATGATGCCCATGCCGAAGTGTGTGGTGCCCGTCAATGCAGGCGGGTCGCCCACGCCCTTTCCATTATCCGCCAGTGTCAGCTCCAGACACCCACGCACAACCTTCAGGCTCAAGCAAGCATGCTGGGCGTTGGCGTGACGGATCACATTGGCCAGGCCTTCCTGGGCAATATGAAAAACCTGCAAAGCTTGTTCTGCAGGCAGCTGCGGCAAGCCCGGCTCATAGTGGAATTCCAACGCGCAGTCAGAGCGCATCCTGAATTCGCCGGTCAACTCCTCCAGGGCATGGCGCAAGCCACGCGGATCGAATGGGCTGCGGTAATGCATCAGCAGTTCACGCACCTCACGCTGCGTGCCCTGCAGAGATTGCGCAAGATCATCGATGTAGCGCTGCGCCCGGGGCTGATCGGGCTTGGCCAGCGCCTCGCGCAACAGGGGCAGGCGCATGTTCATATAAACCAGGTTCTGGGCGATCGAGTCATGCACCTCGGCAGCCATCAGCCTGCGCTCATCCATCACCGTGGCGTAGAGCAATTCGCGTGACTGTTCAGACTGCAACAGCGACAGCCCGATCAGCGCACTGGCTGCGCCCAGCAAGGTGAGCAGATCCGCACTGGGTTGCTGCGCGTTGGCATAAAACAGCTGGCAACAGCCAAGCGGTTTTTCCTGAGGGTGCAGCGGCAGCACCAGTGCACCCTGGCAGGCCGGCATGATTTTTTTCAGGTCAAGGCAGCCAGCAAGTTGCTTGGCATCCAGCCAGTGACTGGGTTGCGCTTCAGAGACCAGGGCACAGCGGGCGCAAGGGCTTTGGCACTCCAGGCTCGCAGCAACAGTTTGCGTTGCCAGACCCTGCGCTGCCAGCATACGGCATGGGCCTTCTGCCTGCGTCAAAGCGCAAACCACTCCTGCATCGGCCCCTGCCAGCCTGATGAGGCTGGCCAGGTACTGCTCAAGCAGCCCCCTCGTCTTGACCGCCCTAGCCTCGACCGGACCGGCCGAGTTGGCAGAGGCAACTGGTGAATTCTGATGGCCTGGCCCTACACCCATGGCACTACACCGGTCTGTCCGACGCTAAAGAAAACTCACACATCATGGTTCGAGCGTAACCTCCAAGGTGCTACGGATCTAGCCCTTGTTTCAGGAATTGATCTAGGTGCCTGGATGCCAAATCTGGCTCCAGCAAACTTATTCATTGCAAGCAAGGCTTGCATACCCCCTAGGATACCTCATCACCCATTTGGGTAGGTAGTGACTTACCCTTGGAGGTAGTTGACTGCAAGTGTCAGACTTGAACTAATTGGGGCAGGATATTTCAAACTGGTGGTTAGCGCTTTTTCGCCAAGCAGCCAACGCCCATTTGGCACACCGCCCTTGGACTTTTCCAGCTTGGTTTGTTTAAGATTTGATCTAATCGCTTTCTTGTCCTGAATGCTGCGTCAAGCCATCAGAATGGGCAACACCATCTAAACTTTAAGGAGACCTGAATATGGCATTGGTGGAACCTCATGGCGGTAGCGGACTGCATTCTTTGTTGCTCGAGGGCGATGAACTTGCCGCAGAACTTCGGCGCGCTGCCTCCCTGCCCAAGCTCCAGGTGAGTTCGCGGGAAAAAGGCGATCTGATCATGCTGGGCATTGGCGGCTTTACCCCCCTGAGCGGATTCATGACCAAAGCCGACTGGCAAGGCGTGTGCGACGGCATGCGCATGGCCAGTGGATTGTTCTGGCCGATCCCGATCACCCTGTCGGCCAGCACTACGCAGGCTGCAGCCATTGCCGTGGGTGCCGACATTGCCCTGACCGATCCGGACAACGGCAGCATTCTGGCCACCCTGCGGGTGACCGAAAAATACACGATCGACAAGGCGCATGAATGTGCCACGGTATTCCTGACCACCGACAGTGCACACCCCGGTGTCAAGCAGGTGATGAGCCAGGGCGAAGTCAATCTGGCTGGCCCGGTCAAGGTGCTGTCCACTGGCGGCTTTCCCGAGCAGTTTGGTGACCTGTTCAAGACGCCCAAACAAACTCGCGCGCTGTTTGAGCAGATGGGTTGGTCCAAAGTCGCCGCGTTTCAGACCCGCAACCCGATGCACCGCTCGCATGAATACCTGGCCAAAGTGGCGATCGAAACCTGCGACGGCGTGCTGATCCACTCCCTGCTGGGTAACCTCAAGCCGGGCGACATTCCGGCCGATGTGCGAGCCAATGCCATCGGCACCCTGGTGGACAAATATTTTGTCAAGAACACTGTGATTCAGGCGGGCTACCCGCTGGACATGCGCTACGCTGGCCCGCGCGAGGCGCTGCTGCATGCGGTGTTTCGCCAGAACTACGGCTGCTCGCATCAGATCGTCGGGCGCGACCATGCCGGTGTGGGTAGCTACTACGGGCCGTTCGATGCGCACCATATCTTCGACCAACTGCCCCCTGATGCTCTGCAGACCCAGCCCATGAAGATCGATCTGTCCTTCTGGTGCTACCAATGCGGTGGCATGGCCTCGGGCCGTACCTGTCCGCACGGAGACGCCGACCGGCTGCAGGTCTCTGGCACCCAGTTGCGCAAGTCTTTGTCTGAAGGCGCCGAGGTACCGCCCGAGTTCAGTCGCCCCGAGGTGCTGGAAATCCTGCGCAGCTATTACAAGAGCCTGGACGGCTAGGCATGCTGTGATCCACTGCCCAAACTTTGCCTGGAAAACTCGAGAAAGCTCGAGACCAGCTGGGAGTGGATCCTCTCCTTGGGATAGACCACATAGAGGTGACGGGTCAGCCGCGGCAGCAGCGGCACCTGCACCAGTTGTCCAAGCCGCACTTCATTGACCACCGTAGCGCGTGACATGATGGAAAACCCGAGGCCGGTCGCCACCAGGCCCTTCAAGGCTTCCGGACTGCCCAGTTCCATCACGCGCTGCATCGAATCTACAGCCACCCCAGCCTGGCGCAGGTAGTTGTCGATCACATCGCGCGTGCCCGAGCCCTGTTCACGGCTGATATAGGCGTGATGGGTCAGCTGCTCCGGGCTGACAGACACCAGCCGGGCAAAGGGGTGGCTGGGTGCACAGGTCAGCTGCAATTCATCCTCGCAGCAGATATCGCCTGCCAGCGAGGGCAGATGCGACTCGCTTTCGATGAAACCGATATCCAGGCTACGGTCGGCTACCCGCTCCTGCACAGCACCAGAGTTGGCCACCAGCAGCTGCGGCACCACCGCCGGATACATGGCCTTGTAGGTTCCCAACACCTTGGGCAGCAGGTAATCGGCAATGGTGGTGCTCGCGCCGATCAGCAGGGAGCCGCTGAGCTTGCCACCGAGTTCCTGCAGTCGCTGGTCAAGCTCGGCTGTGACATCGAGAATCCGCTCGGCATATTCCAGCGCCAGCACACCCGCCGGGGTGAGGGTGATACGGCCACGGGCCCGGTCGAACAGCCGGGTGTTGAAATGCTCTTCAAGTTGCTTGATCTGCGAAGTCACCGCTGGTTGTGTCATGAACAGCGCCTCAGCCGCCTTGGTGAAGGAGAGGTGCTTCGCAACCGCGTGAAAAACCTGGAGGCGGCGATCTGCCATGTCTGAATCCGAGATAAGGGGCCGCGGCCGATGACGGCCTGGACAAGCAGCACCCTCGGTGCCGGCTTATGTGGAGCCGCCCAGGGGTGCCTTTTCAGACAAGTATAGTCTTTGAGGTTTCTCTGCCGCCCGCATCGGGGCAATCCGGGGCGGCCGGCTTCCTAGGCCGCCAGGCCTAGGGATGGGGAATCAGGGCTTTTTGGGAGTCTGGTAAGGGGCGACCTTATGGGGCGCCTTCCATTCCGTCTCAAAACCCACAAAACCTTTGTCGCTCGGCGCTTTTTGGCGGGTGGTGTAGTAAGGCGTTTTGCCGTCAGGAACTTGAGAGATAGGCTTTTGTTCACTCATATCAGGCCTTTCAGGGATGTAGGGGCTGTTTGCAGGTATAAAAATCGAAATCGTTCAATCTGTCTGGTTTGTTGTGGCAGCGCTCAGATGGGCCGCATCAATGCGGGGTCGAGGTCCACATTGGCAGTTGGCGCTTCGCCCACCCGGGTTTCCTCTTCCGTGGCATCACGCACCGTGAGGATCTGCAGGCTGAACACCACCTCGCGGCCGCTCAAGGGATTGTTGCCGTCCACGGTCAGTTTCTCGTCATCCAACCAGGTCACGATGAAACTGCGGGTCTGGCCCTTGTCGTTTTCCATCAGGATGGAGCAGCCCACCTGACGGTACTCTTGCGGCACATTGTCAATATGGTCAGTGAACACCAAGCTCTCGTCGCGCGGGCCAAAGATCTGGTTGCCATCAATCGGCACATCGATCACCTCCCCGGCACAGCGGCCCTCCAGTTGATGGTGCACTGCGGGCGACAGAATTTCATTGTGCCCATGAACATAGCCCAGGGGAAACTCCACCTGGGTCAATACATGTCCGGTCTTGCGGTCGCTCACCTTGTAGGTGAGCTCGACAAATTTCCCGTCCTGAATAGTTTCACGCATATCGGTCCTGTTGTCGCCAATTAAAAGATCGAGGCGGCAAAAATTCTGACCTGACCCTGCTCATAGCCCAGCACCAGACGGCCCAGCCACTCACCTTTTTTCTTGGTGCTGCGCTGGCGGAACAAAACCGTCACATGCTCGCCCCGGCGGATCAGGCCCAGGTTGTCAAAATTGTCCGACAGGCTGCGCGCCAGTTCGCTGTTGGCAAACTGGTGATTGACTTCCACCTGATTCATGGCCAAGGCAAAGGTGGTGGAGAAATTCTTGACGAAATCCCCATACTTGCCTTCGTTGGAAAACTTGAGCAGGTCGCGCCATAGCGGATCCGCCAGCGCCCGGATTTCCTCATCGCTTTTGTCGATGATGTTCAAGCCGGGCTTGTGCTCATTCGTAGGCGTTGTTTGGGTTGGGCTTAGCACTGCTGACATATCACTTTCCAGGGACCCGTCTTCGTCCGACTGAGGACCGATCTGGCAGGTTTTGCAATCACTCGTTTTCCGACACCAGGTGGTAGCAGGGTGCCTTCTCCATGGTGTACTCGCCAGTCTGTGGATCGCGACGTGACACCGTCAACACGTGCCAGTTCTCGTCATCCACCTTCATGGCGTCGCCCCGGTAGTAATAACCGGGCCAGCGGGTCTCCTTGCGGAACAGGGTATGGTGGGTCACACATTCGGCGGCACGATGGCGGTGCTTCAACTCCCAGGCCCGCAGCAGTTCGTGAATATCTTCAGCTGCCAGATTCTCAAGATCCTCTTCCATCAGGGCCAGTTTTTTCAGGCCGATATTGAGCAGCTTTTCATTGGTCATGTAATTGACCGTCACGCCACCGCAGTACTCGTCCATCAGCTTTTGCAGACGGTCCAAGCCCTGCTTGGGGTTGATGTAGTGCGGGTTGACACTACCTGCCACGATGGCATTACGGTAAATCTTGTAATGCTCCATCGGCTTGTAGATCTCCTGCCTGCGGCGCTTGATCTGCTCCTCAGAAACCACAATGCCCTCGGCTTTGCCGTCGTCGATGTACTTGCAGGCGGCCTTGGCGGCCAGACGCCCTTCGGTGAAGGAGCCGGAGGAGAAAGCGTGCGGCGTACCTCCCACTGCATCGCCGGCACCGAACAGGCCTTCGATGGTGGTCATGCGGTTGTAGCCCCAGAAGTACTCAGGTGGCGACACATCCTCCGGGCCGGAGCACCAGGCGCCCGAGCCAGTGGCATGCGAACCCATCACATAGGGCTCTGAAGTGGTGAGTTCAGGGTTCTCGTTCTTGGGATCCACATCGGTGGCTGCCCACAGCACGGCCTGGCCAACCGTCATGCCCAGGAAGTTTTCCCAGCCCACCTCTTCCAGATGCGGGTCCTGAAAAGCCTTCATGGTCACCATATGGATCGGGCCACGACCGGCATTCACCTCGCTGATGATGCAGTGGTTGCGCAGGCAGGTCGGGATCGGCCGGTGCGTCAGGTGCGAGGCCTCGGGATCGAGGTACTCTTTGCCCACCATTTTCTGCAACTCGGGGAACCACTTGGATTCATACTCTTCACCCAGACAGTTCTGGGTATAGGTTTTCAGGTGCAGGAAATAGGCGCCCACCGGGCCGTAACCGTCCTTGAAGCGGGCCAGCACAATACGGTTCTCCATCTGCGTCATCTTGGCGCCGGCGTTGATCATCAGACCATAGGCCGAGGCTGAGGACCAGGGCGCATACCAGGTGCGGCCCGAGCCTTCGCCCACCGAGCGCGGCTTGAAGATGTTGGAGGCACCGCCCGCACCGCAAATTACGGTCTTGGACTTGAACACATGGTAGTTACCAGTGCGTACATTGAAACCCACTGCGCCAGCCACCCGGTTTTCCTTGCTGTCGTCCATCAGCAGGTGAGTCACGCAAATGCGGTTGAACACCTTGTCAGCCGATTTCTTGGCCGCTTCAGCCACGATCGGCTTATAAGATTCGCCATGAATCATGATCTGCCAGCGACCCTCGCGCAGGTAGCGCCCGGTCTTGGGGTCTTTCATGATCGGCAGGCCCCATTCTTCGAACTGGTGCACTGTGGAGTCAACATGGCGCGCCATATCGAACAGCAGGTCTTCACGCACCATGCCCATCAAGTCGATCCGCGCATAACGCACATGGTCCTCGGGCTTGTTTTCACCCCAGCGGGTACCCATGTAGCAGTTGATGGCGTACAAACCCTGAGCCACCGCGCCCGAGCGGTCGATATTGGCCTTTTCTGCGATGACAATTTTCTTGTCCTGACCCCAGAACCTGGCTTCCCAGGCGGCACCCGTGCCGCCAAGACCTGCACCGACCACCAAAATGTCGATGTTGTCTTCAACAATAGTTTCGTAAGCCATCAGTAGTACACCCCTTCCTTAAGCTTCAGACCGGCGGACTCCAGGGTGTGCAGCCCCCCCTCGTCCAAGCGGATGTATTTGGGCTCGTTGTAGAGCAGTTGCCCGTCACGCATGTCCTTGCTCGGCGCAGGCACCTCGGCCAGCTTGGGAATCGCGGTGCCCCAGGGCTTGGTGGTGATGGGCGACAGGAAATTCTTTTCCGTGCCATTGCGAAACTTGATGCGCCAAGCAATCGTGCCTTTCTCCTCGTCCCGGTCCACCCGTACGCTATGGCCCAGTGGGGCAAAGTCAGCGTATCCGCGCACATCAATCGCGTGTTGCGGGCAGGCCTTGACGCAGGAGTAGCACTCCCAGCACATATTGGGTTCAATGTTGTAGGCGCGACGGTAGGTCTTGTCGATGTGCATGATGTCCGAAGGACAGATATCGACGCAGTGTCCGCAGCCATCGCAGCGCGTCATGTAGACAAAGGTAGGCATTCTTGAGTCTCCTTGAGGATTCCGATAGGTTTTGAGGCCAATAAGGGCAGATTAATAGTGACGGGGCGCTTCGCGTTTGATGCCCAGCCCCATGTTCATCGGGGCGTTTTGCAACAGCTCCATCGAATGGCGCTTCTGCTGTTCGGGGTCATCACGGGTATGGGTTGGCAAGCCCTCAGCGCTACCGTTGGCTTCAGAGATGCGTTTTTCAAACGCGGCCGCAGGCTTGAAGAACATATGGGCAAACTTGGACCAGGGCACGCCGGCAAACAACACTGTGGTAGCCAGGATGTACAGCACAAACAGGACACCCACACCTGCTCCAGTGGCTGCCCAGAGCAGCCCCAGAGTGGTGCTGATGAGCAAGGAAAGGACAAACAGATCGGCTTTCATCAGCCGCCAGGGCGAACGCCCCTCGGCAGCGACATCCACACGAATGAAAAACCAGAACCAGTAGCCGCCTACGCAGACCATCAGTCCACCCAGCCACCAGAGCTGGGCCCACATGGCATCGGCCTTGGGGTTGAACACCATCACCACCGTCGCCAGCACATAGAACACGAAACCATACATGCCCAGCAGGTGGGCCACCCGGCGCCGCTGATTGCAAAACTCGCCCGAGGCCAGCACATCCACCACCGCGGTCTTGACCGCGATCGAGACCAGTTCGCCACCTTCGACCGGGCGCTGGCCGGTCGATTTGGACTTGCGGAAGTTTTCAAAGAAATAACGGGCGCTGCCTTTGTGAACAATGTCAAACAAGGTTCCCGCCACAACCAGCACAAACATGAGTATGAGAAAGCCCTGCATGAGTGAGGGCGAAATAGAGGCCGATAGCCCGGCAAAAGGATTGGTAGCAAACATCAATTTGTCTCCTGGTGTTTGTGATCGTTTTTGCTGGCAAACACTTTAAAAACCAACAAATTAAAAACCAAGAAATGCCCTCGTCGTACTCATGATTCGAGCTTCCGAAATTCATTCTACAAGGACTACTTGGGGACTTTAGACAAAAAAATCTATGACGCCATAACCAGGACCGATTCACAGACAGTGAACACGAATATTTTTGGCGACGGATCTTTTTGGGAGGCTCGCGGCCTTTGGTTTTAGGCGGGCACTGGATGCACAGTGAATTGCAGCGTGTCCAAATCTGCCAGCATCCAGGTGGCTGGCGCCCCCAGGCCCGCCACCGTGCCGGGATTGAGCAACCAGCTCTTGCCGCCCTTGATCGTGGCTTGCTGCACCGCCGAGGCGGTGTGGTCGTGGCCGCAGCAGACGATGTCGTAGTCGCCGGTACAAGCCAGGCCGCGCGCATAGTGTGGGTAGTGGGTGGCAAAAATGCGGCGTCCGGCCAACTCAAGGGTGGCGTCAGCGCCGTGGTACTCGATCTGCCCTTTGGATTCACGACACACATTCCAGAGTGCGCGCATGTCGCCCAGGTTGTTGCCATGCACCAGATGCACAGGCAGCCCCATGGTCAGCAAGGGGCGCAAGGTCATTGCACCGATCAGGTCACCGCAATGCAGCACCGCCTGGGCGCCAGCACGGATCCCCTCCGCAACAGCGGCAGCCAGCATGGGCGCACGGTCATGACTGTCGGAAACAAGGCAAAGCTTCATGAAAATCCTCGGATCGCTTGGTAAAAGCATGATGCGCGGACAAATCACACCAAGCGCATCCCAATCAAATGGAACCCGGTCAGGCGATGACCGGGTAGTGCGCCACTATAGCAACCGCGAAACAGCGCAAAAGCACAGCAGCTTTAGGATGATCTCAAGCTCAAGGTGGCACACTCAACTGGCGCAGTTCCATGGATTGGGAGGAAATGCACCAGACTCAGATCTGCCGCCAGGGCAGGCCGCGCATGCGCCAGCCCCCCAAGGTGCCGCGGTGGTGGTCCTTGTCCAGGTTGCCTTCAAAGCCCTCCAGCACATTGCTCACATCGGTAAAGCCGTGTTGCTCCAGCGCCAGCCCGGCGTCCACCGAACGCTTGCCGCTGCGGCAGATCAGGATGATCTGTCTATCCTTGCGCCCGGCCATGCGCAAGACCTGGTCGCAGAAATGCGGGTTGACCTCGAACTCGATGCCCTGATTCCACTCGACATTGACCGCATCGGTGGGGTGACCGACATAGAAAAATTCAAATTCGGTGCGGCAATCGATCAGCAGCGCATTGGGGCTCTCCTGAAGGATGTCATAAGCTTGCTGTGGTGTCAGATGATCCATGATTCGCTCTCCATGGAGGTATTGTGCAGCCTTGAGACCTTGCAGCCAACGATTGATTAGTCATATCGATATAACCGGGCGCAGCAATTCCAGTCAGGCCTCCATTAGGATACAGGCCTTGGGCGCATTGGGCTGCCCGATCTTGCATTGCGCTGAGCGATAGTCATTAACTTTTTCACCATGACCACTAGTCCCCAAGTGCCGAGGGCGCTGTCTGAAGCCGAACTGACCGAATTGGGAATCCGCGCCTTTGTAGGGCTGGGCCTGCCCCAGGAGGATGCCCAGGCAGTCTGTCAGATTCTGGTGCTGGCCGATCTGTTTGGCCTGAGCACTCACGGCATGAGCCGGGTTGAATCGTATGGCGAGCGCCTGCTGGTAGGCGGCATCAAGGCGCGCGCCCAGATTCGGGTTGAGCGGGTAGCGCCTGCCATGGTCAAGGTCGATGGCGACAACGGCACTGGCCCACTGGTTGGCATGCGCAGCCTGCAAGCAGCGATGGCGCTGGCGCGGGAATGCGGGGTGGGCATTGCACTGGCCCGGGGCAGCAACCATTTCGGCCCGATTTCCCCCTACTCCTACCTGGCGGCCAAGGAGGGCTTTGCAAGCATCATCGGCAGCAACGCCACCACCACTATTGCCCCCTGGGGCGGCAGCGATGCGCGCCTGGGCAACAGCCCACTGGGTTTTGGGGTGCCCAACCCGGGCGGCCAGCCCTTTTTGCTCGATATGGCTATGAGCGTGGTGGCCCGCGCCAAGATCCGCAGCGCACTCAAACGCCGCGAATCCATTCCTGAGACCTGGGCCACCGACAAACAGGGCCGGCCCACCACCGACCCGGCACAGGCACTCGACGGTTTTCTGCTGCCCATCGGTGGCCACAAGGGCTATGGCCTGGCCTTGCTGGTCGACCTGTTTTCGGGTCTTCTGTCAGGGGCCGCCTATCTGAACCATGTGAAGTCCTGGGTCGATGCGCCCGAGGAGCCGCAAAACCTGGGGCATTTTTTCATTCTGATCAACACCCAGCTGCTGGGCTCTTCGCAATGGCTGACTGAGCGCATGATGGACTTTGCCGCCATCCTGCATGAAAGCCCGCCTGCCGACCCTGGCAAACCGGTTCTGGTGCCGGGCGAGATTGAATTGGCCAAAATGGCCCAGCAGCGCCAGCATGGCATCAAAATCGACGCGTCCACCCTGGCATTGCTGCAACAGCATGCCACCAGGACATCCAATTGAGCAAGCGGCTGGAAACGGGATGTCAATTTTTGTATTGAGGAGATGAAAATGAACCGCAGAATGATGCTGGCCTTCTGCCTGCTGGCAGTCAGCCTGAGCAGCAGCTGGGCCCAGAGCTATCCCAACAAGCCGATCAAGATGGTGGTGCCCTACCCGGCCGGTGGCGCGGCCGACATCACGGCGCGACTGCTGAGCCAGAAGATGTCCGAGAGCATGGGAGTGCCAATCGTGGTGGATAACAAGGCTGGGGCCAACGGCATGATCGGTACCGACTTCGTGGCCAAGGCTGCACCCGATGGATACACCCTGTTGCTCGATGCCAGCGGACCTTTGGTGGTCAATCCCTCGCTCTACGCCAAAGTGCCGTATGACACCCTGCGCGACCTGATCCCGATCAGCCAAGCCACCACCTTCCAGTATGTGCTGGTGGTACCCACAGCGTCACCTTTCAAGAGCGTGGAGGATATTGTGGCCGCCGCCAAGGCCGAGCCGGGCAAGTTAAGTTATGGTTCCACGGGTGTTGGCGGCGGTGGGCATTTTGCTGGCGAACTGTTCGCCTTGAAAAGCGGCACCAAACTGACCCATGTGCCCTACAAGGGCAGTGCTCCGGCCTTGGCTGATCTATTGGGTGGCCAGCTCTCCTTTACCTTTGACACCATTGTCACCACCGTGCCGCAGGTCAAGGCGGGCAAGCTGCGCGCCATGGCTGTCTCTGGGCCCAAACGCGCCAGCGCGCTACCCCAACTGCCCACCATGCAGGAGCTCGGCTTCAAGGACTTTGCGGTGACCCAATTCCAGGGTCTGCTGGCACCAGCCAAAACCGATCCGGCCATCATTGCCCGCTTGCATCTGGAAATGGTCAAGGCACTGAAGTCGCCCGAGATTGTCCAGCGCCTGCAGATCGACGGCGGCAATGACCTGGTGGGCAGTTCGCCCGCCGAGTTCACCGAGCAGATCCGCAATGAGATGGAGCTCTACCGCAAGCTGATCAAAGACGCTGGCTTGCAGCAACAGTAAAGACTTCAACATGTACCAAATGGATTTGCTGGTGCAGGGCTTTCCTGGCCGTGCGGTTTGCCATGGTGGTCTGGGCTGGAGCACCGTCACCTTGCTGCGCCACAAGGACCGCACTATCCTGGTCGATGTGGGCGCCTTCGGCATCCGGCGTGAATTACAAAAACAGTTGGAAGCTCGCGCTGTTGACCCCGCTTCGGTCACCGACGTGGTGCTGACCCACGCCCACTACGACCACGCGGTCAACTTCACCCTGTTTCCCATGGCCACCGTCTGGATCGG
>Ga0129333_10001917_pt1 | contig 19089 bp, 37 predicted proteins | sample CPB6_08_DNA_FD_94474 | JGI IMG/M metagenome (GOLD analysis project Ga0129333, IMG submission 94474) | Freshwater to marine salinity gradient microbial communities from Chesapeake Bay, USA - CPBay_Sum_0.6_0.8_DNA | ecosystem: Environmental > Aquatic > Marine > Coastal | place: USA: Chesapeake... | reverse complement strand
GTCTTGATGTTACCGCGATCCTTCAACCGACGCAGAAGCGCGTTGTTGTTGGTCACGTTATCAGCGAGCTCACCAGTACGGCTTTGAATATTAGTCGCAATGATGTCGCTGATTGAGGAATTGGCAAATGCCATTTTTCAATTCTCCTTAATCAGTTAATTACAACCGTGACTGCATCTCGTCGAATGCTTCTTCGAGAAGCGCACGGCGACTCTGCGCTTTGGGAGCCGTGTTGGTTCCGGGTGTGGAACCTCTGACGCTGACCGCTGCGGCCCGAGCGGTTTTCGCCGCTCGGTCTTTTTGGGCTGCCTGTTTCGCTGCAATCTCTGCCTGTTGGGCGGCTTGCACTTTCTCAAACAGCGCCGAATCCAATCTTATAGCCTTTTCATAAGCATCTTCTAGCGTTTCCGCAACTCCACTCTGTAGGAGCTGGATCATTGTCGGGCGCGCCTCCTCGAAATGCTCTGCTTTAGAGGAAAAACTGTTGATTTCGTTTAGCAGCTGCTGGTTTTGCACCATTTCCTGCTGCTGTTTCCAACCCATTACCTCGCCGCGGACGTTATTCAGCTCGTTTTGCAGCTGGTAAACAACCGGGTCAATCGATTGCGGGGCTGCTGCGGGCATGTTGCCCTGCCCCTGCGCGAGCTGGCCCAGGTTTATTCCGTATTGATTTGCCAGGTTGTAAAAATACTGTACCCGTTGATCCGGCGGGGCATTGCGGAGCGTGAAATCGGCCTGGGCAAGCGCCGCAACAGCCTGTTCCGGGCGCAAACCAAGGCCGCGAATCGTCTGCATATACGGCTCAAGCGCTTGGTTCATTGCGTCGGCAAATTGAGCTTTGGTCAGCAAGGGCTCTACACCCTTTTTCATTTGTTCTTCGCGCTGCCAAGCGTATTCGCGCAGCTTTGGGTCGGCCTTGGCCCAAACGTCATGGTATTCCTTCTTCCAAGACGCGGGCGGCTTTGACCATACCGGCTCCTCGACGGGCTCCGGTGCGGGTTCTTCAGCTTCCGGCGCTTTGCCTTTTGTGAACCGCCCAGATTCGTCGCGCCCCGACCGTGCCGGAGTCGGATCTTCGCCCGCCTCTACGGCATCAAATTGTTGGGCGAGCAGCTCTTTGCGATCTAAAGCTTGTTCTGCGCCCTGCTCGCGGGCTGCATCTTGGTTTTCAACGTCCATCGTTACCGTCTCCTGTGGGGATCATGGGTGAATCGAATTTCGTCGCGTAACCGAGCCAGGAGCTTGTTTGCCTGGGCATGGGTCATATTGGCCAACTGGTGCCGTAGCACTTCTACCCGGTTGTTTTTGGGTTTTGGCTTGGCCACGAACTTGGTCGGATCTTCGTTACCTACCTCAATGCAGTTGTTAGCTTTGAGATGCCGTCGGTGTTCCGACCGTGAACTAATCATCCGGCCATCAATCATCGATTTATACGGCTGAATGTCGGGTACAACGTAGTGATAGCGGCCGTTTTTGTCACGTTTCCGCTCTACAAACTCCCCGTCTACTAACACATACGTTCGTTTCATAACAGTAACAATACATCCTCATCGTCCATTTCGCGATATTCGCGATATAGCGCCTCTACCCGATCAATGTCCTCGAGTAACGCATTCCAGTTGACCGTAGGCTCTGCCGCTTTCGTTTTTGTCGCGGTAAGGTGCGGCCCGACGATTGCTTCGGCCAGGGCGGGTTTAGCTTCAAAAAGCTGCTCATAAGCTGCTACTAATTCCTCTTTGCGCCGTTCGCGCCGTCGTTTTTCTTCGTCCCAGAGCTTTTGCCGTCTTTTGCCGTTGTCGCCGTCGTGCGTGTCGACAATGACGCTGGGCGGCTGGATAACTGGCGTGACGATTCCGATCGCGGTAGTGGCTTCGACTCCAGTGAGCGCAACCGGGAGGGTGTAGATAACCGATCCCGTTTCGCCCGTGGCGCTTTCGCCGTTGAGGCCGACTTCGACCGTTTCGCCTTCGTCTCCGACGAACCCGGTGGCACTAACCCCGGAGAGCTCAATGCTGATGACGGGGGTTTCGTCTCCAACGGCTCCGCTGGCGGTGACACCCGTAACGCCCGCAGTAATGCTTCCTGCGGCGTTACCGACCACGCCCGTAGCCGCTTCGCCCGTGAGCGCAACAGATTGCTGGGTGCCAAGGCTACCAATGCCTCCCGTACCGCTGACAGACGTAACCGGAAGACTGTCCCATTGCGCGTCATCCCAGGTGCCTGTATTCCAGGGGCCTTTTGCCACGGCTTATCACGCGATTCGCAGCAGTGCCGTCGACGCATCATTCGTCGGCATTGTGAGAATGAACGTACCAGCCGTAACCGTCTGCGGACCGAACGTATATACCGCAACCGACTTGTTGCTCTGGCTGCTGTTGTAAATCAATACCGCATCGAAAGCCGTCGTTAACGTAACGTTGCTGTACGTCAGTGACGCGGAAGGAGTCCAGTAAGCGGTCGTGCCACTCGAGGTCGGCGCGGTTGCATTGCTGACCGTGATACCGCCCGCCGAATAACCCGCGCCCGATACCTCATCTGTCACGCTATATGCCGTTGTACCCGCCCCAAGTGAGCCAGTAGCTAGGTAAAGCGCGGCCTTGAAAACGTCTTTTGCCGTCGTTGCCCGAGTTGGAGGTGTCCCGATTGCATGAACGCCGCCCAAGATCTCGACCTTAAAAGACGTGCACATCGCTTGTGAATTAGCCATTGATCTTCTCCAATTCTGGAAACAATGCCGGGGCTTCTTTTAACCGGACGTGCACCGATCGATGCACCAATTCGCCTTCATGCCAGTATTCCACCCAGGTCGTGAATTCATGGTCGTTTTCGATTGCGCCTTCGCGTTTCTCAAGCGCCGATTCGGCCATTTCGCCTTTGGTTGTCATCACCATTATTGCGCCCTCATTGGCGGCTCAAACTCTGCAAACGATTGCTGCATCGCTTCCACTCCGATCGCTCGTCCATCTGGGCCGCGAATGATCCGCTTCGGCGCGGTCAGCGTCGTCAGCGCTGCGCGTACGCCTCGCATGTTTTCGTCGCTCGAGGAGGCCATTTGCTCGTACAACTGTGCGATCCGATCGAGCTGCGCCCGTACATCTGCGCTCATATCGCTCATTAAACGCTCGGAAACGGCTTGCTGGGCCTCCATTTGCGGAATATCGAGGCCAGGGTTGGCATTGATACGCGCCACCATAATGGCCGTAGCCGCGTCCAAATCAGCTTTGTATTTCTCCATTTGCTGTTGCGCGGCCAACTTCTGCTGCTCAATTTGCGCCTCAAACTGCTGACGTAACTGCTCGAGCTGCGCCTCGTTCTGCGCTTTCATTTGCTCAACTTGCATCTGCGCCTGGAGCTTGGCCTGTTCTCCCTGGGCGGTCATTTGAGCCTTTTGCATTTCCATTTGGCTGCGGGCTTGCTCGGCTTCCATCGCCGGGTTTGGTCGCGGGTTTGCCGACTGCTGCTTGAGCTGCTCGGCAGCCTGGTCGATCTGGCCTTCAATCGGCCTCGAGCCCTTAAACGCCTGGACCCCAAACTTGAGAAGATCAAGCATCAGCGGCGCAAGCGTCGGCTCTTGCTGACCCACCGGCAGCGCTGACTGCACAAAAGTGCTAAACGCTTGGAGAAATTCCATGCGTTCTTGCTTGAGCTGCGCTTCGTCGATTTGCACCAGGCTATCTGCGGCGATGTCGATACGGAAGTTACGCAACGGCCGGTCCTGCATCAGTTGCAGCGCCGGGGGAATTAGTTGCTGGTCAGCCTGGCTCATCTGGTTTGCCGCGGCATACTCCAGAATCGTTTTCGGCTGGTACTTGAGGCACATAATTTGTGCCTTCAGTCGGATTACTTCAGTCGCAAACAGCGCTACGTCTTCCTGCATTGAACGCAGCCGTAAACCCGCGTACTGGCCTTTAATCTGCTGCGCTGTCGCGGTTTCCGATGCCATGCTTTGGCCGCGGATAATGTCGCTGATGCCCGTGATCTCGTAGATTTGGCCTTTGATGTCTGATCGTGCCTGGTAGCACTGAATAAGACACTGGGCAATCGTATCGATCGGCAACAAATCAATGCTGCCTTTAAGGCCGCCTTTCTCGCCAAAAGCCGCCCATTTATCGACCGGGATCAGCGCGTTGTTATCGCCCTCGGTCATTAAACGCTGCAGCGCGGGTTGGCTCGCATCGTATACGCCACGAACCCGCAGCGCCTTCACTAACCCGTCAATGCGATCCGAGAGAATGTCCAGCTCGACGGCTTGATCCTGGTAGAGCACAAAATCGGGGACCGGCACCAGGCTGTCGGAGGTCGTCGTTGCATAAAGCGGTTTTGGGCAAGGGAAGAATCCCTCAAGTCCGAGGGGGTCATCGCGTACGTCGATGAAATCGCCCATTCCTTTGCAAAACCAATAAACCTTCAGCGTCTCTTTGTCCCAAAGCTCGCAGATCTTTGCTCGGTTAAACGATCGAGCGCTGTCGTTGTAGCGGTTGATTGGCTCTGGCCCCTGGTCCAGCGGGATCTTGCGGGCCATCTCCTCACCAAACCGTTCCGCGAGGGCTTCCTTAGTCATGTATACCCAGCGCCATACCTGGGTCACTTCTTCCCAAGTGCGCCCTTGAGAATGGCCAAAATCGCGCCAATGCACATAGTCGACCGGAGCGCATTCGTATTCGATCTGCTCGAGATTCGGCGGTGCGCCTTCGCCACGTTCGATCGCGTTCGTGATCTGTTCGCCGTCATCGCCAATGCCCTGGGGTGCAACGTGCGGTTCATACCGGACCCAGCACGTTCCGCGGCCCCCAAGGAATCGATCTTCGACGCAGTATTTCATCGACGATCGGAAATCGGAGTAATGCTCGATTTCAAAGTCGATCGCCCGCTCGATCAGCCTAGCCGCAACTCGCCCGACCGGATCGTTGTCACCAAAGCGGCGCGTAACATCGGCTTTCGGAAGCTTGGCGTATACAGCCGGGATCAACGTCTGGACGTTGCTCCACAGGATGTTGAACTTCGCCGTCTCGTTACCCGTTTGCCCGCGAGTGTCATCGCGATACCGCTTAATCAGCTTTTTGACGCGGGCTTGCCATTTGGCAAATTCGTTGTCGTAAGTGCCGATTGTTCGCAAATAGCGTTCGACTTCGGTGCTCACTATTTCGGCCATGGGTTAATCCTTCGATTCGTTGCGCTTGCTAATCGACTTGGCCTTGGCCTTTGCATCTTCTTTGCTCGAGGCTCCCCAAGCACGAAGCGCAAGAGCGAGGCGTGTTGGCTTGCCGTCCTTTTCCATCGGCCCAGCCATGTTGCCCATGCGGGCGAGGAAACTAGCGCGGCGCGGATTGTCGCCCTTCTTTACGGGAGGCTTGAGCTCGCCACCCGTTTCACGCTTGTACGATTCGCGGCCCTTTTCGTTTAAACCGCCCTTCGGATTCTTGCCTTCTTTACGCTGCCAGGCTGCGCTCACTTTTTGTTCTCCGGTTTGGCGGTCTTCGCAGACTCCCGAAACGCCTCCGCGGTTGGAGCGCCCTTCTCCCCTGGCTTACGCATGCGCTCGCCAGAGCCCGCTTTGATCCGCTCCTGTTTAGCCAGGATATTGGCGTATAGGCCCGCTTTGCTCATGGCGTGAACAGCCCAACGACCGTGATCGTGGCATTACCGAGGGTCGTCGCCGTGACGCTGCCCGTCGTAGCAATGTTTAGCGGGATCGTATACACGCCCTTCGGCGTATCAGCTGGGAGGGCGGCAATCGTGACACCGCCAACCGAAAGGCTGGCATTCGCCGATACCGCCGTCGTCACTGCTACTACCGCGTGATGGACGTAATCGGCCGTTCTGCCAAATGTGCTGGTTGCTGAACCGCTCACCACCACATAGGAATACCGATACGGATTGTTAACTCCACTCATATTCGCATTCTCCTGGTCTGTGACCGTTCATGCACGGCCCACATATCATTTAACGTGACCTCGTTTTCTCGGCCCACATACAACACTTTTGCGTCCGCTCGAGGCTCTGCCTTCGGTTCTGCCCGCCAGGCAACCGCCATCATACGGAAAGCATCAGCCGGGTGACTACACCAATCGTGTCTCGGTGTCGAGCGAAATGCCTTTTTATCTTCATCCCACTCCCGTTGATACTGTCGCAGCGCTTCGATGCCTTGGTCGCATTTCTCCGAGTCGAAGTAAACACGCGGGAACATTTGACGCACAGCTTGGATGCCATCCTGGACCGACAGGTTTGGCACGATCATCAAGCTGCCAATGCCGAGCTGCGCTGCCATCTGCTCAATGACCGATTTACCGCCCGAGGCAAACGTCTTTGCGCGCGCATCATGCGGTAACTGAAACTTGCCATACCGGTAAGGCTTACTTTGCAGGATCTCAATTACCGCGGCGACCGATAGCCCGGAGGCAGTGTAAAAGTCGATGACGTGAATCTCGCCCTGGATTACCTGGTAAAACCACATCGACGTGTCGTCGGTATACCCAATGTCAAAGCTGACATGAACCGGGACATGCGGATCATAGGGAACGTGCCGGATTCGACCCTGCTCCTCCGCTCGACGGATCTCATGCCCGTAAAAGCTGCCGAGGATGGCCGCGTCCCAGCTGCACAAATACTCTTGGCTAAATAGGCTCTCGCCTTCGTCTGCGCCAAATGACTCGATATATGCCTGGCGCTCCTGGTTTAGCCGATCTTCCGTAAACACGCCCGTATCGATCGCGGTTAACCGCTCGGCGTACGCTTCGGGGTTCTTCTGCGCGGCTTTAAAGCTCAAATACGCATGGTTCCTCGAGCGCGGAGTTGTAATAAAAATCTGCCATCCATTGTTTTCTGCCAAGATAGGGCGCAAGTAGCCGCGGGCTGCAGGGTTCGTCAGCGCCCACTCCGAATACACCACCCCAGCAGGGGTGCTACCAACCAGCCGGTTATAGCTATCCGACCCGACAACTTGCCAGGTCGACCCGTTCTTAAACACGATCTGCATCTCCTGCTCTCGAGTCGCCGATCGCAGCTCGAGCGGAAATGCCTCATCGATACGGCGCTTGCCGCTGTGCGGGTTGACCGCTTCCCAGATGGCTTTTCGCGCCTGGGCATACTCGGGAAGCATGTGCCAGTAGTTTGCTACTCGCTTGAATGCAGCGCATGCGGCCCAGTGCAGCGCGACCTCATCCTTACCCGATCGCCGATGCCACACCAACTCTGCCAAAGTGCCGCCGCCCTCGAGGTACTTCCAAACCCCAAGTTGATAGGGCCGCGGGGTCCAGTTATTTGGAAGCTTTATCCGCAAAGTGAGTGATCTCCACCACTAGGGGCTGACCATCCTGGCCGGTGAGCTCGGTCCTGGCGAGCTTCGGGACGTGATACTCGACAAGATCTGTGAAGCAACGAAACGCGGCCTCCGCTCCCTTCTCCGCAGCGATCTCCTCGAGCCATCCCTGCAGACGGTCGGCGTTACCATCAACAAACCGCGCAATGGCCTCACGCGCCGCGAGAGTGGCTTTATTCGGCGTTCCCGCCTGTCTCCCACCCGTCTTTTTGCCTTTTGCCATCTGATTCGCTCTACTTTAGATCGCCTGTGAAACGATCAAGTATCGTCCTTCTTGTTGGGCATGCGCTTCATGGCCTCTGCAAGCTTTTTGCCTTTGTCGGCCTGGTTGAACTCTTTGGCCACGCCTTGCGGGATGCCCATCCGTTTGGCGAATGCGGGATCATGGGCCGCCGCGGCCATCGTCCTGGCTTGCTTTGCGCTGTGGCTTGGCATTACTTGCGCTCCGGTTGTTTTGCTGCCACGCCCAAGTTGATAGCCTTGGCCATGCTCTGCGCCAGGGATTGTGCGCTCGGGAAACTAATAGTCTTTGAATCCGAGGTAGGTGGCTTCGCTGATTTCTCCGGCTTGGTATGCGGCTTCGAGTTCATCTTTCAACCTCTTTCTTAACTCTGGATTATCGCTTAACCGAGGTAAATCCTCAAATGTCGTTGCAACAGCTTTGTCTTTTCCCCGACTGTTGTCGATTGCTGAGAATTCAACTTTCGGATTGTTGGCATATGCGGATCTGAGCTCATCCATGACCTTGCGGCTGCCGATGTGGGTGTTGCCGTGTTCTTGGAGAGGGACGGTGCGCCCCGATCCGTGCTCGCCTTCCTGGCGTGTCGCGCGGGTCAGAGCGCCGTTTCTGAGTGCTTCTGCGGGATCGCGGTAAGTGTACAGAATCTTGACCTCTCGCCCCGACTCCAAGGCTTGGTCAATTTTGGTTTTGGCCGATTCAAACTTGTTCATGTTGGTGTCGTACACCAGCTCGGCCTTCGCAAAATTGGGGTCAACCTTCTCGAGCATCTCAAGGCCGGTTGATTTGCCCGCTCCGGTGCCCCCTGCGGTAAACACCACCACTGGCGCTTTGCCCGAGGGGGTTGGTTGGGCGAGGCGCTCGGCGTACACGCGCTTGATAAACGTGCTCGAGGGTTCGTGCACGTCTGCGGATTTGGTGCGATCTTTCAGATATTCCGGGGATAGTTCGCGCGCAGTGTCGACGTTTAACACCCGGCCGCCTTTTGCGTCCTTTAGTGCGGCATATTCCTTTTTTAGCGTCTCGTACTCGGTGTCGACCCGCTGGAACATCTTGGTTTCCAGGGCTTTGTCAATCGCTTTGGCCGCTTTCCCGATGCCGCCGACCACTGGGATCATGCCCACCGTAGCAAGCAGTTGCCCCAACCGGTTGCCTTCCCGCCGGCTGCGCTCGAAATCCCGCATTGCTTGGGCCTGACCGATACCTGGCACAAACCCCGCGGCAACGTCGATCGTGACATCTGCCGCATCCTGGTCAGTCGGTTGGTCGAGCGAAATTGCGCCCTCAAAACGTCGGCGTAAATCGGCTTTGCCCTGCAAATAACGCAGTGCGTCCGCAACTTGTTCACGCCGGACAGGCATTATTTGAGGTTCTCGAGCTTGTACAGCGTCGTGGCCAACAGCGCCCGGATGTCCTGGCGTATGTTTTCGAGATCGGGGTCTTTCGGTAACGCCGGACCCATTTCGTCCACGAATTCGATCAGCTCTTTGATGTAATTGATCGGTTCTTTAACCAAGTGAAACGTCTGCGGGTAATCGTCAATTACCCCGTGATGCCCTTGGTAAGTTTCTGCCCACCGGTCGGTGGCTTCCACGATGTCATCGTAATACCCACCAAGCGCTTGGTGAACGCTGTAGCTTTTTGTCTGCAAATGCATGAAATGCGCGTTTGTTGCGCTATGGAGCAAAACGCTAACAAACGTGGCGGCTTGTTTGTGAGATGCCATTTTGGTCCCGGTTTTTTGGTCAAACCCGAGCGTAAGCTGAATGTGCTAGGGTTGCAATATGATTTCTGAAAACTATCTCGAGCAACAAAAAACCCTTCACCAGAACCCCGACTACGGGGTCGCTTCGATTGCCTTTGCGCCTTTGGTGGCCCAGGTGATCCGAGCAAATAACTCTGTGTCGATCGCTGATTACGGCGCGGGCAAGAAAAACCTTCAAAAAGTTTTAAAAGCCGCGGGCATCGATTTGCCTTATTTCCCATACGATCCGGCTTTCCCGGAGTATGGTCCCGCGCAAGCCGCAGATCTGGTGTGTTGCATCGACGTGCTCGAGCATGTCGAACCCGAATACATCGATGCGGTCCTCCAAGATCTGCATCGCATCATGCCAAAATTAGGATTTATCTCCATCCATACGCAGCTTGCGATAAAAACTCTGCCGGATGGTCGTAACGCCCATTTAACCGTAGCGCCCGCGTCCTGGTGGTTGCCGCGGCTTTGCAAAGTCTTCGAGATTCACCAGCTGCAAACCCACAAGCTCATGGGCCAGGGGTTTTGGGTATTGGTCAGCCGAGCCACTCCGGCCGTAACGCCGCCTGGTAACTGTCCCACAACGACTGAATGATCGCCTCCGGGTCGCGCGCTAAAAACCACATTCCGCGTGGTTCAAACACGTTTCGCCAAAGTTCCTGGCCCTCTCGCAGTTTCCCGGTAGGGCTTTTTATTTCAACGAACGCTGACCATTGCGTGTGATCCGGCAATAACCGGGTAACCAATTTGTCGGGGACACCATGCCCCGCAAGTCCCAGATCATGCACCTCGAACCCTGCTTTCCGCAGGGCTTCGGTAATTATCTTGTCGTTGACATCACGTTTTGCTGCGTACCGCATCTTTTCTTGGCCCAAGCCATCCGTTTTTACCAAACGAAAAACCCAGCGATCGCAGTATCACTTCATCTCGGCAGCGCCCCGACACGTTTTTGTGCTGATAAAACGCTGACGGGTCAGCAAAAGTCTGTTTGCACTCGCTGCAACGTCTTTTCGTCGGTGGTACGTTCGTCGATGCCATGCGCCCTCTCAATACGTCTTGCAAATTCATACACTGCATTCCAGACCGTCAGTCCGGGCCACAGCGCAGCGATTTCTTCATTCGTCAATGGACGATATTTTCTTTCTCGCTCGGGCTCAAGGTCTGTCATTCAGCGCGCTCTTTGACGTACTTCACCCCGCGTTCCCCGAAAAAACACCACACCATCATCATCAGTCCAGGCTCGCCCAAGAGTTCCCTGGCATTGACCTCCTTGACGTACCGTCGGGTAACGTCTTTCAGCCACTCCATTCGATCGGTGGTGAACCCGTCTGGGCTGACCGTGTAACGCGCCCATAGCGCTTCACACAGTTTTAAGCGGTTTAACGGGGTAACCGGCAAGCTTTCCCAGTGCTGCTCTGCCTGGCGCTGCATCCATTCAAATCTCGCAGCATCTTCAGCTACTTGCTTGTCAGTTTTGACAGGCTTTTCGCCAAATGCGGGTTTCGATTTTTTTAAGTCGAAAAGACCTTGATACCCATTCGAAATACTTTGTTCGACAACTGCTTCCTGGTCTGCGCCATACCGCTGCAGCTTTAACTTTGCCGCATCTTCACTCGCCGGTTTGATTGGCTTTCGTATCGCAATTCGGTATGCCTTCCAACGTTCCCAAGCTTGTTGGTCTAGTGATTCCATTTTTTTTCCTCTCTCTGGTGATGGTTAGAATGCTCTAGATACTCTGAATCTAGAGGTTTGCAGATATACAAGGGAGATGACCGTTGGTGATTCCCGCACGGGATTCGGACGGAAAGCGCCTAAATCCAGATCGTGCGGGGATTGGATGACCGTTGGAGCCATCCCGCTGTCGGCTACTTTTGCCAGGTTGCCCTGGTGTGGTTCGCGCTTCCCGACAATACGCTGCGCGTCTAGAGGCCCACCGCCCCGGTCTAGATCTGAGGGATTTCTGCGCGTTGTTGCCCCGTCCAGAGTCCCCGAGCGCACCGGGGTTGACTTTACTGGCGTTGTCCAGTAGCGTCCGCGATGCGCTGATATAGCAACCCAAGCGTAATGGCAGCCCCCCTGCCGCGTCAAGGCCCCAGCTCCCCGCTTGGGGCTTTGTCGTTTTAGAACCTTTCACGCTTTCGCCTGGCGTTTCTGGGCGGTTTTCAGCATCTCCTTGGCCTGGTAGACCCTAAGTGCTGGGAGCTCCCCAGAGCGCAGCCATTTCAATACGGCCGCATCTGTGACCCCGAACGCTCGAGCGATCTTGGCCTGGGTTCCGTAATGGTCGAGTAGATCTTGCGGTTTCATGGGCAAGCAGTTTACTGCGGTAAATTATTTTCGCAAGAGGTGTTGACAGGATGCTTTACCCTGGTAAACTATCCCTGTCGATAGAAAACATACCAGAGAGAGGTAACACGAATGAAACTGACAAATTTGGAAGCGAAGGTTTTAGGTGCCTTGATGGTCAACTACGAAGGTTGTCCTTACGGCGGGTGGGCCCAGGTTTATTTAGATAACGCTCGTTCGACTAGCGGCATCAACGGCCATCAATTTGCCGCAATTTTAAGCAGCTTAAAGCAGAAGGGTCTTTACAGATCGCAATACGATGATGCGTTTGGCGACGTTTTTGTTGACGCATCGCATTACACATACACGGAAGATGAAATTTAACCCAAACACTACCAGAGAGAGGTAAACGATATGAAATTTAGCAGCACACCCTGGGGCCCGGTTCAGCATCAAAGACAGCTCGCCCCTGGCATTGTTATGGTCAGCACCGCGGGTCACGGAGGTATCTGGCTCTCGCCTGAGCGCCAGGCCCAGCTGCCCGCCTGGGCGCTTGGGATACCGAGCAGCTACTGCGAGAAGCCGACCTGGTGGGAAGAAGACTGCGAAAGCCAGGTTGTGATGTATGTCTTTTTCGAGGAGATCGAAAAACACAACGGCGCTTTTCCTAGCTTCTTGTCAAAAGAGAAAATCGCCAAATATGTCCAGCAAATTGAGTACCTAAATTTTCCCCAGGCCGCTTGACTTGGGGCTTTACTTTGGTAAACTAGCGTCGTTGAGAGAAACAACACCAGAGAGAGGTAAAAGACGATGAAAAAAGAACGATACATACCAGCCGGTTATGTCCTCAGTTACATCCATGAGGGCACTAAGTTTGTGGTCTACCAGCATGAGCAGGAGGGTCGGTTGTACGCGATCGCGTATGCCGGTAAGGCTACCCGACCGACCTGGCACTACCGATTCAAGAGTGCCGAGTCCCTGGCCAAACAAATTGAGGAGACGGTAAGCGGTCTAGAGGCTCACAAGACCGCCGTAAAAGCCCGCAGAGCGGCTCGGTATGCCGCCCATGGCCTCAAGGGTGGTGAGATCTTCCGCACGTCCTGGGGTTACGATCAGACGAATGTTGAGTATTACCAGGTCGTAGGGATCAACGGCCAGTCGGTCGAGCTTTGCGAAGTCGCTCAGATGCGCGAAGTAACCGGGTTTATGAGCGGTGAGTGCGCTCCAGTTCCTGGGCAGTTTATTGGCAAGCCGTTTACCCGCCAGGTCAGCATGGAAAGCGGCAGCCCTCGAGTGAAGATTCACCAGAGCGCTTATGGTTACCTCGAGTCCCCGTTCCAGATAGTCGCTGGGGTGCCGATCTACAAGAAACGATATTTCTCGTACTACGCTTGACCGCGGTAATTTACTTCGGTAAACTTATCCGCGTTGAGAGAAACAACCAACCAGAGAGAGGTTTGAAAATGTCAGAGCAAAAAGAAATTAGCTGCTACGGTTGCACGGTTGCCCAAATGCGCGAAGCAGTTGAGCAAAGTCTTACGTTCCGGTTCTCCGGTCCGGTAATGATGGCCATGTCGTTAATGTCGGATGCCCAGGAACTCATTAGCGAGGAGTTTGGCGGCGCTGAATGGATGCGCCGTGAGGACGCTCGCCAAGTGCTAAACCGAGCCAAATGGATTTTGGCCCATTACGTTCCGCAGAAGGAGGCCGCATGATCCTTCAATCGCAGCGATATATTTTCGGCGTGTTTTGTGAGCTCGAGATCGATTACAGCTACCAGCCGAAAGAGTACGACACCGGCACCCCGGAGTCGATCGAGATCGAAGAAATTTGGATTCTTGGATTCTATCCAGAAGGGTGCCAATCCCAGGCAGTGCGCCGCGGTGATTACGTCAGCATCAATGCTAAATGCGATTTGACCGAAATTTCGGATATGGATTATTCCGAAATCACGCGAGAGTGTTTAGAGCATTACAAAGCTGACTTAGCGGAAGCTTTCCTCGAGGCCCAGCTCGCCGCACGGGAGGATTTCTAATGGAACGTAAACCAACCCCCTGGGGATTGATCCTCGCGATCATAGCGATCTATGTATTGGCAGCGATTGTTGAGCCATGCGATGGCCACAGCTGCGCGGAGGTGGTCAATGTCCGTTGAGCCAGGCTGGGAGCAACAAGAAGAAACATTAAAACGTCGATATTTTGAGGAACCAGTGCTGTTGGGCTGGACCCAGGCAGACATTGACCGGCATCAAGAGCTTCGTGTCGAGCTCAAAGAACTTATACGGAGAATGCGCGAATGTCAGAATTCTTAAAAATCAATGTCAACGAATACACCGAAAAGAAAAACGGGTTGACCTATCTTTCCTGGGCGGGAGCCTGGGCAGAGGTGCTCAAGATCGACCCTACGGCTCGGTGGGTAGTGCATGAATACAATGGGTTACCGCTTATGTATCTTCGCGATGATTCGGCAATCGTGAAGGTTAGCGTCGAAATCAAAGGTGACGTGAAGACGTGCGTTTTGCCGGTAATGAACCACCGTAACCAGGCAATCAAAAACCCAGATTCGTTTCAAACCAATACCGCGATCATGCGCTGCCTGGCAAAAGCGATTGCGTGTCACGGATTAGGTTTGTACTTGTACCAGGGGCATGACAGCCCGACTGAGGAATCTCCTCCGGCGCGGCCGATAGACCAGGCGATTATCGATCGCGTTAACGCCGCTACGTCAATCGGCGAACTAAAAAAGATCTTTGGTTCGTTACCTCCGGAGACTCGCCTCCTCACAATGGAGTTGTTTGCGAATCGAAAGAAGGAGCTTGCATGAGCGAGCAGCTTCAACGTGTCGATACCTGGTATGCAGCCCGCTGCGGGAAAGTGACAGCTTCTCGTATCGCTGACGTGATGGCCAAGACAAAAACGGGCCCGAGCGCCTCAAGGTCTAATTACCTGGCGCAGCTTTTGACTGAGCGATTAACCGGGAAACCCCCAGAGAGCGGATTTGTTAATGCCGCAATGGAATGGGGTACAGAACAAGAACCGTTTGCCAGAGCAGCGTATTCCGCAAAGACGGGAGAGTTTGTCGAGGAATGCGGTTTTATAGATCACCCAACGATTGCAAACGCTGGTGCGAGTCCCGATGGTGTAATCGCAAACGGCGAACTTTTGGTGGAAATTAAGTGCCCAACCACCAGCACTCACCTGGAATACATTTTCGACGGCAAACCTCCGCTGAAGTATTTATATCAAATTCAGTTTCAGATGGCGGTTACAGGTGCGAAAGCGGCTGATTTTTGCAGCTTTGATCCGCGATTGCCCGAAAAGTATAGGCTGTTCATTGTGCGTGTACCGCGAGATGACAAATTGATTTTGGCGATAGAAACAGAGGTCCGAGCATTCTTGTCGGAGCTTGATGAAAAGTTGGCAAAACTGGAGAGGATGTCTTTATGAATGAACCAAAAAAGTGGGATAACACAAACACCGGCGTGTTGTTCAAAACAACTTATAAGCGCAGTGATAACAGCCCCGATTACATCGGCTCGCTTGATGTGGAAGGAAAAGAGTGGACGGTGTTTGGAAAAATCAAAAAGTCAAAAGCAGGGAAAACATTTTTGGCTTTGTCTGTTGTTGTGCCGCGGCCGAAAGCCGAGAGCGCTCCAGTACGCGGCAACACCGAAAACGAAACACCGTTTGTTGATGACGATCTAAATTGGTAGTTATGGAAAAGTTCCGCATTTTTATCGGTTACGACCCTCGCGAGGAAATTGCGTATAAAGTGGCGCGGCAGTCGTTGCTTGACCATTCAAGCATCCCGCTACACATCACCCCGCTGGTGCAAAGCGATCTGCGCCGCCGGGGGATGTACACGCGAGATAAGGATTCGCTTTCGTCAACAGAATTTAGTTTTACGCGGTTCCTGGTCCCGCATCTAGCGGGACACAAGGGGTGGTGTCTTTTCGTCGATTGCGACTTTTTGTTTCGCAAAGACATTGCTTCGCTTTTGGATTACACCGATACGTCAAAAGCCGTGCTTGTTGTTAAGCACGATTACACCCCGAAAGAAACGACAAAGATGGACGGATGTGCTCAATCAGTATATCCAAAAAAGAATTGGTCAAGCTTTATTCTGTGGAATACCGAGGCCGAGGAGTCGCAGCTCCTTACGCCCGACGTTGTAAACATTCAAAGCGGCATGTATCTGCACCAGTTTAAATGGATACCCGATCCTTCGAGAATTGGGTCGTTGCCAATTACGTTTAATTACCTTGAGGGTTGGTACTCAAGTAGCGACGAACCAGATCCGATTGCGGTGCACTTTACCCGCGGAGGCCCCTGGTTCCCCGCTTGGCAGCACGTTCAATTCAACATGGAATGGAATAACGCTGCTGTACGGGTATTACAACTTGAGCGCGAAGGGGAATGAAGCGGATCTTCCCCAAAGGGACCACCACCGAGCAAATGGCAAACGCCGTTGCTCGTATGGTGCAGCCTTTAGACCCGACGCGCACCTGGTCGGTTGAAATTCTCGAATGGAAAAAACCGCGTACAAACCAACAGCTGCGGTATCTCTACGGGGTCGTTTATCCAATGGTGCTTGAAGCGGGCGGTGAGTCGTTGAAATCGTGGACCCGCGACGATTTGCACGAGTTTTTTTTGGGCGAAATTTACGGATGGGAGACGCTCGAGGGGCTTGGCCGCAAACGACTGCGCCCGCTGCGCCGCACATCTCGCATGACAAAAACCGAATTCAGCGAATTTTTATATGCCATTGAGGCTCGCTGTATGGATATGGGGATAGGGCCTTTGCCGGAGCCAATTTATGAAAACGGTCACTTTGACCCCGAATGAAGTGCACATGGCTGCCTCGCATGGTCTTTTGCGGCGGTACGAAAAACTTGCCGGTAAGCGCGGCGATCGCATCCAAAAAGAGCAATCGACCTGGGATAACGAAATTGAAGGAGCATGTGCCGAGCTCGCCTGGTGCAAACTTTACAAACATTATTGGACCGGCGTGACCGGGCTTCGCGCGAAAGACGGGGGAAACGTTGAGATCCGTTGGACCCGCTGGCCCGCGGGCGGCCTCATCGTGTACCCGCACGATAAGGACGATGCAATTTTTGTGCTATCTCGAGGCGCAGCGCCAACGTATAACTTCATTGGATGGCTTACGGGCGGCGACGGGAAGCGCCTAGGCAAGAAGACAAATTTTGGGTATCTCGTCCCCGAAAACCTTATAACGCTATTTGAATGACACTCCGCAAAGAAGCCAAAGGTCGCGGCTGCATGGTGCGACTCCCAGGGATCTGTAATTTCAATAGCGAAACAGTAGTGCTGGCTCATTTTCGCCTGGCTGGTGTATCTGGCACCGGCCTTAAGAGTCACGATTTGATTGGCAGCTGGGCATGTAGTGCTTGCCATGATGCGGTCGATCGGCGCACCCATCTCGAGCTCGACCGCGATTACGTTCGTTTGGCGCACCTCGAGGGCATGGTCCGCACCCTCTCACAACTTGCCAAAGAGGGGTTGATATGAACTTTCTGTGCGATACGCCTTACATTAGCTGCTATGTCCGCAACGAATATCTGTTCAACCAGGAAACGGGGCACGGGCAGTTTACAGAGGCAACCGTGTTCGGCTTTCGCTCTGAACCCGCCCGAGCTCCCGCCTTCCAGGTCATGCTGGCGAATGGCGCTCAGTGGGCAAGAGTGCCAATCACGGCGCTCTGTGTATCTCCTTGTGACCCGCTTCCGCTGACCGAATGTGTTTGGTGGGATTGTTATGGGTATTACGCCCAGGTACATCAATTCGCATTCCTTAAAGGTCATCGCGTAAGCGCATTAAGTCGCAGCAAAACCGTGCGCCAGGGCACTTACTTGTTTACGATCGATTGGGCTAAAGACGGTTGGAGTGAGATCCCAGATCAACACAAAAACCATCATGTTATCGCGCTTGACAGCCCTTCTGGGGTCGGCAAGGGTCAACTTATCGCCATGCCCAACAACCGCCTGTTGTGGCAAGACAGCAGCTGGATTACGCCGAATGTCGATAAAGGGTGGAAATCGCCCACCGACGTTTATTCCGCGGAGGCACTATGTTCGAATGGCTGACACGTTGGCTTAAAAACTGGCAAGAGTTTAAGAATTACGAATGGCGGCGAGTGCCAAAGCCTAACTGGCGCTGTGCCCGCGGACACTCCGATATATGGTGATTGATAACGATTCGCCACCAGGAGCTTGGGCCGAAGAATTGCGCCGCGCACCATGGGGTTATGGCCAGGGGCTTGAACCCCAAGTACAAATGGCGCTGACGGAGATTCGAGCTCGAGGATTGTTTATCGAGGCCGGTGTGCTCGAGCAGCGGATTATTTCGCTTGAAACGCAGCTTGCAGATCTTCGCCGTTAAACTTTGCGCTCAAAGTGCGGCACATCTTTAAACGATTTCCAAAAGCCGCCCCATTGGTTTTTAGGATGCAAGCTTTGCCAATACTCACCGAGCGGGGCTAACGTCGGAATGTCGTACGTCAATTTGCCGTCCTTAAAGAAATTAAGATCAATCGCACAGCGTTTAAGGTGAATGCTGTTTAACGTCTTGCTCCGGCCCGTTTTGACATATATCTGTTGCTGTTCTGGGGTGCGGTATAACTCGCCGCCCGTCACCGTAAACCCGAGCGCCGTGGCTTTTTGGATAAGCGCGCACACGTCGAGCAGAAATGCGGATTGGTCATCTACCAGGCTCATACGTCCTCCAGAGCCTTTTTAAGCTGGTCTGATTTGTCTTTGCTGCCCTGGGAGCTCCCGAAATAGTAGCTCACGATTTGAGTAGCAATCGCCGACAGTACGCCTAAGACGTATATCAGAATGTCCTTGCGAGTTGCCTCAACCGGAGTGTTGTCAAACATGACAACACCAAACAGCACAAAAGTCAGCAGCAAAATAAAAAGCGCGAGGACCGGAGTAACTACTTTGTTAATCAGAGGTGCCCTGTCTGACGTGGCAATAGCCACCTCACGATCCCGCGCTGAATTTGTATCCTTTAGCCGCATTTCAAGTTCTGCGAGATCCAGCTTATCTTCCTCGAGGCGCAGTTTTAACAGCTCCTCCTCATGCTCCATTTGAGCAATCTGGATCTTTGCCAAATCTTCCGACGACATTTCGGGTTTAAGTTCAACCCCAAGCTTTTCCTCAACAACCTTTTTGCCTTTGGCCATGACCGCGTTTGCGACCAGGTTAAGGCCATTTGCCAATAGGGGTTGGACGATAGGTAACAATGCTGCAGGAATCATTTGCTTGCCCTTACTACATCGTCGCCCTTAGTGACGGTTACATGGCCGTTCTCTACATCAACTCGCATAGGCATTTCCTTGCGGTCAAGCTTGTCAAGTTTGCCGATCAGTTCCTTGATGACCGTAAACTCGGGCTTTTCCTGCTTTTCCGTCGCCCCAGCAATACCATTTAGCATGGAGATTAACGCGGTCAGCGATGCGCCAAGGAGGCCCATC
>Ga0129333_10001916_pt1 | contig 19093 bp, 17 predicted proteins | sample CPB6_08_DNA_FD_94474 | JGI IMG/M metagenome (GOLD analysis project Ga0129333, IMG submission 94474) | Freshwater to marine salinity gradient microbial communities from Chesapeake Bay, USA - CPBay_Sum_0.6_0.8_DNA | ecosystem: Environmental > Aquatic > Marine > Coastal | place: USA: Chesapeake... | reverse complement strand
GAGTCGAGCCCTGAGGTGTGCGGCGGGAAGCCGCGCATCGCTGGTTCACGAGTCCGGGTCCAAGACATCGTTGTCTGGACAGAAGCCGGGCAGTCGCCTGATGAAATCGTGGGTTCTTTTCCCCACCTGACGCTGGCAGACGTTTATGCAGCCCTGGCGTACTACCACGATCATCGTGAGGCCATAGACCGCCAGATTCGCGAGGACGACGATTTTGTCGCGGCGATGAAGGCGAAGTGTGGACCGGGTCTGCTTGATCGCACTCTGGGCGAAGGCAGCCGATAGGCGCCTCGGGTGGCAATCACGTACCACCTCGACGAGCACATCGCCCCGGCCATCGCTGCCGGACTCAGGCAGCGCGGCATCGATGTTACGACAACGCTCGATCAAGGGCTTGGCGACGCTTCGGATCTTCAACAGCTTGCATATGCTCTCTCGCAGGGGCGCATCCTCGTCACATGCGACAGCGATTTTCTTGTGCTGGCCGCCGCAGGTGCTGCACATTCCGGCATCGTCTTCTGGCCAGCCCAGCATCGGCGTCTTGGGCAGGTCGTCCTGGATCTCGTGATGGTGGCGCGAGTGGCCAGCTCCGAGGAAATGGCGGGGCGAATCGAGTTCCTCTGAAACTGGCATTCAGCTCCGCCGGGATGTGCCAAGCAATGAGCCGCGTGGTCGTCCGTACCGGGACCGGAATCAGGGCCGAGAGCGGCCTGCAGCCCAGACGGTCTCCGCGACGGGCATCGGGGCGAGGAGGGGGTCAGTGCAGAAAACCATCTTCGGGCCGAACGCAGAGTCCGTTCGGGATAGCCTCCACCCTCTGTACCGATTGAGCCGAGCGGTGCTTCGCCCCGCCGAAGGTCTTGGCGAAGAGTAGTCACGAACCGGCTCTCGATGGCGATTCAGACCCAGGCTCCAGCCCGAGTGAATCGGGCGGCGTCTCGGTTCCCGAAAGTCTGGCCCGGTTGATGAGCGTGGTGTCGTCGACCGGTTCGCCCATGGTCCAGTAGGTCCAGCCTTCGAAATCGAGGTACGTGAAAGTCCGCCTGCCAAAGAGCCGCTGAACGCCCCGGAGCCTGATTTCCTGTACGAACTCAGAAAACTGCTCACTGGATCGCGCCTTGCGTCTGAGCGTGTACCAGTGCGGAATCTGGGGCATCGTCTTCGCGAATGTCCACTCGTGACTGGCGATGAACGCTCTGATGTCGTCGTCAGTCATGGTCTGGATACCCGCGTTCTCGGCGCACTCTCGGCTACGGCTGCTCTCGCACCGCCTTCACCCATTCGACCTGCATCCGGAACTTCCCGGGCTTCTTGTCGCTGAGCATGAAGCCCAGCCCGTTGATCTGGTCTGGCTCGACCGGGCCCATGCCTTGGACCCGCCTGCCGAACGCGGTGGGAATGAAGTCCGCCAGCGGGATCTCGACCTCCCGCCACTCGTCTTTCGTGGTCGGCAAGGGCGCCCTGTAGGAGAAAGCCATCCGGCGGCTCGTGGTGTAGATGTTGAGGACGTACTCTCTGCCGTCGCCTTTCACCCTGACGACGAGCCTGTCCCCGGCTCTGATTCCGATGTCAGCGCCCTTGGTCCGGACAGATGCGAAGCCGCCGTTGTTCTCCAGCGAAAGCGTGCCGGAGAACTCGAGGGTTTTGTCCCCGGTGATCGTGAACCGACCATCTGAAACTCCGCCCATCACGCCATCGTTCACCGCCTGCCACCTCTTGGCCGCTTCAGGGCCAGCGAAGTCCAGAATCGGTGCCAGGGCCTTTTGTGTGGCCGCCTGCATGAAAAGCAGGGCCAGCAACAGGGGGGCCATGGAAGCGGTCATGCCGGCACGCTCATCGTGACGACGGCCGCGAGTCCTCCGCCATCCGCGTGGCGGCCGGCGACGGTGGCATCAGCTGCGACGAGCGGGCCCCCGACAATCAAGAGGCCATCGAGAAGGAGTCTGGAGCGGAGTCGCAAAGGATTCCTCAGAACGGCACGTCGTCGTCGCCGGCTTCGGCAAAGGCGTCATTGGGATCAATGGCTGCGGCCGCGCCGTCATGAGCTCGCCCGCTGCCGGTCAGCCGTTTGAACGACAGGCCCTCGGCACTGAGGAAATATTTCGCCTCGCTGGACTCGTCCCGCTGCCAACGACGGCCGCTCAGGCGGTAGGTGACCTCGATCTCGTCCCCCACGGACAGATCGTCCACCGCGTCGCAGCCGTCCTTCACGAACTCCACGGGAATGAAGTTGGTGAACGTGCCCTTGGACTGCTCGAGCACCACCAGGCGCTTGCGAAAGCCCTTCTGGCCGAAGGACTTGGTTTCCTCGATCAGGTGGACGACGCCGCGGACCGTCGGCTCCTTCATGGTGGGTCTTGCCGTTGATGCTCTGTGATCGCGTTCGGGCAGCGCTGCCCGACGGACAATCGCGTCGAGAAGAGTATCGCACGCAGCCGACCGGGCTCGCCAGCCGGGGTCGGAATCGGCCGACATGTTCCGGGGTTGACGCATTCCCCCTGGTGTCGAGATACCATGCAGCCCGAACGGTGCGGGCACGGGAAATTCGCCGAGGAGCTGGCGGTGGCTGAAATCGAAGCCCTCATCGGGCAACTGCAGGATGCCGATCCCGGCCGACGCGGTGCGGCGGCCGAACTGCTCTGCCGACACGGAGCCGCAGCCGCAGCTGCGGCGCTGGCCCTCGCCCGCGCCTGCGCCGACGAGGACGATCAGGTGCGGGAATGGGCCGCGGCAGCCCTCGAGGATCTCGGACCACCGCCGGCCGGCTCCATCCCCGAACTCGGCAACCTTGTCGGCAGCAGTCATCCCCTCGTGGCCTACTGGGCGGCGACCCTGCTGGGGCGGTCTGGGCAAAACGCGGCGACCGCAACGACGGCGCTCGCGGCCTGCCTCGCTTCGGCCTCCGACCCGGCGGTGGCCCAGCGGGCCGCATGGGCCCTGGGAAAAATCGGGCCCGCCGCCGCGACGGGCCGCGACGCCCTCGAGAAGGCCGCCCTCTCGGCCGACCCGCGTCTGGCGCGGCTGGCCAGGGAGGCCCTCCAGGCCATCGGCCCGTAAATGGTGCCGCCTCCACCGGCGCCGGGCATGACGACCCCTCCGGCCTGCCGATACGACCCGTGTGGCAGGCGCACTATTCCCTCTCGTCGTGCGGTCACGGTCTGCGCCGGGCGCGTTGCGCGTCCTCTTCGCAGGCGTCGCCCTCGCCTGCGCCGCCTCGGGCCGAGCCCAGCAACCGGGGGCCGGCGGCCCCGTCGCCAAGCCCCAGGACGCCGTGCTCGTGGCCAGTTTCAACATCCAGGTGTTCGGCGAATCCAAGCTGGCGAAGACCCCGGTCGTGGACGTGCTGGCCCGGGTGGTGCGCTGCTTCGACATCGTCGCCATCCAGGAGGTGCGTGCGAAGTCGGACGAGATCGTGCCCTCGTTCGTCCGCGCCGTGAACGCCGATGGCAGCCGCTACCACTACGTGATCGGTCCACGCCAGGGCCGCACCGTCAGCAAGGAGCAGTATGCGTTCATCTACGACACGAATCGCATCGAGGTCGACGGCTCGTCGGTTGGCGTCGTCCCCGATCCCCAGGGCAGGCTGCATCGCCCGCCCATGCACGCCCGGTTCCGAACCCGCGTCGTGCCGGTGGAGATGGCCTTCACGTTCTGGCTGGTCGACACCCACACCGACCCCGACGAGGTGCCCCAGGAGCTCGAGGCCCTGGCCGGCGTGTTCCAGGCGATGCAGGCCGCGCGACCCGACGAGGACGACGTGATCCTGCTCGGCGACCTCAATGCCGGACCACCCCAGTTCGGAGCCTTCCAGCGGATTCCCGGCATCGGCTGGGCCCTGTCGGGCGTGACCACCAACACCCGGCGCACGAAGACGTACGACAACCTGATCTTCGCCCAGCCCGCCACGCGGGAATACCTGGGCCGGTCGGGTGTGCTCGACCTGCAGAACACGTTCGCCCTGCCGCTCGAACACGCCCTCGAGGTGTCCGACCACAATCCCGTCTGGGGCGCGTTCTATCCCGCCGAGGTGCGCAGCCAAAGCCTGCCGCCCATGGCCGGGCAGCCCGCCGTGAGGCGCTGATCGCGACTCAGGCCGTCAGTTCCGCACTTCCTTGGGCGTGAGATCGAACGACTTCAGCGACATGCCCCGCTGTCCGGGAGCGCAGATCCAGAACGTCTGCTCCCCCTCGGTGAGCCGCATCTCGATGGGCTTCGTCGTCTGCCAGAGGCCGGCGGTCTCCGCGGACCAGTCCGCCTCGATCCAGCCGTTGCCGTCGAAGACCTCGCCCACACTTACGTCCCAGATCGTGGGTCCGCCCGAGGGCGCCTTGCCGTCGAGGAGGACGAGTCGCACGTACTGGGCGGTGACCGGCGGAAATTCCTTCTTGAATTCGCCGATGTCGCGGCCCTCGAAGAGCAGTTTCCACTCCTCGCCTTCCTTGTATTCGACGCGGAAGGCGGAGACGCGGTCCCACGAGCGCTCGTCGATGAGCATCTTGCTGATCGTCCTGGGCTCGCCGAGATCGAGCTCCAGCGTGCCCTGCTCCTTGCCCAGGTTCATCGCCCAACGGGTGGCGAGGCTGTGATCGGTGGCCATCTGTCCGCCCAGGTCCTTCGTCATCTGCTTGAAGACGTCGGACGCCGTGGCCGACTTGACCGGGTGCATCGCCCCGAAGGAGCGGGCGTAGAGCCGCTGCCCCCAGTTGATCACCGAGACCCGCGCCGTGAGCTCGTAGATGCCAGTCTTCGGCACCTTGATCTTGTAGCCCACCCACGCCGTCTGGATGAGGGCCCCGAAGTGCACCTGCTTGCCGCCCTCGTAGGAGTCGATCGCCGCCACCGGGGCGCCATAGCCGCCCAGGCCGCCCATGTCGTAGAAGTCGCCGGCTTCCACGTGGATCGTGCCGGGCGGCACGTCGACCTTCGGGGCCGGTTTGGCGGCCGGCTTGTCCTCCGGCTTGGCGGCGACTGGCGGCTTGGCGGCGAGCTCGGCGCGCAGGCCGCTGAGCACGTCGTAGTCGCCCTCGGACACGTTCGGCACGACGGCCGTGATCGCGTCCTTGCGGGGCTTGTCGGGGAGCAGCGCCGCGAGCCAGCGCAGGTGCTCCACGTGGGCGAACGTGCTCATCTTGCGCTCCTTCGTCCGCTCCAGGAACTCGGCGCCCGACATGCCGCCGCGATCGGAGACCTTGGAGACGTTCCAGCCCTTGCCCATCGCCACCTGCCAGTTGCCATGGCGGTCGCGGTAGCAGACCGCGGCATGGCCGGGCTGGCCCACGCCCATGGCCGGGATGCCGAAGGCCTGGTTGATGAACACGCCGAACGAGGAACGCGGGCCGCACTTGCCGCCGCCGGCCAGCAGGCAGCTCATCGAGTTGTAGGGGATCTGGGAGCCCTGATACTTCATCTGGCTTCCCAGCAGCATGATGTTGTCGTGGCGGTAGTAGTCGGGATTCCAGGTCAGCACGGCCTGCCGGGCCCAGCCCAGATCCGCGTCGGACGCGTTCGACGACACGACCTGCGTCAGCTCCCAGGTGGAGAGCGCGTCGAACGTGGGGGCCAGTTCACCCTTCTCGTGGGCGGTCTTGAAGTGCTCGAAGCGGGCCAGGGGTGGGCTGGGCTGCTTGGCCATGCCGGCGCCCTGGTTGCCCGTTCCCGGCGGCCGCAGCACCGTCGCCATCGCCAGCCGCAGAAGGAGCCCCTGCTTGGAGTCGGGATGGGCCTCCTGGATGATCCGCCAGTTCTCCAGCATGCCCGTGTTGATCGACCAGCTGTTGTCGTTGCGGCCGTGCATGTCGGTGGGGGTGCGCGTGATCAGGAATTCGTCCATGATCCGGCCGTTGGCCAGCAGCCAGGAGACGAAGGCCCTGTTCTTCGGGTCCGCCTTGGCGTAGGTGGCGAGGTCGGGCCGCTCCCAGACCTTGGCGAGGAACTGCCGCTCCGCCAGCGCGTCGACGAAGGCCTGGTCGCGGAGCAGGTTTTGCAGCACGTCGCGGGTGATCGCGGCGGGATCGGCCGGCACCTTCGACTGCAGCCACTCGGTCAGCTTCTCGGTGTAGTCGGTGAGATCTCCGGAATCGATGGCGGCCTCGCGATCCTTGGCGTTCGGCTCCCAGGCGCGGGCTGCCGAGGGCGTGCCGAGGGAGGCCAGGCACGAGGCCAGGCAGAGGAGGAGGGCGGCCGTGATCCGATGCGTCATGATTCGTCCTTTCGTGACCGGGGATGCCCCCCATTGTGATCGCCGGAGCCGCCGTGTCCAAGCGCAGGCGGATCAGCCCGAGCGGCCGCCGTGACGGTCGATGACCAGCGGGTCGTGGGAGCGCACGTCCCCGATGCGGAGCGAGGCCCGGCCGGCCAGCAGGTCGTCGACGAGGTCGCCCACCACCTCGGCCCGCCAGCCGGTGGCCAAGAGCGGCGGCCGGTCGCCATCGAAGCAGCCCAGCTTGTGGGCCAGGAGGTCGCGCATGTCCGAGGCCGTGCCCACGAGCGCCGGGGCGAGCTTCATCTGCCGGCAGACGCCGGCCAGGGCGGTGGCCAGGAATTGGCCGATCACCGCCAGCTGGGCGGGCGGGGCCCTGTGCCGCTCGCCGCCCGGGCATTCGTCGTCGGGCACCTCCAGGCCGCGGCGAATCGCCTCCGAGATTCCGCGCAGGATGTGCCGCAGGTCCGATCGCTGCATGCCGCGGATCGCCGAGATCTGCCGCTCGTCGTCGCTGCGACGCTTGCAGAGCTCCACCAGCAGGTCGTCGCGCAGCACGCGCCGCGGCGGCATGTCGCGCTCCTCCGCGACGGCGTCGCGCCAGTGCCAGAGCTCGCGGGCCACGGCCAGCTCCCGCCGCGACAGGCCGTTGAGCCCCGCCACGCGGCGCCAGCGCTTGCGGACGAACGATTCCTCGACGTCGTCCTGCCAGGCGGCCATCTCCTCGTGCATCCACTGCAGGCGGCCCAGCGTCTCGAGTTTGCCCTGCATCTTGCGCCAGAGCCGCTCCAGGTGGCGCACGTCGTCGACGGCGTATTCGAGCTGCGCGGGCGTGAGCGGCCGCTGCCGCCAGTCGGTCCGCGTCTCGCCCTTGTTGGTGGCCTCGCCCAGGAAGCGGCGCACGATCGAGGCGTATCCGGCCGGATAGTCGTGGTCCACGAGGCCCGCGGCCACCTGCACGTCGAAGAGCGACGCGGGGCGGGCCTTGATGGCATGGAGGATGAAGCCCATCTCCTCGCGGCCGGCGTGCACGACGGTGGTGCGGCCGGGCTCGGCGAGCAGCCGCCAGAACGAGTCCAGCTCGCGGACCTTGAGCGTGTCGATCACCGCGAGGATGTCCGGGGCGGCCACCTGCAGCAGGCAGAGCTGGCTGCGGTAGGTGTGCTCCGACACGAACTCGGTGTCGAAGGCGATGTGCGGATGGGCTGCGAGGCGGTCGACCAGGTCGTGCAGCTGCACGTCGGTGGTCACCACCTCGAAGGAGCCGCGGGCAGGTCGGGGATGCGTCACGCGTGGGGAGCGTCGGGGGAGCGTGGCCGGGAGTGGCCGGTGGAAAACCGCATCTTACAGGAACAGGAACGTCATCGCCGCGAACACCGGCAACAGCACGCCCACGCTGTAGAGCACGTAGCCGAAGAAACTGGGCATCGTGACGCCGGATTGCTCGGCGATGGCCTTGACCATGAAGTTCGGCCCGTTGCCGATGTAGGTCATCGCGCCCAGGAACACGGCGCCCAGGCTGACACCCGCCAGGCGGCCGACCTCGACGCCGGCCATCGTGGCCGCGCCGTCGGGGAGGGGAAGACCCTGGGCCGTCTTGAAGAACACGAGGTACGTGGGCGCGTTGTCGAGCACGCTGGACAGCGAACCCGTGGCCCAGAAGAAGGCCTGCGGCGAGGAGATGCCCAGGCCCGCCCCGTGCTCGTGGAGCAGGGCGAGGGCGGGCTGCATGCAGACGAAGATGCCGAGGAACAGCGCCGCCACCTCGAGGATCGCGGCGTAGGTGAAGCCGTTCCGCGTGCGGACGTCGCGCGACCCGAAGGCCAGCGAGGCCGCCACCAGCGCGAGCAGCACCGCCTCGCGGAGGAACATCCAGGGGTGCCAGTCGCTGCCCGGCAGGGCCTTCGCCGGATCGAGCAGTCCCACCGCCGCGATCACGCCGGCCATCAGCACCGCGTTGGGCCAGAGCCCCCCGATCCGCAGCCGTCCCGCCTGCCGCTCGTCCCGGGCCAGATCACGCGGCGTCTCGCGGGGATGCGCGACGAACGTGTCCCAGAGCCAGTACACGACGAGGATCGCACCGTTGGTGAACAGCCATTCCCGCCAGAGCCGCAGCGTCCACAGGAAGTCGACGCCCTCCAGATAGCCGAGGAACAGCGGCGGGTCGCCGATGGGGAGCAGGCAGCCGCCGCAGTTGCACACCAGGAAGATGAAGAACACCACCGTGTGCGCCACGTGCTTCCGCTCGCGGTTCGTCTCCAGGAGGGGCCGGATGAGGAGCATCGCTGCTCCGGTCGTGCCGATGAAGCTGGCGGCCAAGGCCCCGATGCCGAGGAAGGCGGCGTTGACGGTGGGCGAGGCCACGAGGTCGCCCTCGATGCGCACGCCGCCGCTGATCACGTAGAGCGCGAAGAGGAGCACGATGAAGGGCACGTATTCCGCGAGCATGGCATTGGCGAGCACCGCGCCGGCCACGCCCCACGAGGGCCCGCTCGCCGCGGGCGCCACCACCGAGTGCACGGGGAAGTGCAGGTCGACGGCATGGCGGTGCAGGAACGTGTAGTAGCCGAGCGTGACCAGTCCGAGCAGGCCGGCCACGAGCAGTTTGCTCGAGTTGCGCTCCCACCAGTGGGAGAGACCGGGAGCCAGTGGCAGGATGGCGATCGCGGCCAGCAGCAGGCAGAAGGGGAGCACGGTGACCGGCGGCGGCGAGTTGCCCGCGTGGCCGGGTTCGTCGCTGCGCCCGTGGGCGGCGGCCTGGCCGTCGTCCGGATGCGCGTTTTCGTGGATCGCTTGTGCATCGACGAGCAAATCACGACCATGTTGAGGCCAGCCGGCGACCGCGGCGGCCACGTAGGCCGCCAGCAGGAGGGCGATGCCGGTCAGCGTGCGGGCCGTGGAGTCGGAGGCGGCCGAGGGAGCGACGTGCGTGTCGTGCATGACGGTTTTTCTCGGAGTATTTCCCGGAGCCGACCATCGTACGGCACGGTGTGGTGGCATGAAAGATGACGACTGACACGGCCCCGCAGCGCGGGGAAGTCTGGCTCAAAGGCAACGTCCGGCCCGCCCTCGGGCTCGTGCTGCTGCTCACGGCCGCGGTCGCCGGCGGGGCTGTGATCGTGCTGCTCGCGAGCCCGCCGGTGTGGGTGGCCTGGGTGGCGGGCGGGGTCGGGTTCCTGCTCGCCGTCGGCGTTGCGGCGCTCAGCTGGGCGGCGACCCAGCCGCGGATCGAACGCCGCGGGTCGCTTCTCCGGGTCCGACTTTCGCCGCATGCCGCCCACGACGTGCCGCTCGAGATCGTGGAATGCGTGTTCCTCGGTTCGCAGCCGATCGGTGCGGCTGACGCCGAGGCGCAGCGGCTCCGTGTGGGCACGCTCGTGGTGCGGCTGGCCGAGCGGGCCGCCGATTGGCGGGAGCGATCCACGTTCAAGCCCTGGGGCAGCTGGCAGGACGGTCACGTCGTGGTCGACGGCCGCTGGTGTGAGCCGCTGTCGCTGGACGTGGCCCGGGGCGTGTCGGCGCGACTCGTCGAGGCGAAGCGAGGCCTCGCCGGGACCGTGCCATGAGCGGGCCCGACTGGCCGCGGGGCCTGCTCGTCAGCGTGCGCGACGCAGAAGAGGCGATCGAGGCGGTCTCCGGCGGCGCGGCGGTGATCGACGTCAAGGAACCGTCCCGCGGGCCGCTGGGCCGTGCCGATGCGGCCGTGGCCGCCGCGATCGGTCGGGCACTCGGCGGCCGCCTGCCCTGGACGCTGGCCTGTGGAGAACTCGCGGATGGCGCGGACATCGCGGCCCATGTGCGGGAGGTGCTCGCGGGCCTGAGCCCGAACGCTGCGCCGCCCGTGGCGGTGAAGGCCGGCCCCGCGGCGCTCGACCTGGCCGGCTGGAGCGCAGCGCAGCGCCGACTGGCCGCGGCTCTGCCCGCGGGAATCGCCGCCGTGGCCGTGGCCTACGCCGACTGGGAGCGGGCCCGCTCGCCGGAGCCGCAACGCATCATCGCCGCGGCCGGTGCCGGCATGCTGCTCATCGACACCTTTGATAAAGGTGCCGGCGGCCTGTTCGACGAACGGGCCGAGGACGAGGTCGCAGCGTGGGTCCGGGAGGCGCGTCGGGCGGGGCTGCGCGTGACGCTGGCGGGCCGGCTGCGTCCGGGTCAGGTGTCGCTGGCGGCACGGCACGGAGCGGACCTGGTGGCCGTGCGATCGGCGGCCTGTGGCGGCAACCGCATGGGGCGGGTCAATTCGGCACTCGTCCGGGAGATTGATAGACTGAGGGCTGTTGAGTCGTCCCGTCGTGAACCGCTCCGCACCGGAGGCCCCGAGCCGTGAAAGCGCTGGAAGTCAGGGTCCCGCACACGCTGGAGCGGGAGGAGGTCCGCCGGCGGATCGACGCGGCGCTCGTCCGCGCCCGGGAGGATTATGCCGACAAGGTCGGCGATATCGAGGCCTCGTGGGACGGTGACGACCGCCTGCGGCTGCTGCTCACCGTGATGGGCATGCGGATCGCCGGCGACATCGAGATCCTGGTCGGGGAACTGGTGGTGAAACTGGAGATTCCCGGCATGGCGGCGCTGTTCGCGGGCCAGATTCGCGACGGCATCCAACAGCGGCTGGGGGGGCTCCTGGGCAGCCAGCAGGTGTGACCGGGGCCGGAAACACGGGGCGGAAGCCGTCGCCGCCAGCGGCTCGACCGTTGCCGGTTGCGACGGTTGGGAGGGTGGCGACCGAGTCTTTCCGCCGGCTTCGGCCCGCGAGCCTTGAGTTGTCGATGTTCCGAGGGGATTATTTGCCAAGCATGCGGATCCACACCCTCATTCAGTCCGCCCTGATTCCCGGCCGCGCCCGCGGTGTCGGCACGGGGCCGGCGTGCCTGCCGTGGATCGTGGTGGTGATCCTGGCCATTCTCGCCGTCTGCGGCGTTGCGCCACGAGCCCATGCCGGCCAGCTGCCCGGCCAGTCGGGCGGCGTGCCCGAGGACGATCCTTTCGCCGATGAGCTGAATCCATTCGGCAGCCGGCCCAGCCAGCCGCAGCAGAAACTGCCGGACCAACCGCCGCCTCCGCGGCCCGCGCCGCAATTGCCCGTGCCGTTTCCCGAGACCACCGTGCCGGGCGATCCGGCTCCGCGGCGTCCCGAACGTCCCCGCGTGGCACCGCGCGAAGGCATGGATCCCGCCGAGGCTGCCAGGCCGTCGGCGGCTGAGCAGCTGCTCATCGAGGCCGAGACCCTCGATCGTGACGGTGATCTGGAAGGCGCCCGTGCCAAACTGCGGGATGCGATCGGTCTCGATCCGAACCTGGGCACGGCCTACCTCGCGCTGGGCGTGGTGTCGCGTCGCCTCGGCGATTTCGAGGCCTCGGTCGAAGCCCTGTCGAAGGGTCTGGACATCGAGCCCGACAACGCGGAGATGTATCTGCGCCGCGGCATCTCCTGGTTTCGCCTTGGGCTGCATGGCATCGCGCTCGAGGATTTCGAGGATGCGGCCGGCTTGGCCTACGATGATCCGCGGCCGGAGCTGTGGCGCGGGTTGACGCTGATGGAGCTCGACCGGCCCCTGGAGGCGATCAACGCCTACGCGTCTTCGATCCGCCGTGATCGCACCTACATGCTGGCCTACCTGAACCGGGGCCTGGCCTACCTGCAGGCCCAGCAGCCCCGCAAGGCGGAGTTCGATTTCAACCAGGCGATCCGCCACGATCCGGAAGATGCCCGGGCCTGGTTCAACCGCGGTGTCGCCCAGGCGCAGCAGGGCCGTTATGCCGACGCCGTGACGTCGTATGGCGAGGCCCTGAAGCGGGATCCGCGGCACGAGCCGTCACTGCGGAACATCGAGGCCGCGAAGGCCCAGGCAGGCCGGCAGCGGTAGGCCACCACGGCGCACCTGCTCCGTCAGGGGGCCGGGATGGCGACGTCGTCGTGGTCGAGAGCCGACTCAACGCCGACTGACAGGTCCTCGGCCGGCGGCATGTCGACGTTTCCTCTCGCCAGCAGCAGCTTCAGTCCGCGCGGTTCGATGTCGACCAGTCCCATGAGTGACAGCCGGCCGCGGCCGCACGAAAGCGCCAGCGCGGCCGGCGTCGAGAGCGACGTCACGCCGTCCAGCACGAGGCCGCCGCGGTGCTCGGCGAGGGCCGCCGCGACATCCGCGGGCAGGTCCCGGAGGCCGCCGAGTGAGAGCAGGCCCTCGTGTCGGGCCAGCGCCTCGGCGACGTCGACGGAGACCGCGGCCAGGCCGTCGAGCACGAGGTCGCCCCGCAGCCGCGCGAGTGCCGCGGCCGTGCCGGCGTCGAGCGGCGCCAGGGCCGGCAGCACGAGCATGCCGGCGCGAGCGGCGAGAGCCGCGGCAGCCGCCGGCTCGAGCGACCGGAGCGACTCGAAGATGATCGGGCCGGCATGCGCGGCGAGTGCCCGTGCCTCCTGCACCGAAAGCGTCGTCACGCCGCCGAGCACGAGCGACCCTGCGTGCGGCACGAGCGCCGCGGCCACGTCGTCGGGCAGTGCGGCGAGGTGTGGGAGGAGGATGTCGGCGTCGCGGCGGGCGAGCTCGCGGGCCGCCGCGGCCGGGAACGACTCCGGTCCCGTGAAGGTGAGCGGCCCGGGATGCCCGGCCAGCGCCGCCGCGGCCTTGGGGCCGAGCGTCGAAGCGCATCCGAGCGTGATGCTGTAGAAGCCCGGTTCCGCAAGCGGCCGCGCCACCTCCGGCGGCAGCCTCGCGAGGCCGGGCAGCGAGAGTTCGCCGCTGCCGTCGACGCCGTGCAGTTCGGCAGCGACGTCGGCACCGAGGTCCGCGACGCGGGGCAGGAACACGGAGTCCTGACGGACGAGTCGCCGCACCAGCGGCAAGGAGTCGATGACCTCGAGGTCGGGGAGCATGAGCCCGCGAAGCGACCGGCATTCGGCCAGTGCCGCGGCCACGTCGGCGGACAGTCGCGGCAGGCCGCCGATCACGATGCCCATCCCCTCGTGCCGGGCCAGCGCCCGGGCCGACTCCAGCGACAAGGAACGCAGGCTGGGGAACACGAGCAGCCCGTCGCAACGCGAAAGCGCGGCCGCCACGTCGGGCGTGAGCTCCGCAAGACCGGAAAACTCGAGCGCCGCCCCCCAGCCCGTGGCGCCGAACGCGTCGAAGGCGGCCGCCACATCCGCGTCGAGCGTGGTGAGTGCGGGCAGCGAGACCACGCCGTCGAAGTCGAGGAGGGGCTCGACGTGGGCCGCCGTCAGCGTCCGCATCTCCGGCAGGTCGAGAAATTCGGCGAACGTCCCGCGCACCCGGCGCCAGGTCGGATCGCGGGTCAGGAACAGGAACACGTCGAGACGGCCGCCGATGCCGGGCACGGGCGTGATGGCCACGTCGCGCCAGAGGCGGTCGATCTCGTCCGCCGGCAGGCCTGCCGACTCGAGCGCCGCCTGGAGTTCGTGCGCTTCACCGTGGACCGAGGGCCTCTGGGCCTGCCGCGCCACGAGTTCCCGCAGTTCGGCCGGCGTGGGTGGGGCCGCCGTCGCGGCGGATACGAGGCAGGCCCAGGACGCGATCGCCATCAGGGTGGCGCTGGTGACGAGGCGGGCGGGCGAGACCATGCGACGACTCCTTCGTCAGCGGGGCCCGGACTCGGCGGCCGGTGCGGCGACGCGGAGCGTCCCTGAGTCGATCCGCCATTCCAGGTTGAACGGGGCCGTGATGGCCCGCAGCAATTCGTCGCGGGAGGCATCGCGGACCTCGGCGCGGACGATCTCGCCCGGGGCGATGCCGCGGGACCGGAGCGAATCCTCGTCGAGTTCGAGGGCGAGGCCCAAACGGCCGGCGACGGCCTCCAGGGCCTGGTCGAGCGGCGCTTCGAGCCGCAGGGAGAACACGTCCCGCCCCTTGGCTCCCGCCGCCGGTGTGGCGGGCCTGGTGGAGTCAGCGGCACGGGGCCGCTGCGGACGGGCGGCGACGCGCGGCGCCGAGTCGATGGACACCACGGTGGCCGCCGTATCCGTAGCGGCCGAAGCATTCCAGTCGAGGCGTCGGTCGAAGTGGGCAAGCACGAGGTCGAAACGCTCGGCCAGTGACAGCGCCGGCAGCGTGGCGGCGGGGAAATGATCGTGGGGCAGTTCATCGAGGCCGGCGATCACGAGCCCCGCCTCCTCGGCCGCGGCCACGAGCAGGTCCCGCGGCCGGGCGGCGACGGGCCAGGCCCAGCTGCGTTTCGTCGCCGCAGCCTTGCGCCGCTCGGGGGGCAGCCGAGGCAGTCGCTCGTCGCGGGCCCGTTCCGCATTCTCGGCGAGTCCGGCGATCGACTTCGGCACGATGCGCACCGACGACCGCAGCACGTCGACCTCCGCTCCCGCCGCGGACGCCACCCGCGCGAGGACGTCGCGCAGCGCCTCGCCCCGGCAGTCGATCGTGACGGGTGTGTCCGGGTCGATGCGCCGGTCGAGGATCACGGGCATGCCCGCGAGTTCGCCGGCCCGTGCCACCCAGTCGCGCAGGGGCAGTCGGGTCCACGAAGCCTGCACCTCGACGTCGAGCCCGGCCGGCGCCGCCGCACCGCGGGCCCGGTCACCGGAGGAGGCGAGAACGAACAGCAGGCAGGCGCCGGCCGCGATGGTGGCCGCCGTGCGGCCGGGGGCGGTACGATCCCCGGGCCGGCGGGGCGCTGCGTCTCTGATCGGCATGGCTGGCTCCGCGCGACGATTCCGAGAATACCCTGCCGGGCGGGCCGGCGGCGACAACGCGGGTCGAGTCCGTCCGGGTCGGCCGAGGAGGGTGAGACGATGCCTGCGGCAGCGGCGACGAATGCCCGGTGCGTGCTCGCCCTCGACCAGGGCACGACGTCGAGTCGGGCCATCCTCTTCGACCGCGCGGGATCGCCCTTGGGCGTCGCCCAGGAGGAATTCCCCCAGCACGCCAGGGCGGCCGGGCCCGACGGGGCCGATCTCGGCATCGTGGAGCACGATCCCGAGGATATTTGGCGGACGCAGCTCTCCTGTGCGCGCCGCGTGCTCGAGTCGTGCGGCGTGCGCGCGGGGGAGGTCGCGGCCGTGGGGATCACGAACCAGCGCGAGACCACGATCCTCTGGGAGCGCGACAGCGGCCGGCCGGTGGCCCCGGCCGTGGTCTGGCAGAGCCGCGTGTCGGCGCCGATCTGTGCCCGGCTCAAGGATCGCGGACTGGAGGCCGAGGTGCGCCGGCGGACCGGGCTGCTGCTCGATCCCTACTTTTCCGCGACGAAGATCGTGCACCTGCTGGAGACGATTCCCGGACTACGGGCCCGCTGCGAGGCGGGCGAGGTGCTCTTCGGCACGGTCGACTCGTTCCTGATCTGGCGGCTGACCGGCGGCCGCGTGCACGCCACCGACGTCACCAACGCCAGCCGCACGCTGCTCTTCGACATCGATCGCATGGCATGGAGCGACGAGCTGTGTCGCCTCTTCGACGTGCCGCGCGCGATGCTGCCGGAGGTGCGGCCCTCCAGCGGCGGGTTCGGCGCGGTGGATCCCGCGCTGCTGGGCAGGGCCCTGCCGATCATGGGTTGCGCGGGCGACCAGCAGGCGGCCGCCTTCGGCCAGGGCGTGGTGAGGGCGGGGGAGGCGAAGAACACCTACGGCACGGGCGCCTTCCTGATGTTCTCCACGGGTGACCGGCGGGTGGACAGCCGCCAGGGACTGCTCACGACCCCCGGTTGCGGCACGGGCGCCGGAGCCCACTACTGCCTGGAGGGTTCGGTGTTCGTCGCCGGAGCGCTGGTGGGCTGGCTGCGGGACGGCCTGGGCCTGGTGGAACAGGCCCGCGACATCGAGGCCCTGGCCCGCTCGGTCGACGACAGCGGCGGTGTGACGATCGTGCCGGCGCTGACGGGCCTGGGGGCGCCGCACTGGGATCCCTCGGCCCGCGGCCTGATCATCGGGCTCTCCCGGGGCACCCATCGGGCTCACGTGGCCCGGGCGGCGCTCGAGGCGATCGCGCTGTCGGTGGCGGACGTGGTGGAGTGCATGCAGGCCGATGCCGGCGTGCCGCTGCAGCGGCTGCGGGTCGACGGCGGGGCCAGTGGCAACGACCTGCTCATGCAGATTCAGGCCGACGTGCTCGGCATCGTCGTGGAGCGGCCGGTCGTCCGCGAGACGACGGCCTTGGGCGCCGCCCTGCTCGCCGGATTGGCCAGCGGTTTTTTCGCGGGCCCCGACGCCGTCGCCGCAGCGCGGCGGGTGGAGCGGACGTTCACGCCACGGATGGACGACGCGGCCCGGCGCCGGCTCGTGAAGGCGTGGCGCACGGGCGTGGAGCGCAGCAAGGGCTGGGCGTGACCGGACCGGCCGCAGGAGGCGGGGACGGCCCGGGCCAGCGGGCTCAGAACGTGCGTGAGCCGGCCGCCGCCGGGCTCCGACCCTCGGCGAGATCGACCCGCGTCACGTAGCGGTCGGGGTCGGCCGTGAACGTGGCCCGCGTTTCCGGCGAAGCGAAAAGATACATCCGCGACTGGTAGGTGACGCCGAAGTTGCGTCGACCGGGCGCGCTCTTGCCACCCTCGAAGGCGAGCACGGGATCATCGCCGGAGAGCGCCGGGGCGTAGCGATCGGGGTTGGCGAGAAACGCCGCCTGCTGCTCGGCGCCGGCGAACAGGTAGGTGCGTCCGCGGTGGCGTACGCCCCACTGCGCACGCCCCTCGGCCCAGACGCTTTTCTGGACCAGCGTCACCGGGCAGTAGCCTTCGAGGCCCAGCGGCATCGAGCCCACGGTGTCGGTTTCAGTGCCAGCCAGGGGCGTCGTGGCCGAGGCCGGCGACACGGGCCGGGCCGGGGGCATGGTCGTGGGCGCCGCCGGAGGGGGCGCGGCCGCGGGCGAGCGGGAGAAGATGCTGAACGGTTTCTGCAGCGCCGCCAGGAACGACGATGCCGCCGACTTTGGCGGCGCGGCGGGTGCATCGGAGATCGTGGCCGACGATTCGGAGGCCGCGGCCGGTGCCGTCGCGGGGCGGGTCGGATCGAGCCAGGACGGGCTGGCGGCATCGGCCACGGTCGCCCCGGGGGTCGCCGGTGCGGGCTCGATCACGAGCCTGTGCGTCGTCTGCTGGGGCGGCACTGCATCCGGCGCGGCCGCGGGCTGACGCGCAGGCCAAGCCGGCGGCGTCGCAGGCAACTGCGGCGCGGTCTGTGCCGGAGCCGTCGCCGTGGCCTGCTCCTCGGTACGCGGCGCGACCGCGGCCTCTGAGCGAGCGCCGGAGCCATCGGCGAAAGTCGAGAGGTGTCGCACCTTCTCGGTGAGCAGCGAGATCGACCCGCGATTGGCATCGGGCTTGGGATCTGCAAAACCCCCGGCCGCTCCCAGGTCGGTGGCCTCGGCACGCTTTTCGGCCAGGGCGCCCGCCAGCGCGTCGGTTGCCGGCGTCGCGTTGGCGACCGCGGCTTCCTGGGCGGCACGGCCCGCCGTCGCCACGAAGGCCGCTGGGTCAGCCGGACACTCAAAGGCGGTCAGCAGGCGGCCATCGGCGGCGAGGATGCAGGCCGCCGGCACGCGGGAGACGCCCAGGCTGCGGGCGAGTTCCGGATGGGCCTCCACGTCGACCTTCACCGGCTCGAAGCAGGCATCCACCAGCGCCGCCGCTTCTGGGTGGGAGAGCGTCTGAGCCGCGACGTCCGCTTCCGTCTCGACCCACGCAGCCGTGAACAGGGCGAGCACCGGCTTTCGGCTGTCTCGAGCCGCCGTCTTCGCCGCCTGCAGGTCAGCGTGCCAAGACACTTCGGCGCCGGCCTGGAGCGCCGCGACGGCCACGGCGGCCGTCGCGATCGGGCGGAGGCAGGAGCGGATCAAACGCATGGCAGGGAAGCGAAACATGACTGGGCCTCGGTGGATCGCGAGTGATGCTCCGGGGCCGATGCCCGACGGAGGAAAACCCTGCCTCGTGTATCGGTCGAAGCGGTGGCAGGAGTCGCAACGAAAATGCCACCCCCGGGAAACCGTGGGCTCGCCGGTCTGCCCGGCCTCCCTCGGCTTCCCAGCGTGTCGTCGCCCAAACCCGGCAAAGCCGGTCTTTCCACGCTCCAAGGTGCCCCGCTTGACAGTCTCCGGCGGTCGACGGATACTTTTCATGTCGTCGAAAGCGATGGGTTCAGGGCTGAAATCAAGCCTTGAACACACGACGAATTCGGCGTCTCGATTGCCTTTGGGGCGGGTTGCGGCTGGAGGTTCAGGGGCCGTTTCGATTCGCCGGAGTGGGCTTCGCGTCACCCGGCCCGGTTCCATTCGCCGCGACCGCGTCGCAGGATTGCCGTCAGACGACGGCCGTGTTTTCCGAGGGTTCCGTCGGGACCAGTTCCGGATTTCGGGTCAGTCGGCCCGTTCCCGGCCCGGAAACCGTGGCTATTGAGACCCGTACTTCGTACTCCCCCGTTGTGGGGCTGCCTGTGATGGTCGTCGTGGCATGAGCCACGCAGCGGGAAACGGTCAGGTTCGTTTCTTCTGAGAATGGTTTTTCTTCCCCGGAGGGTGTGCGGATCCATGTCGAAACGCAGGCGATCGAGGGGCCGGCCAGGTGGCTACGGCGGTCCGGATGGTGGTGGATACGCACAAGGGCCCCAGGGGGGGCAGGGTGGTGGTGGCGGCGGCTACCAGGGGGGCGGCTACGGGCGACGCCGTGGCAGGTTTCGTCGCGGGGGCGGGGGCGGCGGCGGTCCTCCGCCGGCTGGTGCAGGCGCGGTCGGCATGGATGGCGAGGGCATGAGGCCGCCGGAACTCGAGCCCGAGGTGGCCGAGAACGGTGAGCCGATCCCGCTCGAGCCGGGCAGCGGCGTGCTGGAGATGCATCCCAACGGCTACGGATTCCTACGCAGCTCCGAGACCAACTACACCCGCGAGCGGACCGATCCTTTCGTGCCGGCCACGATGATCGACCGCTACCGGCTCCGCGAAGGCGTGT
>Ga0129333_10001915_pt1 | contig 19093 bp, 15 predicted proteins | sample CPB6_08_DNA_FD_94474 | JGI IMG/M metagenome (GOLD analysis project Ga0129333, IMG submission 94474) | Freshwater to marine salinity gradient microbial communities from Chesapeake Bay, USA - CPBay_Sum_0.6_0.8_DNA | ecosystem: Environmental > Aquatic > Marine > Coastal | place: USA: Chesapeake... | reverse complement strand
CAGCACCAGGAATACTTCCTCCCATTGCTAATTGCATAGTGATGGGTTTAACACTATCTCCTAATTGAGCCATAGGAACAGTTTGGTTAGCCCCAGCCATAGCAGGCATTAGATTGCCACCATCTTGCATAGAAGGACCACCCCATGCACCATTGTAATTAAATCCTTTGTCTGTCAATCCACCCATTGTTCCCTCTATACCATTCTGTGCTTCAGGGACATCATACTTATCTAGCCATCCTCCATCTTTCATAGTGTTATCCTTTCCACATATGTGACATATGTATGCATCCTTCTTGCTGGAATCTGATTTATCCCAGGAGTGTCCGCATGTGCATTTAATCTTGTTAGCCATTATTTGTAAGAGATTTGGCTTGGTGTAATAATGAATTGAGAAACTAAATGTGCATCAAATCTGTTGTCCAATATATGTCTCACCTTCAACTCTTTAGCACGTAGAGGTTCTTTCTTAAATGATCTCTTTCCATAGTCCATGTTAGCCTGATTCACCACCTTGTCTATTGATAAAGATTCACACGTACGTACGAATAACGGTTCCTGCTTATACTTCACAAGTGACCAGAAGGTGTTGTATTGATAGAAGTTATCACTCTTTGTGAATGTAATTGTCTTACTCTCAGCGTTATACAAAGGATACTTCAAGTATTCCTTCAGATTGTTGATAGGTTTTGGAACCAATTCAAGCACACCTGTACTCTGTTGACCATTGTATAACACAGCCTTATTAAACCAAGCATCATCAGTTTCTATCTTGCGGTTGTCATCTGATATACCATCTGGATCAGGGAAATACTTATATGCCTTAGTGTAGTCTTGAACAGATTGAAGAATCTCATCTTGATACTTATAAGCAAACGGATATTCAATGATGTATGGTTTTACACAGTCATAATACTTATTGTATATAACAGGGTTTTTGAGATGTGTCCAAAGGGATGCTGTATTCCTCTCTTGATATTGTATTGCTGCAAGTTGATATTGCTTAATTGTTGTTACAGGGATATTCCATGATTTATTACAACAGGAGTTTCCTTCTGCCTTAATCACAATCACACTCACTGTATCAGCAACAACAACAGCAAGTCCAGAAATAAGCTGACTCTTAGGAACGTCAGAAGCAAGCAGGTTCCCCATATCGTCATATATGGAGAACTTGCTTAATCTGCTACCAGCTGCTTTTAGCTTTATGATTATTGTTTTATTCATGTATTAACATTGACCCACTTGAGTAATAAGAGCTAAGCTACCCGATATTACATTAGGAGTTTGACCATCACACAAACATGCACTTCCTGATTCACCGTCACTTAAAGCTACAGATTGATTATTACCTGAACAATCTGTCCATTGAACTATTGCACCACCAGTGTCTGCTGTAAAGTTCCAGTTGAAACATCCTGCTCCTGCACCAATAGACTCACAATAACTTGTGGTGGTTGTGGTTGTTGTACTAGTGCTTGTACTAGTAGTGGAGGTAGTAGAAGTGGTGGAAGTTGTAGAAGTGGTGGATGTACTAGTTGTTGATGTACTAGTTGTAGTTGTAATTCCTATTGGTATGAGATCAAAATTTGTACAAACACCTGTTGACTGCACCTTTATTATTGTAGCTGCATCAGGTACAGTTACAGTATATCCTGCAAGCAACGAAGCCTTAGATACACCTATTGCTACGGGCACACTGTACCCATCTGCATCTGAGTATATGTTAAAGGGTCCTGTGTCTGCCCCTGCGCTTGTTAGTGTTACTAATACTGTCTGTGCCATATAATACTAAGTTTTATTTATATTTTAACAAGTTCCCACCTGAGTTGGTCCTATTACTATACCTGATGCATTAGGAGTTTCTGTATCACACATACATCCACCACCTGATTCATTTGGACCTAATACATTACTTGCAGGATTACCATTACAATCTGTCCAAGTTACTGTTCCACCTTCTTCACCTGCTGTCCAAGTCCATTGAAAACATCCTCCTTTATCATCACAATATGCTGGTGGTTCGGTAGTAGTGGTTGTTGTTGTAGGTGTGCAAGATTCTTGGCAGGCTAGTAATGTTGGATATGTACCTGAACTGCCACTAATTTGTACACAATCACCATCAACACAATTATAACTTGTATTACATGCTAGATCACAGGCTTCAAATGATGGGAATTGACCAGAACCATCTGTTATTTCTACACAAATACCGTGTTGACAATTATATGTTATAGGTGGTGGTGCCTCTGTAGTGGTAGTGGTTGTTATGGGTGTACAGGCTGATTCACAGGCAATCAACGTAGCATACGTACCCGAACCATCTCCTGGATCCACACAGTTACCACTAATACAATTATATGAAACAGGTGGAGGTGGTGTACACACTGCCTCACATGCACCTAATGTACTATAAGTACCTGATCCATCGCCTGGATCTATACAGTAGCCACCAACACAGTTATAAGACTCAGGCACACCACAAGCACTTAAACATGCAGATAGTGTAGAATATGTTCCAGAACCATCACCAGGATTGATACAAGCTCCATCAACACAATTATAAGATGGAGGAATTGGCGCAGTTGTGGTGGTAGTAGTAGTAGTTATTTGTGATGCAGTTCCATTAAAGTTACATTCAGGCACGTAAGGTGTAGTTGTAGTGGTTGTTGTACTACTAGTGCTACTTGTAGTGGTTGTTGTAGTTTGTTCTACAGCACTACCAACTAGTGTACAATCAATAGGTACTTCCTCAGCAGCTATAATATCCAAATCACATCCTCCATTCAATCCAGAATAGAAGAAGTTGTTCTCACCAATATACCAGTTGGGTAGATAGGTGTGGAAACTTACCCAACTCTTAGTGTTGAAGTTGAATGATACAGTCCAACCTTTGTTACAGAAATAAGTTTCATCTGTTAAATACACTGTCTTGTTTAACACTAAAGGTTGTGAATTCTCACCACTTTGAGGATACACTTCCTCTATATAAAACTCCCTATTTACAGCATCGTATTTAACATCTTTGCTCTTTGGGATGTAGTCAAGTTTGGTTAATAGCACCCTATCATACTTACTATCATATACACCGTGTAAACCAATACCATTGAAATGGTTGTCTGTTTGTACGTCTGGGAAGTAGCGTAGGATTTCAAATGCCAAATGATCTGTAAAGAACCTGTTAAGTCCTGATCCAAATCCTGAAAGATCTACAGCTTGTGTACCAACAATTAAGAACACCTGTCCTCTTTTAGCATCTATGCTCACCTGACCTTGTGGTATCTTGAGGAGCATTTTGTTCTGGGTTCCTACATATCCCAAATCAGTTTCAGCAAAGTCAATTGGAGGAGCTCCTCTGAATAACAAAGGATTACCAACATAGGCAGCCTGAGGGTTGCTAGTGTCAATTGTCAACAAGTTGTTATACAACAATGTCTTGTTTTCAAATCTAACAAGGATAGCTTTATTCTGAATACCATCTACAGAAATTACATTTCCATAGTTCTGAGGGAAGTCATAATAAGATATAGCTCTATAAATCAGCCAGCTGTTCACCCTATTATCAGCATCTATATTCTGAGCATCAGAATAAATAGCTCTAAATGGATAGTAGGTGTAACAAGGTTTGTCCCAATCTATAGGCAGATTAGTGAACGTGTTCTCTCTGTTCTGCTTAGAATATGTGACATTATAGTAGTAGGTGTTATCCTGAACAATAGGAACATAGTCTTCTTGCACCCAATCATCAGGAATACCTGTACTCACGTGAGGCCAAAAATCACCTTCTCTATTATTAAATGCTTGTCTTAAATCAACGTTATAAGAGCTCTCACAGTAGAAATTAGGAATACCATAAGCAAACAAATAGAAGTAACCATCATAGAAAGTTCTACTAGAATCACTAGAAAAAACAGTTCCTGGTGCAATAGTTGTACTTGTTGTAGTGGTTGTTGTGCTAGTGCTACTACTGACTGAAATAAGAGATGTTCCCTCGTTAGGACAATCAAAGTTGTGAGCCTTATAAGATATGATATTGGAAAGTGTTCCTCCACTACTTACATAGTCCTTCAGAATAGAACGAGCTGAGTGCCAATACTTTGGATAGGCTATATTACCTATCTCATCATAGAATATATCACTATCATCAGGAGCTCCCACTCTGTTGTCAATAAAGAATGGTAGTTTGCTCTTAAACGTAAATCTGCTAATAAACGTATCACCACCAAATACTGTCTGCACCTCAGGTGTACCACTATTCAAAAATATTTGAAAGCCAGTGTCCACAGTTTCGTAAGAATAAATTTGACCATACTGGTTTACAAATATGTTCTTCAGGGAAGCGTAGTAAGACACTACAGATATATCTTCTTCCTTCGCAGGAACATCACAATTACCAATTTCTGATATAGTGAATCTAGACTTATCTGTAAGTAGAGGACTTCCTCCAGCCACCATATTAGGACTTTGGTCTGGGAATGGTAATCCAGGTCTTGTTAAATCTGTTCTTAGGTAGACAGATGATTCTCTGTTGAAGTTATTGATATTATACGTATCGTTAACATTCTGTACACCAGGAATAAGATATCTAGCAATGTCTAGGTTTCTCTGTTTAACACCTAAGTCATCAGGAACTCCCACTCCGTAGTTATAATCAGCTACAGAGTTAAAAGAATATGCATAGTTCCTTCTAGTGATACCGTTTACATATATTGTCAAATAGGCCTGGTATGCAGCAAACATTGCTGATGCACTAAATGGTGTAGTAAGTGCACCAAGCTTATTAGAACTATCAAGAGCTTTCACCTGAGCTTCTTCTGATAGAAGCTTGTATTTAGCATTGTTCCTAACTTGAACAAAGTGAGCCTTACCTCCACCAAACATCACACTCTCAAGCTTTAGAATACCACCTAAGAATGGCTGTCCAAAGGATGTTTCAGGAGAGTTAAAGATTTGTCTGTATTTCTCTGTTACACCATGCTGTGGAGTTTCAAATTTACAACTTGGTCCTGTTACACGTGTAGGTCCATTAAAACAAATGTTATCAGCATTTTCTATTGCTTTAGGAACTGTTCCAGGAACTGCATAAAATGTAAATGTTTCTACATCTGGCCATCCTTCTATCCATGCTGTAGAAGGTCCATTATATATATCAACCCATTCGATTCTACCTCCTGCTTTAAGGAATGTAGGAGGACATATTGTTGCTGTCCAAATATCATATGTAGACAAACCTGCTTTACCTGTTGCAGGAGATGTTATTGTAGGTCGAGTTATAGAGCATAAAGTGTACGTGCCCGTAGCATAATACTTTTGTGTTCCTGTTTTATTACTGTTACAGTCAGTGTATTGCACTTCTGCACAATCAGCACCGCCTCCAGAACAAGGACCTAAAGAGTCAATAAATACATTATAGTGATCACATATCTGTGCAAACGCATTATTGTTTGAATTAAGAAACGGATCTTGATTAAGATCGTTATAAGGATAGTTGGGGTAGAAGAAGGTTTGCTTCTCTCTTTCATATGTGTTAACATTCCTAAGAATTCCCTTAGCAACAATAGACTTGTTTGTACCACGATCTGCACGTATGATTTTAAACCCAACAATCTCATCCTTCTGTTCTGTTGTTAAACTAGAAGTTTGAATTAATGACTCAATTTGTTGTACATCCAAACGAACACCAATGGGGAACACAGCATCGTTTCCTTGAACCATTGCATTTGGACCTAAGAATATCTTAGATTCATATGCAGGACTAATATTAATATCAGGAAACTTGTGATGTCTGATAGGCTGACCAGCCAAATCACCCCACACTTCTGTATTACAGGGATAGGTTTCTGTAGACTGCCAGTAAGAAAACTCACCATATTGATATGGACCTTTGTAATCTTCTGCTGCACAATAACCAGGAGAGAATCCTAATGTATATCCTGTGTTGTATATTTTCCAATAAGGACTTGTTCCTGTAAGAGGATCAGGTTCACCTATGAAGTCATCATTACTAGGACTCACTGGTATTAGATCATTAGTGTTTGCTATTCTACCAGGAATATGGAATCCATCAGTTTGTTTACCGTTGTTAAGTAGAAATACTATCTCAAAAGCATACACCTCATCCCTTAGATAACCTCTAAGATTGGTTGCATTTAGTTCATCTGCATAGTTCTCATTGGCTGGTATTCTCCAGGTTTCCCATTGCAGAGTGATATTGTTAGCAATCCCTTGATAGTTAATACGATCAATGGATGTTAGATTGTCCCACACAAGAATGTCCTGTACATTTGTAAGGTCTTGTGCAATATCATAATATGGGAACTTCTCAAATATATCATTGACAGTCAGTCTGATTTGTGTAACATTCTGACCTGTGTATGTGATTTGTTTCTGTAGATTGTCAATGTAATATGTACCAGCAAGTTCTACAGAAGTGATACCATTAATGGTTTTGATCACTGCCAAGTTGAAATACTGGTAGAGTCCTGTATCCTCTAAGTTACTGACATTCAGGATGATAGATTTACCAACAGGATAGTTGAAGTTTACTGATGTAATAAACTCGTCAGCAATAGGTGTAGGATTGGTTACAGAGTAGTATGATGTATAAGGATTACCCTGAGGATCAGAGTATTGAATAGCAAATTGATATGTACCAGCTATCAGATTACCTGTGCTAGCAACATCTGCCACTTCCAATTGAGGAATCTTAAAATTAGGCTGAAGTTTAAGTTGATTACAATCTACATCATCTGTGTATTCTGGGTCGCAGAAAGGAGTGCCAGACTTGAGTATTTTTGGGATATCATCAATGTCAAGATATCTTCTAGGATTGTAACCATCTGTCCAATAAATCTCTGTGGTACAGTTAGTTATCTTATGAGCTGCCTTGTGAATTGGATAGTTAACATTGAAGTTGAGACAAGGAGCATTTACAAGCACACGATAGACACAATCGTTATTCTGCATATATCCAATCTGGCTAGCGCCAGTTTCTGGATTAGTGATGAAGAATATATGTTTACTTTTCTCTTGGATGAAGTGTGTACCAATAAGTACATAACCAGAAGGAAATGTAACACAAAGTTCATTCCCTGGCTCATTCTGATAGTTTACAGAATTAGCATCAAAGTTTTCTACAGCAGCATTCAACGCGTATGTCAGTTTCCCTTTTGGAATCTGATTAACGGTTTGGTCCATGTTAAGACCAGTGGTAGCATTATTATACTCCTGTCTAATATTACCTTGTTCTTGTTCAGCCATTAGTATTAGTTATTACGTCTCCAGCCATATCTATTAGTACGGTTGGGGAGTTCATACATATTAAATCTATTCAAGTCATTCTTAATCCTGCGCTGTTTAGCCCAAGGATCTTGTTTCTTAATTTCAATATCAGCCATGATGAACGCTTCTTCAGACTGTTGTTTATAGTTCATCATCTTCCTTTCTAGCTGATTATAGGTTTCATCATTAGTCTGATTGGTGAGTGTTTCTATCACCTTGTATTTGATGAAAGCTTCAATATATTCTCTGATACGATAGTTGTTAGGAATCATTTGATTACCCACTTGATCATATTCTGTAGCATAGAAAATAAGATGGACAACACCATTTCTGAAGTTGGTTACAAACTTATTATCTCTGATGTCAAAACTATCATATCCAGCAGATCCAGGAGTGAACTCACGAAGAGGAGGTGCTTGAGAGTAGAACTCCCAGTTGTTTGTATATTCTACACCACAGTTCTTCTGAACAGATATATTACCTGGTTTGAGTAGATACTCCCTTTGATATAACACAGGGGCTTGGTTGTTTGTCTTGTACACTGTCTCAATTAGCTGAGGCATACAACTACCATCACATCCTACATTACCACAACAAGGGCTAGGACAAGATGGTCCACCGTATGTAACAGGACTCACTTGAATTGTAGTGGATGTAGCAGCCTGTGAATAGAATGAGTTAGCTTGTTGATAGGGGAAACCGTTTACAGCTGTACACATCCATGCTTCACGCACAGCAATAAAGTTATCTGGAAGTCTAGCTTCATAATCGTTTATGTACAACACTTCCTCTTGAATAACATACGTAGCCCTGCCTAGTTTTCTAAGACATTTGTCTAGATAGGTGGGGAACATCAAATCATCTACAGCTCCTGTGTCAAAGTAGCTTTTAAACTCTTCCTTTACTGTGGAGTAGATGATGTCAGGAGAGATGAAGTTATATTTGTAGTAGTATGCCATTTATTTACATTTTCCATTCATGATAAATATGTTGATACCTATCATTGGTTTTGATATAGTGAGATAGTAATCTTGATGTATTTCTGGAAGGTTTAAAATACCATAGAGCAGAATGTCTGAATCTTGCTGTGTCTTTAAACCAAACCCATCCAAAGAAATAGCCTTCTGTATGGAAGTTAAAATTGTAGATGCGTTTGCCTTTCTCTCTTGTCTTCTTCCAGTCTATAGGAAGATTGACAAACTCTTTGCCATCTATCCCCTTCATTTTCCTACGTTTTTTCTTGTTGATAGAGAACTCACCAAACCCATATGGAAGCCTTGCCCTTTCTCCTGTCTCTAGGATGTACTCTTTGAAAGCCTCGTTATAGGTGTAGATGATGTTTCTCCACTCATCAAACGTAAGTTTAATTGAGGGATTTTTCTTACAGAAATTGTTGTAGTTTTCTTTGCTTGCGCTTCTCCAGTCTATTTTTACTCGCATATCATCTAAGGTTTGGAGCGTTAGGTGCTTGACCATCAACTCCATCGCTTGTGATATCTGTTTTAAGTGCGAAGTAGGTATTTAACAACTTCTGAGAAGTTAGTTCAAGAACTTGCTTTTCTAGGTAGCCAGGAACAGGAGATTCTTTGTCAAGAGGATTCTTACACAATTCTTCTGTTGAATATTCTGGGCTTCCACAGCCACATTCTGGGTACATGATTTCGTTTGGAACATCCTCTTCAAAAAGAGCAACAAGTCTGATGGCTTTTAGAAGTGGATTGTTTACATACAAATATCCATTAGTAATCCAGTAGTATTCTTCCTTTTTAATTATGGGAAGCTTAAGCAAATTGATATATCTGTTGATGGTTATTTCTTTTAACTTCTTTCCCTGTCCACTAAGTGCATTGATTGAATATACACCCTGTATTACATATTGATAATTACCCTCTGTAATACGAGGAAGTTTAAATTTAGTTCTAGCTACATTACAAGGATCAGAATACTCACAGCATTCAGAAATAGGCACTTCCACCATTTCCAAACATGGAATGGTAGTGAACACTGTATCAGTGGCCCAAAGCTTCCTCAGATTAGTCTCACGCTTTATCAAAAGGAAGGCATTATTCTTAATCTCAGACATGACAGCTCTATCCGTGATCAAGTTATCTGTAGACAGTAACTTGTGCATGGAGCGTACATCTGAAACTAATTTCCTAAAAGTAGACATTATAAATATTGTTTGAATATGTTTGTCATTCCATCCTCATAATCAATGAGGAAGGCAGTCACCTCACCTCGCGCGCACGTGTATCCATTTTTCTCATCCCAACCACTCTTTGCATTTGAGAATGCAGGTATCTGATAAAATTTAATTCCGTTGAAATCTTGACTCAACTCGTGGTGTTTGTCACCTGTAAATATATAATACACCTCATGATCAGACCATTCATCTTTGTATTCCATAGGGAATATTCCAGCAAGTTTAGCAGGTTTTATAGCATCCCCATGATTAAACATCATTGCAGAAACACCATAACTAACATACTTTCTATATTTAGGAGAGCAGTCAAACGTCAACCTATCAGTGTTTCTGAAATAGGTTTTCAGCCAGTTGATTAAATGCCATCCTACATATTCATCATGATTACCAGCCACATACACTACATCTACATTATCAGCATAATTGAGCAGTAGTGTAATCATCAGTATCTCGTGGTTACATATTGCCTCAAATGATTTGTGGTAGTCTTTTATATTTTGCTGAGGAGTGCCTTTGGTTGTAGTTCCTGTAAACTCACTGTTGAACTCATCTGATCCAATGATATAAATCACCTTGTCCAGTTTGTTAGATAGAGAAGCTTGACCAAGGATTGTTTCCACTCTGTAAGCCATTGTAGCAAACCTTTCTTCAAGGCTGTTATTTCCATCTACATCTAGCTTATTATAATGTGCGTCTTGTTTGTTGATTATAAGAGCAGCAATAGGTTTTCCTGGTTGCACCTTTGGAGACATAATCTCCTGAGAAACAGGAGCATATTCACTAAGAAACTCTATAAAAGAGTCTTGGAAAACTTGTTCTCCTTTCTTTTTACCAAGCCAAGCTTTCACTTGATAGTGAGGCTGGTCAGCATTTCCCCAGTAGTTCTGAACGTATTTAGTTATTTCCCATTTATCTGTGTCAATCTTACACTTCTCAATCAGCTCTTCTAAACTTTTAATTTCTTCTTTTGAGTTGAGGACTATCTCACCTGTTCCTTTCTGCACATCCTCAATAAACCTAACGATTGTGTCTTCTAGTTCTCCAATGTAATTTGCAGTTTCTGCATCTTCCCTTGCTATTTGGGAATCTCGGAGTTCCTTCATCAATTCATCCACCTCATTTTCTGTAATGTTTAGCTTGTCTGCATAGAACTTTTTGCTTTTCTTCCAATGAAGCATCTGCTCCAGTTGGTACAGAAGGGATTGATTTTCAGGCATTTACGATTTGATTTAGTTAAAATTACAGTAAAGGTACGGAGGTTTTTAATATTTTCCAAATTATTTTAACCTTTCTAGTTATCCATTCTAACTAAACTTGTTATAAATAAAAACTCCTAGAGCCGAAGCCCTAGGAGAAACCCTGTAAAACCAACAAAACAGGATTTTTTAACTCATTGATAACTTGTTTATTTTCTCTTCAAGTTCTTTTATCTTGTTCTCTAGGTATGCTATTTTAAGAGTGTGCACATCCGAATAGTTCAATGTTAGTCTTTCTTCACCATCAACTAGTTCAGGAAGTATTTCTTTTACTTCTTGAGCAGAGTAACCATATCTAATCTTACCTTGATCATCATCAATGAATGTGTATTTAATCACATTTACATTGAGCAAAATATTAGGATTAGTTTCCAACACATTCTTGAATCTAATATCAGAAGATTCAAAGAAAGCAGTGGCAGTCATATTGCCAGAATTAACAGTTACGTTATTGCCTGACTGAGACATTGAGCTATTACCTATTGCTGTAGCACTTGTAAACTTAGCTATGAAGTTTGTTGTACCACTTATTGAACCTGCACTACTTGTACCTGAACTTCCAGCTGTACCTGAAGTACCAGAACTTCCAGCTGCTCCTGTAGCACCATTGGCTCCAGAACTACCTGACGTACCACTTGATCCTCTTGTACCAGATGTTCCAGAAGAACCTGCAGCACCTGTAGCACCAGTGGCACCAGTGGCACCATTAGCACCTGAGGTTCCACTTGTTCCTTTGGTACCTGAAGTACCAGAACTACCAGCTATACCAGATGTACCAGAACTACCAACTGCTCCATCTACACCACTTGTTCCACTTGAACCAGTGCCACCATCTGCACCAGATGTACCACTAGAACCAGGATTACCAGAACCACCAGACGTACCTGAAGAACCAGTTGCACCTGATGTGCCACTTGAACCACTCGTTCCAGTTGTTCCACTAGAACCATTAGTACCACTGCTTCCGCTAGTTCCATTAGTTCCACTAGTTCCATTAGAACCATGAGTTCCAGATGTACCACTAGTTCCACTACTTGCAGAAGTACCAGAACTACCGCTCGAACCAGATGTTCCATTAGTTCCTGATGTACCAGAGGAACCAGATGAACCTGCTGTACCTGAACTTCCTGTAGTACCAGAACTACCAGATGAACCAGACGATCCACTAGTAGCGCTTGTTCCAGAACTACCAGAAGTGCCTGAAGTTCCAGAAGAACCAGATGAACCACTTGATCCTGATGAACCACTAGATCCTGCAGTACCAGATGTACCAGAGGAACCTGACGTTCCGCTAGAACCAGATGATCCAGCAGTGCCAGATGTACCAGAAGATCCAGAGGTTCCAGAGCTTCCTGCAGTACCTGAGCTACCAGAAGAACCATTAGTTCCACTTGTACCAGATGTTCCACTTGTAGCAGAAGTACCAGAAGTTCCGTTTATTCCTGAGGTTCCTGAACTAGCACTTGTACCAGCTGTACCAGATGATCCTGAACTACCACTAGTTCCAGTTGTTCCTGATGAACCACTACTTCCAGCTGTCCCACTGCTACCTGCTGTTCCAGAGGAACCAGCAGTACCTGAACTTCCATTAGCTCCAGAAGTACCAGAAGTTGCACTACTACCAGATGTTCCTGCAGTACCATTACCACCAGAAGCACCTGCTAGGTTTATTGTCCAGCTTGAATATGTTCCACTACCAGTGAATATTCCATTAGATGTTACATCTAATTGTCCTGTTCCTGGATTATATGCGGTTACTGTAGCTTCAAAGTTATTACTTCCATTATACGCAACAATAACAACCTGAGCTATTGTATATGAAAGACCTGTATCAGTTGTAATTGTGTAGTTCTGTCCTGCTCCAGTGGGAATTGTTAAAGATGTAGACGAAGCACCAATATAGTCTGCTGATGAACCACTACTACCAGAAGTACCAGAAGTTGCAGACGTGCCAGAAGAACCAGAAGATGCAGATGTTCCAGAGGAGCCACTTGTACCTGAAGTACCAGAGGAACCTGAGCTACCAGATGTTCCTGATGTTCCAGATGATCCAGAGCTACCAGAAGTGGCAGACGTACCACTTGAACCAGCTGTGCCTGAGGAACCAGAGGAACCAGAAGTTGCTGATGTACCACTGGAACCAGAAGTTCCTGAGCTACCGTCAGTGCCTGAGCTACCATTGGTACCTGATGTACCTGTTGTACCAGAACTTCCACTTGTTCCAGATGATCCAGAAGATCCTGCTGTTCCGCTTGTTCCACTACTTCCAGAAGTACCGCTAGAACCACTAGTACCAGAAGTACCAGAACTTCCATCACTACCACTACTTCCACTTGTACCTGATGTCCCACTAGAACCAGAGGTCCCAGAAGATCCACTTGTACCAGAAGAACCAGACGTACCGTTAGATCCATTTACACCAGATGTTCCACTAGTGCCATTACTGCCACTAGATCCAGATGTACCAGATGATCCATCAGTTCCACTAGAACCAGATGTACCAGTGCTACCACTAGATCCAGAAGTGGCAGAACTACCTGAACTTCCAGAGCTACCAGAAGAACCAGATGTGCCAGAACTTCCACTAATTCCAGAAGAGCCATTTACACCTGATGTACCAGAAGTTCCGTTTTTTCCACTACTACCACTACTACCTGCAGTTCCTGAAGATCCCTTTATTTCACAAATCTTTTCATCTATCTTTTCAATAGCTACAGTGAGTGTATCACAGGTTTGAATCCCTGTGCAAGGGAGATTGGGCCCATCATACTTTATCTTATTAGAACCAGTTAGTTCAGGATTACAAGGATCACAATTATGTTTGTGCATTAGTTTTTTACATTAAGGAATGTACATTATGTAGTAACATCCAAGACCAGGTTGAATATTAGGATGGGACAATCCACCTCCTGTAGAACCAATAGTAGTTGAAACACTAATGCCAAGAGAGGTGTTTGTGCTTGTTTTACCTAATGTAGCATTTGCAGCAGTTGCATTAACTAAATCGTAGCTACTATTTCCTCCAGCATTGTGTGCTTCAGCTATAGCATGAGTACCGTCAATTGTAGTGCCACTGTCTCCAGTGCCTACAGTTAGGTGAGTGTGTCCAGTGTCTGTTGCAGAAGATGTAGCTGAATGAGAGTGTGAAGGAATCTGATTAGTAGTGAGAGTTACTGAATTAGCACCCTGTGTTCCTAGAAGAACATAGTTAGGATTACCAGCTATTGCAGGATCAACTGCAGGGTTCATAGCTCCACCACCCATACCTGTTGTAACACCTACAGGCACACGTCCTCTTTTATCAGGAGTACCATTTAGACCGTTACACAAATATATTTTTTCCCAATCACCAATACCAGCACCTGTACCATCAAATTTACCTGTCAGAGAGCCGTAAAACTCCACTGCTACATAAGGTATCATTTTGTTGTAATACTTAGTGTTAGTTCCAACACTAGCTAGATAGGCAGAAATAAGAGAATTAAGATCTGCAAGCTTTACATAGTTAGTGTTAACGTTTAGAGCAAGAGCATCAAGTTCAACCTCTAAGCCACAAATCTTATTGATAGCTGCCTGAAGGATGGCATGAGTTCCAGAAGAACTAGTTACACCAGTAAGACATCCTACAGTGTAAGGTCCTTCCAATGCAGCAATGTCAGCTTCTACAGCTGTGAGTCTTACATCAAGCTCACAGATTGCTTTTATCAAAGCGTTAATTACATTAGGAAGACTTAAATCTTCACATTCAACTAGATTCTTACTAACAATATTACATATGATTGCAGGAGGGATTTCAAGAATAATACCCTCACCATTTAATGTAGATGTAAGAAATGTAATCAATGCTTGCTCTACATACGAAAGAGAGTCACCAGTTTGGATTCCCAAAACAGGTACATTTACACCCGTATATCTGACGCACTGATCTGATACAGTTTCTACACAGCCGTTATAGCAATTTGAACAAATGTTGGACATTTATTTATATTTTAAAATTTTAACTCTGCTTGCGATCATATTCACTGTGAACTCAGCAGCATAATCGGGGTTACAATACTTATAGGTGAGGATTCTCCTATAGTTTAAAAGATCTAAAATTGCTCCACCAGGTACAGGTTGGTTTAAAATAAACACAACATTGTTGTACAAATTGTTAGCTAGCTCAGCCATTCTACAATCTATTTCTGCAATAAGAGCAGGAATACTAGCGCATTCTGGACAATGTGTAAGTCTAGGTGATAACATTTTTTATAAAGTTTTTTACTCTTTTAACAGCAGCATTACAAGCTGCACAAAGACCATTAATTAATTGACATCCACATCCTACATTAGCTCCACAGTTTCTACACTTTGCCATATTAGTAAAAGTTTATAACGTAATTGTTTCCAGAACATCCACAATTATTTTTAAGGAAATTGTCAAGCATCATGTTTGCTTGATTATAAAGTTTCGTGGATTCATTGATAGCACAGTTGTTGGCAGCCGCTATAGATCCTTGAATAAAGAAATAGATAGATGTCAAGTCCACCTTTGATTGTGTCTTAATAGACCTATCACATTCCATCATATCAAGCTTCATAAATGCATTATCAAACTTTTCTTGAAGCCTGTCAACACGCACAATAGACTTTTCTACAAAGTTTAAATATGCAGGTGCTACAGAATATTTCAAACGGTATACACCGTCAGGAAGTGGTTCGTACACTCCTACAGGACTTAAACCTAGGTTTGATGTTGTAAATATATTGAAGTCATTAACGCTGAATGGTTTAACCACTGTACCAAAACCAGGAACATCAATTTCAATGGTTGCTCCAGAAACAACAGGGGGATCTGTAGGATAGACAGATGCATCAGCAACACCTAGTGTTTGCACATTATATGTAGGAATTACTAATATGTCTAATTTTAAATCTGGCATGTTGTTCTAAATAAATAAGCCAGAGGATTGAGTGTTATCCTCTCACCTCTGGCTTAGGTTATATAATGTTTGTGTATCTCTACCTACCTATTACGGAATCAAAGTTGTAGTGGTAGAAGTAGAAGGCCATACAGTGGTGGTTGTTGATGTAGTGGTGATACATGGTAAGTTATCAGCACTTACAGCACCCAAACCAGCAACAAGAACAGCTTCAAGAGCAGTGCCCACTGCACTACCGCTTTCAACAGCGATAATTACAGTGCTATCTTCTTTGATGTAGTCACCCCACTGATATGCAGACTTGTCATACTCGTTGAACTTGATGTAGTAAGTGTCATAGCTAGTGCCATCACTTACCCATGATTCAAAGTTCTCGTTATAACCGCCCATTCTGTAGAGATGCTTCAAGTAACCAGCTTGGTAGCTGTAGAAGTTCTTTTCCAATTGTGCAATCTCAGCAGAAGTACCTACAGCATAAGAAGAACGCTGTACTACCACTGGATCAGCAACAACATTACAAGCATCTGCTACGATGAAGTCAGCAGTAGTTGCAGGTCCACTGTACACGAATGTACGGAACCACATTCTGTCATATTCAAAAGGAAACGCTGCAACATCACAAGGCTGACCATATTTAGTCAATGGTTTACCAGTGATACGCAAGAATGCGTTTTGATCGTTACCAATCCTTTGGAATTGATAGAAGTCAGAGAAAGTGATGTTGTCTGGGTTGTTACCTGGAGCTTGCAACTCGAAGTGATAGATGATGTCATCAATCAATGCAGGAATGTCAACCAAGCTACAAGGATCACCACCACAATCGCAACAAGGTGCGTTTACAGTGATTGAACGAGTGAAGCCATTGAAATACAATGTATCCAAATAGCTAGAGTGAGCACGCAAAGTGATAGTAACGATGTCACCACACTGTACGTTCCAGTTAACCACATCTGTAATTTGAGTTACAGGAGTAGGGCAACCAGCCACTTTATACCATTCAGTTACGTTGCTGTTGCAACCAGATCCTGAAGGACAACCTTTAATCTTATCAGAACGCTTAGAGCCTTGCAGATAAGTGTTTGTACGGCCCTGCGCAATATAAAAGTAAGGAGACGCAGCGATGTTTACAGCTGTAGCTACAGAGTAGTCAGATTTGAAAACACCAACTTGTCCAGGTGTGAGGTCTTGTGTAGATCCAGAGCTAGGGAGCGCAGATTGCCCTACTGGCACTACAAAGAGCGTAGTTAATGAAAAATCAGCCATTTTGCTTTATTTTAAATGATTAAAAAACTTATTCGTTTGTCTGTATTCTGAACTGTGCGCTTTGAACAGCAGCAGCGTTCTCTGTATACATGGCAAGGTTTTGTACTGTTAAATCTAAAAGCTCATCCTCTAGATAGAGCTCAAGTTCACAGTCTTGGTCAAATGATGGTTCGCCATCTAGCATTATATATCCCTCTTTATTTATATATTGAGGGTAACGCATGTAAGACATATATATCTTGGTTGGTGTAAAGGTGCCATCTGTAAAGATGGATATTTCATCTGTAGAGAGAAAGTTAAAAGTCTCTTGATATTCAAAAGATGGCTTGTAGTGATCGTTATTCAGGATGAATTGAAGATCACCATGTTTAGCCAAGTCTCTGTTAATCCAGATTGTTCTGTCTTTACACACTCCTTTATCCGCTAGTATATAACTATCAATATAGAACATATACTTTGGAACAAGAAGATGCAAGTTAGCAAACCATTGATTTAGTTTATCGTTCTTGAGTGTAAGCTCAAGAGGTTGATGGTTATATGTTACAACCAAGCTTTGTAGGTCCTCGTAACGCTTCTTAAAAGCGTCAAGTCCCATACCACTTATTACACTAAAACCATCAACCTTTTGTTTTATCAGCTTTATCTGGGCTTCATTCAAAGCCAGAATCTTATCTTCTAAGTTTATCTGCTGGTGAATATTTGTTGATAGTTTATTTAGTTTTTGGTCTATCTTGTATAATAAACTATCTACTGGTATCATACTGCAGCTAATTTCTTAGTTTTCAACTTACCTTCGAGAGTCAAGAGCAAGTCTTGATTGTCATCATCAGCAAGCATTTTAATTAAATCATCTTCGTCCTTAGCTATTTCAAACTCACCTTCATAAATTTTACCATTGGGTCTAGCCCTGTATATTGAATGAGCGATGGCTTGCTTCACTAAGTCTTTGATATGGAGTAAGTTGTCTTTCATGTCTGCAAAACGTGTAAACACTTCTACAGGATTAAGACCTTGATACTTACCGTTTTTAAACTCGGTTTGTTTGAGGACATTGTCTACAAGGTTGTAAACTGCTTCCTCTTTAGTATCATCTGTTACAGGTAATCCCAACAACCTTGCCACTTTTCTTTTTCTCTCAGGGGTCATACTGTCAAACTTGACAATAGCCTTATTGATTAATTGTTTCTTCTTGAACATCACTGCGTTCTCAATATCCTCATCAGCTACATAAAACTGTACATCTGCAGGAAATTCACCACGCTCCCAAGCTTGATAAGAGCTTGCAATTGTTGGATGAACACGCAACCAAGAGAATGCTATTTCCTGAAGAGGAAGAGACAGATCAAAATAGTTGTCACCATCTAGAAGCTTTACAGGTTGAACATGCAAAGAATCATTGTTAGAAGTGGACAATCCATAGTTCCAAAACTGTGAACGAGGTCCTAAGTCAACATCTCCAAGTGCAGATTGTAGCTTATCTCTTAAAGCTGTTACACGTTCAATCTCCATTTCTCTTTCTAGAGGATCAGAGATTCTTCGAATGTATGCAGCCTCAGGATCAAGTCCTGTACGGTACTTACCATCAAGTTCTTTATAAGGATACTTGAATACCCCTGTTCCAGGGATACGTGTAAGTCCTCTTAGTGAAAGGCCACCTTGCATTGTCTGAAGTTGTGAGTTGTTATACTCTTTCTTAATAGTTGAGATTTTACCTAACTTACCCATATGTAGTTTATTTATTTGGTTTATTTGCAGATGGTCCCCATCGAAGGGAATGCGACTGGGAGACACCCCAATCCATCCATCTGTAGTTTGAGGAGAGTCCTCCAAAGGTAGGAGGTATAGGAGGACTCTTCTCGGTAGGTGTGCTGTCAGATTTCTCTGACGAGGTATTAGAATTGTGGGATTTCCTCGATAAGAACTGTACGAGACAAATCCTCAATGAAGACATCACAACGGTCTTTCATCCAAATCTCATAACCAGGGAATTTGTTAGCAGAGCTCATACCCTGAGACTTAGCAAAGCCCAAGTGGTGACGAGTTCCATCGATATATCCCCAAGTCATTGAAGGTGCACCCTTCATCCTTACTTCACGGATGTTGTTCACCATTGAACCATCGCTCATTGGAGATACATCAAATACCATGAATACAGGAGTAGATTTCTT
>Ga0129333_10001914_pt1 | contig 19100 bp, 19 predicted proteins | sample CPB6_08_DNA_FD_94474 | JGI IMG/M metagenome (GOLD analysis project Ga0129333, IMG submission 94474) | Freshwater to marine salinity gradient microbial communities from Chesapeake Bay, USA - CPBay_Sum_0.6_0.8_DNA | ecosystem: Environmental > Aquatic > Marine > Coastal | place: USA: Chesapeake... | reverse complement strand
TACAGCATTCAGAATATCGATATTATCTCCCTTGCGCGTACGACTCATCGTAAGAGCCGATTCAAATTTCTGACGGGCCTCATCTTTTTTATTTTCGAGCAGATCCGCATGTCCGGCTCCCACCATTACTAGCGGCGAATTCGCAGCCACAAGCAGCGCCTTATCGTACCAAGCCCTGGCCACGGCAATGCGTTTGACAGAATCCAACTCGCGTTCTATCACCGCCTGCCCTCCCCAATAAAGTGCACCGGGATCAGCCGGATTATTCTTTAAGATTTGTTGAAAAGTTTGCTCGGCCAACTCAAAGCGCTGGGCAAAGAGATGATTCTTTCCATCTTGCACGGTTTGTCCACTGGTTGTCAGTACCACACAAAGATTAACAGCAAGTAACAAATAAATTCTTTTCATCTTTCTGAGTGATTTCAATTTAAGGGCTGTAAATATATTATAATTACCTATTCATTGACCCGCACCGGACGAATACCCAGATTTTTCTGGGCAGGGGCCAAATATCCTCTTCTGAAAATAATCTGCCCCAACTCGCCGCTGACAAAATGGGCGAAACCGGTGGCCAGACCATGGTGTTTTTCTTTCAGAATATAGACCAGGTCGCGTACCATCGGATAGCGCTTGGCATAGATGTTGGCCTGATAGGCCTTAACATAGGAACCCTCCAAGTCTGTGCTCTCTATGTGGGCCACTTTGACCTTTTTCAAAAAACTCAATTGCGCGGAGTCTTCGGGATTCCCTACCCAGCCCACTCCTACAAAACCGACCACCCCCGGATGGGTAGAAACATAGTCAATCACTCCCTCACTACTACTGGCGGCCATTGCTTCTTGGGTCAAGGATTCTCCTTTCAATACTGAATCTACAATAAATCTGACCGTGCTGGTTGCTTTAACCCCATCAAAAACGGGGATTAACTTTTTTTTATATTTCCCGGTGAGGATCTGCTTCAGCTCAAACATGGTGAACATCGTATCGGCTGCAGCCGGATGTACCACCACGGCAATACCATCACGGGCCACTACTAAACTTCTGGCTCCGACTTTGAGCGAATCAGCGATCATGTCTATTTCCCCTTTGGAAGGCCCTCTGGTTACCAGTACTAAACGAATGCTGTCATTGAGCAGATCACGCAAGCAATCCGCCTCTGTCTTATAGGCTACGTTGATGATGGTACCCCGGTGATTAGACTGATACACCTGCACCAACTCATCGACAATAGGCTTAAATGTCTCATCAGCACTGATGTAAACCATACCCCTGTCGGGTGTATCAGGCAGTTTCTTCTGTTGCTCCTCGTACGATTGACAGCCCAGACAACTAAATAAGCAACCCATCATCAAAATACATGCACTTCGCAACATGAATTCGTAATTTTATTCGTTGGCATGATAGCCCCTGTAAAGACGCCAACCCCCATAGAGTAGGCAAACTAACCCAAACATTGTATCCGTTACGTCGGGGGGAAAACGAAGGTTCACCTCGAGCTCCCACTGGTTACGCAACAAAAAGAAAAATCCCGCCAGCACAAATAAGCCGCCCATGGTGAACTCTCTTACACGTTTGAGTTGCGAGCGATGTGCTCTTTTTTGTTTTTCGTAGTCTTCGAACATACGATGGCAAATTAGCTAAATTTTCAGTGTTGTCCTTCCTACACGCGAATAGCATCAATGGCTGGCACGGCATACCGCAGGTCGGGTTATATTTGCAAAGCAGGTACTGCCTGCCCAAACCATTGTTCTATGGCCAAACCCAGCCTTCCACCCGGCACACGCGATTTTTCGGCCGAAGTGGTGCGAAAAAGAAATTACTTGTTCAACACCATCCGCTCGGTGTTCGAATGCTATGGGTTCGGTCCTCTCGAAACGCCCGCCATGGAACAACTTGATACCTTGATGGGTAAGTATGGAGAAGAGGGCGATAAATTAATTTTTAAGATCCTCAATAACGGATTAGATAACCCCGAAAAAGAAAAACAAACAAGAGCCGCTCTGGAACAGGTGTTGCAGGGAAAAAACAGCAAAGAGCTGACCGAGCGGGCATTGCGCTACGACCTGACCATCCCTTTTGCAAGGTATGTGGCCACTTGGCATCAGCAACTGGCTCTTCCCTTCAAGCGCTATCAGATGCAACCCGTCTGGAGAGCTGATCGTCCGCAAAAAGGGCGCTACCGCGAATTTTATCAATGTGATGTAGATGTAGTGGGCAGCCGCTCACTGCTGAACGAATTAGAGCTGGGATGTATCTGTCATGCTGTCTTTACCAAATTGCAATTACCCGATTACAGCCTTCGCATCAATCATCGTCAGCTATTGGTAGCCTTGGCAGCACAGTGCGGAGTAGAAGACCAACTCAACCTTATCACCACTGCCATCGATAAGCTCGATAAGATCGGTCTTGACAGGGTAAAAGAAGAATTAGCAAGCAAAAAATTATCTGCCGCACAGATCGGCAAGATCACGGCATACCTGCAGATCGAAGGCACGCTATCGCAGCAACTTGAGCAACTTCGGTCATTGCTGGGACAACAACCACAGGCCATTACTGCACTCGAAGAAGTACAGCAACTAATAGAGGGCTTGCAGCAACAACAAGTCAGGGCCGTACTCGATCCTACCTTGGCCAGAGGACTCAATTATTACACCGGAACCATTTTTGAGATCAAGGCGCCCCCGCAAATCGCGATGGGTAGCATTGGCGGAGGTGGCCGCTACGACGATCTGACCGGATTGTTCGGTGTGCCCGGCCTGCCCGGTGTAGGTCTCTCGTTCGGGGTAGACCGGATCTATGATGTTCTGGAAGAGTTGCAACTTTTTCCAAAAGACAGTACACAAGGATCGCAACTATTGTTCTTTAACCTCGGCACAGCGGAAATGAAATCGGCCTTTGTACAACTACAAAGTCTGCGGGCAAAAGGCTTGGCGGCCGAGTTGTATCCCGAGCCGGTAAAATTCGACAAGCAATTCAAGTACGCAGAAAAAAAGAATATCCCCTACATTGCTATTATCGGCAAAGAGGAGATCGAGAACAAAAAAGTGAATGTAAAAAACATTCGCAGCGGTGAACAGCGAACCCTGTCGTGGGACGAATTACAGACGATCCCGTTGAACTGGTAAAAGCAAGTTTACAACGCTTCGTACAATACAGCTGCACCCTGCCCCACCCCTACGCACATCGTAGCTAAACCATAGCGAGCCTTTCTTCTTCTAAGTTCATAGAGCAAGGTGGTCGATATACGTGCCCCGCTGCTACCCAAGGGATGGCCAATGGCAATTGCCCCCCCATTTACATTGACCAAGGCAGGGTCGAGCTCCAATTCTTGCAGACAGGCCAGCGATTGAGAGGCAAAAGCCTCGTTAAGTTCGATCAGATCGATTTCATTCATTGATAACCCGGCCCGCCCCAAGGCTTTTTTTGTAGCTGGAACCGGCCCCATACCCATAATAGCCGGATCGACCCCGGCTACGGCCATTGAAACGATTTTAGCGATCGGAGTCAGATTGAATTGTTTGATAGCATGCTCACTGGCCAAGAGCAGACCGGCTGCTCCATCGTTGATCCCGGAAGAATTGCCCGCCGTAACAGTCCCGTTCTTCTTGAAGGCAGGAGAAAGCGCCGCCAGTTTTTCTAAAGAAGTCTCGCGGGGATGTTCATCATCAAGTACCCAATTGATCAATCCCTTTGACTGTACTTCGACAGCCGTGATCTCTTCTTCCCAAATTCCTTTTTTACGGGCGGCTGCATATTTCTGTTGCGATGACAGCGCAAAACGATCTTGCTCATCTCTGGATATCTTGTATTGTTCCGCTACATTCTCCGCTGTCTCTCCCATGGTGAAAGGATGATAACGCTCAGCTAATAACGGGTTGATAAACCGCCAGCCCATAGTCGTATCAAATACATGTGCATTTCTATCGAAAGGCTGTGTCGCTTTGCCCATTACAAAGGGAGCCCTGCTCATGCTTTCGACTCCCCCGGCCAAAATCAGTTCCGCATCTCCGCAGGCAATTTGACGGCATCCATCCATGATAGCCTGCAACCCCGAGGCGCAAAGCCGATTGACCGTGGTGCCAGCCACCGTAACAGGCAGATCAGCTAACAAGGCCGCCATGCGAGCCACATTTCGATTGTCTTCGCCAGACTGGTTAGCGGCGCCAGCAATCACTTCTTCGATAGCACTGGGGTCAATGGTCTGGTTGCGCTTATGCAAGGCACGCAGTACGGTAGCCAGCAGGTCATCGGGACGAACGGTACTCAGGGCTCCGCCATAGCGACCCACTGGTGTTCGAATGGCATCAATCACATAAACGGGTTTCATGTAATGGCTTTGAAGGCAAATATCCGTTAAATACTTAAATCCCTTACAGGGCATTTATCTTTGCTTTACATGAAAAAATCTGCCGCAGAAAATATCAGAACCTGGACGCTCCAAGATATAGAACAACACTTCGAAGAAAGAGGAGAAAAGAAGTTCAGAGCTAAGCAACTCTACGAATGGATCTGGCAAAAAAACGCCATGAGTTTTGCCGAGATGAGCAACCTGAGCAAAGAGATGCGTCAGCATCTGGGCGAAAATTTTGTACTGCCGGCCCTTACGGTCAATGCTACGCAGTATTCCGAGGACGGCACAGTCAAAAGTCGCTTTCTGACTTGGGACGGACATGCTGTGGAGGGCGTTTTGATCCCCACCGAAAAAAGGCTGACAGCCTGTGTTTCGTCACAGATCGGATGTTCACTGTCTTGCAAATTTTGTGCAACCGGCTATATGGATCGTAAACGAAATCTGCAGTTCGATGAGATCGTAGATGAAGTAGTCCTGCTCAACAAAGAGGCCCTGCAACAGCACCAAAAAAAGATCAGCAATATCGTTTTTATGGGAATGGGAGAGCCCCTTCTCAATTATAAACAAGTACTGATGGCCATCGAGCGGATCACTTCTCCCGAGGCCCTTGGAATGAGTCCCCGTCGTATCACGGTCTCCACCGCCGGAGTAGCCAAGGGGATCCGGCAGCTGGGAGATGACAAGGTCCGTTTTAAATTAGCTCTTTCGCTGCATGCCGCCAACGATCGCAAACGCAACGAGATCATGCCGATCAACGAATCGAATCAGATCAGCACCCTGGTAGAGGCCCTGAACTACTTCTACAAACAGACCGGCAACGAGATCACCTTCGAATACATCTTATTCGATCAGTTCAACGACTCGCTGCAAGACGCAGAGGAACTAGTCAAGATCTACCGGCAGGTTCCCGCAGATCTTGTCAACATCATTGAATACAATCCTATCGATAACGCACGCTTTCAAAAACCCTCCGAAACCAAAACAGCTGCCTTTATGGACTATCTGTCCAAAAAAAGGGTCAATGCCCGCCTCAGGAAAAGCAGAGGAAAAGATATCGATGCCGCCTGCGGACAGTTAGCCAATAAAGGGTAAAAAGTCCATTAAACTTTTTTATACCGCATCAGTCAGAGAATGGATACCGTGCCACTGGCCGGGATAATCTAAAAATTTATTTTATATGAAAACGATCCTCACCCTTTTTCTGGCAATCTGTTCAATAGTACCCTTGGCGGCTCAAGAACACCACCCCCCAAAACCACCTCGCCCCGAAGAGCAGGGCCCTCGTCGTAAGCAGGGGAACGAAATGTTATTGGAGCGCTTGCAACTAACAACTGCCCAGCGGGAGCAACTGAAAAAAGAACAAGAGCAGGCTCTTGAAAAAGTATTGACTGCAGACCAAAAAAAGAAACTCAGTCAATTGCGACAGCAACAACAGCAGCGCAAAGAAGAAGAGCAGCTTCGTCAAAGACAGCAATTGAAAGATCGTTTAGCGATATCAGAAGAGCAGGCAGCTAAATTGCAAGATCTGCAGAAAAATTTCATGGAGTCAATGAAGAAAAATCGCGATCAACTCGACCAGACCATTGCGCAACAGCGCGAGCGTGCCCGCTCCTTGATGGAAACGCATCAAGAGTCATTGAAGAAAATCCTCAATGCCGAGCAGCTGCAAAAGTTCAAAGACATGATGCGCAATAAGATGCGACAGGGAATGGAAAAATGGCGTGAACATCGCGATGGAATGCGTCAAAGACCAGCAGCACCCCCGAACGCTCCTGACGCAAGAAACAGCGATGCGTTGTAAATAACGTACCTTTACAGGATACCTGTTGAAAAACAGTTATCCTGTCGCATGAAAAAATCAAGCACAAACCCCTTTACAAAATTCGGGGTCAAGAAAAGTAACGCTGCCATCAAAGAGCAGTTTCGTCAAGAAAAAAGAAAAGCTAAAAAAGAAAGAGAAGCCTTTTTTGAACAAAAAAAAGCAGCAGCCCGTGCTGCCAGACCAGGCCAAAGACCTGCTGCTAACAGTAGCAGTGCGGCCGATGTAAAAGGCAACTTTCCGAAAAGCCACCCTGTTACAGCTCCTCCCGAGCGCATGACCCTCAACAAGTATTTAGCCCATGCCGGCGTGGCAGCACGACGTGAGGCGGCAGTATTGATCAAAAAAGGAATGGTAAAGGTCAATGGGGTAGTTATGCTTGAACCCGGTTGTCGGGTAGCCCCGCAGGATGTAGTTATCTATAATGGCAAGAAACTTTCTCCCGCCCGGGCATTCGTCTATATCCTGTTGAACAAACCAAAAGATTACATTACTACCACCGACGATCCGCAAGGACGAAAGACCGTTCTCGATATTGTCGGACAAGCCACCACCGAGCGGATCTATCCGGTGGGTCGTCTCGATCGCAATACGGCTGGCGTTCTATTGCTGACCAATGACGGTGAACTGGCCCAGCAATTGACACACCCTAAGAACCAGGTCAAAAAAATTTATCAGGCAACACTCAATAAGCCCCTAGAAAAAAAAGATTTTGACAAGCTCTTGCAAGGTATTGTGCTGGAAGACGGACCTGCTGCGGCGGACGTACTGGCCTATGCCGATATGAAAGACAAAACACAGGTCGGTATCGAGATACACAGCGGGCGCAACCGGATCGTACGGCGCATGTTCGAACATTTGGGCTACGATGTAAAAAATCTGGACAGGGTGGTATTTGCCGGACTTACTAAAAAAAATGTACCCCGCGGAAAGTGGCGTTTTTTAAGCGAAAAAGAAGTCCGCGATCTCAAACATTTCGGTAAAGGAAAGTAAGCAGAAATGCAACTCTCTTCTTACATACTCAACGAAACAGATCATTGGATAGCGCTCAATAAACCCAGCGGTTTGCTGGCGGTCCCCGATCGATTGGGGAAAGAGCCATCCCTTAAAATGTTCTTGCGCGAAAAATATGGCGCTATCTGGGTTGTACATCGTCTCGATCGAGAGACCAGTGGTGTCATTCTATTTGCCAAAGACGATACTACCCATCAACTGTTGAGTCGTCAATTCGAAGAAAGGCAAACCGAAAAAATATACACAGGGCTGGTATTGGGCACTCCGATGCAGACAACAGGAAGTATAACAAACCCTATCGCAGAACATCCTGCTGCCGATGGCCGCATGATGACACATGCCAAAGGAAAACCTTCGCATACCGACTACCGGGTAATGGAAGTACTGCGCCCCTACACGTGGATGGAATTCGCGATATTGACCGGAAGGACCCACCAGATAAGGGTCCACATGCAAACACTGGGGCATCCGCTGGTGGGCGATCCGCTATATGGAGATGGCAAACCTGTATTGGTCTCTTCGTTTCGAAAAAAATATAAACTCTCTAAAAATGCAGAGGAAGAAAAACCCATTTTGGGAAGACTGGCCCTGCATGCACAACGACTCAGCTTTTTCGATAAATCAGGAAAGAAGCAAACCGTAGAGGCGCCCCTACCTAAAGATCTTTCGGCCACCTTAGCGCAGCTTAGAAAAAGTCTCTTAAAAAAATAAGGAAGAACAATAACTCAGCCCGGCTGCACACAATCCAGTTGATAGCGAATGGGACTGTTTTTCCGGAGCATCGCCGCCACACCGCAATATTTATCGAGCGATAGGTCGATCGCCTTCTTTACTTTGTCTTGATGAATACTTTCAGTGGTGATCCGATAGATCAGATCGATATCGGTAAAGACCCGCGGATGATCTGTCGTCTGATCAGCTGCACTTACTACAGTGAGTGCCGTAAAGGGCACACGCATCTTTTCTAAAATATCTACAACATCTATAGCCGAGCAACCCGCCAGTCCAGCTAATAACAAAGCCTTGGGGCTCATTCCTGCTTTCAGATCTCCATCCATCTGTACCGTACCGGCACCCTCCTGAATGGCTTCGAACTGTAACTCTTTTTTCCAATGGGTCGTTATAGTCATGGCATATTTTTTTTGGAGGTAAAGCGGGCAAAAATCGTAGACAGCGAAGCGGCCCATTTAGCATAGGCCTCTTTGGTCAGTAATTTGGAATCGTTAAGGGCCTTGTAGGTAAGAAAAAGGCCCAGCGGAAGTAATACGAACGCAGCCAGCCACATGCCCATAAACGGAGTCAGTGAATCTTCTTTCGCGAACTTCTCGCCTACCGTGCTCGAAAAATAAAAGAGCATAAAAAAGCCGATGGCAAAAATGAGGGGTGTACCCAGCCCTCCCTTGCGAATGATCGCTCCCAACGGAGCTCCGATCAAAAACAAAATGATACAAGCTGCCGACAAAGACAATTTCCGATGCCACTCGATAAAATGCCGACGTACTCCTCTGCTTTTTTCAGACATCACCATATAGAGCGATTCGGCACTCATGCGGATCGAAGCAGCGGCGCTTTGTGTCGTACTGAGCAATACGGGAAGAGAAGAATCGGGCAGCAGTTGACTGAATTGAGTCTTTCCTGCGAGCAGTTTTTTTTCTTCGACACTGACAGGACGGGCAGACCAATTAGAATCGATCAACGAGTAGAAACTGAACTGTGTAAGCCAGTCGCGCGTCATCCGATTGACAATAGTATCACGGTCACGACGAAGCGAATCGATGGCATGGTTCAGCTGCCGCATACTGAACATCCGTTCATTGTTCTTATTGACGCTGTCTGCCGTACGGCTTGTAAAACCCAAGGTACCCAAGTCGAACTGTTTGGTATACGTCTTAAAAGAGGTACGGATATACTCGTTATTACCTGCATCGAATGGATTTCCTCTTTCCTGATAACGCCATCCATCGCGAAGATGCAATTCTAAAAATCGCTTGTTTCCGGTAACCCGCATCACCCCGCTCTTAGCCATCACAAAATTATCCTGCATCAAATTTCCCTGTTCGTAAATGATCACATCGCGGATAACACTGTCATTCGATTCCTTTTGTCCGATCTTGATAGCATACCCACCGATACGATCATAAAAGACACCCTCTTTAAGATCGAAAGCCGGCTTGGCATAGACAATGTCGGCCAGCAAGGTTCTTGATTTCAAATTGGCGACCGGAATCACATAATTCGAAAACAGAAAGGCAATGAAACTGATGAAAATGCTCAGCAAAAAGAGAGGACGCATGAACCGAAGCAGTGATATGCCTGCCGATTTGATGGCGACCAACTCAAAATTTTCTCCCATGTTCCCAAAGGTCATCAGCGAAGAGAGCAACATGGCCAGTGGCAACGCCAATGGCACCAATACGGCACTTTGATATCCTATGAATTCGAGAATGACACCTGGCCCCAAGCCTTTCCCGACAAAATCGTCGATGTAAAGCCAAAAGAATTGCAATACCAACACCAACAATGTGATAAAGAAGGTGGCAATAAAGGGTCCGGCAAAGGACCTCAGGATCAGCTTATCGAGTTTTGTAAACAAGTGGTTGGACTAATGCCTTGATCAGTTACCAAGTCGATGAAACAGATCTCTGACCTGGTGATCCCACAGTAAAGTCTGGTCTTTGATCTCCTTTTTCTCGGCAAAATCCTTTATAACCAGAATTGTCTGGTTGGTGATCTCCGATTTATCGATGGCAAACTCAAAATATTCTCCCTTGGGGGCCTTTTCCCAGCGATAGCGGATAAATTTATCCTGTTCTTTCTCGAGCATCACAGCCTGCTCCACATTTCCATCCCATCCGAAATAAAAAACCCCGTCACGTTCGTCTACTTTATCTGCGAACCACTCACTGAGACCTGCCGCTGTCGACAAAAATTCGTATAGAATAGTAGGAGAACAACGTACGGGAAACTCTAGTGTATATAATTGCTTGCTCATGTCTTTTTCAGTTGCAACAATGCAATAATAGAGAAAAAACACATCTGACACAAACCGGAGTTTTTTAACAAAAAACAAAGCGAAATCTCTCTTGTATTGCTTTGGCGACAGCCAATAACTTGAACTCCCAATTTCAGCATATGCGCATGCGACAACTCAAGATAGGCAAGTCCATCACCAACAGGGAACAGTTCAGTGTAGAGAAATACCTGCACGAAATAGCCAGTATAAAACGCGTCAGCCCCGAGGAAGAGGCAGAACTTTCACAAAAAATTAAGAGAGGCTGTCAGTTCTCCCTGCATCGGTTGGCCACTGCTAACCTGCGTTTTGTTGTTTCGGTGGCCAAACAATACCAGCATCAGGGACTGCCGTTGTGCGACCTGATCAATGAAGGCAATCTGGGTCTGGTCAAAGCAGCCGGACGCTATGATGGCACCAAAGGATTCAAATTTATCTCTTATGCAGTATGGTGGATCCGGCAATCGATCTTGCTCGCGCTGGCGGAGCATGGGCGCATCGTGCGAATTCCTGTTAATAAGGTCAGCAGTGCGCAGCGAATGCAAAGGGCACAGAACCTGCTGGAGCAGCAATTAGAGCGGGAAGCCACCACAGAGGAGTTAGCCGAGTCGATGTTGGTCAGTGAAGAAGAAGTCAAAACCTGTCTATGCATCAATGTAAAACACCACAGTATCGATACCCCCTTGGGTGAGGAGGACCACCTTGCCCTAAGTGATATCATCGAAGACAAGGGAGCCATACGGGCTGATCAGGAATTAGAAGGACCTGCCTCTCTTCAGATCGAGATTCAACGCTGCCTGCAAACCCTTACTGACAGGCAACAACATATACTTTGTGCCTATTTCGGGATCGGAAAACCCTTGTCAAAAAGCCTCGAAGAGATCGGGGCCGATCTTGGCATTAGTCGGGAGCGGGTCAGGCAGATAAAAGAGAAGGCATTGGCCCGCTTGCAACACGCTCATCGCTCAAAAATGCTCCGCGCTTACCTGGCGAGTTGATCGAAGAACGCTCCTTATCTTTGCTCCCCTTTTAAGTATTATGTTCAATACGCTACAACAAAAACTTGAAACGGCCTTTAAGAACCTCAAAGGACAGGGTCGTATCACCGAACTCAATGTTGCCACTACTATCAAAGAGATCCGTCGGGCCTTGGTAGATGCGGATGTTAATTATAAGATCGCAAAAGAGTTTACCGACAAGGTCAAAGAGAAGGCCATGGGGGCCAAAGTGATGAATGCGGTCTCTCCTGGCCAGTTGATGACCAAGATCGTAAAAGATGAATTGACTGCGCTGATGGGCGGCACCGAAACCTTACTCCAAGACAAGGGAAATCCCGCCATCATACTGATCGCCGGACTACAGGGTTCTGGTAAAACCACCTTCAGCGGAAAACTGGCCAACTATCTCAAACAAAAAAGAGGACTCAGCCCCTTACTGGTAGCCGCCGACATTTACCGTCCTGCAGCCATGGAGCAATTACGGGTCTTGGGAGAGCAGATCGGTGTAGAGGTATATGTTGATGCTGAGAACAAAGACGCCGTATCCATTGCTCGCGACGCCGTAGGTAAGGCCCGGAGTTTAAATAAGAATGTCATCATCATCGATACCGCCGGTCGATTGGCCGTCGATGAAGCGATGATGAATGAAGTCAGTCGGATCAAAGAAGCCGTTCAGCCGCAAGAAATTTTATTTGTGGTCGATAGTATGACGGGACAAGATGCCGTTAATACAGCCAAGGCCTTTCATGACCGCCTGCAGTTCAGCGGCGTAGTACTGACCAAATTAGACGGCGATACCCGCGGGGGGGCTGCGCTATCCATCACCTATACTGTCAACAAGCCGATAAAGTTTACAAGTAACGGCGAGAAGATGGATACCCTCGATATTTTTTATCCCGAAAGAATGGCGCAACGTATCCTCGGGATGGGTGATATCACCAGCTTGGTCGAAAAAGCACAGGCACAGATCAGTGAGGAAGAAGCTAAAAAACTCGAGGCCAAGATCCGCAAGAACAAATTCGATTTTTCGGATTTCAAAATGCAGCTCGAGCAGTTAAAGAAGATGGGGGATATGAAAGAGATGCTGGGGATGATCCCCGGCATGGGAAGCAAGCTCAAGGATATCGATATCGACGAGAACTCATTTAAGGGCGTAGAAGCCATGATCAATGCCATGACGCCGGCCGAGCGGGCCAATCCCGATCTGATCGATATGAGCCGGAAAAAACGGATCGCCAAAGGAAGCGGAAAGGATCTTCAGGAGGTCAATAATTTCATGAAACAGTTCGACCAGATGCGAGACATGATGAAGAATATGAACAAGTTGGGTGCTTTTGGCAAAATGATGCCCGGCATGAGAAGATAGCCCATAGACCTAAAAAACTTGCCCGTTTCCCGGCCCCTGCTTATATTTGCACCCCGGTTTTTACCGGCCCAAACATATATTGTTAACGCTGTTAAATTTCTATTTATGTCAGCAAAAATCCGTCTCCAAAGACATGGGTCTAAAAAAAGACCTTTCTACTTCATCGTGGTAGCCGATTCAAGAGCTCCTCGCGATGGAAAATTCATCCAGAAATTAGGAACCTACAACCCACTGACTATCCCTGCTACTATTCAGCTGGATCGTCAAAAAGCGTTGGAATGGCTTAACAAAGGCGCCATCCCCACCGATACGGTTCGTCGTATCCTGAGCTTCAAAGGGGTGTTGTATCTGAAGCATTTGCTCAGAGGTGTTTCCTTAGGGCTGTTCGATGAGGCCGCCGCCATGCAAAAGTTCACAGAGTGGACTGCCGAACACGACAACCAGATCAAAAAGAAGAACGAAGAAACGCAGCGTAAGCGCTCTGAAAAACGTCAGGCTATCCTGTCTGCCTCTGTTGCTAACCGCCAGGCCAAAGCAGCCTCCAAAGTCGCTGCCGAAGCCCCTGCTCCTGCAGAAGAGAGTGGCGCCGCAGAAGGAGAGGGTGCTGCCGAAGCATAATGCTTGTTTGCATCTTATTATAATTTATCCCGGCCCCTGCGCCGGGATTTTTTTTGATGCCTTTTATTGATTTGTTTTGTATCGTATAAACAGTGACAGCTTTAAACCGACGCTGTCCTTAAGCGCGATTCCATAAAATGAAGAGTTATATCAAAGTAGGAAAAATTGTAGCCGCCCACGGATTGAAAGGTGACGTTATACTGCAACACGAGCTGGGAAAGAAAACAGATCTGAAAAAATTGCCGGCCCTTTTTGTAGAATTGAAAAAAGATTCGTTCGTGCCTTTTTTTCTCAGCAAGGCCAAAGGCACTACCGAAAAAGAATCCTTGCTTTTATTCGAAGAGATCGATACCCGCGAAAAAGCTCTTCCCCTCGTTGGTAAGCTGTGCTGGCTACCCGAAGAGCAATTCAAAAAATATGCCGACCAGCAGGCTCCGGCAAGTTTGCTGGGCTATCAACTAATCGAGGCCACAAAGCCCTTAGGCATCATCGAAGAAGTTATCGAGCAGCCGCAACAGTTGCTCTGTCGTATTCAAATAGAAAAAAAAGAGGTGTTGATCCCGCTCAACGAATCGACACTAGTCAGTATCGATCATCAAGCAAAGACTGTAACCGTGCAGCTGCCCGACGGACTGCTCTCTATTTATCTGGATTGATCCATTGTCAACGAATCAACCTTATATTGCCCATTTCGACCTGGATTCTTTTTTTGTATCCGTTGAGCTGCTCAACAATCCATCGCTGAAGGGAAAACCGGTATTGGTGGGATCGATAGAGAGAGGGGTGGTGGCCACCTGCAGCTATGAGGCCAGAAAATTTGGAATTCACTCTGCCATGCCCATGAAGCGGGCTTTGCAGCTTTGTCCCGAAGCGATCGTAACAAATGCAAGCCGTCATCAGTACGGAAAATATTCGCGCTGGGTAACTGACTTGATCGCCGAAAAAGTGCCGCTGTTCGAAAAGGCCAGCATCGATGAATTCTATGTAGATCTGACCGGAATGGATCGATTTTTTGGTGCCAGTAAATTTGCGCAAGAGCTTAGAAAACATATCACACAACAAACCGGTCTGCCCCTTTCTTGCGGACTGGCTTCGGCGCGCTTTATTGCCAAGATGGCCACCAACCAGGCCAAACCAAACGGATTTCTGCAAGTGAGTCCGGGGCAGGAAAAAGAATTTCTCTGGCCATTGTCGATCGATAAGATAAACGGTGTAGGTGAGCAAACCGCTCAATTGCTGAAGAGCAAAGGCATCTATACGATCGAAGATATTGCCCGAACCCCGTTGCCACTACTCACCTCATATGTAGGCAAATGGGGTGAATCCCTTTGGGAAAAATCACAAGGTATCGGCAGTACCGAGATCTATACAGAATGGGAACAAAAATCGGTGAGTCACGAGCACACCTTCGATCAGGATCATACCGATCCCCGTTTTTTATTACAACAGATTGTTCTGCTCTGTGTTGAAACGGCAGCTGATGTACGCAGCGAAGAAAAGCTCGCCGGTTGCGTAACCGTCAAGATCAAATACAGCAACTTCGAAATAGTATCAAAACAAGAGACCATCGACTATACGGCCCTAGACGATGTGATCACCGCCAAGGCCAAGCTCTTGTTCCAACAACTCTATCAACCCGGCCGTCCGGTTCGATTACTGGGTGTAAGATGCAGCCAGTTGGTAGCGATCAACCTGCAAATGAGTCTGTTTGAAAAAACAGCCGAAAAATTACAGCTCTATCAAACTATGGACGAGATCAATGAGCGCTTCGGAAAAGATGCGTTGACCAAAGCCGCTATCCTTACTCGTGAACAACGCACTAACGACCACAGCAAAGACCAGTGACCCACCACATGTTGTATCTTTACACAACGATCGATTTTCTAATACCTTAAATAATTCCCATGTCTGCCCTTTGGAAACAATACCAGGAACAACACCAGGAGCGCTTCTTGAACGAGATGATCGATCTGCTTCGCATTCCGTCGGTCAGTGCCAAGTCTGAACACAAAGAGGACATGATGCGTTGCGCAGAGGCTGTTAAAAAAAGTCTGCTCAGTGCTGGCTGTGACCGTGCCGAAGTGATGCCTACCGATGGATACCCGGTCGTGTACGGAGAAAAGATCATCGATGCCAAGGCCCCTACCGTTTTAGTGTACGGGCACTACGATGTGCAACCCGCCGAACCACTCGAGCTATGGCATAGCGGACCCTTTGATCCCGTTATAAAAGATGGAAAGGTTTTTGCCCGGGGATCGGCCGATGACAAAGGACAGTTTTACATGCATGTAAAAGCGCTGGAGATCCTTTGCCGAACCAACACACTACGCACTAATATTAAATTTTTGATAGAGGGAGAAGAAGAAGTGGGCTCGCCCAACCTTGGACCCTTTGTAGCCCGACATAAGGAATTACTCAAAGCCGATGTAATTCTGATCAGTGACTCAGCCATGTTGAGTATGGATACGCCCTCGCTCGATACAGGGGTCAGAGGGCTTAGCTATATCGAAGTAGAAGTGACCGGCCCCAACCGCGATCTGCACAGTGGTATTTACGGCGGCGCGGTAGCCAACCCCATCACCATTCTGGCCAAGATGATCGCCAGCTGTCACGATGAAAATAACCATATAACCATTCCAGGTTTTTATGATGATGTAGTAACAGCGAGCGCCGAAGAAAGAGCCCTTATCAACAAAGCACCTTATAGCGAAAAAGAATATAGCCAAGATCTGGGAGTACATGCCCTTTGGGGAGAAAATGGCTACAGCACATACGAGCGCACAGGTATACGTCCGACCCTTGAAGTGAATGGTATCTGGGGCGGTTATACAGGTGAGGGCGCCAAGACCGTACTTCCGTCCAAAGCCTTTGCAAAGATCTCTGCTCGTTTGGTTCCCAATCAATCTTCAGAGAAGATCACGCAGAAATTGTTAGATTACTTTACCCGGATCGCGCCCGCTTCGGTACAAGTGAAAGCGTCTTTACACCACGGAGGCGAACCTTACATGACCCCCATCGACAGTAAGGGCTATCGGGCTGCTGCTAAGGCCGTAGAATCGACCTTTGGTAAAGCCCCTATTCCCGTACGGGGTGGCGGAAGCATTCCCATTTGCTCTATCCTGGAAAAAGAACTAGGGATCAAAATAGTTTTTATGGGATTTGGATTGGACAGTGATAACCTGCATAGTCCGAACGAAAAATACAATATCGAAAACTATTTCAAAGGGATAGAGACCATCCCCTACTTCCATCACTATTTTGCCGAGCTCGCCTGATTCTTTTTGATACCGGTCAGCCGCTCCCTGCACATTGTCATTGACCAAGCATTGCTCGATCGTTTAGTTTTGAAACAGCAGTATTGCTTTATACAAAACATCAACGATCATGGAAAAAAACGTATTAGAAAAAGTAAGCAAACCCTTTCCCTCTTTATTCGGAAACGGTTGGCTCGACCGAATGCTCAGTACTCCCTTGGATGAGTACTTGGGAATGACCCGTGTAATGAATATTCCCGCCGTCAATGTAAGCGAGACAGACAAGGAATATATTGTAGTCTTGGCTGCACCGGGTATGGACAGGAAAGATTTTCAAGTAGAGACCGTAGAGGACATGCTGACCATATCGGCGGAAAAAGAAAAAGAAGAGAAAGAAGAACGAGAGGGCCGCTATAACCGAAGAGAGTACAATTACAGCAGCTGGTCGCGTTCATTCAGTTTACCCGACGATTGTAACGCCGAAAAGATCGATGCGGAATACAGAAGTGGTGAGTTGCGGATCAAGATCCCCAAAACGGCAAGCAAAAAACCCAAGAACGTCCATACGATTCCGGTGGTCTGACCTCGGGCGTCTTGGTTACGTTCTGGATTTTACCCCCCATCTCGGGGGGTCTTTTTTTTAAGGACCGCATCGAGGGATAAAGGGTAAGATTATATTTGCTATATGCACATCGATATCCTGACGGTCTTGCCTGGTTTGCTCGAAAGTCCGTTTGCGCACAGTATCATGAAAAGAGCGCAAGACAAAGGACTGCTGACCGTAAAAGTACACGCGCTTCGTCAGTGGGCCGTCAATGAATACGGACAGGTAGACGATTATCAATATGGCGGAGGGGCTGGCATGGTCATGATGTGCGAACCCCTGGCGCGAGCCATTGAAGCCCTCTCGCAAGAAGCTCCTTACGATGAGATTATTTTTCTGACACCCGACGGAGAAACTTTTACACAACCGGTCGCCAACCAACTTTCTCTTCAAAAAAGACTACTGCTGATCTGTGGTCATTACAAAGGGATCGACCAGCGTATCCGGGATCATTTTATTACCCGCGAAATTTCTATTGGCGACTATGTATTGAGTGGTGGAGAATTACCCGCAGCCGTACTAGTCGATGCCATTGGCAGGCTGATCCCCGGCGTACTCAATGATGAGACCTCTGCATTGACCGATTCTTTTCAAGATGATCTTTTATCTCCCCCGGTATATACACGTCCCGAAGAATTCAGGGGATGGAAAGTTCCCGATGTGCTACTAAGCGGTAATCATCGCCTTATCGAAGAATGGCGACACGAACAAGCTTTAGAGCGAACCAAAAAAAGAAGACCCGATCTGCTAAACGATTAATTTTTTTGTATGCCTACACCGAGAAGAAATTTTTTAAAACAACTTGCGCTGGGAGGTACCGCCCTCAGTAGTGCCAATCCCCTGTTAGGGGCCAGTGATGAGCAAATAGAAAGAGCCGATCAATTCCTTAACAGAAAACCGGCTTTCAATATGTGTGGGTATGCAGCGCCCAAAATAGAGAATGTGCGTATCGGTATAATTGGTGTAGGAATGCGTGGTACCGATGCTGTGGAGCGCTTATCTTACATAGAAGGTACTACGATTGTGGCCCTTGGCGATAAATACCCTGACCGGATTGCCCGGGCGCAAAAGACGCTCGCCGAAATGAAGCGGCCCAAGGCTAAAGAATTCAGTGGAGAAGAGGGATGGAGGGCCCTTTGCGAAGATCCCGATATCGATCTTATCTATACCTGTACCCCCTGGACATTACATACGCCGATTGCGGTGTATGCCATGACGCAAGGGAAACATGTGGCCACCGAGGTACCGGCCGCTCTTACGCTCGATGAATGCTGGCAGCTGGTCGAAACTTCCGAAAAGACCAAACGGCATTGCATGATGCTAGAAAATTGTTGTTACGATTTTTTTGAACTACTCACTCTCAATCTGGTCCGTCAGGGATTATTTGGCGAGATCGTTCATAGCGAAGGTGCCTACCTACACGATTTGTCAGTCGATTGGTTGTTCAATAAGAAAGCCTATGCCGATATGTGGCGACTCAAACTCAATATCGGAAAGCAGGGCAATCTGTATCCCACCCATGGGTTGGGACCCGTGGCCCAATGCATGAACATCAACCGCGGTGATGTAATGGAGCATCTTGTCAGCATGAGCACAGCCGACTTCAGTTTATCGCCCCTGGCTAAAGAGAAAGCCAATCAAGACCCCTTCTTTCTACCATATGCCGATCAAGCCTACCGTGGCAATATGAACAATACGATCATCCGTACAGCAAAAGGTAAAACCATCTTATTGCAACATGATGTATCGACGCCCCGTCCCTACTCGCGTATACATTTGCTGAGTGGCACCAAGGGCATAGCTCAGAAATGGCCCGGCCCGGCCCGGATCGCTTTTGGTCACAGCTGGTTAAAAGCAGACGAACAAAAAAAGCTCGAAGAGAAATATACCCTCCCGCTGGTCAAACACATTGGCGATATCGCCAAAGAAGTAGGCGGTCACGGGGGTATGGATTTTATCATGGACTGGAGACTCATCGATTGCCTGCGCAACGGGTTGCCCCTCGATCAGGACGTATATGATGCAGCTTCGTGGAGTGCTATTGTACCGCTGAGTATAAGGTCAGC
>Ga0129333_10001912_pt1 | contig 19103 bp, 18 predicted proteins | sample CPB6_08_DNA_FD_94474 | JGI IMG/M metagenome (GOLD analysis project Ga0129333, IMG submission 94474) | Freshwater to marine salinity gradient microbial communities from Chesapeake Bay, USA - CPBay_Sum_0.6_0.8_DNA | ecosystem: Environmental > Aquatic > Marine > Coastal | place: USA: Chesapeake... | reverse complement strand
GTGCTGCCAGTGCCTTGGGCTTGCGCCCCATGTCGCCCTTGAGATCACCACTTTCAAACTGGTTTACATCTGTAGGCGTAAGCATCATGCCCAAGCTGTCAATCACAAATAACACTCGAGGACGATCATCTTCCGGCATGGCCCCATATTGGGCTTTGTAGTCCTTCATGAAATCACTAATTAGTTTTGCCACATCGTCAATCATGGCAACATTGACTTTCAGTAGTGCATGTTCACTTGTATCAACGTCCAAGGCTTTTAGCCAGCTTTCATCAAGCGCATTTTCTGTGTCGATTAACACCACAAATACGTCTTTTTTCTGTGCATTTGATGTAATATTACCTGATGCCAAGAAGCTTTTGCCGGATCCACTTTGACCACCCAGCATGGTAACCTTGCCCAGTGGGATGCCACCTTCACGGAATCTACCGCTAATAGCATAGTTTAGCGCATAGTTTCCTGTGCTGATCCAGACTTTGGGATCACGAAATCCCAAACTAATGCCATCAATATTTTTAGTAATGTCTTTACGGAATTTTGATAAATCAAAAGGTTTCATATTTTATTATCCTGGAAAGATAGATCAAGCAGGATTGATGTTCAATCCTGCTTGATATCTGATGTTCTTATTTCTTTTGCTGACGAGCTCTGATAGCAGCCAGGATATCTTCCGGGCTGGCAGCCTTGCTTGCAGGCCGCGCAACAGCTTCTGCTGGCTCTTCCCAGGGCGGAGTGGTTGCTTCTTGTGCAACTTTTGCTGCTGGGGGAGTCATTACAACAGTCTTGGTAACTGTTGGTGTAGATTCACTGTCGTTGTCAGTCACACGCATGCCTGTGGGTTTGAAATAATTTCCCCAACGTTCGGGATCATACTTCTGTTCCTCCACACTGGCTTGGAACATTTCCATGATTGCACGCATGCCATCTTCATCAGGTCTCTTGGGCAAGAAACTTGAAAGATTATACAAACCGTGTTGTTCAATAGCCAACTGCTCGTTGGCGTCCAGAGCTCGCTCCTTCATGGCCCAGCTGCTACTGGCATAGTTGGCAAAGTTGCCTTTTGTGGTCTTTGTGAGATAAAAATCTCGGCCATGCTCATAGTCAGTTGGTGAGTATTCAAGATCTGGACGTAGCAAAATCCCTTTGATCATGTCAAAAATGCTGGGATTAATGACTAGACGACGAATGGGATTTTCCGGAGTAGTATCTTCTTTATTGGGATTGTTGGGAACAAAACCCTGGAAAAGATAACTCTTTTTGCGATAATAACGGCGAGCCATGTCTACAAGACTGTCATCCTTCCACCAGGGACGAATTTCAGCTGTGATTGGGCAGCTTCCGGGCTTCCACATGTCCACGCAGGGAACTTGAACTTCGCAGGGCTTGCTATCAGCTTGACCTTTGATTCCCGAAAAAGGAATCTTGATAATCAAGCGTTCCACCCAGAAATAATCGTTACCAGCGTCACCATCGGGTAGATAGCGAATCGTTGCGGTGCTACCTTCGGGGTTGCTCCAAAACGGATAAACTGCGTTGTCTGTGGGAAACTGACCTGTGCGAACACGGTCTTTTTTGGCTTGCTCTTCCAGCAAGCGAGCTTGGATTTCTTTTAAACTAAGTGCCATTTTTGTGCCTTTCTTTTGTGCCTATAAGGTGCCTAGATCCGAACAAAACTTATAGTCTTGTCCTGAACAACATTACTTATGCAAACGCACGCAAGTCAATACACTTGAGGCTATTATTTTTTCACAATCCAGCTAGTTTTTTTACACGGTTTATTTCGGTATTGGGTTTGAAATTAACAAGTCTCTCAAAATGTTGCTGAGCACGCCGTGGATCAGATTCCCACAGGCTGCGCCACCAATCATTGCTGCCAACCAAAAACTTCAGGGTGGTTGTGACTGCTTGTTCTGTTGAACCCATGTCGAGTTGATAGTCTTGCCAAGCATCTATTGCTTGGTTTTCTGCGCGACTTTCTTGATCTTCTTCCAGAACTACTTCAGTATCTACCAACCATTCCTGAAAATCTTCTAACTCAGGTTGATCTTGGTGTTTGCTGGTTCCCAACCATTGTTCTAATACTTCCTGGTGATCCGGACAGTGTTGCTCCACAACTGCACGCAGCCAGGGGGCCAATGCTGTGGAAGTCCTCGCACGCATGTTGTTTTTGCCTTGATGATATCCTCGGGGACCACTCCAAGTCTGCAACTCATGATTTATATCTTGCATGTGTTGTTGTATTTCCACAATAGTTTCCAGAAGTTCGTGCTGAAGCTGTGCGGGTTGACGCAGCTTTCTGGCTGCACTTTTCAAGATACCATAATGCTCACTGAGCTGTCGCAGATAATCACTTGCAGGATCATTAGCTTGGCCGCCTTGACTTAGGTGCCGGGCCCAGGCACGAGCGCCTTTAACATGCTGATTGCACCAACTCAAGCGTTCACCCTGATTGGTTTCCACAAATATCTTGTGGATTTTTCTCCAACGACTTCCTGGTGTGTCTTCATTAACAACATCAGTGTGTCTAACTATCAGACGGCAGTTACCTACCTTTTGGAAACTACTGCGAGTAGTGCCCCAGGGGCGGCTGATATCACGGCTTTCTTCAACAGGATCTTTTTTGGCCTCAATGTCTTTGTCTTTTTGTGTCCAGTTTACACTGACACCTTCTTTGTCGTTGATGTTTTTTCTTAAAAACTGGTGTATGCGGAAAACATCATTGAAATCCTGCGTGTTGCGTAGACGTGGAGTTTGTAGGTCCACGTGACTTTTGCTGTCTTCATCATGACAGCTTATCAGAACATCGTAACTTTTGATATTGGGGTCATGGGGATCAGTAACAACAGCATAAAACTGGCGTGCATCTTGTATTTTAAAGGTGTCCTTGAAATCCGCATCAAGCATTTTTTTAATGGTCATGCCATGAGCTTTTAACATGCTATGTATTTTGTCTGTAATAATATCCCAGTTCGGTGTCATGTTGCAGTCTCCTGGCGATATTTATCTAAAGGCCATGGTCATGGGAAGAGGTTCCAGTTGTTCTTGATCATCAAAATCATCACGCAAAAGATCGCCTATTTTTTCATCCCAGTTTTGCAGGATCTGCATCATTCGGACACTCAGCATCATGCTCATTACACAGTCATCATTCTCACCAGCCTTGGCTGCAAAACTATCCCCTTTACTGACAAAAAACTTCAGTTGTCTGATTAGCATTTTACTGTGTGGGGTCATGCGGTTGCCTTCTATTAGGCTTTTTAACTTGCTGCATGCCATGGCTTTGGTGCGGGTGTTTGTGTTTAATCCCTTGCGATATCTGCCTGCAGATACGTTCCTGCGTGGTTCATGCACAAACTGTCCGGCAAACCTTTCTTCTCCAATCTCGTTAATACTAACAAGTGCAGCTTCGCCCCAGGTGTTGTTTTCCAGTGTCCAAAAGATATCAGGATCTCCGCGGTGACCCTTTTGTTTGCATTCCTGATATATGTAATCCAGGATTTTCATAAGTGTTTGAATTTGACCGGGAATTGGTGTTAAGTTATGACACCATTCTGCCACTTGTTCCATGTCAGGCAAACTCCACACACTGATAGCTGCATAATCTTTGCCAATACCTGCACTGGGATCCAGTCCCACTAGATATGTTTTATTGGGTTCTATGTCTTTATACCAGCGTATTTGCTGAGTTTTATATATAGGTTCACTGCCTGTTAACCTCTGCAAAGTGATGCCACTTATCAGCGTCTCACTTTCGCCTGCAAACTGACATTCAAACTCTCTGAGAAATCGTTCCTGTCCTACCTTGTTGCGTTCTCGTTGTGCCCAGGCTTCGTCTCTGCCAGGTACTTCACTATAGTGTGCTGTAAAAGCCCGAAATCCATTAATACCCACACCCTCGGGATTTTCATTACCATATTCATCGGTTAGCTTGTTGGCCCCAAACCATAACTCTGCAAACATGTCCTCGTCGCTCTTGGGAGTTGTTGTAATGATACAACGCCCACCGGTGCTTAATGTGGGGCTGATACTGGCCCAAAACTCTGTTGCAATGTTTTTCTTAACGAAGGCAAACTCGTCCAGGTAAAGCAAACTGATGCTCATGCCTCGCCCGCTGTCCGCAGTGGTGGTAGTTGCCACAATGCGACTGCCATTGTCAAATGCAATGTCTTGTTGGTTGTATTTTGTTACTCCTGGCCGCAAAAAGTCCGGAAGTTCTTCATATGCATATTTCACACGCATCATGATTTCACTTGCGGCTTTGAATTTGTGCGCTGCAATCAAAATAGTTACGTCAGGGTTAAAACATGCATACCACAACAAATAGGCTGCACTGCTTGCAGTTTTCCCACTTTGTCTGGGAATCATGCAAATGCTGTTTGTGTATTTCCAATATGTTGAGACTAGCTTTTTTTGAAAATCCCACATCTTGAAAGGTTTTCTGCCCTGTGTGGGATGTTGGACATAAACATAGTTTTCAATAAAATACAAGGGATCGCTTGCACACTTCAAGAGTTCTTGAAACTGATCTCTTGTATATTGTGTTTTTTGGAAAGGAGCTTTGATTTTTACAAAGCTCTGTGTTAACTGGGGCATGTATTAATTTATCTTATATAGATGGATTACATTACTGTAATCTTGCCATTCCCTGTCATCCACACTGATCAAAACCTTGTTTATAGTCGCCTGTATGTTTCTGCGCCAATAGTTGAGAAAACCGTGAGTTCGGCGCAGTTCGGGTACCATGTCGGTATATCCCCAAGTAAACTCCTGCAAAAGACTGGGATGATCGGGCATGTAATATATCAACTGCAAAACTACGTTACGCTTTGCTGTCAATATCAACATGCCTTACTCCTTGGAGACCTTTTGACGACGAATTGTGGACATGGGACTTTTACTGCCATCATCTTGTGGCTTGTCGCCAGCAAATGGATCTTTGTCAAACTCTGGCTTGGTGGGATCAGTTAACGGGCTGGCTTGTCCATCTTGATTGTGAAACTCTTCGGCTAGGAACTTCTGCCAACTTGCTTGTAACTGGCTATGCAGTTGTTCAGCTAGAGGATTGTTGCCAACATGTGCAATACGCTGTGGTTCCTTGGGACCATTCCAAGTGTAAGTGTCCACATCAACAGGCTCACCTTGATCGTCCAATTCCTGCATGCTGTAATCATTGTCGGCAGTTTCCATCATGTCATGATCACATTGGCAATCTTGATGTCCGCAAACATCACAAACTTCTTGTTGCCCATGCATATCACCACCCCCAATGGGTTGACTGCCAGGAGCGCTCACATAACCCACGGGTTTTTCCACACCTGCTAGTGCCAGCAAACGTTGCAGCATGGCTGGATCATCTGTGCTGATGTTGCTGCTACTGGTTGTTGATCCATCTTGACTGTTTACAGTCAATGTATATGTGGTTGTCATGTTAGTTTGCACCTTTATTAGGTTGTAATTTTATTTTAGGTGCTGACTTTTTGTCTTGCCATGCACTAATGGTGGGTTGCGCTGCTGTGGTAAATGCATCATTTTGATTCAACCACGGAGCCAAGGGCATTTTGTCACTGGGTTTTTGTTGCGGTTTGGGAGTATCAAACTGACTGTTGAAATCCGCAGCTTGCACAGTATCGCCAGGAACTTTCTTCATATCCAGCCATCCAAATAGCTGGCTGCCGGTGTCCACATGTCCAGGATCACGATTTTGACTGACATTGTTGAGATACGCTAACAGGCTTTTGTTATAGTCATCCCCATATGCCGAGGGATTAAGTGGCTGCTCTTGTTTCATATATTCTCGGTTGGTGCTCAAATAAGCATGGTGATGAAGTCCATCAGCCTGAGCCTGTTGTGTTACATCACTCAGCCACTCTTGATGTTCAGCGTAAAGCTGCTGGGGTTCTTGAGCGCCACGCACACGTAGATTTTTTTCATTCATGTTCAGGGCGCTGCGCAGGTCTTGCAGCAACACATAGGGACTCAATCTCACAGCAGTTGCCAAACGAACTTCGTAGATTTCACGATAGGGAATATCAAAGAAATCCAAGTCACTGTTCTGAATACGCTGAGGTGTAGTGATATCACGCAAGTCAAACTTTTTTAGGACTTCTTCAATTACATCCATGTCAACATCGCTGGGTTTTTGTGCAAACCTCACAACATATTCATGCAGCTGATGACTTTCTTGTAGGTAATCTTTTAGTGACTTCATAACTAGCTCCTATAGCCTGTTATTTATAATGGATTATGATTTATCTTGGGCTTTTTTAATACTAGCAATGATTTCATTGCGATCCATGACAAGATCACCCCCACTTATGGGATCTTGAGCAGGATCTTTGCGATTGGCATCCAGGCGCATTTTGTCTAACTGAAGTTTTATTAGTTTTAGTTTCTTTTCCACCTTGCTGTTTTTGGCGTCCACTGCAATTTTCAACATGGCGGCGCTGCTGGAAAATATTTCTCCAGCTAGGCGAGTTTCCACATTCATACCCAGTTCCAAGAGTTGTTGATGTGCGTTTATAGCCATGTCGCCGAGACTATCCATTTCCTGATCATGCTCGTCGAACCCATTGATTTTACTAAAGGTTTTTTCCAGATCTTGCGCTTTTTCCAATGCCCCCTCTATATCTTGTTGCGTGGGTTGTTGAAAATCTGGCAATCCAAATGTCTCTGCAAGTTGCTTGGTCATGTTACTTTCTCTTTTTTCCTTTGGAGACATAAATTTGATCCTCTGTTAGGATCCTGAAAACCATGCCGTTTTGTTTACAAAATGCCATGGCAGCCGCCCATTTAGCCATGTTTACAATTTGAGCAGCTTTGTCCTGTCTACTCCGGGCATGTTCTGCAAGCACTTGACTGCGTGGTTTAACCTCTACTACTTCATGACGTTTTTTACCAGCAGGATCTTGATATATGATTAAAAAATCCGGTATGTATTGGCTGCGTTTTCCTGTAAGTGGATTGATATAGTTAATGGCAATACTTTCACTTGCCCATTGGATCACACTGGGATGACTGTCCAGGAAGTTCATTACTGTGTGTTCCCAACTGCTGCGGAAGTGAACGTTTTGTTTACCAATAAGCTTTTCGGGATTTTTGGGAACAAATGTGCCTTGACTCCATTTCATTATTGATATCCCTGGATATTACCACGCAACAATGGATTGTTTTGCCAATTGGGTTGGCTGTTGGCTTTGACTACTCCCAGCTGACTGCTGCTATCTCTGAGACTGTTATATACCGATAGAAATCTAGGATCCAACTGGCCAGTGGTTTCGTTATACAACTTGTTGGGATCAACAGTTTTATTTTGCGCAACGAAAAAACTTGCGCTGGCAATCAGAGGTTCACTTACACTGTCAGGCACTGCTAGTTTTTGAAATACACCTTTAACACGATTATATATTTGGCTGGTAATCTGTGCTGTTTGCACATAAGGGGTATTTGTAGTCAACCAGTTACCGGCATTGCCACTGTTTTTCACACGCTCCCGTGTTTGGCTATCCACCCAAGCATAGCTCCCACTTGGCGCAGTTCCCTGTATATTGTTGCTGGCAATATTGATGGGTGGTGTGTTTAGGGCAATCTGTTTGCGTATGTTTTTAGAAATGGTATCATTATATGCCATGTTTTACAATCCAAAAACCAATATACCAAAAGGACTTATCACTGGGCTGATGTTTACTTCCCCGCCTATTGCTCCTAAAAATGGCACATAGACACTTTGAGCAATAGGACTGGGACTGTATATTAAATCGCTGCGGGGTTGTTGAGCACGAGGATTTGGCGGACCCTGGGCCAGACCCACACGCATGTCAAAATCCACAGGCTGCGGCGCCCCATTAACACTGGCAGTTTGCGGATTGGCAGCAGGTTCCACAGTTTTGAAATCAAATCCTGCTTCACGATATACTTCCTGTGCGGCAGCACCCGTTGGTGTTTCATATACAAGACTTTCGTATTTAAAACTCATGTTAACTTCTGCCAGATTGCTGTCACTGCTGTCAAAGCTGCCCCAATCTATGCTGCTAATACGCGGGCGCATGAGCTTGGTAACCACGGTGCCTTGCGCACCTGTTGTATCACTGCCACCAAACAAACTCCAAATTTCAATACTATCAAAAAAGTTTCTTGCACCCACCTGTGCGCTGAGCCCGTAACCATATTGAATATTTTCAAAACTCTGGGGTAGTTGACTGCTTGCCGGCGCTAGACCATCTTGATTGTCCCTGCCACGTGGGTAAATGCTTTGACTGTCGCCAAAATAAAATCTAAAATAGTTGATCCAGAGATTTAAAGCGCGGTTGTCACTTGTGTCGTGCAATGTCATGCTGATGTCGCGATAAGTGACTTTGGTATAGTTTTGTCTGCGTAGATTGTATTGGTTGTTTTCTTGAGTGACTAAATCTACTTTGGGGCGATCTATCTTTTTTACCAAAAAACTAACAGAACGAGAATTGTCAAACCCATTTAACTTCAAGGGGCTGGAAAACATGTTGTCAACTGCTTGAAGTTCCTGGCTGCCAACATTGGGATTGAGATTGAACCGCACATAGTACATGAACTTGTAGCGCGGCAAAGCGTACATTTTGTCGTTTGTTGCACGAGCAAAAAAGTTACTAGCGTAGGGTATAAAAGCGAGTTGAGTATCTTGATTAATAGGCATGACTATAATATTTAGTGACAAAAAAAGGGCTTGAAATCAAGCCCTTTTTTATTAAATCCCAAACAAAATATCAGGCTCCGGCAAGTGCTTCGGTCACTGCTGCTGTTAAAACAGTATCTTGTGTGGCATTGTCATACCGCAGGCTGAGTGTGATTTGCATGGGCTCGCTGCTGCTGTAATCAAAAGTATCGTAAGTGACGTTTTGCAAGTAACAACCTTCAAGATACCATGCTTCCAGGACACCAACATTACCACCGTCCAGGGTTTCAATCTTGGTTCTAAACTTGAACTGACTGGCACTTGTGGCACTTGTTTGTGCAAAAAAGTTATGTTGACGTTGCAGTTGAGCACTGACCAGTCTACTTACAGCACTGGTAATATCATCTTGTATGACAATTTCCACGTTTTGCCATGTGGGCTTTTGTGGCACATACATGATGTTGTTGTAGCTGTGAATAGCTGTTTCACCAAACTGAACTTGCGGACGCCCGGCACTTTTTACTTGACGTGTTAGGTCCAATGTGGGCCCCAAACCTGCAAAACGATCCATGGTGACACGGAAACGATATTTGAGTTTGGGCATGAGCATGCCAATACCCGTGGTGCCTGGCACCAGAGGTACACCAAATCTGCTCAATGTGGGGGTGAATACCATTGTGATTCCTCCAATAATGTAAGATTATTTAGCGAGAATATTTTTTTTACAGAACGGGCTTTCCTTGGTTAGATATTGCGATAAAACTAAAAGTTTGCCGAGAAAAAAATATTAAACTGATAACTATTTTTGAAGATGAATGGTTACATAGAAGATCCATTGTGGAATCTCGATTGTTATCACAAATAGGATGTATTGAGTCTAAAATTCCAGCAAGAAAATGCCGCGTAGAGCAAATACTTCCTGCTCTTGCAAGAAAATTTTGTGCAGAAAATCATATCCAGGGTGCAGGCCGTTCAAGCTTGGCATATGGATTGTATTACCAAGATATTCTTGTTAGTGTTATGACTTTTTCCCGGCCTAATATTTCCAAAGGACAAAAAAATCAGATTGATAAATGGGAATTAAATAGGTTTTGTAGTCTACTCTGTCATCAAGTTCAAGGCGCAGCTGGGAAACTTTTTGCGTCATTTATAAAGGATCATGATCCTCAGCATGTTTACACATATGCGGACATGAGGTGGAGCCAGGGTGATTTATACCAAAAACTAGGATTTATTTGGGTTCACGACTCTCCTCCAAACTACTGGTATATTTTAAATGGACAACTGCAACGCTTGCACAGGTTTAACTTACGTAAAAACCCCAATGACAACCCAGAGTTAACGGAATGGCAAAACAGACAACAACAAGGTTACAACCGCATTTGGGATTGTGGAAATAGCAAGTGGGTGTGGACAAAAAAGCCGGGCATTTAGCCCGGCTTTTTCTTTTAGTTAAGCTGCCCCGTTGGGTAACGGATCGCCTGTATTCAAAATACGTATTGGTATGTAAATAAATTCGATAGCCTTTGTGGGTTTGATTGCAATGTCAATCCAAAGCTGATTTGCATCTATTCTCTCAGGAGTGTTATTGCTTTCATCGCAAACAACCGCATAGTCATATACTGCACGCAAACCTATCAAGTTACCAAAGAAGTTGGTAAATGTTACCAACACTGCATCGCGTGTTTGTTTGTCATTGGGCTCAAACAAATATACTTTGGCAATGTTATCAAGTTGATAACGCAGGTAGCAAATCAAACGTGCAACATTGATTCTATCCAAGGCACTTTGAGTCATGCTCAAAGTCTTTTGTCCATATATTACCAAACCTCTGTTGGGGATAAAGGCAATGGGATTGATGCGGTTTTCATATAGCACATCACGTTGACCTTGATTTAACTTAACTGGTTGATATTCTCCTTCGCTTGTCAAATATCCCACACTGCTTACACCAGTAACTTGACCCCTGTTGAAACCTGCAGGAGCGAACCAGGGATAAGCTACCTGATCGTTAAACGCAATTGTGCGCAGAGCCATCATGCTGGGCGGAACAAAAACCGAATTGCCATCAAGATTGGTGCTCAGTGCCCAGGGATACCACACAGCAGCATACTCGTCGTTGCTTGTGAGCCCATCAGGGCCTGTTTCTGCCACATTGTTGGCATTTGTGGCCCAGTTGACAATGGCAGTTGCCGGGCTGGGATTCAAATCACTGGGAGTATCGCCAACAACAAATGCAATCTGTTTTTTGGCTAAGTTCAAAGCCACCATTTCTTCAATGCATTCGGGATATCCCGGTGCTGCTATCAAGTTGAAATAGGTTTCTTCAGCTCTAGCATCTTCATTGCTCACCAATGCAGCTTGTAAAGCGCGAACTACCATGCGTCGTTGTGCTTGTGTGCCCCAATAAGGGCTGCCGTCATTCTTGTTGCCACTGGCAGTTACCCAGCTTCCTTCGCCTTCGCCAAACCAGTTGGGTTGCCATTCTTTAACGTTATTGGTGCTATAGCGAGTGTTAAACAGCAGCATTCCTGTGGGATACAGTACGGGATCTGGGGCGTCTGTGTCCACATAATCACTTTCCAACATCACACTGGGACGTGTGCTATCGCTGTATCCAGGTCCTGCATTACTGCGTGCATCCAGAAACAGGATACCAGCAGGAGAGGTTTGGTCGGTGTTGTCTATTTGCACCCATTCGCTACCACTTGCAATATATCTTTTTAATACAGGGCCATCGGCCTGGCTGGTATCCAGCCAGATATCATAATCAACCAGGGCGCTGCCGGTGCTTTGTTCCGCAGGTGCAAGACTGCTAATCAACACACCATTGGGATCGGTGCCAGGATATACATTTCTATAACCCTTCCACTGATTGCCAGCATTGACCATAATGTCCACTTGTAAATCTGTGTTGAACCACAGGGTGCCCTCGGCAGGCTCACCTTGTGGTGCAGTGGCGCTGGGTGCAAATGTCAGATCGCTATTTAGGGGCAGCCATGCACTGCCACTCCAGCGCAACAACTGCATGTTTATTTGAGTGGGTGTGCTGTTATCGCTGTTGTAGTAGGCGAATATTGTACCAGTGGCTTTACCTGCACCAAATGCAGCGTCTGCCACACTTGTGTCACTATACCAAGGTATTGTGCCAGTATTGGGATTGGTGTTTTGTCTCACCCAAGTGCCGTTGACATAACGGCGCACCACTGTGTTAACACCGCGGTTTTGGCTTGTGGTGTTTACCCACACACTGTTGGCAGCTAACAAATCACGATCACTAGGCACAGCCAGTGCTGGATAATAATCCTGATAGAAGGCACTGCGTCCATATGTGTAACCAACATCAATACCTGCGTTAGTTAGCGGTTTACCCACTATTTCCTGCAAAGTAATATAAGTGCCAGCTCGGTTGATGTTTAGTTTGTTATTATCTGCTGAAGCAACAGTTGCCCCTACAACGTTGTTAATTTGAACTACAACGTTGGCTAAATCATTACTGGGACTTGCAGGAACCACTACGGTTTTGGCTCCGCCTCCAATATCCACAGAAAACTGATTGTTGGCTACAAAGCTAGGATTGGATACGCTGCCCACAACACCACCAAAATAAGTTTGCTGAGTGCTTATACCCACATTGGACCACAAGGGAGAAACATTGCTGTAGTCATGTACCCAGATGTCTGTGCCATCGTAGTTTGTGATTCTCAGATAGCTGCTTAAACCGCTTGTGTAAATGTCTGCATTGGCATTCAAGTTCAGTGTGGTAAAATGACCATTTATATTGCTAACCAAACTTGCAAGTGTTCCTCCGGAAGCAGCAACATTCATGCTTACTGCACCAATTTTGAGCTCACCAAACACAGTGCTATCAGGAGTTGGGTTGCTCACACTGCCCACAATGCTTGTGGGCCGGGCTTCCTGCCAACCCCAGCCAGCTACCACGTTGCCACCGTTAACCACGCTGGTATCATTTGTACCAACTGGGAACCAATAGGCTTTTGTGTCTGTGTTGAGACCAAAACCTGATGTAACATTGATTTTTTCAAACAAACGATTGCGGTAGCCACCATCTTTAGAATCTTGTGCAATTGTTGTAACAGCAAAACTACCCACGCTGCCTACAGTATTTTTAGGTACAACAAGATTTACTGGCGCTGTTACCAATCCCAGAGTGGAAAGAGAAGGATTATAGCTTCCTGTAAGGTCAATAGTATTTGTAATGTCAGCGCATTTTATACGCAAACTATAAACACTTTGAACTACTGCATTTCCAGTAACTTCATTTCTGCTGAAAACTTCTGCACTGATCTGCAACAAGTTTAAACTTGTATCACCGTTAATCACGTTTACAACATCAGTAATACTCTGACTGGTTGTTGTATTGATTACAACGTCATTGATTACGATGAAACCGTTGGCCGCAAAGATTGGTGTATCAGCAGCGGTAATGGGTGTTGCAGCACTACCTTGGACGATGTTTTCTAGATCAGAGGTGGAGTTAATAACTATGGGAGTTTTGGCTTTCCAGGCAAAGGCAGGATTTACATTGCCATCACTTTGGAATACTCCCCAGGTGCTGCCCGTTTCCATCCAATAGCTGTTGTTTGTGGGTGTGCCTGTGGGCTCAATAGCACTGGGCTCCAGTTGATTCAAATCTACGTCAGCACGAATGACATATGCACGATTAGCTATGCCCAAATATTCATATGCAGTGAACAAGCCAACTTCATTAAGTTCACTATCATACTGTGGAGTACCTCCAACTGTAACAAAGTTTGGAGAGCCATAAAACTGTAATAGATCACGTTGACTGGTCATAAGTTCCAGTTTGCCTGCATTGGCTTTTGTTGTACCCTCTGCAACGTTTGTAGTTCCTGTTACTATTTTGTCTTGCGCTGTGGCAATGACCATCAGGGGCACGGTGCCAACTGGAGCCGTAGCATAAAAGCTCTCGTTGGTTACCGTTACTGAAACGCCTGGGGAAACTAAGTCGGCCATTGATTACCTCTCTAGAAAATGAATGCTTGTTATTTATAGGTAGGTTGTGGAAATCCATGGTTCGCACAAGGTATCCTGGAGATATTGATTTTGTTGTTTTATACACATATAGTTTGTTATGAAAAAAATAATAGGCGTAGTGGGCTTCATTGGCCATGGCAAAGGCACAGTGGGGGATTTTCTTGTTAGCGAATACAACTTCACGACATGCAGCTTTGCCCACACTCTTAAAACCGCTGTAAGTGCTATTTTTCACTGGCCACGAGAGCTATTGGAAGGTCAAACATTGGAAAGTCGAGCTTGGCGTGAACAACCTGATGCATGGTGGAGTGCCAAGTTTGGAAAACCAGTTACTCCACGATGGGTATTGCAAAATCTTGGCACCAATGTATTGCGCCAGTACTTTCACACCGATATCTGGCTGCTGAGTTTGGAAAAAACCATTGCCGATATACCAGGAAACGTTGTTGTCACGGATGTTAGATTTCCCAATGAAATACAAGCAATACAATCATGGCAAGGCGATCTTTGGTGGGTTAAACGAGATAATCTTCCCAAGTGGTTTAACCACAGTAATGATCAAGACCACATGCAGAAATATTTTCCAGAAGTTCATGAAAGTGAATATGCTTGGTTGCAATACAAAAAGGATTTTGTATTACTCAACAACAACGGTGACTTGCAAAACCTTTATCTACAAATAAAGCGTCAACTTGGCGATTAACCAACTATAATACCAAGAGGCATGCTGTTATCCACATACTGTTGTAGTTCGATTTCCAGCTTGTCCATCATTTCTTTTGCATCAGCTTTAAGTGCCGCACCGTTCAAACTGGTTCCGCCCTGTGGACCAGGTATAGTGTTATACTTTTCATAGGCTTCACCTAGCATTTGTTTACTCCAAGCTAGAGTGTAGTTTCGTATCCAGGGTTTAGCAAAAGGGTCACTCAACAGCTCATCTTCTGTGCGAGTCTTGTAAACCCAAAGCAGCACAGCTTCGCCGCCCGTGGGCTTTCTTATCAACTGAAGTTTTTTGGTTACTGTGTTGAAGGTATAGTTCAAGTATGCACCAAACATACGGCCAGCTTGTTTTAAAAACTGATTAAATGCTTCGTATGTTAACAATCCAGCAGTATATCCGCCACCTGCACCTGCTTGTAACAAGTAAAGATTTGTGTAGGCCAAACTAAAGGGGTCTAAACTTGTTCCACCGTTGGTTTCTCCTAGTCCGCGACGAAATATTTGTCTAACACTGATGATTTCCTGAGGTAGATAATATACACCTTCTTCATTTACCAGTTCCAAAAACATATAGGCTTCTTCTTGTGCGTTACCACTTCGCAAGTTGTATCGTTCAATCGCCAAAGTAGCCGCCAGCTCATAATCTTCAGCATCTAGCTCACGGTCAATCATGCTGTTGCCCAGCATTCTTTTTACTTCATTTATCAAATTGACTCGTAAACTACTGGTGCTCATGTTAATCTCCAAGCATATTTAGCTTTTTAGATACTCAAATACCATTGTCCAGGTCTATACAACCCCCAAGCCAAGTTGCCCCAGGTTTCATTTTTCCATTCCAGGTATCTGCCAGTCATTTGGCTATATACCCAAAAGTTGTTTGTGCTATTGGCAGCAGGATCAAAGTCCACAAACCAGTTGCTGCCATCGTATTCCACAATACTGTTTGTTACAGCGGCTAAGTTTCCCTGCCAGGCAATATTGGTTTCCGGCATGTCATCCGTTAACAAGTATCTTTGACCTGTCTGTGCAGGAGGCAATCCAGCGTTGGGACCGGAAAGTTGAGGATTAACAACTGCATTGATATTGTCAATTTGTGTTCCTGGCAGAGTGGTTTGATCAATACGCCAGATTATTTTGTTTTGATCTTGTGGATCAAAATCCATGTAGCCTTCAATAGCTGGTTGTGTTTTGTCGGGATTGTCAGTCAACCGTATTTTAAGTTTACTACCCTGAGTAGCCCATTGATCGTAACTGCGAAAATCGCCAAAAGGTTTAAAAAATCTCCACCAAGCTAGATTTCCACCTGCATAGGTAGATGGTAGACCCAGGCCATTTAGCACACCAGGTGTTATTTCTGTGAAAGTTTGATCTAAAACATTGGTGCTAATAAACTGAATTTGATTTTGATTGAATAACAAACAGTTGTAGGTGTCATCTGGCAATTGACTGCGTATTTCCGAAACCATGGCAGCAACATTTGTGCTGCTGGTCAAAGTATAGGTGTTGGAGTTCCAGGTAAACTGACTGCCAGGATCAACCACAGGATTTGACCAACTCCAAACTACGGTGGGATTTTGATCTGTATCGGTAGTAACCCCGGCACTGTTAGCTAGTTTGATTTTAGTTAAACCATCTTCCTGAATTACAACTATTCCACTATTACCTGGAGTTGTCCAAATTCTGGCCAAAAACTCTTCGGTTGTCCATTCCATATCAGAAATGGGACTTGCAGGGTCAATAATATTGGTAATGATTTCCTGGATCAGGCTTTGTCTTTTTACTTTGGCAGGAGGGTTTATCCAGATAGGCACTCGGAAGTTTAAAGTCATAACGTCAATGGGATTGTCTGTGCCTTGAGGAATACTGCGACTGCTCCAAGTGATGCTTTCTTGCATCTCCAAAACAGTCAACCAACTCCAATCTAAAGGATTCACACTGGTCTGTATATCAATACTGGGATTGTAAAGCACCAAGATCTGTTCCGCCAGTTGCTCTTTGCTATCCAAGTTATTGGTCCAGATATCCACTTGAACTGTTAAATCATATGGCACAGGCATGTAACGCTGCACAGTATATCTATTGCCAACGTCATTTCCATATCGCTGTGTTTCGGTGTTGTAGTTTCTTTCATTTACCTGCACAGTATCAACTAATGTGGGATCTTGGCGACGAGTGTTGTTCATGGAAATATCCCTGATATACACTGTAATAAAAGGACAGCTTAGAAGTTTGTTTTCACTGCCGCCTCGAACCACGTTTTCTGCAATACGGCTGGGATCACCATATCTACAGGGCACACGTCGCAGGGAACCGTCTCCATATTTCACAGAGAAGTTGCTAAAAGCACGAATTATTTGCAATCGATAGTTGCGAAGTTGTCCGCTGTAAAAATGGTCCATGATATTAAGTGATTATTGCCAGATAACGATTGTAACGAGCTATTCTATCATCCAGACCGTGAGTACCACCGTTAATAACTTTAGTCAGTCTTACATGATCTTGTGTGTCGGCAATGGCATTGCAGTTATTAGCGGTCCAAAACCAACAAGCACTGGCCAAGGCACCATCTGGTGTTGTTAGAAAATCTGGATCTTCCAGTAAACTTTCATCACTAAACACTGTTTGACTGCATCGGGCATAGTTGTTTTTACCTGTTAGTTGAATTAATCCACGACCCCGAAATCTAAAACCATCTCCAGATTCTTCAGGACCGTTGCCCATGCGACCGCCATAAACTCTGTTGGCTATTTTTTGTGGTTGACGATGATACTGTTGTGCTTGTGAATCACTGGAAAAATATTTTGGAAATACCACACGCAGACGTTCTCCACTGTAGTTTAGATTTTCTTCTAGTATTTTCCAGTCGGCACTCTCATGCCCAGTCTGAGCTAAAAATGCTGCAATGCGATAGGGAGTGTTAATCTCCCAGCGATTTACAGCTTGCACAAAAGGTTCATACCAAGTTTCCATTGATGTTTTGGGAAAACACTGTTGTAGTTGTTCTTGTGAGATCATTTTTATCCTCTTTATATAATATCAGGGTCCAGTTTGGGTGGTATTGCCTCATTGAGAGGTTGTTTTTGTGTAATAGTTGTGCCGTCTTGTAAGTTAGTTATATTGTCGTTGTTGATAAATGTTGTCAACAAACGATTGGCAGGCAACCAGGGTGCACGCCAGTTTGCTTCCAGTCTTCGCCAGCGATTGGTACGCCATACAAACAAAATAGCAGGCTTCCAATCTGTGCGCAAAAAGTAATCACCTTCATGTGGACTGTCTGGCCAAGTTGTTCCACTGGCAACAGGTTTGCTTTGATTGGGTGGAATACCGTCGCCTGCCCAAATAGTAACAGGCTTGTCTAAATCTCCCTGTAGCACATAAAACTGCGCTCCTTGAAGGTTACGGAAAGGCACTTTTTGTTCTGCTAATTCCAAAATAGCATCATTTATTTCCAGTTCTGCAGGACGTGTGCTGACTACATCACCTACCACCAAAGTATTTCCTGAGTTATCCAACACAGGATTGCCCAAGCTGTCCAGCAAGGGCTTGTTAAGTATATCCTGAAACTCCTGGGTGTCTTTCATGGGATTGCATTTCACACGCCACAAATGTGGCCACCAACTGGGAGCGTATCCTTCAGCTGGACGAGTGCCTTCTTCCACTACATAATATTTGCTAATAGCAGCTGGGCTGCCTTCTACCAAATCATCACGTTGGTTGAGTATTTCCAATACGTCTCCGGACGTAATGCGCCTACCCAGTAAATCCACCATGCTGTTCATGTGAAAAGTTATAAAAAGAGTTTCATTGCTTAAAAACAAACCAAACTGACGCAAATCAAACTCTTGATCGGATACAACATAATGTCCACGGATGCTGTAGACATCAGGATCATAACTGCGATCTCGGATTTCCATGTTTAACACATCTTGTATGGTTAAATCCCCAGCATCTGCACCAGTAAAATCCAGATTTACAGTGGTATCTGTTACAGCAACGTTGGGATTGGGACCCAGATACTTATGTAAATAAAACTCCACTCCACCAACTTGGTACTGTTGAGCTATTATTTTGTCAGTAAACTTGTAGTCAAGAGTTTTGGTGCCTAATCCGCGCCATAAACTCAATTTTGCCATAATCCACTCCTGATTTCCGATATTTATGTGGGTTTAACTGGCACATATTTAAAGCTTAGTTTACCGGCTATTCTGCTGCTGAAATAGTTTTTACCTGCATCCAGATATACAGTTCCTGAATATTCCGGTGGATATATTGCTGAGAAACCTGTTATTGCAACATCGTTACCTTGCACTCGGGCTTGCGTGTAAACCTGCAAAATGCTAGCTTGATTTAAAAATGCCAAGCATCCCTCACCAAAACTGGGTTCCATGTTGATATGTTTGCTGACCTTTTTGGCTAGATTTGCCAGCAATACGTATCCCACCCTAAATCCCGGGACATCTTGTTTACTTCCATATTCATTAAAAAGTGCCTGTGCTGTACGTGATATCTTGGTGGGGTCGGTTATACCTTTCTGCAATACAGATCTAATTTCTGTTACTAACTTGGAACTTGCCAGTTCAAATCTCAATGCCAGTTGCAGGGGACCTTCTTCCGCAGAACTGTCATTTATCATCTTCATGATATCAATCATTTCGGCATGTTCTTCAAGTAAATCTGTGCGATTGCTTTCTTGTGCTTTGACAATAGCTGACCAAATGTT
>Ga0129333_10001911_pt1 | contig 19105 bp, 16 predicted proteins | sample CPB6_08_DNA_FD_94474 | JGI IMG/M metagenome (GOLD analysis project Ga0129333, IMG submission 94474) | Freshwater to marine salinity gradient microbial communities from Chesapeake Bay, USA - CPBay_Sum_0.6_0.8_DNA | ecosystem: Environmental > Aquatic > Marine > Coastal | place: USA: Chesapeake... | reverse complement strand
GAGGCTTTCGACCTCATAACCAAGGCGGTAAAGCATGAGCCGGATTTGCCGCTTGATGCCCTGTTTCAGAACGACGCGAAGGATTTTAGGCCCCACGATGCGAAGGGACTCAAACCGCCCTCGCCCGCCTTCGATATGAACTCCCCGGAGAAGTTTAGCGGTGAATTCGGGGTCGAACGGCTTGTCCAGACCCACCTCGTATTCTTTTTCCACGCCATGGGACGGATGAAGGAGTTTTTGGGAAAGGGCGCCGTCGTTGGTCATCAACAAAAGCCCCTCGCTCTCCTTGTCGAGACGCCCGACATGAAAAAGATTCGCATGTCCCTCCTCCAAGAGATCGTAAACAGTGCGGCGACCCCGCTCATCGGAACGCGTAACCACATACCCGCGGGGTTTGTTGAGAAGAAGGGTGACCGGTGCGGCGGTCCTGACGGGACGACCTTTGACGCGAACCTCGTCGGCGGGCCCCACAATGGTGGCGAGGTTGTCGATACGGTGGCCGTTGATCACGACAACGCCCGATGAGATCAACTGCTCGCAGGAACGCCGCGAGCCAAGGCCAGCGGCGGCAAGAAAACGGTTAAGCCGCATGGGAAGCGGCGGAGGACTATTCCTCGGGCTTGGTTTTGGGAAGGCCGATGACGCGCTGGCCGTCCTTGAATTGCCCGCGTTTGCGGAGAAGATCAACGCGTTCGAAACGCTTCAACACACTGCGCTTGGATTTGATGGCGCCTTTGCCTTTGAGACTGGGATGCTGGCTCATAAATTAAAAATGGCCGGGCAGAATGGTTCTTGATCCGCCGGAAAGCAATCCCATTTCCTTGGAAATTTCGCGGCATCGCCAGGATGGCAACCGGTTTGTAACAAGGCGCGGATTTTTTTCTTTCGATTCGCCTTGTTCGCGGCGCGACTTCACACGAATGCTGATCCCGCATGACGCAGAAGACCCCATCTGAAAAAGGATACCGGATGCCCGCCGAGTGGGAACCGCACGAGGCGACTTGGATTTCCTGGCCTCACGCCGACTGCAACAGCTTCCCGGACGCCTACGATCGCGTGATCCCGACCTTCGTGGCCATGGCCGGGGCTTTGGCGGAATCCGAGACGGTTCGCATCAATATCAAAAATGCGGAGCAGGAAAAAACGGTCCGCCGCCTCTTGAAAAAATCCCCGCCCGAGCGACTCGAATTTTTCCATATTCCCACCGACGAGCCGTGGTGTCGCGACCACGGGCCGATCTTTGTGGTGCGGGACAAGGACCCGCAGGTGGCGGTGCTGAATTTCGGTTTCAACGCCTGGGGTTACAAGCTCTCGCCTTTTGACGAGGACAACGCCGTGCCTCCCGCGGTGGCCCGGGCGCTGGGGATGCCGGTTTTCGACCAATCCCACTTCATTTTGGAGGGCGGCTCGATTGATGTGAATGGCGAGGGCACGGTGATCACCACCGAAAGTTGCCTGCTCAATCCCAACCGCAATCCGGCTAAAGATCGCACGGCGATTGAGAAAAAACTCCGCGATTATTTGGGCATCACCACCGTTCTTTGGCTTGGTGACGGAATCGAGGGCGACGATACCGACGGGCATGTTGATGACATCACTCGATTCATCGGGCCGAGCACGGTGATTACCGCGGTCGAAGAGGACGAGAGCGATCCGAATTTCGAACCACTCCAGCGGAATCTGGATCGTTTGCATGTGATGAGACTCCCGAGTGGGGAACCTCTCCATGTATTGACACTTCCGATGCCCCCGCGCATCGAGCGCGAAGGGCAGCGCCTACCGGCGAGCTACGCGAATTTCTACATCGCCAACACGGTCGTGTTGCTTCCCGTCTACGGGGCCAGCAACGATGCCTGGGCTGTTTCAGCTTTGCACGAGGCCTTTCCGACCCGGCGGATTGTGCCGATTGATTGCCGTGAGTTGATTTGGGGGCTGGGGGCTTTCCACTGCCTCACCCAGCAGCAACCGGCCCGCCCCGCTTGAACCAGGTCAGGGTTTGCGTTTATTGCGCTTGGGAGCTTCGGGGGTCTCCACAACCTCGGGCAACGGGCGCGCGGGAACACCGTATTCCACACCGTAGATGAAAACCGGAGTTCCGCTGGGGAGGAGTTTGTAGAGCGACCTTGCCGAATTTGACGGTAGCCTGATGCAACCATGCGAGGCGGGCCGGTTCGGAACATGGCCTTGATGGAATCCAATTGCGGAGGCCTTGCCGTCGAGCGTGTGGAATCTCATGAAATGCGGCATCGGAGCCCCGAGGAAAACCATTCCCTCCGGAACCTGTGTGGTCCTCGTATCGATCTCTCCGGGCAAATCCTCGCCGGTTTCCGAGTTCCTGAGCTTGCCGTAAAGATTCGAGGCGTGTCTGGGGTTTTTTTGTCCGATTTTGAAGTCGCCGGTCGAGGTGCGGAAATTGCGTTTGCCGCTGGCGATGCGGGTGGCTGCGACCAGTTGGTTGGCGCAGTAGAGATAGGCCCGCTGGCGGTCGAGATCGACAATCACACCCGACCGCGCGGGATCGACGGGAGCGGAGGCCAACTCCTCATTCAGCACGGCGAGGGAATTCGGGGAGGCTTTGATCGCCTGGTCGATAAGAGCCAGGTCGGATGGCTTCATCGCGGCCGGAACATCCGGAATGATCGGCTTGCGGAGGGTTTGGCAGGCGGAAAACGGGAGCGCCAGAATCAACAAAGCCAGGGGAAGGGAATTCTTCATGCGAGGTGAACTTTCAATCCGGCAGGAATCTGCCAAGTCCTCGAAATTTTTCAAATCCCAATCAGGGAAACATCGACTCGATCAATGCGGCGTAACGCTCGGTGATGACATGGCGCTTGAGCTTGAAGGTATTCGTCATTTCGTCACCGACTTCGAATGGCTTCGGCAAAAACCGGAAGTCCACAATGCGCTCAAACGCCTTGAAACCAGAGGCGGGGCCGATGAGCTTCCGGATGTCCGCTTCCACCAAGCTACGGGCCTCCGGACTCGCTTGCAGAGCCTCGGAACTGGCGGCTTGGATACCGGCAAGGCGGAAAGGTTCGTAGGAGGGCACAACCAGAACCGCGAGGGATTTTTTGTCCTGACCAACGACCATGCATTGGTCAATGAAGGCCGACTGGACCAAGCGCGCCTCGATGGGCACGGGTTCGATATTTTCGCCGTTGAGCAAAACGATTGTCTCCTTGGAACGACCAAGGATTTTCAGGCAGTCGTTGAAAGTGACCATGCCGATATCCCCGGTGTTCATCCACCCATCGCGCAACACGCGTTCCGTCGCCTCGGGGTTTTTATAATACCCGCGCATGACCTGCGGACCCTTCACATGAATCTCCCCTCGCAGGCCACGCCCGCCTCCCGGGCGGTTCGAGTCGGGGTAGAGAATGGCGCCGGTGGCGAGATCGACAATGCGGACCTCGGTGTGAGGGAAAAGCGGCCCGACCGTTCCAATCACAAGATTCCTCCAAGTGCGCACGGCCAGCACGGGCGAGGTCTCCGTCATGCCATATCCCTCGAGAACCGGAATGCCGATGAAGTTGAAAAACTCGTCCACATGCGGTTGGAGCGCGCCGCCGCCGGATATGGTTCCCCGAAATTCCCCGCCCACGATGGCGCGGAGTTTTTTCAGAACCAAACCATCGAGGAGCTTTGCGGGAATGATCGAAATCAGCCATAGCGCGGCATGCTGAGCGGCCAAGGCAAGACTCTCGCCGAATGATCGCCCCTGCGTGTCGAGTTGCTGGCCGAGAAAAAATCTTTCGGCCCGCTTCACATTCCGGGTCGCCCCGTAGGCCAGATGGAACAACGCCCGCCGGACGGCCGGGGCGGATTTCACATTCGCAAGGATTTTTAGATAGAGGTTTTCCCAAAGCCTCGGCGCGGATGCCATGACAGTGGGTTTGACCGACTTCAAATCGTCGGCCACGGCGCGAAGGGTCGTGTAGTGTGTCGCCACGCCGCGCGAGACGCAAAGCATCTCGAAAACCCGCTCGTAGCTGTGCCAAATCGGCAGTATCGCGAGCGCCCGGTCGCCGGGTCGAAGCGCGAGAGGGAGGTTTTCGATCTGCGAGCACATGTTGGCATGTGTGAGCTGAACACCCTTCGGGGTGCCGGTGGTGCCGGATGTGTAAATGATTGTGAAGAGGTCGTCTGGCATGACCGCACGGGAGCGCTCGATGGCGGTTTGAACTCCTGCGGATCGCCTCGCCGCACCATCCGCGAGAAGATTTTCCAAACGCCGGACACCCTCGGGGATATCAACCCCGGGTGCCATAACGACGATTTCCGTAATGTTCGGAAGACGCGGGAGGAGTGCCAAGACCCTGCGAAGGATGGTGGTGTTTTCTACAAAAACCACCCTGGCATCGGAGTGGGCCAAAATATACTCCATCTCGCCATCGGTGATATCCGTCCCGCGCGGGACATCCGCCGCTCCGGCGAGAAGAATTCCATAGTCGCAAATGATCCACTCCAACCGGTTGTCGGCGATGATGGCCACATGGTCGCGCGCCCGCACACCGAGATCGATCAACGCCGTCGCGAGATCGAGGCCCTTTTCGTAAACCTCGCGAAATGATGTCGGTTGAAAAATGCCTGTTGCATCCTTTCGGCAAAATGCGGGCATTCCGTCATAACGGCGTGCGGCATTGGCATAAACCTCGGCCAGCGTTGTTCCATAGGTATGGGCGGACATCGGGAACCTAGTAACCCTGCCCGACTCTCTTGTCAGTTCGTTTCCACGCATACATAAAAGGATTCAAAGCTTTACTTTGCCAGGGAGTCGCCGTAGTCATTCGCGCTCTTTTATGTCGATTTTAATGCCCATTTTGGTGGCACTGCATGTCATCGTTTGTTTATTGCTCGTACTGGTGGTCTTGATGCAAAGGCCCCGCAGCGAGGGTCTCGGTTCCGCTTTCGGCGGGGGAATCACCGACAATGTCTTCGGCTCGCAAACCACAAATGTCCTTGCGCGATTCACGACATGGATGGCGATAGCATTTTTCGCCATTACTCTTCTCCTCTCCATCATCACGGCCAAAATGCATGGCGGTACCACCGAGATTCAAAAGAAACTCCTCGCCTCTCCCACCCCTGAAGCCCCGACTCCCTCCGTTGCGGAAAAAACCGCCGATGCCACCACCGCAATGGGCCTCGTGAATGCGGTCGTCCCCAAAATCAGCCCCACCCCTGCACGGGCTACTCCTGCACCGACTGCTCCTGCACCGGCTGCTGCCGAACCAACGGCCACCCCTGCCGCGCAGAATACCACCGCCCCAGCACCAGCTGAGGCTCTGGCGTCACCTGCGCCCGTCGAGCAGAGCACACCACCTGCAGAGGCTCCTCAAAACTGATTCCCCACGGGCGCTCAGCCCAATGAATTTTCCCCGGGTGCCTTGAAGACGCTCAAGACGATTTCCCAAGTTCGTAAATGGCGTCGTCCATTGAAAAGGCGCGTGGTTTTTGTTCCGACCATGGGGGCTCTCCACCATGGTCATGCACAGCTCATTCGCGAAGCCCGGAAAGTTGCCGGAAATTCCGGCGCGGTGATTGCTTCGATATTTGTGAATCCCACACAGTTCGGACCAAGGGAGGATTTTTCGGCCTACCCCCGTCCCTTGAAAGCGGACCTGAAAATCTGCCGCGAAGCCGGAGCCGACGCCGTTTTTGTTCCAGTTATCGAGGAAATGTATCCGTCCAAGGCGAGTATCTCGGTGGATGAGAATTCGCTCTCCCTGACGCTGTGCGGACGCTCCCGGGCGGGTCATTTCTCGGGTGTCTGCACCGTCGTGGCAAAGCTCTTTCTGATTGTTGCTCCAACCCACGCGATCTTCGGAGAAAAAGACTGGCAACAGCTCGCTATCATCCGCCGCATGGTGCGGGATTTGAACTTCAATATCCAAATCCTGCCCTGTCCCACCGTTCGCGAAATCGATGGGTTGGCGGCGAGTTCGCGAAACGCCTACCTCACAAACGAGGAACGCCGTGTCGCCCCGGAGATCCACGCCGCGCTTTGTGCCGCAGCCACAAAACCAACCCCGGCCAAAATCGCTTCCGAAGCCGCGAGGCGGATATCCAAAATCCCCGGCGCGCGCATCGATTATATCGAGGCCGTGGACGCCGACACCTTGCAACCCCTACGCCACCGCAAGTCCGATGGCCGACTTGCCGCCGCCGTGTTTCTTGGAAAGGCACGCTTGATCGACAACATTCCACTCCCTGCCTTTCCGTGAAGGAATTCGATTTCATTGTCCTTGGGAGCGGCATCGCCGGTTTGTCCTTCGCGCTGAAAGCCGCTCAAAATGGCTCCGTGGCGCTCGTGACCAAACGCTCTGCCGCAGACTCGAACACGGCTTGGGCCCAAGGCGGGGTGGCCTGCGTGATGAGCGGGGAGGATTCCTTCGACCTCCACATCCGCGACACACTCACCGCCGGCGCCGGCCTTTGCCGGGAGGATGTCGTTCGCGCGATCGTGACCGAAGGCCCCGAACGCATCGCGGAACTCACCAGCCTCGGAGTGCATTTCGACCAACGCCAAAACGGCAATGGTTCGTCGGTGCCGGACCTCGGAAGGGAAGGCGGCCACTCGAAACGCCGCATCCTGCACGCGCGAGATGCCACCGGCCGCGAAATCGAAACCCGACTGCTTGAGCAAATCGCCGCCCACCCGTCGATCGAGGTTATGCAAAACCACATGGCCGTGGACCTCATCACCACGGGAAAGCTCGGATATGCCCGTGAGAACAGCTGCCTCGGGATCTATGTCCTCAACGAAGCCACCGGCCGTGTCGAAACGCTCCGCAGCAATGTCACCGTGCTCGCCACCGGGGGATGCGGAAAAGTCTACCTTTACACCACCAATCCCGATGTTGCGACAGGCGACGGCGTGGCGATGGCATGGCGCGCCGGCGCGGTGATCGCGAACATGGAGTTCGTCCAATTCCACCCCACCTGCCTCTACCACCCCTCGATCAAATCCTTCCTGATTTCCGAGGCGGTTCGTGGAGAGGGCGGCATCCTCATCAATGAACGCGGCCGGCGCTTCATGGAAAACCAACACCCCCAAAAGGAACTCGCCCCCCGGGACATCGTGGCCCGCGCCATCGACGCCGAAATGAAACGCAGCGGCGCCAAGTGCGTCTACCTCGACATCACCCACCAACCGACCGAGTTCATCCAGACTCGTTTCCCGACCATCTACGAGACCTGCCTCAGAGCCGGACTCGATATTTCCAAATCCCCCATCCCGGTCGTCCCCGCAGCCCATTACCAGTGCGGAGGAGTGAACGCCGATGTGAATGGCGAAACCTCCATTCGCGGGCTCTTTGCGATTGGCGAAGTCGCGTGCACGGGACTCCACGGCGCGAACCGACTCGCGAGCAACTCGCTCCTCGAGGGTCTCGTCACCGCCCACAGGGCATTTGAAAAATCCACGCGCAACCATCGTGATCGCGTTGAAATTCCCCTTCCCGAGTGGCGTTCCGGCGAGGTGCAGGATGTGGACGAGTTGGTCGTGATCTCGCACAACTGGGAGGAAATCCGCCGACTCATGTGGGACTATGTCGGCATCGTACGCACCGACAAGCGCCTCCAGCGCGCGGCCACCCGCCTGCGCAATCTCCATGCCGAGGTTCAGGAATTTTACTGGAATTTCAAAGTAACCACCGACCTTCTCGAACTCCGCAACCTCGTGACCGTTGCTTCGCTCGTCGTCGATTGCGCCCTGAGCCGCAAGGAAAGCCGCGGCTTGCATTTCACTCTCGATTATCCGGAACGGGACGACCTGCGCTTCCAGCACGACACGCTGATGCGCCGCATCTAACCGGGCGCAATCACATTCAACTTCGTTGGAGAAATCCGAAACTCGCAGGGCAAGGCACCGGCCAGTTCCCCATCCAACTCGACTGGCACATCACCGTCACTCCGCACCTTGATCGATGCGGTTTGAAAATACTCCACATCGGGCAGTTCCGAATGCGTTCCAAAGGCAATCGCCTGGATGTAGCGAATCACATCCCAGTGGCTCTGGTTTTTGAAAAGCACCACATCGAGCAGACCATCATGAAGGCTGGCTCGTTTAAAAATGGGAAATGGCCCGCCGTAGAGACGACCATTTCCGATCAAGGCGAAGCATCCCTCTCGGCCGGGCCGATCCTCGGATTCAAAAACCACACGGGGAGGCTTCGCGGCCGCCAATTGCACAAGAGTCAGAATGTAACTCAACGGGCCAAGGGTTTTCTTGGAATCCATCGGCGTCCGGCGAACGACCTCGGCATCGAGACCCACACCGGCGAGTTGGATGAAATACTGGTCATTTGCCATCGGGAGATCGAGCGCGAGGGTTTTTCCTGTTTCAATCACATTCCACGCGGCGGCGAGGTTGCCCTGCGGGATGCCAATTTCCTTGGCGAGGACATTGACCGTTCCCAGCGGCAGAATTCCCATCCTCACATCGGAACCCGCCACTCCATTGACCACTTCGTTGATCGTTCCATCTCCACCAGCCGCGATGATTTTTTCGAATCCCTGCGAGACCCCCTCCGCTGCGATCCGGCGGGCATCACCCGGCACCGAGGTCGTCCGGAGCTCCACTTGGGGGGCGAGTTCCCGAATTCTATCGCCGAATCGCATAGCCCGCTCTCCACGAGCTGCCGGATTGAGGATGACAAGGGCCTTATTCACTCTTCACTTTCGCGCAAAAAGCCGTAGCTTCAACGCGTGCATCCGATTGCCAAGCCAATTTTGATCGCGGTTGGCGGGCTCCTGATTTTGTGGGCCGCCGCGATCCTTTTCATCAACATCTATCTCCAGTCCGGAGCCGTTCAGACCCGCATCCGGGAAGCCATTTCCCGCGAAGTCGGCGTCCCCGCTCAAATCCGCCAGACTTTTTACACGCCTTGGTCGGGAGTTTCGATTTCCGGCCTCTCGATTCCCTCAACCGATGACTCGAAAATCCCGCTTTTGGAGGTGCAAAAAATCCATGTCGATCTCGATCTCTTCTCGCTTCTTCGGGGGCGGTTGATTGTAAAAAATCTGACCCTCCTTTCCCCCTCGCTGGCGTTCCGGCAGTCGGCCCAGTCCGCGCCTTCCGCTCCCACCCCGCCTGCGGAACCAGATGCCCTAATCGCACTACCCGCCGATCATCTCCCTGGTGATGCGTCCCGACTCGTTCAAACACAAATTCCCTCGTCCTCCGGAAAAACCCGTCCCCAGATGCCGCCAGCGCAAATCCAGAATCTCCATATCGAGGGCGGGCGCGCCGCCTTTTTCAACACCAAGGGCTCGAAATTCCTGGAACTCGACGGAGTGTCTCTCGATGCCCGATCCGATAAAACCAACAAGTTCCAAGGAGTCTACCGGGTCGCCCGCGGGACTGTTTGGAATTCCATCCAACCGAGGGAATTTCAGGGGGATTTCGCTTGGGAAGCCGGCCATTTGAGCCTTCCAAATATCCAAGCCGTTCTGGCTGACGGTCAACTCACCGGCCAACTCGAATGGCTCCCCAACAAAAGCTTTGGCATCGTGGCCGGGATCGCCTCCGCCTCGTTGCAAAAACTTGCCGCCGATTCCGGCCTCAACTCCAAAGGAACCCAAGGCGCGCTCAACGCCAAATTGGCCCTCGAGGGAACCGCTGGAAATCCGGAAACCTTCCACGGCACCGCGGAGGTCAACCTCGTCGAGGCCCGCATCGAGCCGATCGAACTCATACGCCAACTCGGCGAACTTCTGCGCGTGGATGAGCTCCGGATGCTGGAACTCAAAAATGCCGAAGCGGTTTTTTCGATCGGGGACAGCAGCGTCATTGTCGAGGAACTCTCGCTCATCTCCGAGAACCTGATGATCGACGCCGTCGGCACAACCGGTTTCGACGGCAGCCTCGACCTCGAAGCCCGCCTTCATGTGAATGAAAAACTCCGCAAGGAAACCCGCGGCCTCCTCGGGAAGAACTTCCAACCCTCCGAGACGGAGGGCTACACGCACATGCCGTTCGTTGTTACCGGTTCGCTTGCCCGACCCAAAAGCGATTTGCTCGAGAAAATGGTGGGTTTGCGGATCGGCCAGGATGTCGGCGGCCTCCTTAAAAACCTCCTGAACGCCCCACCGAAGAAAAAAAACAAGCCCGAATCCGGGGCGACTCCCGCTCCCTGACTTGCGAATGCGCATCATTGCCGGCAGCGCGGGCGGACGACCGCTCAAAGCGCCCCCAGAGGGTTTGCGGCCCACGATGGACCGTGTGCGTGCGGCGGTATTTTCAAGCCTCGGCGATCTCGTTTCCGAAGCCACCGTCCTCGACCTCTTTGCGGGTTCCGGAGCCATGGGCATCGAGGCCTTGAGCCGTGGTGCCGCGAAGGCCGTCTTCGTGGACAGCAACGACCTCTGTGCGCGTTGCATCCGGGAGAACCTCAGGATGGCCGCAGCCGAAGGGAGTATCCAGACCATCGATGCCTACCGGTTCCTAAATCTCTACGCGGAGCCAGCCTCCTTCGATCTCATCTTCGCCGACCCGCCTTATGCAAAAAAACCGGGCGACACCGACCACTCAGCAGCCCTCGTGACATCCTCCACGCTCGTCTCCGCTCTGAAGCCGGGAGGGCTTTTTGTTTTGGAGAAAAACCCGGAGACCAAAATCCCCGACGAGTCGCTCTTTGAAACGGTGAAATCCCGCCGCTACGGGGGCAGCGAAATCCTCTATCTCGCCGCGCGATGATTTTCTGGATCCGTTTTCTCTACAATCTCCTCTTTCCCGTCGTGCTGGTTTTGTTGTTGCCGGGATTCGCCCTGCGGATGATTCGACGGGGAAAATACCGGCATAAATTCGGCCAACGCTTCGCCATCTACTCGGAGGGCGTCGAGCGCAAGATCGCTGGCACCGGGCGTGTCTGGGTCCATGCCGTCAGCGTCGGCGAGGTCAACATCGCGATGAAGCTGATCCAGGACCTCCGCGAGACCGACCCGACTTTGGAATTCGTCCTCTCCACCACCACCTCGACTGGCTTCAAGCTTGCCGCCTCGCGCAAGACGCCTTGGCTGGAACCCATCTACAATCCTCTGGATTTTTATCCCGTCGCCCGCCGCGCCATTCGGTTGATCCGTCCCCGGCTCCTCGTTCTCGTCGAGGCCGAGGTCTGGCCGAATTGTGTTTGCGAGGCCCGGAACATCGGATGCCCCGTGGTTCTTGTGAATGCACGTCTCTCCGAACGCTCCGAGCGCCGCTTCCGCAAAATCCGCTGGATCGCCGCCCCGGTGTTCAACCAGATCGACACCCTGTGCCTGCAAGAACCCGCCGAGCGCGAACGGTGGATTTCCCTCGGTTTGGAACGATCGAAACTCGAAGTCACAGGCAGCATCAAATTCGACGATGCGGCCGCAGCACCCCGGCCGATCCGGGACTTCTGGCCCATCCTGGAATCCCTGGGCGTCCAGCGCGATAACCCGGTGATTGTTGCGGGCAGCACCTTTGAGGGCGAGGAACTCCTCATCGCCGAGGTTCACAAGCGGCTTCGGAAAAGACACCCCGGTTTGTTTCTTGTGCTCGTCCCCCGACATCAGGAGCGTGGCGATGCCGTCGCCGCCCAACTCGAACAATCCGGCTTCCTGGTCGCCCGCCGAACCCAGCCGGGATCCATTGAAAAACCCGATATCCTTCTTGTGGACACCACTGGAGAGCTCTCCAATTGGTATCGTTGCGCCACAGCCGTATTCATCGGCAAAAGCCTCATGGCTCAAGGTGGACAAAACCCCGCTGAAGCGGTTGCGGCCGGCGCCCCGGTTGTCTTCGGGCCGAACATGCAGAACTTCGCCTCGCTGGCTTCCTCATTCCTGCGGGCGAAGGCCGCCATCGAAATCACCGATGCCGGAAGCCTTGAAGCGGCTTGGGACGAACTCCTCGGATCCCCCGATCTCCGCACAGGGATGTCCCGTTCGGCGGCCGAATGCCTCGCTGTCCATCGTGGTGCAACAGCCCGCACTGTAGAGATCATCCGGGGTCGACTGCAAACCGACCCGCGCTCTTGCAATCCCGTTTGAAGCTCCTAAAAAAATCCCATGCTCCACCAAACCGCACTCGCCAAAGCCCGCAGCCTATACCAGCCTAAGCTCCCCGCCTCCCTCTCGGCCCGCTCGACCGCCAACAAAACCGACTTGCCCAACAAGGCGGATGCTGAAATCCAACACCTTTTTCCTAACACCTTCAACCTCCCCGCCGTAAGCTTTTCCTCCGGTTCCGGGGAAACCAAATCCTCCCCCATCCGTGTCGGCGTGATCCTTTCCGGCGGCCCGGCTCCGGGTGGTCACAATGTGATCGCCGGACTCTTCGATGCCATCAAACAAATCCATCCTGAAAGCTCGCTTATCGGCTTTCGCAACGGACCCGACGGCCTGTTGACCAACAACGGCACGGAGATCGACGCCGCCCTGCTCGCCGATTACCGCAACACAGGGGGCTTCGATATTATCGGCTCCGGCCGCACCAAGCTCGAATCAGAGGAGGATTTTCTCAAGGCCCTCGACACCGCAAAATCCCGCAACCTCACCGCCCTCGTCGTCATCGGTGGCGACGACTCGAATTCGAACGCCTCCAAACTCGCAGAATTCGCCGCCGCCCGAAACGCCCCATTCAGTGTGGTCGGCGTTCCCAAGACGATCGACGGCGACCTCAAGGGCGAGCATATCGAAACCAGCTTCGGCTTCGACACCGCCTGCAAAATCTACTCCGACCTCATCGGCAATATCCAACGCGACGCCATCTCAGCCCGGAAATACTGGCATTTCATCAAGCTCATGGGCCGCTCGGCATCCCATATCGCCCTCGAATGCGCGCTCCAAACCCGCCCGAACATCACACTCATCTCCGAGGAAGTCGCCGAGCGCCGCCTGACCCTTCGCCAAATCGTTGATGACATCGCGGACACCATCGTCCACCGTGCCGCCAACGGGGAAAAATTTGGCACCGTCCTGATTCCCGAGGGCCTCATCGAATTTGTTCCAGAAATGAGCGTTCTGATCGGTGAACTCAACGAGGCCCTCGCCCACCATTCCGACGCGTTCAACGCACTCGCCGACCTGCCCGCCAAGCGCGCCTTCGTTGCCGAAAAACTCACCCCGGCATCAGCCTCCCTCTACAAATCCCTGCCTGACGACATCGCAAACCAACTCATCCTGGACCGCGACCCGCACGGCAATGTCCAGGTCGCCCGCATTGACACCCAGCGCCTCCTCATCGATCTCGTCGAAGCCCGCTTGAAAGAGCGCAAGGCCACTGGAACCTACAAAGGCTCTTTCTCGCCTCTCCCCCATTATTTCGGCTATGAGGGTCGCTGCGCGTTTCCCTCGAACTTCGACGCCGACTATTGCTACACCCTTGGTTTCACCGCCGCACTCCTCCTCCGGGAAAAACTCACTGGTTACATCTGCTCCGTTCGCGGCCTCACCAAACCCGCCGCCCAGTGGCAGGCTGGAGGGGTTCCCATGGCCCAAATGATGAACATGGAACGCCGCCACGGAAAAATGGTCCCTGTCATAAAAAAAGCCCTGGTCGAACTCGACAGCCCCGCTTTCCGCGAATTCGAAAAACACCGCGCCACCTGGTCCAAGGAAACCTCCTATGCGTTCCCCGGGGCGATCCAATATTTCGGCCCCTCGGAAGTCTGCGATACCACGACCATCACGCTCCAACTCGAGTCGTAGACCTCCCCCGGGCTTTGCATGCCATCCGCCGCCGCCATTGCTGAAGCGCTACCGATTATTTTATCCCTGATTGTCATCGAGGGTCTCCTCTCGGTGGACAATGCCCTGGCCATCGCGGCGCTCGCTTCCCACCTTCCCGAGAAGCAACAGCAACTCGCGCTCAAACTCGGAATCATCGGCGCGTATGCCTTCCGCGGGCTCGCGCTGCTTTGCGTTTCCCTCATCATCGAGAATCCCTGGCTGAAAATCCTTGGATCGGCCTACCTCGTTTGGCTCATGGCCTCGAATATTGTGAGCAAGGAGGAATCACCCGATGAGGCGAAGGCGCATCACCACAGGCCCGGGTTGGTCGCGACGATTTTCCAGATCGAGGTGATGGACCTCACCTTGAGCCTCGACAATGTCGTGGCCGCGGTCGCCCTCGATAAACGCCTGTGGGTGATCTGCACCGGTGTTTTCATCGGAATTCTCGCCCTTCGCTTCCTCGCCGGAATGTGCATCGGGTTGATAAAAAAATTCCCCGTCCTCGAAAAGACCGCCTTTTTGCTGATCGGTTTTGTGGGTTGCATCCTTCTTGCCGAAATATCGCTCGAAAGCGCCGGCATTCATTTTCACATCAATTCCTACCAGAAATTCGGTGGAATTCTTGTGATTCTCGTCCTCTCTCTGGGCTACGAGCGGAGTCCCACCCTCCGAGCCATCCTGAATCCCGTGCTGATGTTAGGCAGACCCTTTCTGCTCATCATCGACAAAGCGGTCCTCATCCTCTTCTGGCCGATATGGAAAATGCTCTCTTTGCTGAAAAGCCGCTTCTTCGGCAAGGCGGCTTAAGATTTCCTTTGCTTTCCGATCGCTACACCGTCATCCCGATCATTTCCTTCATCGAAGCGGTTGTGAACTCGCGGTTCATACGGCCGATGAAGGCGGCGGGGACGCCGGCGGGGCAGACGGCTTCACAGGCGTAGTAGTTCGAGCAATTGCCGAAACCCTCCTCGTCCATCTGGCGGACCATGCCGAGAACACGGCGGTTTTTCTCGGGCTTGCCCTGTGGGAGGAGTCCGAGGTGCGTGACCTTGGCACTCACGAAAAGCATGGCGGAACCATTCGGACAGGCGGCGGCACAAGCTCCGCAACCAATACAGGCTGCAGCGTCCATGGCTTGATCGGCGATGGTTTTGGGGATCGGAACGGCATTGGCGTCGGGGGCGGAACCGCTGCGCTCGCTGATGTAGCCGCCAGCCTGGATAACGCGGTCGAAGGCACTCCGGTCGGTGACGAGATCACGCTGTACGGGAAAGGCCTCGGCTCGGAATGGTTCGATGGTGATCGTCTCGCCATCCTGGAATTTCCGCATGTAGAGCTGGCAGGTCGTGCCACGGCCCTTGCCATGTGGAATGCCGTTGATCGTGAGCGAGCAGTTCCCACAAATGCCCTCGCGGCAGTCGGAATCGAACTGGATCGGCTCGATATTTTTCCGGGTGAGGTCCGCATTGACGATATCAAGCATTTCCAGGAACGAGGCGTCGGCGGGAATGTTTTCAGCCGGGTAATCCTCGAGTTTGCCGGGGGCTTTGGGGTCTTTCTGGCGCCAGACTTTGAGGTGGAATTTCATGGTCGGATTATTTGTAGCTGCGGGTTGCGAGTTTCACCTGTTCGTAGACGAGAGGTTCCTTGACGAGGTTCGGCATGTTGCCATCGCCGGTGTATTGCCATGCGGAAACGAAGGCAAAGTCCTGATCGTTGCGAAGCGCCTCGCCTTCCGGAGTTTGATGCTCGGTGCGGAAGTGACCGCCGCAGGATTCGTCACGCACGAGCGCGTCAATGCACATGAGTTCTCCAAACTCGAGGAAATCCGCCACGCGACCGGCGCGTTCGAGCTCCATATTGATGCCATTCGCATCGCCCAGAAGCCTGAGGTCGCTCCAAAACTCGGCGCGGAGTTTTTGGATTTTTCCGATCGCCTCCTTGAGACCCTCGGCGCTACGGGCCATGCCGCAGTAATCCCAAATGAGGAGACCGAGGTTTCGGTGGAAATAATCCACGGGCTTCGTGCCTTTGATATCGATGAGCTTTTGGACACGCGATTTGGTGTCATTGAGCGCTTGATCGAAAGCCGGATGCTTGGGATCGACCTTCTTGCCGAACTGAGTGGTGAGGTATTCGCCCAAGGTGTAGGGAATCACAAAATACCCATCAGCCAGACCCTGCATCAGCGCGCTGGCTCCAAGTCGGTTCGCGCCGTGGTCGGAGAAATTCGCCTCGCCGAGCACATGGAGGCCCGGGATGTTGCTCATCAAATTGTAGTCCACCCACAGCCCACCCATCGTGTAGTGGACGGCCGGATAGATGCGCATCGGGCGTTCGTAAGCGTTCTCGCCGGTGATGTTCTGATACATCTCGAAGAGGTTGCCATAGCGCTCCTCGATGGTTTTTTGGCCGAGGCGTTTGATCGAATCGGAGAAATCCAGATAGACACCGAGCCCGCCCGGTCCGACTCCCCGGCCTTCGTCGCAGACCTCCTTCGCCGAACGGGAGGAAATATCGCGAGGAGCAAGGTTGCCGTAGCTGGGATATTTCCGCTCGAGGTAGTAGTCGCGGTCGGCCTCGGGGATCGAGGCGGGGTCCTTGCCACAATCCTCCTTGCGCTTGGGAACCCAGATGCGCCCGTCGTTGCGGAGCGACTCGCTCATCAGTGTGAGCTTCGACTGGTAGTCGCCGCTTACGGGAATGCAGGTCGGATGGATTTGGGTGTAGCAGGGATTGGCAAAAAGCGCGCCGCGCTTGTAGGCGCGGAAAGTGGCGGTGACATTGCAACCGCGCGCATTCGTCGAAAGGTAGAAGACATTGCCGTATCCGCCGGTGCAGAGAAGCACGGCATCCGCGGCATGGGTCGAGATTTCCCCGGTCTGGAGATTGCGGACGACGATTCCCTTCGCGTGACCATCCACCACGACGAGGTCGAGCATTTCGGTTTTCGGGAACATCTTCACCGCGCCACGGGCGATCTGGTGGCTCAAGCCGGAGTAGGCTCCGAGGAGAAGTTGCTGCCCGGTCTGTCCGCGGGCATAAAAGGTTCGAGACACCTGCGCACCGCCGAAGGAGCGGTTGTCCAGCAATCCACCATATTCGCGGGCGAACGGAACGCCCTGTGCAACACACTGGTCAATGATGTCCACACTGACTTCGGCGAGTCGATGGACATTCGCCTCGCGGGCGCGGAAGTCGCCACCCTTGATCGTGTCGTAGAACAAACGGTAAACGCTGTCGCCGTCATTCTGGTAATTTTTCGCCGCATTGATTCCGCCCTGGGCGGCGATCGAGTGGGCGCGGCGGGGGCTGTCCTGGTAGCAGAAGCACTTCACATTGTAGCCCTGCTCGGCGAGCGTGGCGGCAGCCGAGGCCCCTGCGAGACCCGACCCGACGATGATCAGATCGAACTTCCGCTTATTGGCGGGGCTGACGATTTTTGCGTTGTTCTTAAAGTTGGTCCACTTCTTGTCGAGCGGACCTGGTGGAATTTTGCTGTCGAGTGTCATTGGAGGACTCCTTTCCCAAGGCCGAAGAAATAGATCGAAACGGGGATCGAAATGTATCCGACATAGAGCGCCCAGGCGAGGACGCGACTGGCGGCTTCATAGTTCTGGCGGATGCGGCGATTGGTGATGCCGAGGGTTTGGAAGAGACTCGAGAGGCCGTGACTCAAGTGGAAGGTCAGAAGAAAAAGGCCGATGATGTAGATGAAAACCACCGGGCCGTTGCTGAATCCGGCAACCACCATTTTGTAGACATCGTGAATCTGATGGCCATCGAGCATTGTGTGCATGTTGGCGAACGAGGGATCGACCACGCGCACGGTGAAATGCGCAAGATGGAAAATAACGAATGCCAGCACGATCAATCCGCTCAACCGCATCGTGCGGGCGAAAACCGTCGTTCCGACGGGATTCGAGGCGATGTATTTCTGAGGGCGGGCGGCTTTGTTCTCCTGCCAGAGCTTCATCGTGAAATAAATATGGGCCACGAGAATTCCGAGCAGCGCGAACCGGATCGCCCACAAGGCCGGGCCGAGGCTTTGGAGTTTGGCACCGTAGGAGTTGATCGCGTCGGGCCCGAGGAAAATGGTGAGGTTGCCGAGCAAGTGGCCGACAACAAATGCCACAAGCGCGATTCCGGTTGCGGCGACAATGGTTTTTTTTCCGATCGAGGAGTTGATCCAGAGCCAACCGGGACATGGGCCCGTGCGAGCGGATGCAGAGGGTGAGGTAATCATGATTGCGCCTCGGGCTTTTAAGGAAAAAAGGCGCCTGCGTCCATCCAAACCCTTGTCATTTTTCCAAGGCGGCAATCCTTGAGTAGGAACACTGCTTTTAAAGGAAACTTTCTCGTTTTCTCAGACCCAAAGTCGCCGGTCGAGGGAACGGTATTGGATCGCCTCACCGATGTGGTCTGCCGTGATGGATCCGCTCTCCGCCAGATCAGCGATCGTGCGGGCGACTTTCAGGATGCGGTCGTAGGCGCGGGCGCTGAGGTGCAAGTCCTCCATGGCATGACGCAGCATTTCGGTGGAATCGGCATCAAGCGCGCAGAATTTCTTGATCTGGCTGTGACCCATGCGGGCGTTTGCTGGAGTTTTTCCCTGATCAGAAAAACGGCTTTTTTGAATCTCACGGCAACGCATCACACGCTCGCGGATGGCCGCCGAGGTTTCGCCGGAACCGCCCCCGGAAAGCTCCTTGAACGCCACGGCAGGGGCTTCGACATGGATATCGATTCGGTCGAGGAGCGGACCGGAAATGCGGTTTCGATAGCGTTCGATCTGGGCGGGCGAGCAACGGCACTCGCGCTGGGGATCGCCGAAAAATCCGCAGGGGCAGGGATTCATTGCCGCGATGAGAACGAATCCGGCCGGGAAGGTCATCGAGCCCGCAGCGCGGCTGATCGTGACTTTTCCATCTTCGAGGGGTTGTCGCATGACCTCGAGCGTGGAGCGCTTGAACTCCGGCAACTCGTCGAGAAAAAGGACGCCGTTGTGGGCGACGCTCACCTCGCCCGGCGTGGGATTGGTTGAACCGCCAAGCAGGCCGATATCGCTGATCGTGTGGTGTGGTGCGCGGAAGGGACGGCGCGAGACGAACGCGTTTTTTTCGTCGAGCAGGCCACAGACGCTGTGGATTTTCGTCGTTTCGATCGCCTCGTCGAGCGACATGGGTGGCATGATGGCGGGAATCCGCTTGGCGAGCATGCTTTTCCCCGAGCCCGGAGGGCCTATCAGCAAAAGATTGTGGGATCCGGCGATGGCGACCTCGATGGCGCGTTTCACCTGATGCTGGCCTTTGACCTCCGAAAAATCGACCTCGGCCGGGGAGGTGGAGTCGAGGATTTGGGCGGCATCGGCGCGGGCGGGAGCAAGTTCGATTTTGCGGGCGAG
>Ga0129333_10001910_pt1 | contig 19108 bp, 9 predicted proteins | sample CPB6_08_DNA_FD_94474 | JGI IMG/M metagenome (GOLD analysis project Ga0129333, IMG submission 94474) | Freshwater to marine salinity gradient microbial communities from Chesapeake Bay, USA - CPBay_Sum_0.6_0.8_DNA | ecosystem: Environmental > Aquatic > Marine > Coastal | place: USA: Chesapeake Bay... | reverse complement strand
GTGGTAACACTGGCACCGAGATTCTCAACATTCTCGAAGCACTTTGTCAGTCTGATGATCAGTCTGCCTCTGCTTCCTATGCTGAGCCCACTCTGGAAGCTGTCGAGTTCTGAATACAGCCTACTCACACACACTCGCTAACATTCTCATGATCAACGTTGCAACCGCCTCGAAGCTCGATCTGTTGATTGCTGACACTCAAGGTAGCATTAAGTACACTGTTCTGCCTACTCGCAAAGCACGTAAATCTGAGCTCACACTGAGCAGCACCAAAGGCGTTCGGACTAACACCAATCGCCAGGGACAGAGCACACCTCAAGCATCGCTTGTGCGTTGACAGTATAGCGGAGACCCTCGGAGTTCTTGACACTCTGGGGGTCTTATGTTATACTGATTTGAGCAGTTGATTCTGCGGTCTTATGTGTAGCGCGGTAGCGCGATGATGCGGTTATAAAAACGCTAACAACCCTAACCTACAACGGACCAAAATCGAGAGCTAAATATAAGGATTCTAAAAAAATTTTTGCCGGCTGTAATAACCCTACAAGGTCGCTCAACGAAATTCGAATACATACTTTATGGAGAGTTGAGATCTGCATATGATCAAATTTCATGTCTATCAGAAGGACAATCAGGTTATCGATCATAGTCTAACGATTGAGGAACTAGAAGCAAAAGTTAGAGATAGGAAAATTAGCCTATCAGATCATCAAATTCAACTTGTTGATTTTTCTCCAAGTAAGGAAGAGTCCTCTTACTAATTGAAAAGTGTAATCGTATACATAGATTTTGATTATGTTAAGAGATTCATATGACAATAGATCTTAAGTTAAACACCTATGATCTGGACCTAATCATCGAAACAATTTCATATAGACTTGAAAACGATAATCAATTGATATTGAATTCAAGTTTAAAAGATGAATTAGAAGACTTATTAGCATTATTGGAAGATCAGTATGTATAATGTTTATCTCGGTGAACATCTAATCATTGAGAACTGTGCAAAGGAAGATTTAGATCATAAATTAGATTTTGTACGAGAATACTTTGATTGGTATCAGAATGACGATTTACGTCATGAGAAGATCAAAATCGTTCCAATAAATAATCACGCATGACCATTGCAATCTTGATGATGCTGTGGTAAAATTAACTCGTTACTATTCAATGTTATGGCTAAAGGATTTACTGTAAAAGCAAATGCACCTGCTCCAAAGAAAGTCGAAGATGATTTCGATCTAGCAGCAGCGAAAGAAATGATCAAAGGCAAGTCGATTGTCTTTTGTCTTCCTGGACGAGGTGTTTCGTATACCTATCTAAAATCATTCGTACAGATGTGTTTCGATCTCGTACAGAATGGAGCATCGATTCAAATTTCTCAAGATTACAGTTCCATGGTGAACTTTGCACGTTGTAAGGTTCTTGGTGCTAATGTTCTTCGTGGTCCTGATCAACTTCCTTGGGATGGTAAACTCAACTACGATTACCAACTGTGGATTGACTCCGATATCGTTTTCGATGTCGAACAGTTCTACCGTCTTGTCTGGATGGATAAAGAGATTGCATGTGGTTGGTATTGTACCGAAGATGGCAAAACGACTTCCGTTGCTCACTGGTTGGAAGAGGATGATTTTGCGAAGAACGGCGGAGTCATGAATCACGAGACTGTTGAATCGATTTCACGTCGTCGTAAGCCCTTTACCGTAGACTATACTGGCTTTGGTTGGGTTCTGATTAAGCACGGTGTCTTTGAGAACAAAGAGATGAAGTATCCTTGGTTCGCTCCGAAGATGCAAGTGTTTGAGTCTGGCGATGTCCAAGATATGTGTGGAGAGGATGTCTCGTTCTGTCTTGACGCAATCGCAGCGGGTTATGAGATTTGGTGTAATCCTCTGATTCGCGTGGGTCATGAGAAGACTCGTATTATCTGATTTAAAGCGCGTTTAAAAACCGGCGTAAACAACTCTGAGGTTTAATCTATGGCTGTAAAGAAAATCGGTAAATCTGGTTCTGGGTATGTGGAAAGCAAACCCAAAACAACGAGACAAGGACAAAGCAAGAATACTAACTATGCGGCTACAAGTCGTAATCCACGAGGAAAAAGATATCGAGGTCAAGGTAAATAAATAAAAATAAAATAGTAAACTAACATGGCTGATTCATCTTCAAAGACAAGTCCACTTCACGAACCAGAATCAACGGTTGAGGACAATCAAGTGTTCTCTTATGTCGTTGGTTCTCAGAGTGGACCTACTGAACCACAACCAAGTCCATATTCACCTTTAGCCGCAGGTTGAATGTACCCAACAGACGATGAAGAATGGCAAATCATTCATCCAAAAGACTGTTGGGTTTATAATAAGTTAATTCTCAGTCGGGTTTTGGGGTATACATGTGGTCCATCAGGGACTACTGTACCCAAGCCCGACTTTTATATTGTTCGCCCATCGATGAATATCATGGGTATGAGTCGTTATGCACGTATTGAATGGATAGAAAACTCAACAAATCACTTTCATCCCGCTGAATTTTGGTGCGAAGTGTTTGAGGGAGATCATGTAAGTGTTGATTTTCATAATCAAGAACTCGATTTAGTCATTTTGGGACATCGACATTCTGAAAATCCACTGTACAAGTGGGAAAAATGGGAGAAAATTGATAGGAAGATTGAATTTCCTTCAATTTTGTCCTCCTTAGAAGGTAATTATGAGTGGATTAACTGTGAAATGATCGGAAATAAACTCATCGAGGTTCATTTTCGCAGAAATCCAAACTTTAGATATGGAAATAATGTTGCAATTCCAGTCTGGGATCAAGTTGAAGGCGAAAAATATCAAGATTTAACCTTTATTGACGATGGAAATTACCTTAGGAGAGGATTTTTCATTGACAAATAGTAAATAAATATAATTTGGAGATAGAAACCTCCTTAAAAGTTCTGATTTTCGGAACTTTAGAGGAATTTATGGCTCAAAACCCTAATCCAGAAACAAATAAAGACTATATGATGAACCAGTGGGGTACAAAATACCTCATTACCGATCCAAAATCAGACCAAGTTTTACGAGAAATTCGTTTTGATCATCTAAATGACATCAAAAAACAGAATAATTTACATGAAGTTATTCGTAATGATGAAGATTATGACGATTGGGAGTATGGCACTGAACCTGTTTATGGCCAGTCGTGGACAAATCCCAAAAAACTTGTATAGATATAGTAATTAAAATTCAAAAATGGCACTAATTCCAAGAAACATATCTAGTTCTAGAGGATTCAAGGATATTAGTTTGTCTTTTCGAAGACATCCAGTGACAAATGACTTACTGGTCATTAAAAATGAGGATGCCATTAAAAGATCTGTAGTGAATTTGGTTAGAACAAACATAGGAGAAAGATTTTATAATAATCTAATTGGTACTCAAGTTGAAGATTCTCTTTTTGAAACTCAAGGTTTTGAAGTTGCATATTCTATACAAACGGAAATTGAAGTTCTTCTGTCAAACTTTGAACCAAGAATTTTAACAGATGAAGTAATAGTTACTTTTCCATTTGATTCGAATGAAATGAATGTCATGATTCGTTATTTTCTTATTGGACAATCTGCTCCAGCTCAACAAATAGATTTCATCTTACAACCAACTAGAATATAATGGCATTCAATCAGTTTACCAACTTAGACTTTGATAGTCTTAAAACTCAAATTAAAGACTATCTTAGGACAAATACTAATTTTACTGATTTTGATTTCGAGGGGTCCAACTTCACTACCCTCATAGATCTTCTTGCGTATAATAGTTACATCACCGCCTATAATACCAATATGGCGGTGAATGAATGTTTCTTGGACAGTGCAACTCTAAGAGAGAATGTAGTTTCACTGGCAAGAAACATTGGTTATGTACCAAGATCAAAAAGATCATCAAAGGCATCTATTACATTCACAGTTGATTTATCTGATAACGATACCAGAGTCATTACTCTTAAAGCTGGTCCAGTAGCGTTGGGTAATGTACAGTCTGGAACTTATATCTATTCAATTCCAGAGGATTTCATTACTACAAAAAATGATGACCTCAAAGCGGTATTTAATAATCTTACTGTATATGAAGGAATATATTTAACAAAAACTTTTACAGTAGATTACTCACTACCCAATCAAAGATATATCATTCCAAACGCTAATGTAGATACAACATCTATCCGTGTAAGTGTAAAATCTACAACAAATGAAATATATGAAAATTATAGTAATGTTCTAAGTGTAAATGCCAGTTCAAAAGTATTCTTGATTCAAGAAATTGAAGATGAAAAATATGAGATTCTATTCGGTGATAATATTCTAGGTAAGAAACCACCAGCTGGTAGCACAATCACTGTAAGTTATATTGTAACTAATGGTAAAGAAGGAAATGGGGCCGCTAACTTTACTTTTGCTGGTGTTCTAAAAGATGATAGAAGTCAAACTGTAACTGGTGGAATATCATTCGTCACTACAACACAATCAGCAACAGATGGCGATGATATTGAATCTATCGAATCCATAAAATATTTGGCACCTCGTGTTTATGCTGCACAATTTCGTGCAGTAACTTCAAATGATTATAAAGCGATTATCCCTTCAATTTATCCTAATGTACAATCCGTGACTTCTTATGGTGGAGAAGAATTAGATCCACCAGAATATGGAAAAGTTTTTATATCAATTAAACCAAGAAATGGTAAGTTTTTATCTCAGATTACCAAAACAAATATTCTAAGACAACTCAAACAATATTCGATTGCAGGTATTCAGCCAGTCTTGATTGATTTAAGTTATCTATACGTCGAAATCGACTCTACAGTGTACTATAACACCAATAGTGTTGCAGACTCCGAAGCACTAAGAACAAAGGTACTCAGGACCCTTACAACGTACTCAGAGTCTCCAGATGTTAATAGCTTTGGTGGAAGATTTAAATATAGTAAGGTAGTTGGACTTATTGATGATAGTGATAAAGGTATTACTTCAAACATTACCAAAATTAAAATTAGAAGAGATTTGATCCCAGCTTTTAATGAGTTTGCTACATATGAAATTTGCTTTGGTAACAAGTTCCACCAAAAGAGAAGTGGATATAGTATAAAATCTTCTGGATTTACTTATGCAAATGTAGAAGGTACAGTTTATATTGGAGATCAACCTATTGATAGTAAGAAGGGAAAATTGGTATTTTTTAAAGTAGAAAATAATGTACCAATTATTGTAAAAACTAATGCAGGAACAGTTGATTACGAAAAGGGTGAATTGATTCTTGATGTGGTCAAAATCACTGGAACTTCACTTGATAGTGGAGTAGTGCAGATTGAAGCAGTTCCCGATTCCAATGATATTATTGCTTTACGTGATTTGTATTTACAAGTTGACATTGCCAATAGTCGAGTAAATACCTTACAGGACGTAGTATCTTCTGGTGAAAATACGTCAGCAACACAATATGTAACCACCTCAAGTTACCTAAACGGATCATATACGAGATAATAAAATGTCAGCAGAAATAAAAAGAGTTAAAGTTGGTCATTTAATTGAATCCCAGATTCCTTCATTCTTAAATGACGAGTCTCCACTATTCAAAGAATTTCTTGAGGCGTATTATGCATCTCAAGAACATCAGTCTGGTGTTCTTGATTTAGCAAATAATATAGACAAATATACTAAAGGAACAGTATTTAATAGGGAAACTTTAATTCCATATGCTATTTTATTAAATGGTATCGATTCGAGTGATTCCACTATTGTTGTAAACTCTACAACTGGTTGGCCAGATCAATATGGATTATTGAAAATTGGAAATGAAATTATTACATATACCAGAAAGACGGCTAATACTTTTGAGGATTGTTTTAGAGGTTTTAGTGGAATTGATCAAATATCCAAGGATACTGATGTTGAATTTTTAAATTTTTCAGTAACAGAATCCGATGATCACGAAGTTGGATCTGTAGTTTATAATTTAAGTAATTTATTCCTTCAGGAAATATTTGTCAAATTTAAAAGTCAATTCTTACCTGGATTTGAAAATAGAACTTTTATTGAAGGTATCAATCTATCTACTATTCTTTCAAGATCCAAAGATTTTTATAGCGCAAAGGGAACAGATACTTCGTATAAGTTGTTGTTTAAAATCCTTTTTGGTGAAGAGATTGATATCATCAAACCACAAGACTATACATTATCCCCTTCAGATAATAATTATTTTATTACCAAAAATGTTCTTGTAGAAAAGATTTTTGGTCAAGGAGATCCAATTTTATCAAAAGGCAATTTCCTATATCAAAGTATATCTGGTATTGGAACAGTTAGTGCTTCGATTTATAATGTAGAGTATAGACCTATTAATAATAAAGATTTTTATGAAATTTCTTTGGACTCATCTTCTTTTGATGGCCAATTTTTAGTTCCTGGAAAAACTAAAATTATAGAATTAACACCAAAAGATTCGACATCTATTCTGGTAGATTCTACACTGGGGTTTGCAAAATCTGGAAATCTTTTAATCAAACCAACTCCAACATCAGAGTACATTACAATATCCTATGAGGATAAAACCATTAATCAATTTTTGGGTGTTACTGGTGTTACTACAGAGTTTGTTTTTGGTGCTGATATAACAGAGGATAGATTAGCTTATGCTTATGTTGGATTGGGCCAAACTTCAAAGGTTGATCTGCGACTTGTAAATGTTATTGATAGTGTTGAAACAACTCAAACATCTAATATGAGAGTTGGGGATACTCTAAATCTATCATCATTTGGTTTCGATTTAATTGATGATCCAAAATTTAATAGTTGGGTATACAATGTTCCAACAAAACATACAATATCTAATGTACTTCAGCAAAACCAAAATACATTTAGAATTCAAATTTATGATTCTGTAGTTTTTAGTATTAACGAAGAAATTTATATTTTAAATAGAAAAAATCAGACCGTAAGGGGACAAGTAAAGAGTATAGAATATTCCCCTGGGGATACCATAAAAATTAAATCAAATACAATCATCGTTCAAATATCTGGAACACTGCCAGAGAACCCATATCAAATTGAAAAAATAGTAGTTAAAGCAAATCATAATTCCAATTATTTTCCTAAACTTTCTGACATCTCTGTTGGTATTCAAAATACATATCTAGATTTTAATGAAAAGAACATGTATGTTGCTACTAGCGGCATACCAAATTATCCTATTTTTTCTACCGACAATAAAGTTTTCATTAAAACTGGTTCTGGACCAGATGGATATGTAACATTGATTAATTCCATAGATCCACTAAACAATACTCCATTCAGTCATAATTTTGTAACTGGAGATAAAATTTATTGGAATAATACTACAAACAGTGGATTGTCTACTGGTGTTTATTTTGTCACCTCTGTCAATAATACTGAGTTTAGACTATCTTACAGTAATACTGATGTTTTTGCTAAAAAGTATATCTCAATTAAATCGGATTTACCTGGGCAATACATTTACAAATCTGGTTACGAAAATAAAAATGCAACTCATCAAAAGTTATTAGCTAAATTTCCATATTCAAAGGAAGTAACATTATTTGACGATAAATCAAAAAGATCTACAAGTAATAAACCTGTTGGATTGGCAGCAAATGGAGTAGAACTTTATCCAGCTACAGTTTTCGAGGAAGAAATATTTTTTGGTAAGATTGAATCTATTAAAGTAACTAATCCAGGTAAAAATTATGATGTAATTAATGGTCCACCATTGGTAATCCAAGATGATTCTGGTATTGGAGCAAAAGCCTATGCTAATGTTGTTGGTTCATTTAAAGAAATTAAATTAATAACTCCAGGAATAGGATATCAAGAAAAACCAAAAATTACTGTTTCTGGTGGAAATGGAAAGGGTGCTGTACTAGAGTCCAATTTAGTAAGAGGAAGAATTGTTGTATCTTTTAAGGCTGATGGAAATTCCGTAAATGTTTCTTCTGATACTATTGATTTTCCAATCAAACACAACTTTGAATTTGGAGAAGAAATCATCTATGATTCTGGCGGAAACACTGCTATTGGTGGATTGGTTGATGACTCTAGTTATTATGCTAGACCAATAGATCCATATACTATTTCATTACATACTACACCAAAAGATGCAATTTCTGGAATCAATACAGTAAACATTGGTTCTGTTAGTTTGGGATTTCATAATTTTAAAACTCTGAACAGTAAGAATACAATTACAAAGATATACGTAAAAGATCCAGGAAATGGATATTCTAACAAACAGATTAGAGTACCAGGAAGACCAGTTAATGGAGATGTTCAAACTGGTATAAGCACTGCCGATAATTATTTCTTTGCCCCAGCTCATGGATTCAATGATGGCGAAATAGTTGTTTATGATTATATTGGAACTAGTGCAAATGGTTTATCTACAACAACAGAATATTATATTCAAAAGATTAATAATGATAAGTTTAGATTATCTAATGCTGGACTTGAAACATCTAGAACTTATGAAAATTTTGTTAATAAAAAATATGTAAGGATTTCTGGGGTTGGAAATGGAACTCATATTATTAAATATCCTTCAATTAAAATTAATGTAGAAACTCTTGCAGGAATTTCATCTACTGGAATTGTACAACCAGAGATTGAACCAATCGTATTGGGGTCAATAGAAAGTGTCTATCTTGAAGATAGTGGAATCGGATATGGATGTACTAACATTATTAATTTCCATAGAAGACCAAATGTTGGAATATCTACGGTTACATCAAAGGCTCTCATAAAACCAATTATTGTTAACGGTAGTATTTTAGATGTCCAGATTCTTTCTCGTGGATCTGGATATAGAAAAGATTCTGAAATTTTGGTTTTTGACAATACAGAAAGTGGATCTTTTGCTCAATTAATTCCAGTTATTGAAGATGGAAAATTACAATCAGTTCGCATAATTGATGGGGGCGTAAATTATAACCCAGATACAACTGGCATAGAATTACGAAATAGGGGAACAGATGCAAAATTCATTGCAGATGTTACTAGATGGACTATTAACCAACAAGTCAAAAGTGCTAATTTAATTAATAGAGAAGATGCTTTATTGACCAAACCAAATGATAGGGGACTTCAATTTATATCATTATATTTTCCAAATAAATTGAGATTCCAACTAAGTGACAATATTGATTCTGGTAATATTGAATTAACAAATAGTTCAAATCACTCTCCAGTTCTTGGATGGGCATATGATGGCAATCCAATTTATGGTCCATATGGATTTTCTGGATCTACTGATGGATCCGTAAGAAGAATAACCAGTAGTTATGAATTAGACATAACTTCAAAACCTGGAATAAGACCTCCAGGGTTTGCTCCTGGATATTTTGTTGATGATTTCTACTATAATGCGTCTGGGGATCTTGATGAATATAATGGAAGATATTGTATTACTCCAGAGTTTCCTGATGGAATATATGCTTACTTCTATACAGTAGATATTGATTCTAGTGGAGTCTCTGTTCCAAAATATCCATATGTAATTGGTAGATATTTTAAAGATCAACCTTTAATTGAAAATTTTGATTCAAATTTCAACCAAGATTTGGATCTAACTAACTTTAATTTAATTAGAAATGTAGGTCCCTATTATTTGAATAGTTCTGCTAGTAGTTATGATGTTATTGATAAGGTTACAGAAGCTTCTAAACAAGAATTTAAAGTTACCAAAATAAAAACATCTGGTATTGGTTCAGTTACTGTATTTTCTCCTGGTACTGGATACCGTGTTGGTGATTTACTTAGATTAGATAATACTGGAACTGATGGTACGGGCACAAACATTGTAGTTTCTCATGTTAAGGGAAAGGCAATTGACATCATCAATGTGGGAGTCAATACTATTAGGGATGTTAAAATCCAAGTAATTAATAACAGAATTATTGGGGTGACTACAGATCCACATGGGTTTGCAAATGAAGAAACTATAATTGTAAGTGGAGTTTCTACATCTAGATTATCTCTTATTGAAGGTCCACATAGACTCAGCGTAATTAAGAGAAATGTTGGATTGTCAACTTATCTACCAACATCAAGTTCAACTGGAATATCCACTTTCATTCCAGTAACAGATGTTAGAGGATTTTCTGTCAATGATGTTATAGGAATTGGAACCGAAGTAATGAGAATTACTTCGATTGATGAACAGTTTTCCAGATTGGGAGTTAATAGACAAGTTGGAGTAGCTTTAACTCATGATAGTGGAACTGACAATGTAGTATTGTTGCCGACAAAATTTGAGTATACAATACCAAAAGGCATTAATTACTCTACGTTTGAAAATATAGTAAGATTTTTTGATCCACACTATACACTTGGTATTGGTTCAACTGGAACAAATTATAGAATAACTCCAACTGGAATTGGAACTACAACAACACAGACAGTTGTTAATAGATTTGTACCAGAAAAATCAATTTACATAAAAAATCATCCATATTATACTGGACAAAAACTTCAGTATAATCCTGGTATTGGTGGATCTAGTATAGTGTATTCTTCTACTGGATATGGTTCAACCAGTGGAATTGGGACAGTACGACTTTCTCCTGGGTCTATTGTATATGCTGTTAATTTGGGTGTAGATTATCTTGGGATTTCTACTGTTGGATTCCCAACAGAAGGAAATGCAATTTACTTCTTTAATCAAGGTCAAGAGGTAGGATATGCACATTCCTTCACTACAACATTCCCAGAAATAACAGCAGTTGCTGAAAAATACAGTGCCTCAGTAAAAACTACAATTAATCATGGATTAACTACTGGAGATCTTGTATCTCTCACTAGTTTACCAAAACAGCTTGAAAAAGTAACTCTTAGATATGATCCAGTTATTTTAAAAATAACCACTGAAAGAGTTTCATTTTCAAGTACAACTTTTTCTCCTGATTTGACTAGTTTTAAGATTGACACTCAAAAATTTAATAGTGGGGATAAGGTTGTTTATTATGCAAACGGAAATGTAATTGGTGGATTAGTTGATAATGAAATTTATTATGTATTAAAAGAAGATCCAGACAGAATTAAACTTTGCAGATTCCTTTCTGATGTGAAAGAGTCCAAGGCAATAACTATGACTTCTGTTGCTCTTGGTACGTATCATCTTGCAAAAATAAATCCCCCAGTTACAGTAAATAGGGGTAATGTATTGGAATTTGATTTGTCGGATCAAAGTCTGACAAACATGAGATTGGATTTTTATGAAGATATTAATTTCAGAAATAATTTGAATGTGTCTGGAACTTCTGAAAATGGATTTGCTGTTTTGAGAGAAGGTATTGTTGGAACAGTAGGGGCCAGAGTGATAATTTCTACTGTTTCTGATTATCCAAAGAAATCATTCTATAACCTGACTCCTATTACTCCTACCGACGAAAGAAAAAATCAAATTAATAGTGATGATAGTATTCCAGGTAGAAATTCTATAACAATTAATGATAGTATTTTAAGTGGAGATCATGCTATTGTTGTTTCTGATTCTAAGAATTTTTCCTTCAACTTACTAACAAAACCAGCATATTATGAAAACTTTATAACAAAGGTTGGTTTGGCTACTGTTTACTATGAGACAGATTCTTTAGATGCTGTTGGTCCTGTTGCAAAAACTAAGATTAATTTCTCAGGCAAAGGATATTCAAAACTACCAAAGGTCATTGGATTTGATTCTATTGATGGTCAAGATGCCGTAATTAAAATTAATAGCGGAAAAATTGGACAAATTGACTCACTAGAAAGAATTAAAGATGGATTTGATTATCCAACAGATCCAACTCTTCTTCCATTCCTCAGTGTTCCAACAATATGTGACATAAGTGGAATATCCAGAATACAAAGAGTTGATATTGTTGATGGTGGAATTAATTATCAACAACCACCAAGACTAGTTGTTTTGGGAAATACAAACGTTAAACTGGATGCAGTTGTAAAAGGTGGATCTGTTATTGATGTTATTGTAAAACAAAATGCATATGAATTTACTGAACCACTTTCAGTAATTCCAGTAACTAATTCCAATGGATATGATATTGATGCAATTTCTCATGTTGGTAACTTAGTTACTTTAGAATTACTTTTAGATCCTCAGTTTAATAAACCAGTAACTGCTGGATATGGAACTTCTTCTATTAAATTCCCATTTTCAATTGGAGATAGGATTTACATTGAAGGGTGCAGATTAAAGCCAGATTCAATATTAAATGGAGAATTGAATTTTAATTCCGTTGATTATGGTTATAGATTTTTTGATGTAGTTGGAATTAATACAGTAAACTTTACTGTAACTTATAGTATGTCTGGAATTGCTACTGGTACTCTGGGAGCATATGATGATGACTTTACTCTTGGATATGTTGTCAATGAAAATGACATGGCTAAATTTGATATGAAGATTATTGATGATTCTTCATACATTTCGGGCGAAAAGGTTATATCCAAAAAGTTTAGTGCTACAGTTGTTGAAAACGGATATGATACTGATTTAAATCAACTTAGACTTACTAATAGTGTGGGTGAATTGAGAGTTGGGGATGTTTTATATGGAGAGAGATCACAATTACGTGGAAAAGTAGAAGCCGTCAATAAATTTAATATTAAAACAAAACTGGGAATAACAAGGGACAAACTAGGTGATATTGATAAATCCAAAGGAATACTCAATGAGTATCTACAAAGATTATCGGACAATTTCTACTATCAAAAATTCTCATATTCAATTAATAGTAATATACCATATGATACTTGGAAAGAGTCCGTTAGATCAATTATCCACCCATCTGGATTTAGAGAATTCTCGGATCTAAAGATATTTGGTGATCCACAAAAAGATGCAAAAACATATGATTATGTAAATGTTGGATTGGCCAAATCAACAAATATGAAGGTGAAACCAATTGCTCAAAATGTATCTCTAATAATCAATATTGATAATGAAGTTTACATGGGTAATAGGTCAAACTTTGCTATGGTAACTGAGGATGATCCACTACCAGATGAGTCTATCCAAAGAATCTTCTTCCCAGAAGGTAGACCACTGAAAGGATATATTCTGAATAAAACAAATAAAGTTCTGAAATTAGATGATATAAGCAATGGGTTTAATGGTAGATTTGATAGGTCTGGTAATTTAATTGGAAATACACAATTTAAATTGACAACAAAGAATGGAGTTCCCATTTTTAAAGCGACCTTTAATTCTGCATCTTCATCTATAGTAGATGTTACAAATAATATTATTAGCATACCCAATCACAATTTCCAGAGTGGTCAGGAATTGATTTATGATACTCAAGGTGGAACTGTACTTGGAATCGCAACTACTTCCCATACAACTGGAACAAAAGACATTGTTATGTCTGTTACTGGTGCTGGTGGTAGTGCGTTATTTGAAAATGGATATAATTTCTCAGTGGTTGGTCCAGTCGTTGGAATAGCGACAACAGCTAATCCAATAGTAGGAGCTAAATTATTTGGATTTGGTACAGGAATACCTGGAATATCTACATATGGAACTGGAGCAAAATTTGAAGTTCTTATAACCTATAGTCAATCGACTGGTGTTGCAATTTCTACAAGTATTTTATTGAGAGAAGGTGGATATGGATATAAAGTTGGGGAAACTGTAAGTATTGCTGGTACATATATTGGTGGATCCACTCCAACTAATAATCTATCCTTTGTTGTAACAAAAGTAGCTAGTACTAGAACTGGAATACAAACTGTATATTCTAATATTCCATCATCAAATGATGGATCTGGAACTGGAGCAACATTTAATATAGAAAGAGATGTTAATTTAGATATATCTAGAGTTACAGTCGTTACTGGTGGTTCTGGTTATGCAGGAACGAATACAATTTCTATTGCTGGTACATATATTGGTGGATCAACCCCAACTGACAATTTATACTTAACTCCAACTGAGTTGGGAAGTAATGTGATGCCTTCCACTGTATACGTTCAAAAAATAGATGACGTTAAATTTAGATTATCTGGATTATCAACATCGTTAGCTTTTGATATTGTTGGATTAGGAACTGGTACACATTTATTAAAATATTCAAATCCAACTCAAAATTCATTGATATTAGTTGATGGAATAATTCAAAGTCCAATTAGAAATAAAAAACTATCAGTTGACATTTCTGCACCAGTTGCATCTACTGACCAACAAATAACAGTTGGTGCTGGGATAAATTCTCTTGGTGCAGACGATTTGATTAAAATTGATGATGAATATTTAAAAGTTAAATTTATTGGTAAGGGTTCATTTGTAGTTAGTAGAACTGCGGAAGTTGAAACTACAGTTGATGCAAATTTTTACTATGATAGTAATAGAGTTAATTCTACAGTTACTTCTGTGGATAGTACATTAGTGACCTCCGATGATAGACCACCGTATTAACTATAAATAACAGAAAAAGTACATTCAAATAATGGCTAAACAGGGTATTAGTACGGGAACAACCCCAAATGATGGAACTGGAGATACACTTCTTGCAGCTACGTTAAAAATAAATTCAAATTTTAACGAAGTATATACTGTTTTTGGTGATGGTAGTAATCTTGTAAGTTTTGTTTCTTATGCAACTACTTCTGGATATTCTACTGCGTGTGGAGTAGCTTCTACTTCCACATATGCTCAAGTTTCTAGATTTGTTGCAACTGATATTAGTATCAATTCTACTGGGGTTTCTACGTTTAGTTATACTGATACTGGTGGTATAATTATTGAAAAAATTGGTGTTCCCGCAAATACCCCCTTTCAAGTTGGGTTTGCTGGAACAATGCTTCGAGTTGAAAAATCAAAGGTTGGTGTTGGCACTTCTGCGCCAACATCGCAATTTGAAGTCGTTTCCTTCGATCCTGAAATCCCCGTATTGCAGGTTATACCCAAAGGAAATGGACATGCAATACGAGTTTCTGGAAAACCTGTTGTAGATTCTACAAGTTTTGTAGTTACGAAAGATGGTAAGGTTGGAATAGCTTCTACATCTCCGCAATCACATTTAACAGTTTCTGGTGATGTCTCTGTTACTGGAGTATCTACATTTACTGGAATTACTCATTTAAATGGATCAATTACTGAAAAGGTAATTGGTAATTTTTCAAGTTCATTGACTGCTATTGGAGGAACATTTACTGTAGATGTATCTCAGGGGACAGTAATACTTGGTGGATTGACAACATCAGTTACAACTTGGGCTTTCACTAATGTAACAACTTTGAATAGTAAAGCAACTACTGTTACTATCATTAATGATGCTGGTACATCTGCAACATATGGAGATGCTTGTAGAGTAAATGGTTCTTTAATTTCTGGTGGAATTAGATGGGTTGGTGGAAATCCTCCCCCATCAACGAATCAGGAAGATATATTAACCTTTAGTATTATTAGAGATGGTACTGGAGAAACGAGAGTTTATTGTAATAGTTCTTTAAATATTAGTTGAGGTAACTATAGATGCCTACTAGAGTTACACCTGGAGCTGGTGCTGTTTTAAGGCCATTTTTTGATTCCAACTATGGTATTGAAAGAATAGAAATAGTTTTTGGTGGTTCTGGATATGCAAAAACCGATCCACCAAAGATAACAATACAAGGTACACAAACTCCTACGACCGAAGGTGTTTTTTATCCAGTAATTAGTGGAGTAGGTACAATAAGGGATATTGTAATTTTTAAACCAGGTGCTGGATATTTTCCCGTTTTTTCTACAACTACTGGTGGACAGGTATTTGTTGAGAGGGGAGTTTTCGGCACATCACCAGGAGTACATACTTCTGGGATAAGTAGTGTTTTTTCTGGTGATTATAATATTATAGAAGATAATATCTATTTTTCTTCGGCTCCATATGGAAAGACTGGTTTAGTTGGATTGGAAACTGGTTCTACTTTTACTGGTAGAATTTTTTCCAGAAAATTGGATCCAAATGAACCAAAAGATAAGAATTTAATTTTAGATGATATTTCCTTAGAATTTACTGGAGTTGCAGGAACGGAATTTAAGTTAACAGAAAATCTCAATAAAGTTACTTCGTTATTTAATAGCGTCAATTCTGGATCTGATATCAATAATAATCCATTCATTCTTATTAATAATGTAAGTCAAACACCTGGACTAGATTTCAATATTGTAGATGCGGACGACAATAGAATTAACTTTTTAAGTGGGGTTCCACGAGCTGGAAGAATTACTAAAGTCGGTCTTAATACTGGATCTGGATATTATTCTCTATTACCTGCGGCCGGAATTGTAGGCGTTGGAACAACTGGTACTATTACGACAGTTAAGTTGACTGGAGTGGGTCAAGGATATAGAACTCCTCCAGAATGCATTGTTAGAAGCCCTCAGGGGTCTGGCGGACTAGTTACCGCCTATTTGGGTACATTGGATCCAACAACATATAACATCTCTACGGCGGTCTATAATCGATATGTTGGCATTGTTACGTTTACCACGTCTTCATCGCATGGATACAAAGTAGGAGAAAGAGTTAGAGTTGTTGGAGTGGGATTTACTTTTCCTGCTATTTCTACAGCAAGAAACATAAACACGTTTTCATATAATCCAGTTACTGGAATAGCTTCAATATCTGTTTTTGGTGGACATTATATTGGAACAGGAACCAATTCTTCTAGACACCTTTTAGTTACTCAGGTTCAAGTTACTGATGGTATCAGTACATTTACTTTTAGAGAAGACGGATATCCAATTATCTCTATCGGATCAACCAACAATGTAGAAATTAATGTTGGAATTGGTACTACATCTTTAACGTATGTTGGTGGTGGATTAGTACAAGCGGGTATAGATACTGGCATTTTAGAAGATGCCAATCAGGTTGGATTTGATATATTGGGAGTAACCACAAATACCTTTAATGTTTTTGTTGGATTTACTACGGTTAATCTTGCGTACATTTCTGGTGGAGTGGTACAAAAAAATCAAGTTGGTATTGTTACTGGGTTATCAATTTTAAATCCAGGTCAAAATTATTACGTTAGTCATAATGTTGCATATGTTGACTATGAACCTAATAGTGGTGTTACAACTATAACTGGATATGGAAATCAAATAGGAGTAACGACAACTATTTCTAATGTTTACTATACTGCATCTACAGGTATAGCAACTATTAAAGGAACTAACAACCATGGACTGCAAGTAAATGATGTTGTTAGGTTGTCGGGTATTGGGTTTAGTACTCCTTTGGGAAATATAACATTCCCATATAACTCCAATGAATTCTATGCGGTAAAATCAATTGTAAGTACTATTGAATTTACAGTCGATATTGGCATTTCTACTGTGGGTGTTCATACTCACCAATTATTAACTGGAACTTGGACAGAATATGAAGGCCATGGGTTAAAGACTGATGACTTTGCTGTGGTTTCTGGAATTGCTATGACCACAAACTATTGGCCTACGATTTCAATATCAAATGTCACGTATGATAATGTTACTGGCATAGCAACAATTACAACTTCATCGGATCACTATTTGGAAAAACAAGATTTTGTTCTTCTAAGTGGAATTGCTATGACATGTGGATATGATAATGGTGTTGGTGTAGTAACTTTTCCTAGAAGCACTGATCCTGCATATAATGGTGTTTTTGTAACAAATGTTGGAACATCTACGGTATTTTCTGTTAATGTTGGAACTTCTACGATTACTCATTATAGCTTCACTTCTGGAGGAACGGTTCAACATGCTGTTAGATTCCCAACATCATATGCAGCAGCATATGACTTAATTTCGGAACAATATGGTGATGGATTTTATATTTTGGAGGTTTATGATGCTGCAAAATTTAGAGTCCAAAGTGGATTAGTTACATCTAGATATATCTACAATAGAGCTGGAACAATTGAAAAACCAATATCACTAGAAATATCTGCTCCAGATCAATATTTCAATTTACCATTGCAATATCCAACGGGAGTTGTTGGAATAGGAACAACTGGAATAGGTGTTAATGCAAAATCAAATTTCTCGATTAATATTAGTGGAGAAATAGGAGTATTTGATGTTATTGAAGAAGGTGTCGGATATAAAGTTGGAGATAGACTAAGAGTTTCTGGAATTGCAACTGATATTAGAGTAGGAATCCTAACTGAGTTTGAATTGACTGTTTTGGAAGTTGCAAATGATAAATTCTTTGGATTCTATCCAGGTCAATTTATATTATTTGATGATATTTCTAAGTTTTTCAATGGAGTTAGGAAGAAATTCACTTTGTCTGTGACAACTGGCGGAGTTACATCAATATTAAGTCTTAAAACTGAACCTGGATCTGATTTAGATATAACAAATAATATCTTCATTTATATTAATGATATCTTACAAACTCCTGGAGAGTCTTATATCTTTAGGGGCAGTAGAATAATCTTTAGTGAAGCACCTAAAGAAAATTCTAAGTGTTCCGTATTTTATTACAGAGGGTCCGATGCTGATGTTGAACTTATTGATCCTATTCCAACTATCAAACCAGGTGATGTAGTTCAAATTAAAGAAAATAAAATAGATCTTTTGGATCGAGATCAGTTCCCAAGAACTACCAAGAGAATTGTCGCTTCCGACGTAATGGAAACATTTACTTACGATAGCGTTGGTATTGATACAAATCAAGATAATGAGAGGCCATTAAGTTGGGAAAAACAAAAAGTTGATAAAATTTTAACTGGAGTTTATTACTCTAAAGCAAGACTTAACAACAAAGCAAAAGTTTTGCCAGCTACGTATCCAATTAAAAATATTGGACCTACTGATACCAAAATTTATGTAGCAAATGCATTTCCTGTTTTTAGTGAGGTTGATTTATTAGTTGAATCTGAGAGACATCTTAAAATTTTCGAAAATATCGATATTTCTCCAGCTTTAGTTACCTCTAGAGTATCCGCTTCTTCTAGTGTATCTTCTTTAAGTATTGCTTCTTCTGGATCTGGTTATTTTAATATTACAAATCCAATAGTTTCAATTTCTGGATCGAAAATAACAAGGAAAGACCCCATAAAGGAATGGAAATTTGATGTTATTACTTC